>JAESGS010000041.1_pt1 | contig 320701 bp, 289 predicted proteins | sample 9269761 | NCBI WGS metagenome assembly JAESGS01 (sample SAMN15741799, study PRJNA653493) | algae metagenome | isolation source: Cyanosarcina radialis HA8281-LM2 and co-occurring heterotrophs from damp... | place: USA: Makauwahi cave, Hawaii | collected 2011-01-06 | reverse complement strand
AACCACTCAAAAAACTAATTATTGCTCCTTTCCCAGATCGACCTCACAGTTCTGGGCAATTCTTTTTCGAGCCATCTTCCCAAACCCCCTTGACAACGGCCATCGCTTCTTAACTTGTCACGAATGAATGTCTTCATGCTAATATAATAGCATACTGACGGCAAAACGACGGCATGAAAAAGTTAACAGTTAGATGCTCACAAGAAGAGTATGAGTTATTGGTGAGATATTGTCAGAAAAAAGAGCGCAGCTTGAATGATGTACTACGAGAACTGATTAGAAAGCTTGACTGCACTTAAAAGTGCTTTCCGCTACATCCCACCCATGAATGAGGAAAGCTCTGCTCCTTTCTCTGTAATGCTTAAGGCTAAATGATTATCGATCCTCAATCCGTTCCCAAACACGCGGGTACAGTTTACCCCGAACCCTTCAAGCATCTCATAGCAGGCCGCATCAAGCAGCGTTTGGGCGATGCTGCCGGATTAAAGAACTTTGGCGTAAACTTAGTCGAGCTTGCCCCTGGAAGTCGTTCCGCTTTGCGACACTGGCACAGCCAACAAGACGAGTTTATTTATGTAATTGAGGGTGAAATTACTCTAGTCACCAATACCGGAGCGCAAATCCTTAAGCCAGGGATGATGGCAGGTTTTCCAGCGGGAGTTGCAGACGGACATCACTTAATCAATCGATCGCAGCAAGTAGCAGTATATCTAGAAATAGGCGATCGATCTCCTAACGATGAGGCTACCTACCCAGATGACGATCTGATGGCTAAAGCTAGTCCTGATGGTTGGATTTTGACCCACAAAGATGGCTCTCCATACGACATTGTAGAGACGTAGCAGTGCTACGTCTCTACAGAGGGATGCAAATCATGTACTGATTTGTGCTTTTTGCTAGCGTCAATTGTGAAACAAACTGTTACATTGGAAAGATAGTTTTTCCATTAACGACCCATAAACCCAAACAGTCGTTTCCCAATGATCGATCCATCCTCATCTCCTCCAGCTAGCGAGTCACCGAATCCTACTAGCGTCGATACCTCAGAGCCTGCATCTAGCGAGCGGCCAGCCGGTTACGTCAAGCTAGCTATGCGCAACATGGTAAAGAAGCGCGGTACTTCTTTAAAACATTTTGCTCTCACCGTGGCCGGGGTGTTAGCAGCGTTGATAGGTATTGCTTATTTGACACGCTAAGCTGCATCGGTAAACTAGTATGGAAATGCTTAAGCCCGTGCCCGTTGAAATTAACGTCCAAGATTGTTATTCCCCAGTTAGTGAATCGCCATTATCAGACACAGCAGAACCTGGGTGTATAATTTCTGCGGCAATTTGGGAAACATGGTTTCAGAAATGGGTAGGAACTATGTCTGGCAATCTTCCACCTGCCGATCTCTACGAGCTTAGCCTCCGTCTCACCACCGATGCGGAAATTCGATCGCTTAACGCTCAGTACCGCCACCAAGATCGGCCGACAGACGTTTTGGCGTTTGCGGCTCTAGAAGTAAATTATCCTCAGTTGCCAGAATCTCTGCCATTGTATCTAGGAGATATTGTCATTTCCGTAGAAACAGCTAAACGACAGGCCAAAGAACGGGAGCATTCATTAACAACCGAATTAGCTTGGTTAGCTACTCATGGCTTACTACACCTCTTAGGCTGGGATCACCCAGATGCAGATAGTCTTACCAGAATGCTGCAACAGCAAGAGGTTTTACTTAAGACCGTGGGTTTAAATTCCGAAAGCCATACGCTGCTGGTGTAGTAGATCGATAGTTGCTAGCTAGCAGACCGACGACGAACGACCGACGATAAAATTGGAGGTTTCCTTTTATGACCATTAACCTGAATACATCCTTAATTTCTGTCAGTCAGGAACCAGAAATTGATATATCAAAAGAACTATCGATGTTGACCTCGGAGATCTCGGAAGCAGTGCTGAAGCCCGATCGAAAATTTGCTTGGAAAACTGCCACTAATTTATTCAAAAGTTTCAAGTATGCCTGGGCTGGAGTCAGTTATGCTTTTATCACCCAACGCAACTTTCGCATTCACACTTTTGTCGGCACTCTAGCGATTAGTTTGAGCCTTTGGTTTCGACTCAAACCAGTAGAAATTGTTGCGATCGTCCTGACAGCAGGGCTAGTGTTGGTCATGGAGTTGTTGAATACAGCGATCGAATCCGTAGTCGATTTAACAGTCAAACAGTCTTATCACGAACTGGCCAAAATCGCTAAAGATTGCGCTGCTGGTGCTGTATTAGTTTCAGCCCTAGCTTCTTTACTGGTTGCAGGTTCTTTGCTATTGCCACCGATTCTAAGCTCGCTCCAGACGATCCTTAAATGATGAATGTGCTGAAAAAAATGGTATGTATTTCGGTATTGGCGAGCAAAAACCACATCAATTATCCTATTAATTTCACATTTCATAATTCACTTAGAGCCTGACGAGCCACACGGGTGAGATAAATAGTTACTCCCACGGTAGCCAAACCAGTGACTATGGTGAAAAGGAAACATGGGACAAAGACGACTCCAGAAAACTATCTTTAATCCTTACTTTAACAACGGCTCGTTCGATTGCTTTCCAGATCGAAAATTACTCACTTTTCGATCGCTGTAGTAGACAGCCCTCACCCCCAGCCCCTCTCCCACCTCCTCCTTGGTGCCAGCTACATGACGAGGGAACCTCGCCGCAACTCCCCCCCTTTTTAAGGGGGGCTAGGGGGGATCTAATGCAGGGCCTCCAAGTTTTCCCACAGATGTGTATACACGGTAGCCTTGTAGGAGAGGGAAATGGAAGTTTCTTTTTACTGGAGAGGGGAGACGCGATCTGCCAAAATTTGTCAGCAGATCGAAGGTGATGCTAAATTGTGAGGTGCAAAGCGATCGACAATGCCGTTGTCGTTCATAATATTGCGTAGAGTTCGAGATCTATTCGTGTCAACTAATCGCAGTCGTTCGGTCTTTACTTTATTGCTAGCCCTAGCCATTCTCGGCTTAGTGGGAGTTTATACGGTTCCTAAATTGGCGAGTGCCTTCCAGCCCGATCGACCCGCTGGAAGTTCTACCGCATCATCTCAGCAATCAGATTTACAAGCTTTAGCCAGAGGGTACGAACTGATTTTAGAGCGAGATCCAGAGAGTCAAGAGGCACTCCGAGGGCTGTTGGAGGTGCGCTTGCAACAAGGAAATCTCAAAGGCAGCGTAGAAACTCTAGAAAAGCTATCAGCTTTAAGTCCTGAAAAACTAGACTATAAAGTGTTATTAGCTCAGTCAAAGCAATATTTAGGCGATCGCGAGGGAGCAGCACAAGCTTACAAAGCAGTGTTAGCAGTGCAACCAGGTCAAATGAACGCCTTGGATGGGTATAAGAGCTTGTTGTTACAAGAGACAGGTCCGGAAGCAGCTATTGGCTTGCTGCAAGACAGTTTGAGAAAAATCAGTCAAGCTCCCGAACCGGATGTTGACAAGATTACCTCAGTACAGCTTTTGCTAGGTGAGATTTATGCCAAGGAAAAGCGCTACCCAGAAGCATTGGCAATTTACGACCAAGCGATCGCTGGCAGTCCCAAAGATTTTCGTCCCTTGTTAGCTAAAGGCATTGTCTTAGAGCAGCAAGATAAACCAGCAGAAGCTAAAGTCTTGTTTAATCGAGCCTTTGTCTTAGCACCGCCTCAGTACAAAGATCGGGTCAAAAAGAAGGCAAATGCCATCCAATCTACCCCAGTGCCTAGCAGTCCGGGAGCGATCGCCCCTACGCCTGCGCCTGGAACCGCATCGCCTCAACCGAGGTAAGGGAAGAGAGCGGAGCATTCTTAACTCAACACTCAACACTCAACACTTCACACTCTCCAAAGGGCGATCGCTCCGAAGAAAATAAACAGGCTACCACCTATGGCTGTAACCATCCGTTGGGAAATTTCTTCGACTACCACTCGGCCTCGAAAAACTGCGATCGCTGTCCAAATGCAGTGACCCGCAATGGCTCCCAAGATTACGCCTGTAGGATCTTTGCAAGCAGCTAAGGCGATCGTGGCAATTTGGGTGCGATTGCCCCATTCGGCTAGAAATGTCAAGAAAAAGGCTTCTACGACAATTGCCATAGGAGTTTGTTGCTTTGGTAAATCGATTTCAGCTTCATTAACCACAGCCACAGCTTCTCGAAGTTCCGCTTCATTGGCCCTAGCACTCATCTGGCTGGCATCGTAGAGTAGTTTCAAGCCAAAGGTAAATAACAATGCTACCGCACCGAAATCGACGTAGGTTTCCGGTAGCAAAGAAATAGCTTGTCCCACCATCACTGCCAGTAGGGTGGTAGTGCTTACGGCTACTAACACGCCTGAAAACACCAACCGCCACCAATGCCGTCCAGACAAAGCTGAGACGATAAAAAAGGGTTTGTCGCCTAGCTCGGAAAGGACTATTAGTAATAAACCAGCGGTAAATGCTTCGATCGCCATTTATGGAGAGAGGGAGCAGGGGGAGCAGGGGAGGCAGGGGGAGCAGAAGGGAAAATTAACTCCTGACTTCTGACTTCTGACTTCTGACTTATTTAATATTCTGGGACTGACGAATCGATTTCTCGACTCCAGGCTTGGATTCCGCCTTTAACGTTAGTCCCTTCAACGCCTGCTGCTCTTAATAAGGTTAGAGCTTTGGCCGATCGACCTCCCATCTTGCAGTGGGCGACTAGACGATGGCCGTTGAGCAATTGTTTCACCTTTTGCACCCCTTCTGGCTGCTCGATTTCTGGTAAGGGTACTAGCACCGAACCAGGAATCCGCGCGATTTCATACTCGTTAGGATTGCGAACGTCGAGCAAAACGAAATCATCAGCACCGCTATCTAGCAACTGCTTGAGTTCTCGAACTGTCATCTCAGGCAATTGAGTTTGCTGTTTGGCTTCCTCTGCTTTAGCTTGAGGGATACCGCAGAAGAATTCGTAGTCGATCAATTTTTCAATTACCGGACGCTCTGGATTGGGTCGCAATTTTAGTTCCCGGAATTTCATATCCAAGGCGTTGTACAACAATAGCCGTCCGCTGAGGGTGGTTCCCTTACCCATGATAATTTTGACTGTCTCAGTGGCTTGGATAACACCGATAATTCCTGGCAAGATACCCAAAACTCCTCCTTCAGCACAAGAAGGCACCATTCCTGGTGGTGGTGGTTCTGGGTAAAGATCGCGGTAATTGGGGCCGCCTTCGTAGTTAAAAACAGTTGCTTGCCCTTCAAACCGGAAAATAGAACCGTAGACGTTGGGTTTATTTAGCAAGACGCAAGCATCGTTAACTAGGTAGCGGGTGGGGAAGTTATCGGTGCCATCCACCACGATGTCGTAAGGTTTGATGATGTCAAGCGCATTTTCTGAAGTCAGGCGAGTTTCGTAGAGATCGACTTGGCAGGAAGGATTAATTTCGAGAATCCGGTTTTTCGCCGACTCGATCTTAGGTTTACCTACCCAAGAAGTACCGTGTATGACTTGACGTTGCAAGTTAGAACTATCGACGATATCAAAATCGACAATGCCTATCCGGCCGATTCCAGCGGCGGCTAGATACAACAGTAAGGGTGCGCCTAATCCGCCAGTGCCAATACACAATACGCTGGCAGCTTTGAGGCGTTTCTGGCCTTCCAGTCCGACTTCGGGCAGGATCAGGTGGCGAGAGTATCGTTCGTATTCTTCTTTATTTAATTGGATTTCATCCAAATTGGGATTGAGCATGGCCTAGCTTGAAGTGTTGAGTGTGTAGGAGCAAGTGGAGCCAACAGTCTTGAAGACTAACTATTCTATATCAAAAATCTCTTCTGGCTGAAACCGATCGTTTTCATCCAGCAGCCAGCTACGGAAATCATCAGCCCGACCTTGGGTTACAGAAACAATAATATACGAGTATTGCGGCCAGGCACAGGAGCGATCGCACTCTGAGGGAATAGCTGGATAGTCGGGGTGAGAATGATAAAAACCGATGACATTAAGATCGCCATCGCAGGCGGATTTCTGCGCTCTCAGCAGATCTACAGGTGCGATCGCATACCTCCGCTTTTTGGTCATTGCTGCTTCCTCATCCCCATCGGTTAGGGAGTTTTCAGCAGTCCAAGCATTTTCAGTTTGCCAGACTTCTACCAGAGTTTTACCATCACCGCCCATTTTCCCCAGCAGAATCCCGCAGCACTCATCGGGGTAGGTACTGACGGCATGAGAAGCGATCGCTTTGAGGTGTTCGGCTCGAAGTTTTAGCAGCACTTAGAAGTTTAGAAGTTCAGAAGTGTTAAGTCTGTAGTGTGGAGTGTTGAATTAAGAATTCTCCCCATCTCCCCATCTCCCTCTCCCCCTCATCAGGGTGTTTTTTGTAGGTCTGGTCGTTCTTCGGCGACAATAGCTCCTTCTACCGGGCAAACTTGCAAGCAGATTCCACAATCAATGCAGGTAGCAAAGTCAATCCAGTACCAGTCAGTTCCTTTGGTATTTTTCCCCGGACCTTCGTGAATGCAGGCAACCGGACAAGCATCGACGCAATCGGCGACTCCTTCGCAGGTGTTAGTAACGATTGTATGTGGCACTGTTCTCTCTCTTCTCAGTATTGGCAGATCGGTGTTTCTAGCCTAGCAATAATTTACCCACCTTTACTTCCTACTTGCTAATGGCTACGAGCTAGCAGCAGTCAATAGTCGATCGTACTTCGATCGAACGCGAAACACCTTATTTCTACAGACAGACGGCTAAAACTAAGTTTTGTTTAATAATAAATACACCCAAATCACCCGGCGGCTTATGTCTAAATTTGTCAGCAGATTAATTCCCAATCTACCAGCCTTGCGATCGCGAAATTATCGGCTTTTTTTCGGGGGACAAGGTTTATCTTTAATTGGCAGTTGGATGACTCAAGTTGCCACGATTTGGCTGGTTTACCAATTGACTCAATCGGCTTTTCTACTAGGAGTGGTAGGTTTTACCAGTCAAATTCCTAGCTTGTTTCTGCTGCCATTTGCTGGGGTCTTAGTAGATAGATGGAATCGTCATCGAGTTTTGTTGGCTACTCAAGTATTATCGATGGTTCAGTCTTTAGCTCTAGCAGCTTTAGCACTAAGTGGAACGATTACTATTTGGCAAATTATTCTCTTGAGTTTGTTTCAAGGCATAATTGGTGCTTTCGATTCTCCTGCCCGTCAAGTTTTTGTGGTTGAAATTCTTGAAAGAAAAGAAGATTTAGCCAATGCGATCGCTCTGAACGCGGCCATGTTTAACGGAGCGCGATTGATCGGTCCGGCAATTGGCGGTTTACTGATTGCAGCCGTGGGGGCAGCTTACTGTTTTTTAATTGATGGCATCAGCTATATTGCTGTAATCGTTGCTTTGTTGGCAATGAGCATACAGCAAAAAGCAAGACAATATCCTAATACTAAACCCTTGGAAAGATTAAAAGAAGGATTTGTTTATACTTTTGGGTTTGCACCAATAAGAGCGATTATTATTTTGCTGGCAATAGTTAGCTTCATGGGAATGCAATATACAATTCTCGTGCCGATTTTTGCTACTAATATTCTCAAAGGCGGTCCCGATGTTCTAGGATTTTTGATGGCAGCTTCAGGAGTAGGATCGCTAGTGGGGGCGGCTTATCTCAGTACGCGGCAAAGCGTGTTGGGATTGGGTAAAGTTATCGCTTTTTCTCCTGCTTTGATGGGGATAGGGTTGATAGCTTTTGCTCTATCTCGCGTCCTGTGGTTCTCTTTGCTAATGATGTTTTTAGTCGGTCTGGGTTTCTTGCTGCAATTTGCCTCTAGCAATACAGTTCTACAAACAATTGTTGAAGATGATAAGCGAGGACGGGTTTTGAGTATATACACCATGGCATTTTTTGGAGTTTTACCTTTAGGCAACTTATTTACTGGCAGCTTGGCTAATTATATCGGTGCGCCTAATACATTAATTATTGGCGGCGTATTTTGCCTTTTAGGTTCGTTCTTTTTTGCCAGACAGCTACCAGTTTTAAAACCTTTAGTCAGACCGATCTATGCCAAATTGGGGATCGTATCGAATTCGATCGAACAGCAGTAAATACAAGCAGTTTTCATCTGAACAGCGCACCTTACCGACGAGCAGATAGCCGTAGGTTACTCCACCCTATTAATGTCTCTTTAAGGTCTGGGCTTGATATAAACGATCGCTTGTCGCCAAACAATGGTCGGCTGTTCGTAGTGATCTAACAAACACAAGCAGTTTTCATCTTGCCAGCGTACCTTACCGACGAGCAAATCGTTGGTGATTACTTTCACCTCGACCTCAGTTTTATCTTTAATCAAATTTTGCACTTGACGAATGCTGGGCAAACCAGTGTCTAATTCAGCCATAGTTTTTCATCCTTAAGTAATTTCTATAGAGAACGGAGAGGGAAGAAGGGAAAAGGGGAAGGGGAGAATTCTTAACTCCACAATCAACACTCAACACTCCACACTTCCTCTACACTCCACCATATACTGGGAAGGGAGCCAGAGCAAAAACAAACTTATGAAAATTGAATTTACTAAGTACCACGGATTGGGCAATGACTTTATTTCGATCGATAATCGCTCCTCCTCCGAACCATGTATTACGCCCCAACAGGCAATCTGGCTGTGCGATCGTCATTTCGGTATCGGTGCTGACGGGGTAATCTTTGTCTTGCTTGGACAAAACGATAACGATTATACAATGCGAATTTTCAACTCTGATGGCTCGGAACCAGAGATGTGCGGCAATGGTATTCGCTGTTTGGCTCAGTTTGTCGCGGAGTTAGAGGGCGATAAGGCCAAAACCGAGTATCGCATTCATACCCTAGCTGGAACTATTATCCCCAAGCTGCAACCTAACGGCCGAGTGACGGTCGATATGGGTATGCCGAGGCTGACAGCCGCCGAGATTCCTACCACATTGACCGCTGGTGAGGAAAAAGCGATCGATTTGCCCATAACCGTTGCCGATGCTACTTGGCAAGTTACCTGCGTCAGCATGGGCAATCCTCACTGCATTACCTTTGTCAAAGATGTAGCAGTGATTCCTCTAGAAACTCTCGGCCCTCAGTTTGAAAATCATCCGAGTTTTCCTCTCCGTACTAATACGGAGTTTATTGAAGTAGTGCGATCGAATTATCTCAAGATGCGGGTGTGGGAACGGGGTGCAGGTGCAACTTTGGCTTGCGGTACGGGGGCTTGTGCTGCTGTAGTCGCTGGCGTGCTGACGGGAAAATGCGATCGCGTCTGTACGGTCGAACTGCCTGGGGGTTGTCTGGAAATTGAATGGTCGCCAACTGACGGGCGAGTTTACATGACAGGTCCCGCCGAACGAGTGTTTGCTGGCAGTATTTCTTCCCTTCCCACTTGAGGAAAATCGAACTCTTGCCTTTTGCCTTCTTTTCCTCCTGAACTACTGTAAAGACGTTGCATGCAACGTCTCTACATTCTGAACTTCTGAACTCCTTATTGCTTTTCTTTGCCAAAAATCATAAAACAGGTCAGTAAATTTACGGAGAGGATGACGATCGCAAAAAGGCGTGTTAGACTTCAGTTAAGTGAATACACAGATAATGTTTCCTAAATGTAAGTAGATAAGTATAAATAAACATAACATCACGGGTTAAAAATAAACTGTTTTCCTGTCTGTTCTGCTGCTAATAATTAAAGTTTCTGGCTTTTGATGTTAGGTTCAGTTTAGTTTATCTACAGTAGGTTGATACTGCAATAATTAAGGGAGGAGAGAAAAGGGGTTTCTCGCTCCCTTATTTTTTTGATTATCGAGTTATTTTTTGAAATTGAGTGGCAATAAACTAGCGGTGAGAAAGCCCAAAATTAGCCCAGACATATGACCTAAACCGCTGACGTGAGGGGTTGTGGCATCGAAAACCACTTGCAAGCCAATAATGAAGAGAACTGCTCTTAAACGCTTAGCCGCTAGGCGAGATTTTTCTTTGCGCCAACCTTGAAGCAAAATTGCCGCCATGACTCCTATCATGCCCATAATCGCGCCTGATGCACCGACGACAATTTGCGGCTCTTGAGGTGCTGCAACTACAGCTACCAAGGTAATAACTAGCATCGACCCCACCCCGCTAATTAAGTAGGCAAGCAAGTATCTCCAAATTCCTAAAGCTGATTCTACAAACGCGCCCAGAAAATACAAACCGAGCATATTTAACGAGAGGTGCAACCAGCCATAGTGCAAGAAAGTAGCAGTTAATAACCGCCACCATTCTCCCTGCCAAACTACTTCTGGAACTAATGCGCCTAGTCGATATAAAATCTCAATATTTTTGATATCTCCAAAGTTTTCGCTAACTCCCGCTCTTTTTTCTAAGGCAAATACCAACAAATTCAAGCAGATAATTCCATAAGTGACATAGGCTTTCTTGTTGCTAAAAGCGAGCGCCCCACCATAGCGATCGTCTTGGTATGATTCTGCTACTGTGCGATCGATAATCTGTCTCGATGTTTGAGTAAGTACCCGATCGGCGTTAATATCGGGGTGAGATAAACGCCAAGTAATGGCATTGTTTAAAGGAATGTTATGGGGATCTCGCAAGGCTAGCAGTTGTTCTTCAGCGAGGGCGCGATTGCCAGCAGCGAGGTTGGCAGTAGCTAACCAAAATTGGCGAGTATTGCCAGAATAGTTATTCAAGGAGCGATCGAACGATCTCTGCACTTCTTCAGTTCGGCCGCTAAATGCCAAGACGAACATTCTGACTAAATTTAGCGTTCCTAAGTTGCCAGAGTTTTCTAAGTTGCTTTTCCAGCGTTCCCACTCGTGCAGTAAACCGTTTAAATCTCCGGTTTCTCCCAAACCTCGCAAGTATAAACTGAGCAGCGTCGGGCTTTGGTATAACTGTTCTGAGGGGATGCTACTTTGCATCCACATCAGTAACTCTGCCCACCGATTGTCCATGCGATACAATAGAGCCTTTGCCGCACGGCCTAGAGAGCTAGTAGTGTCGCGGTAACGGTTGAGAATCGCGCTTGCCCGCTCCATTTGTCCCCGCTGGCCTAAATCTAAAGCCTGCAATAGTTGAGGCTGTTCCCAGTAACCATCAGCCGGATGCAGCCAGCGCAAAATCGCTGCTAATCGTCTAGCTCTACCGTAGCGTTCTTGAAAAATTAGGCGGTTCATCTGCTGCATTATCAGCACGGGCACCACGATGAAAATTGCCCACAAGCTGCCACCGAGCCAACCAGCGATAGCAAAATTGAGCCATCCCAGCAGGGCTGTAACTGCCAATATCGCTCCAGAAACCAAGAGCCAGCCGCGATTCTCCCCTTTGGGCAGGCGAGTCGATCGAATTAGGAGCGAAAAGCAAGAAATACTAACAAGCCAAACCAGCAGGTGATTGAGATCCATCTAGGAGTTTAGGAGTTTAGAAGTTTAGGAGTTTATACCATTTATCAAAAGTAGCCGCAGAGATCCTCATGTAGAGACGTAGCACTGCTACGTCTCCCAGCCCAGTTATGTCTCCGGCGAGCGATGAGAATTGGTATGAGAGAGAATTTGTAATCGAATACCTGTAGGGGCGCAAAGCTTTGCGCCCCTACCCAATACGTGTTGCTCTCGTCCGATTAAAAACCGACTGCCACCAGCAATGGGCAACAGTCGGTCGATCGCTAGCTGGTTTAAATCTATTTAAGATTTATTCAGGAAAGCATCTAGCTGTCTGAGGGCAATGGGGAGAACGTTGAAAGCTGCCCAAGTACCGGCCCCAATAATTGGCAAAAGAACTATTAACAAGCGCCAGTCCATATTTATCTCCTCTCTCAAGTTTGAAGTTTCTTAAACAATTCTCATCTTCTATTTTTAGCGCAACTCGAACCCTTTTGGCCGCAAGTTTTAAATAGATTTTGTAAATCCCAAATCGCTGCCCTTGCCAGCATGAACTAGGGCTAACTGCTCGTAACGTCTGGCGTGCTCTATGAGTTCGGCAGCTTCAGACTCAGAAACCTCGCGCAACCGCTTGCCTGGAACGCCCACCACCATAGATAAAGAGGGGACATCCTTCGTCACCACGCAGCCAGCCCCAATGATGCTACCAGCGCCGACGCGCACTCCATCTAGAACCACAGCGCCAATTCCTATAAGACAACCCCTTTCGATATAAGCAGAATGAATTACAGCCCGATGCCCTACAGTCACAAAATCTTCTAAAATCGTAGGCTGACCGGGATCGCCATGTAAAATCGCTCCATCTTGAATATTGGTTTTCTCGCCAATTTCAATCCGTTCCACGTCGCCTCGAACCACCGCACCGTACCAAATGCTAGCGCCAGCGGCGACTTTAACCGCGCCGATAACTACAGCGTTGGCAGCCACAAAGGCAGCAGCAGCAAGATCTACTTCAGGCCAATAAGACGGAGATTTCATAAACAAATCTTGACAATCGATCGCCAAACTTAGCGCGGTAACTGGCAAACTTAAGGGCAGCGATCGACAGGATATAATAAAGCCACACCAGACGGTTGCTTAGAGATCTGCCAGTCCGCCTTTAAAAAATGAATCCAGCTTTGCACTATCCCATATTTGGACCAGAGATTCAATGTCCTCACTGCCGTCAAACGATTCCAGCCTTGACGCTAACAGACACGTATTTATGTCCCCGTCACGGCGCTTTTGAGGCAGATCCAAACACCAGCGAACTGGTACATTTGCAATCAGGTCGTCACTGGCGGCGTTGGGATAATGAATGGTACAGGCAACACACCCATCCCGATGGCATTAGATTTGAAATCCATGAAGCCTTAGACCGCCTCTATACTCAAGGTTATCGAGCTACGCGGGTAATCATTGCCAGTCGCTATCGGGAATTAATTAGTGCTTATTTAGATCGCAGCACTCCCTGGCAAAACCAACCAGAGAAACCAAAACCTCGACTGTATGGTTTACCAGTCGAGTTTAGTCCCGATTCTGAAGCCGAACCCTGCTGGGAAGTAATTAATTTTGATTTGGAGAAAGAACCGGGCGTACCAGTACGATACCCCTACTTCCGACTTTTCGAGTAGCTGTTTTTATCCCGATTCTCACCTTGGGAGTTGTCGGGGATGCCTCCGCGACCGAAGGGGTAGGATTAATGCAAGCTCCTCGGTATTTCAGGTTTAAATTTGATGCCTGCGCTGGAGGATTTTCTAGCTGGCTGGTTTGGCAAACCAGGCCCCGATATTTGCCAATAATCTTACCTTTAACCTCTGGCTGTATGGGGGAGTCAGACTGATAGCTAACACCTCTATAAGCCAACTTGGTTATCTGGATTTGGATCGATCGAGGTTGAGCAATAGCAATTTGTTTTTCGAGATCGGACTCAACTTTCTGGTTGGACTGAGACTCAACCGTGGATCTGGTAAAGGGAAAAAATAGCTTCTTACTAAACCAGATCGAGATCAGCAACAAAATTTGCAACTGCCAAGGGGCAAAGATCAAAGTCAATACTAAGCTGACAACTACAATTGCAGTAGCGAGGTATGAAATCTCGTCAGCCGAATTCTTGGCGATGTAAATGGCGACTAAAGCAGTTGCTAGTGAAATGAAGAAAGGCAGGTGCATTGTCGATTAACTTCCTTGCCCGATTTAGCCTATCGATCGATCCTACGACAATTAGCGACTGCTGAAAGGTTTGTCATGAACTATTTTGCCTCGACAGACAAAGGAGATGGGGAGAGAGGGAGATGGGGAGATGGGGAGAGAGGGAGCAGGGGAGGCAGGGGAGCAGAGGAGAATTCTTAATTCAACACTCAACACTCGACACTTAACACTTCCTACGCTCCTAAACTCCTCTATTCTTCTTAAATATCGAGTTCGGCGAGGTTGAGCCGAGGACCGAAGGTTTCGATAAATTCCCGACGGGGGGCAACGCGATCGCCCATTAAGATTGTAAATATGCGATCGGCTTCGGCAGCATCTTCAATCTCAACTTGCTTCAAGGTGCGAGTTTCTGGATTCATCGTGGTATCCCACAATTGCGCTGGCATCATTTCCCCTAACCCTTTGAACCGCTGGATCGTGTAGCTGGCATTGGCAGGAAATTCGTGTTGAATTAGGTTAGCCAATTCGCGATCGCTATAGCAGTAATAGTGACTGCGGCCCCGTTCCACTTTGTACAGCGGCGGACAAGCAATATAAATGTAACCTTGCTCGATCAGGGACTTTTGATAGCGATAGAAAAACGTCAGCAATAGGGTACGGATGTGCGCTCCATCGACATCAGCATCCGTATTGTGACAGGCGATTCCACCCGTACCGCAAATGAAGTTTTCATCATCTTCAACTGAAAAGTCATAAACGTAGTCGCCGACTAAATCGACTTCCTCAGCAGAAATAACTTTTAACCCCATCAGATCTTCGCTAATTGCTATACAATCGGTCGGTTTGCGATTTGGGCGCGTTAGATGCGCTTCTAACTGGTGGGCGTTAGCGTGACGCTGCCAAATTTGGCAAGAGCGATCGATTTGTTCCTTACCGCCGATGGTGATGTTCCAATAAGGATGGCGGGTCTGAATTGGAGCGTCAGGTTTGGTTGATGGTTGATGGTGACTGCTAGAGGCAACTATCCCTAATTGTCCTAAAAGATATAGGATTCCATCTTTTAGTTCTCTTGAGTTGGTAGTGAATGAAAGGTGAATTCCTGCGGTCGTGCCATCACCTAAAAAATAACCCTCCAAAAACGCCATCTTCATTTCTTCAGACACGCTAAATAGAATGTCTGGTAGTTTCTTTTGATGAGCGCGATTAGCTAGTCCCCATGCTTGCAACAATCGGGCAGCAGCAACGCTATGAAAGTAAAGTTTCAGACCTTCGCTATCGGGATCTCGATAACAACGAGGTGTCTCACCAAATACCGCAGCTATAGCTGCTTTCAATTCGGGAATAAATCGATCGTCTTTTTTACCCAAATTCAGGCTGACTTGATGTTGGCTTAGAGTTCCTTCAGCTACATACCAACCGAGAAACCACATTAATTCGCGAGTAATCGGCAAGTATCGCCCAAATGCTTTTTCGCTGTGAGCTTGGGGTACGATTTGCACCTCAGCACCTAGTTGGGCTAATTCAGTAGACGTGAATTCATCTAATGGCTTGTAACAACTAACTTCGCGCCAACGAGCATTTTTGCTGCTATCCGATCGAGCTAGATGTTCGTCGATTTTCGATGGTAGTTGATGGTAGACGATATTGTCATTCCCACCAATTGTCTCCAGATAGTTTAAGAAATGAGACAGAATTGGTCGATTAATTCCTCGTTCCCAGTGACTAATAGTAATTGCTTGCTTGACTCCACAAGCTCCTGCCACTTGCTTTTGAGTTAGTCCTACCGATTGGCGCAGTTTAATTAGTTGCTGCCATCCTAACGAATCTAATAAAACTCTCGGCTCGCTCCACAGATCGGGCTTTTCAACTTTTGCTAGCACTCGTTGGCTGGCAATTAGTCGCACATCTTCACCCCGCACGTAAAGGGATTTAGTTAGTTCAGCCTGGTAGAATGTTTCTAACAGATCGACTTGGGTGAGATTAGTTGATGGTTGAGGTAAACGCCGACTGGCAACTAGAATATCTCCAGCTTTAATTTCGTTACCTTTCTTCAGTTTGACCTGCCCGTTTTCAAACACAAACACGCTATGAGAAGATGTGACTTTAACCGAGCGATTGTAGCGCGTTGTAATTTTATACATCGGCTCTTCGTGGCCGTGGCGAATTACAGCTTTTAAAGGACGAAACCTGGTGGCGTGGGTAACTGGATCGAAAGAAACTACCTCATACTCATGCGTAGCGCGTCGTCCTTCTACGCAATCATCAATAAATCGCCCGATCGACACGAATTCTGTCTTGCCAGAGTTGTGCCTTACCAGCGTTGGCTCGTCTCCGGCTACGCTCATAATTACTATGCGGTGGTAGCGCAACTGAGAGGCATCAAACTCTTCACCTTTTACGCCTAATCCTAGAGCCGTAATTAAGGATTGGATTTCGGTATTTTTGTAGATTTTAGAGTCGTCAGTTTTCTCGATGTTAAGGATTTTACCTCGCAAAGGCAAGATAGCTTGAAAACGGCGATCGCGTCCTTGCTTGGCACTGTTATGGACGAACACTCCACTGGCTAAAGCAAAGTTATGAGTATTAGGCACTTCGATATCGTAAACGTCTATCCGTTCTGTTAAACGTTCGATCGAGATCGCCCGGTGGTTGTAGTTAGCAACGGCTTCGCGGGCTAAGATTTCGTTACCTTCAAAGTAGCGATCGCAGAATGTCTCAAACCGCAGTAAAGACTTATCTTTAGTGCCAATTCGGTAAGTGCGATAAGCTTCTAAATCTAGCCTGCCTCGATCGATCTCGATTTGCTTCAAAGCAGAGATAGTTTTGCGATAGTATGTTTGGTTCAATGCTGCCAAACGCTTGGCGCGAAATTCAGGTGTCCATTGCTCCTGTGTTTTCGATCGCCGCCACTCTAGTAAAACATCATCTTGCCATTGTTGCTTGGCAATATCTGAAAGAGTTTCCCGTGCTTGAGGGTTGTTAGCAAAATAATTGCGAACTCGTTCGGCTTGATTTATGCAGTTAGCTTTGTCGCTCCAATATTCTTGTTGAGCTTGGTGCAATTGTTGGTTATTTTGTTGGCGATAAGCTTCGTTACTTTCATAAAACTCGCGCCACTTACTGACCATATAAGCTTTGTAAGCTTCATCTTCCCATTGCGCCTTAGCCTGCTCCGAAAGAATTTGCCGTGTTTCTACCTGCTGCATTCTTTGACTCATCATGCTGCGAAATTCTTTACTTTGGCGAATTTCGCGGCATTTTTCCACCACATCGGGACGATGTAATGTTTGTTTCAAATGATTCTGGTGCAGTCGCAAATGTTCGTCAGCAGGAAGCCGTTGAATATTTGTGGGGTTGTTGTTGAGCTTGTTGAAATCTACATGATGACAATGTGCGCCTGCTGCTTCCGTGTAAACGCCTTGCCAGCGGTTATACCAGTCTGCTAGCAAATGAGTAAACAGCCAGGTATTGGAACGCGGACTCCAAGCCATCTCGTAACCGTTAATGGTAATCTCTGGTTCGGTTATATCCGACAGCTTTCGATACAGAGGCATTAGCGAATCTTCAGGAGTCAGCAAAGCTGCGGGTTTGTAACTACCATCTCGCAGCATAAACTGATGAGCTGGGGTACAAATTAGAGTTTCTCCATTATCCAATGTCAGTTTGATAACTTCTGCATTAGTTTTGGTGATTCGCGGATTGATGATGCGCTCTAACCCAATAGTTCCATCGTGGCGGATGGTGTAGCAAAAATGCTCTTTACCCATTGCCTGTTCGGCCACAATTTCTTTAAAACTGAGATTGCGTCCATCCGCTAGGGCTACCAATGTATCTCCAGCAAAACAGCCGCCAGCACTGTCCCCTTCGACGATGAATATTTCTGATTCGCCTGGATCTCTAGAGCTACAATCAGCTAGTTTTCCTGGTAAAGGAGAAGATTCTAAAACTGATTTTCTCCTGACTAATTCTCGCGCGTGGCGAGCCGCTTCAGCAGCTTTAAATGCCTGAATCGCTTTATCAAGAATTGAGTCAGCAACACCAGGCCGGAATTCTAAATATTCGGTAAGAACTTCTCCCACTAAAGAGTCAACAATACCTCGAACTTCTGTATTGCCTAATTTGGTTTTGGTTTGACCTTCAAATTCAGGATTGGGAACTTTAACTGAAATTACCCCAGTCATGCCTTCCCGGACGTGTTCGCCGCTGAGGTTAGGTTCGTTTTCTTTGATTTTATTGCGCTTGCGGGCGATCGCATTCAAAGTCCGGGTCAAAACTGTCTTCAACCCTTCCAGGTGCGTACCACCATCAACCGTCCGAATGTTGTTGGCAAACCCCAGCAAGTTATCGCTGTAAGCATCGGTACACCACTGCAAGGAAACTTCGACTTGCACGTCGTTCTTTTCCCCTTGCACGTAGACAATTTCTTCGTGGAGGGGTTGCTTGTCGCTATTCATGTAAGCGACATATTCTCGAATACCGCCTTTGTATTCGTACGTTTCAGTTTTTGGCTCGTCGCTTTTGAGCAATTCCAGGCGGTTGTCTGTCAGGGTAATTTTAACGCCTGCATTGAGATAGGCCAATTCCCGCAGGCGACTGGCGATGGTGGTATAATCGAACTCCGTACCAGTAGTAAAAATTTCTGTATCTGGCTTGAAAGTGACTGAAGTTCCAGTTCGTGCTTCTTTGGAGGGCTTTGATTCAAGGTCAGTAACGGGAATACCGCGTTGGTAAAGTTGGGTGTGTACCTTCTTGTCGCGCCAAACGGTAACTGTTATCGTTTCTGACAAGGCGTTAACTACAGAAACGCCGACTCCGTGCAACCCTCCAGAAACTTTGTAGCCACCACCGCCAAACTTACCCCCAGCATGGAGGATAGTCATAACGGTTTCAATTGCCGATTTGCCTGTTTCGGGGTGAGTGTCTGTAGGAATCCCCCGGCCGTCGTCGGTAACGCTGACCGAACCGTCGGCATTTAGATCTACTTCTATATGAGAACAGTATCCTGCCAGAGCTTCATCGATCGCATTGTCTACAACTTCGTAAACTAGATGGTGCAGTCCCCTCGGCCCGGTCGAACCAATATACATCCCAGGTCGTTTTCTTACAGGTTCTAGACCTTTGAGAACTTGAATTTGCTCGGCGCTATAACTGCTGGTCATGCAATAAGTCTCTCCGTTAATAATCGGGCTTAAGCCGATTCAGGTTTGAAAATAACAAAACACTCCTGAATTATAACACAAATGGGTTAAAGACGACTTTAGGGCTAGTTCAAGAGATGTTTATTTAGGGGGTGCAGGGGGATAGGGAGATGGGGAGATGGGGAGACAAGGATCTATAAGAACAATTGTACTATTAAAAGGCGGCAAGTAGCACTCAATGACGAGTTCGATCGTAATTTGCGGGGCGACAGCGACGGGGAAATCGGGATTGGCGATCGCTCTTGCCCAACGGCTACAATCTATAATCCTCAGTGCTGATTCCCGTCAGGTATACCGCGAGTTTGACATCGGCACGGCCAAACCCACCGCTGCCCAGCAACAACTGATACCACATTATTTAATCGATATCTGCGATCCCACAGAAACTCTTACGGTTGCAGAATACCAACAACAAGCCCAAACCCTAATCTCTTCACCCCCCTCTTCCAGACGTAGCACTGCTACGTCTCTACATTCGTCTCCCCCTCTTCTCGTTGGTGGCACTGGATTGTATATCAAATCGATCGTCCGAGGAATGAAGATCCCTAGAGTCGCACCGCAGCCAGAATTGCGATCGCAACTGGCATCTCTAGGCCAGCAACAACTATATACGATGTTGCAACAAGTAGATGCGATCGCTGCCCAAAAGATCCACCCCAACGATCCGGTGAGGACGTTACGCGCTCTGGAAGTATTTTATGTAACCGGCCGCCCAATTTCGGAACAACAAGGAGAAAATCCCCCGACATATCCAATTTTGCAAATTGGTTTAGATAGCGATTCTGCCATTCTCAAACGCCGGATCGAACAGCGTACTGAGGAAATGTTGGCAATCGGTTGGGAAAAGGAAGTAAAAGCACTTTGTCAAAAATATAGTAGCGATTTGCCCTTATTAGATACGTTGGGTTATCGAGAAATGAAACAGTATCTTCAAGGAGATTTGACTCTAACTGAAGCTAAAGAACTTATTGTTTTGCACACCCGTCAATTTGCTAAAAGACAGCGAACTTGGTTCCGTGCTTATCCTGAAATTGAGTGGTTTGATGCCGATAGTTTAGATTTGTTCGATCGAGTCTGGCGAGCAGTAAAAGAGTTTACCCACGAGTAAGGCTATGATGGAACTCGAACAGGCCTATAGTGATATGACTCAGACATTAGCTTTTCTTTTTAGCATTATTGTCATAGCGACAATTGCTCTCTACGTGCTTAGAGGAATTGGGATTTTGACGTTTATTCCAGGCGGCATATTTTGGTTGCTAATGTTGCTGGCGATCTTCACGGGCTTGGCGTACGGCTTTGCTAAAAGTCGGCGTTAGGGAACTATCCTAACCAAGCTGATGCTGTTAGGCGATCTGAGAGAACAGGAGGACGTTAAAAATGCAAAAGTATGTATGTACCGTCTGCGCTCACGTATACGATCCTGAAGAAGGCGATCCAGATAGCGGTATTCCACCGGGTACGCCGTTTGAAAATCTTCCAGATGACTGGGTTTGTCCGGTTTGCGGGGCAGCTAAAGACGAATTCGAGCCAGAGTAAATCAATTCGCAATTCGCAATTCACAATTCGCAATTGAAAGATATCGACGTGCGATCGCTAGAAGTAGTAGTAATAGGAGGTGGGGCGGCGGGCTTCTTCGGGGCGATCGCTTGTGCTGAAACGCATCCTGACGTTCGAGTAACTTTGCTAGAGGCGGCGCGTCAACCTTTAAGTAAAGTGCGGATCTCTGGCGGCGGCAGGTGCAACGTGACTCACGCTTGCTTCGATCCGGCGATTTTGGTTCAACATTACCCCAGAGGCGGTAAGGCACTGCGGGGCGCTTTTAGCCGTTTCCAGGCTAAGGACACGGTGGAGTGGTTCGAGTCTCGCGGCGTGAAGTTGAAAACCGAAGCCGATGGCAGGATGTTTCCAGTTACAGATGATTCGGCAACGATCGTCGATTGTTTGCTCGAAGCGGCTATAGATGCTGGGGTTAAGGTGCGCACGGGTGTAGCTGTAGTAGGAATTAGGCGGCTACCGTCTGCAAGTTGGGAATTGGAGTTGAAATCGGGGGAGGTGTTGCCGTGCGATCGCATTTTACTGGCTACAGGGAGCAATCCGGCGGGTTACAAGTGGGCTGAGGAGTCAGGACACGCGATCGAACCGCCAGTTCCTTCTCTATTTACTTTCAACATCGGCGATCCTCGGTTGCAAGACTTGGCTGGAGTCAGCGTCCAATCGGCAAAAGTGCGATTGTCAGTTGGCGGCAAAGGCGATTTAGAACAAACGGGGGCGGTGCTGATTACTCATTGGGGATTGAGCGGTCCTGCCATTCTCAAACTTTCCGCTTGGGGGGCTAGGGTACTTAGGGAGCGTCATTACCAAATGCCTTTGGTGGTTAATTGGTTGCCGCAGTACGATCGAGAAAAACTGCGGCTAATGCTGCTAGCGGTTAAATCTCAGTTGCCTCAACGGCAAATTTCTACTAGCTGTCCGGTTCCCATTCCGCGCCGCCTGTGGCAGAGTTTAATTGCCGCCGCTGGCATTAATGCAGACGATCGCTGGGCGGGTTTATCTCACAAAACCCTCAACCTCCTGATCCAAGAACTTAACCAAGGCGAGTATCAAATTGAGGGCAAAGGAGTATTTAAAGAAGAATTCGTTACCTGTGGTGGCGTTAACCTCAAACAGGTAGACTTCAAGACCATGGAAAGCCGTTGCTGTCCGGGAATTTATTTTGCTGGCGAAATCCTCGATATTGATGGCGTTACGGGGGGGTTTAACTTTCAAAGTGCTTGGACAACGGCTTGGCTGGCAGGCCAGGCGATGGGAAAATAGGGGGAGATTTGCTATACTGATTTCTGCTTGCTGGTGTAGCTCAGTGGTAGAGCAGCTGATTTGTAATCAGCCGGTCGCAGGTTCAAATCCCGTCACCAGCTTAAGTTAAAACCAAGAGATAGCAATATGCTCGCACTACTAGAGCGATCGTGAAGTTCAGGTTAACTGATTTTCCTGCCTCAGATAGGCTTCAATAAAGGGGTCGAGATGACCGTCGAGCACGTCCGTCACGTTGGTAGTTTCGGTGTTAGTTCGCAAGTCCTTGACCAACTGATAGGGGTGAAACACGTAGTTGCGGATCTGGTTTCCCCAAGCTGCTTCCACCATATCGCCTTTGATTTCGGCAATCTTTTGAGCGTGTTGTTCTTGAGCGATAATCAGTAGCTTGGCTTTGAGGATCGCCAAAGCTTTTTCTTTGTTTTGCAACTGCGATCGCTCTTGAGTGCAACGAACGGCGATCCCTGTCGGTTTGTGGACGATGCGAACTGCCGTTTCCACCTTGTTGACGTTTTGCCCCCCTTTACCCCCAGAACGAGAGGTACTGATGTCTAAATCTTCGGCGGGAATGTCTACTTCTACCGAATTATCGATCGTCGGCATCACTTCTACCCCAGCAAAGCTAGTCTGGCGCTTGCCGTTAGCGTTGAAGGGAGAAATTCTGACCAGCCTATGAGTCCCTTTTTCGGCTTTCAGGTAGCCGTAGGCATAACGTCCGTCGATTTCTAAGGTAACGGACTTAATCCCGGCTTCATCCCCTTCCGATCGCTCCAATTCATGGACTTTGTAACCGCTACCTTCTGCCCACCGCACGTACATCCGCAACAAAATTTCTGCCCAATCTTGAGCGTCCGTCCCACCAGCGCCCGCGTTGATGGTTAACACGGCTCCTTGAGTGTCGTAAGGTCCCGATAGTAGCTGTTCTAATTCCCAGCGATCGAGTTCTTGGCCTAATTGCTTGATGTTGGTATCTACTTCTTGCAGCAGTCCCTCATCTGTTTCTAATTCCAACAGTTCGATCGCGGCTTTGGCATCTTCTAGCTTGCTTTTCCAATCTTGGAACTGCTGCCAGTGAGACTTGAGATCGTTGAGTTCTTGTAGCGTCTTTTGGGCGCTGGTTTGGTCGTCCCAAAAGTCAGCTTGCGCTGCGATTTGCTCTAGATCTTGAATTTTGGCGTTTAAGGCTGGGAGGTCAAAGATAGTCCTGGGTTTTACCCAGGCGCTGAGATAACGTTCCGACTTCGCGTTTGAGGTCTAAAACTTCGATCATAAGTTACAAATTTGCTTTGGTTGGTTGACAAAAGAGCGCGAGGGTTGATTTAGAGCCACAGCAATCCATTGGAATTAAACTCAAAGGCAGGCAGGATGCCTCCCTGACAATTATTGTTGGAGATGTCTATTCTTGTGGGACTTGCGGTGAGCTTGTCGAACTGTAGCCATCTTGGCTGTCCCACGATCGAGCAAGATACTTACCCGTCGATCGAATAAGATTGCTACATCTAGCATAGTGTAGCCTATTACCTTCGATCGCCGGGTCTGCCTTGGGGATCGATTGAATTAACTGGGAATAAATAAAATATTAATAATTGTAAATAAAGCTAAGATTAAAGATGTAGGTTAAAATTTGGTTTTAAATTGATGTCGGATTACCCCATGTCGGAACCCGAACTGCTCAAACAGGTACTAAAACCGCTTTTAGAAGACTTTCAATACTGGTTTGCCCGATCGCGTTCTTTATTAGAAACCGAAAATATCTCCTTTTTAAGTACCCAAGAGCAAGCAGATTTGTTAGAGCGAGTCAAATTTGCTCAGCAAGAAGTCAGCACTGCTCAGATGATGTTTGATGCTACTGACGGCCGAGTGGGAATCGAGACAGCAACGATGAAGCCGTGGCATCAGTTAGTCGGCGAATGCTGGCAGGTAGCTATGAAATGGCGAAAGCTCAAGCATAACGATCGAGAATCTTAAATTCACGCGATAAAAATTATTTGGAGGACGAGATGTTACAGGTACTCTACATTTTAGCTTTTATCATCATTGCAGGTTTAGCGATCGCCAATTTAGTCCGCAATTTATTCACTTTGAGTCAAGACGCTCAACGCCATTACGCCCCAAGAGCGGCGGGTTATGGCAATCGATCTAATTCGATTCCCCACCCCGAATTGCTCGATGATATGGGAAATGTAATTAACGAGCCGCTGTTAGTGATGCGATCGATTAATGTCGAAGACGCTCGCAAACAACTAGATGCTCTTTACCAAGATTCTCCTGGCAACAGCGATGAATGATGAATAGTGAATGATAAATGATGAAATCATTTGTCATTCATCAATATTGTCCGATCGAGGCACTAAGCCTATTGCCTCTTCTTGCTTTGACGATAGGCTATCATCTGTAGCCGCTCCTCATAAAATACGTTCAAAATCTCTATTAGTTTAGGTCGCTCCATCAGTTCGTAAGCAGCTTGCATCAGTTCGCGAGCTTGTTTTGTCCTGGCTAGATTTTCTTCTTCGCTGCTTGTATCCCAGTACCATAAAGAACGTGCTTCTGCCAATAAAGCAATCGCGCGTTGGTTTTGCTCTGCATTAAGACGATCGACAGGTACAATACTCAAGCCAGTTTTATCGTCAATTCCTGCTGGTCTGCCATCATCAAGACTTAATCCATTATCTGCCATAAATCCCGCGAATCGAGTTTTCCAAATTTGAGCGGCATCTAGGCACTCGGTATATGTTTCCACATCGAAATCATCTTCGATCCATTGTTTGTAAGCTTCAATGGCATCATCAAATCTGCAACTAATGGCGTGTAATATGCTGTCATAGACAGTTATGGGCCATGGCTCACCATTGTAAAACGTAGCCACCCCGCGAAATCCTAAAGCTGGGTCGTCGATTAATAATCCCCAATGCTCGCCTGCCGTATCAGTCGTGCAGCAAGTTAAGAATTCTGGGAGATCCATGTAGTAATGGTTGTTAAGCCACCAATAATCCCAAGAGCGGGAGTTCGCTACATTAATAGCATCTCCTTGGGCTAGTTTTAATAACCATTCGATCGGACCGATAGGGACTAAGTTTAAAAGAGAATCCCAGAAACTTCCTCGTTCGTCAGCTGATAGAGATAACACAAAATCGCCCAACCAGAACAATGAATCGGGGAATTCAATACCATCAACTCCATAGATCGATCGGAGTTGTTCTTGATAGATTGCTTTAAGTCGATTCATTTTTAACTGAATTAAAAAGTATGTAGCAGCGTTTCTCAAAAATATGAGCTACAGTGTTTTTTTGTGGGGTGGGCATCTTGCTGGCCCTTTAAAATAGACCTCCATACTGCTCTGTGGGACAGGCTGGAATCCTATCCCACAAGAATGTACTTAAATAAATTGAGAAATGCTACAAAACTATTGCATCCATAAAGATATAGGAATGACAGAATTTTAGCTCTACTTTACTTAGAGATCGCCTCTGCTTAATCTTCTATCTAAAACTAAGAATGAATCGAGCCATCAGGAAGAATAGTTCCTGTGAGTTTGACCTGAGTTAATTTCACCATAACTTTTTGACCGAAACCCACTTTGGCTCCCGTCAAATCTGCACCGCTCAGATCGGCACCACTCAAGTCAGCCCCGACTAAATTAACTTCTCGTAAAATTGCTTTTTTGAGATTGGCCTGAAATAAATTAGCGCGAAACAAATTTGCTCTCGTTAAATCAGCTTCTTCTAAGTTGACATTGTGCAGGAAACTATCGCTCAAATTAGCACCTGTTAGATTGGCTCCTTTCAAATTTCTGCCAGATAAATCTTTTTCTTTTAGATCTGCTCCCCTCAAATCGATACCACTCATATCTCGATGGTATGGGCGCTGGTTTGATTTACTACTAGTAGAATTAGGCGAACTCTTTGGCTTTGGCGGAGATGGCGTTTTGGGAGTAGATGAGGCGCGACGTTGGGATGAAGGCGGCTTGGGTGGGTGGCCATCGCTAGCTCTCGATCTATGACCATGGCCGCTAGGAGTCGATCGATTTTGGCGGTGAAACGCACGCAATAAATCGCGAGCGTGATTGATTTCTTTGAGCTTTTCAGTGACAGAATTTAATAATTCTGGATCTTCTTGATGAAAGCGATCGGGATGCCAAGTCGATGCTAGTTTTTTATAAGCTCGATTGATTTCTTTCAGGGATGCTCCTGGCTCTAGCCCCAAGACTTGGTAATATGGCTCTAAATTTTGGCTCATATTTTTAAGAAAGAATACAGAAGTTCAGGAGTTCAGAATTTAGAAGGAGAAAAGAATAATTCTGAGCTTTTGGCGAACTGAAGTTCTAACGACCAGGCAGTAATTAGCGATAATGGAGTTCAAAGAGCGATCGCACCGATTGTAACCGCCACCGTTATGTTTGAGTACAATCCTCAAAAAGCTTGGCCCTCCGCTGAAGAACTCCCTGATTCTGACGATACCCCCGTGGATAACGAACTTCAAGACCTAATTCCTGGGATGCTTAAAGTCATCCTAGCTTTAATCTGGGCAGAACGGATGGATTGGTTCTTTGGGGTCGATATGGCGATATATTACGACCCCAAAGAACCGCCTATAGTCCCAGATGGCTTCTTGAGTTTGGGAGTCGATCGAGTATTTGACGAGGAATTGCGCCTCAGTTATACCCTGTGGGAAGAAAACGTTACCCCGATTTTAGTGCTAGAAGTAGTGTCTCAAACCTATCGAGGAGAATACACCACAAAAAAGCATGAATACGAAGAAATGGGGGTGTCGTACTACGTCATCTATTCTCCCCGCCGTCGCCGCAAACCTAAATTGGAAGTACACCGCTTAGTCAATGGTAGCTATATATTGCAGGAAGGAAATCCAGTCTGGCTCCCAGAGATTGATTTAGCTATTGGATCGGAACGGGGAACTTATCTGGGAATAGAGCGAGAATGGCTCTATTGGTATGACGAGGAAGGGAAAAGATACCTCACTCCTGAAGAACGCATTCAGAAAGAACAACAACGGGTGCAAACTCTGGAGGCACGATTGCGATTGCTAGGAATAGATCCAGAAACTCTATAAGTCCTGTCATAATTTAGAGAACGAGATTCAGACTATTTTTCTGGCACGGATATCAAACACGAGCAATGGGCAACCAGCGAGTTCTTTCCTTAGTCCAACCAACTGGCAATCTACATCTGGGTAACTATTTGGGCGCTATTCGTAACTGGGTAGAAGGGCAAAACCAGTACGAAAATTTCTTTGGCGTAGCCGATTTACACGCGATTACCGTACCCCACAACCCCGCGACTTTGGCGGCTGACACTTATGCGATCGCAGCCCTTTATTTAGCCTGTGGGATGAATTTAGAATGCACTAGCATCTTCGTCCAATCTCATATCTCTGCCCATAGCGAACTGACTTGGTTGCTCAACTGCATTACCCCGCTGAACTGGCTGGAAGATATGATTCAGTTTAAGGAAAAGGCGGTGAAACAGGGCGAAAACGTCAGCACTGGCTTGCTAGATTATCCGGTGCTGATGGCAGCAGATATTTTGCTTTACCAAGCTGATAAAGTTCCAGTGGGAGAAGATCAAAAGCAGCATCTAGAACTAACTCGCGATTTGGCGGCTAGATTTAACCATCAATTTGCTCGCAAGCAACCAGTGTTTAAGCTCCCAGAACCGCTGATTCGGGCAGAAGGTGCCAGAGTCATGAGCCTGACAGATGGTACTAAGAAAATGTCCAAGTCCGATCCGGCAGAAGGTAGCCGGATTAATTTGCTAGATCCGCCAGATGCGATCGCTAAAAAGATCAAACGCTGTAAAACTGACTTGTTCGAGGGTTTAGAATTTGACAATTCCGAAAGACCAGAATGCCACAATCTCTTGACTCTATATATGTTACTTTCTGGAAAGACAAAAGCAGAAGTAACAGCCGAGTGCGCACAGATGCGCTGGAGTCAGTTCAAACCCTTGCTAACAGAAACTACGATTAACGCTCTCAAGCCCATTCAAGACAAATATCGAGCCGTAATGGACGATAAAGGCTATTTAGAGTCAGTTTTGCGCCAAGGACGGGAAAAAGCCCAAGCGATCGCCGATCGCACCCTGAGCCAAGCTAAAGCAGCGCTGGGTTATTCAGTACCGCTGTAGGGGAAGAGGGAGAGAGGGAGATGGGGAGATGGGGAGAAAATTAACACTGACAACCGAACTGTTCGCTCTTACAATGACATTAATTTATTATGACGATTAAAAAATGAAAAATTTTAGATCGGCGGTTGAGGCAGGTGAATTTTTGATTACTGCTGAGGTAGCGCCTCCCAAAGGAGGAGATCCAGCACATATGGTAAAAATGGCCCGCCTCCTCAAAGATCGGGTACACGCGATCAATATTACTGATGGCAGTCGGGCGGTACTGCGGATGTGCCCGATGGCGGCTTCGGTAATTTTATTGCAGCAGGGGATCGAACCAATTTGTCAGATTGCTTGTCGCGATCGCAACCGGATCGGATTGCAGGCCGATCTGATGGGAGCATCTGCCTTGGGTATCCGCAATATTCTGGCTTTAACTGGCGATCCGATTAAAGCTGGCGACCATCCCGATGCTAAAGCCGTGTTCGACTTAGAAGCGGTCAGGTTGTTGCAACTAATTGAAAAACTTAACGCTGGAATCGATAGCAACGAAAAACCGCTCACCGATGGCGCTACAGATTTATTTCCTGGGGCGGCGGTCGATCCTCAATCTCCGAGTTGGTCGGGGTTGCAACGGCGATTTGAACGCAAAGTTATAGCGGGAGCGCAATTTTTCCAAAGTCAACTAATTTGCGATTTCGATCGCTTAGAAAAGTTTATGACTCAAATTGTCGCTGGTAGTAATAAACCGATTTTGGCAGGAATTTTTCTGCTCAAATCAGCTAAAAATGCCGCCTTCATCAATCGGTGCGTTCCTGGAGTTAATATTCCCCAAGAAATCATCGATCGGTTGGCGAGTGCGAGCGATCCCTTGCAGGAAGGAATAGCCATTGCTGCCGAACAAGTCAAAATGGCCAGTCAACTCTGCCAAGGCGTACATTTAATGGCAGTAAAACGAGAAGACTTAATTCCCCAAATCCTCGATCTGGCTGGCGTTGCTCCGGTGCGATCGCTGCAATTTTCTGGAACTGTCAACTCTCGTTAAGTTGCTGTCGTTCTGAAAGTAAGGTAGTCTGGATTTTTAGCCCTCACACTTTCTTCCCTTTAGTCAACCTATGTTGTGAATCGAGCAAAATCCTTTGCTACGCAAAATCAATGAAACTACCATTATTACCAATCGTTTTAGCTCTGGTCGTTCCGATGGCGGCTTGCAATACTACGCAGACCACCCAGTCTCCATCGCCCGGAACATCACCAGCAGCAACAAGTTCTCCCGCAACTACTGCCACCGAGTCGCCCTCAACTACTGAGTCACCCTCAACCACCGAGTCGCCTGCAACCCCTTCAAGCTCCAGCGGGGATACCAGCGGTTGGTCTGACTATTCGGCTCAAAGCGGTAACTATACTGCTAAGTTTCCTGGCAAACCCACAGAGAACAAACAATCGGCTCAGTCGGCATCCGGCCCTATAGAGTTTGTCCTAGTAGGCTATAGCGATAACGCCAACAAAAGATTTTTCGGTACGGCTGAAAGTAGCATTCCTCTACCACCGGGATCGACATTTGACGTGAAAAAAGGGTTAGACGGGGCGAGAGATAATGCGGCTAAAAGCACCAGTGCCACTGTCACTGACGAAAAAGAGATTACCCAAAATGGGTATCCAGGCCGAGAAGTGACGATGAAAGGACAGAACAATTTAGCTATTATTCAACGCATGATTGTCAATCCCGAAGGGTCAAGTCCAACTTTATATCAAGCGATCGTCGTGGCTGAAGATGGCAATCTCACTTTTCCAGAAGCCAGAGCCTTTTTGGATTCCTTAGATATCAAAGAATAATCGATCGAGGGAGATATAAGTCGATTGCTAGAAACCCAACATTCCAGGAGAGTTGGGTTTCGCTATCGCTCTACCCAACCTACATTATTTGTGATGTGGGATTTAAAAACATGGTTTCTTGATAACCGCCTCCACCTGGTGTTTCAATCACAAATGCGTCACCAAGGTTCATCTCTACAGTAGCCGTGCTGCCCAATTCTTCAACCGTACCGTCAGTGCGATCGACATAATTTCGCCCTACAGCCCCAGATTCTCCACCTTGCAAGCCAAAAGGAGGAACTAGGCGACAATTAGATAGAATTCCGGCTGTCATCGGTTCGAGAAATTTTATTCGCCGAATTACTCCATTGCCACCACAATAATGTCCTTTACCGCCACTGTGCGGACGAATAGCAAAGCTTTCTAATAGTACGGGAAATCGCGATTCTAATACTTCTGGATCGGTGAGGCGAGAATTGGTCATGTGAGTGTGAACTGCATCTGTACCATGAAAAGTCTTACCCGCACCAGAACCGCCGCAAATAGTTTCGTAATACTGATATTTGGCATTACCAAAGGTGAAATTATTCATCGTTCCTTGAGCAGATGCCATAATTCCTAATGCCCCATACAAAGCATTAGTAACTGCTTGAGAAGTTTCCACATTTCCAGCGACGACAGCCGCCGGATAGCGTGGATTCAACATACATCCTTCCGGAATAATAATTTCTAAAGGTCTGAGACAGCCGACATTTAAAGGAATATCGCGATCTAGTAAAGTGCGAAAAACATATAAAACTGCGGCTTTGCAGACAGCAGAGGGAGCGTTGAAATTATTAGGTAATTGGGGTGAAGTACCAGTAAAATCGATGGTGGCGCTGCGATTTTGACGATCGATCGCAATTGCTACTCGAATAACGCTGCCATTATCTAATGAATAGCTAAAATGACCGTCTTGTAAAACTTCGATCGCTCGGCGAACTGACTCTTCAGCATTATCTTGAACGAAGCCCATATAAGCTGCGATCGTATCTAAACCGTAGCGATCGCAGATCTTCTGTAATTCTCGAACGCCGCATTCGTTGGCAGCAATTTGAGCTTTTAAATCGGCAATGTTTTGACCGATATTACGAGCGGAATAATTACCTTGAGACAGTAATTCTACTAGTTCTGGCTCTCTGAATTTACCTTGAGATATCAGCAGAAAGTTATCGATTAAAATTCCTTCTTCTGCAATATTAGTGCTGCGAGGAGGCATGGAACCGGGAGCAATGCCACCGATGTCGGCGTGGTGGCCGCGAGAAGCAACGAAGAAGAGGGGGGGAAAAAGTGTTGAGTGTTGAGTGTTGAGTGTTGAGTTGAGTTTTAGCCTATCGATTGTATCTTTAGCGAATACGGGAGTAATTACGGTGATGTCGGGGAGGTGCGTACCGCCGTTGTAGGGGTTGTTGGAGGCGAAGACATCTCCAGGTTCGATCGTATTGCCACGTGCGGAAATTAGCGATCGCACAGATTCGCTCATCGAACCCAAATGGACCGGAATATGGGGGGCATTGGCAACTAATTCACCTTCAGAATCGAAGATGGCACAAGAGAAATCTAAGCGTTCTTTGATGTTGACTGAAGATGCCGTTTTTTGCAGAGTAATCCCCATGCCATCAGCGATCGATCGAAACAGGTTGCTGAAGATCTCTAGCTTGACGGGATCGGGAGAGGAGGAGGGGGAGATGGGGAGATGGGGAGATGGGGTGAATTCACGACTCTTGAGCTTCTGAACTCCTGAACTCCTGAACTTCTCAATTCTATTCAAAATGAGATAATTGCGATCGCTTACCCGTGCTTGCCAACCTGGTTCGATGACATTTGTACTAGTTGTTTCAACTACAATCGCAGGACCGTTAATCTCGTCTGCTGGCTGCAAATCTTGCCTCTGAAATACGGGTGTGGCGTGCCATCTATCTGCTGCGTACATTTGCACTGTGGCTATAGGCACAGGAGGTTTGTCTGTGCGACGTTGGATTAATAATTCTTCGGGTAACTCAGTCTTTAATACCACTTCCACCAACGCAGCTTCCACAACTAAGGCTTTTTCTGGCATGACAAAGCCGTAACTTTGTTGGTGCAATCGATCGAATTGCTGTCTCATCTCCACCAGATCGCCAAAATCCACTATCAGCGGTGCATCCGTTCCCTCATACCTCAGATGAACCTTTCTAATTACTTGGAGAGAAACCAAATCTAGCTGTTCTACACTTTTTTCCAAGTTCTTAGTTTTGACTTTTGTACGGGCGCAATGCTTTGCGCCCCTACGACTTTTGACTTCTTTTCTTCCTTCCGCTTCCAACTCAGCCAGAAGTTCTTCTAACTCAGCGATCGAATCCTCATTCAAAACCCGTTCTACTGCCCGTTCCCGCAGTACCCGCACGTCTGCCAAACCCATGCCATAAGCCGATAGCACTCCAGCATAGGGATGAATAAACACCTGCTTCATTCCCAACGCCTCAGCGATTAAGCAAGCGTGTTGTCCGCCAGCAGCACCAAAGCAACACAAGGTATACTCCGAGACATCGTAACCCCGCTGCAAAGAGATTTTCCTGATGGCATTGGCCATATTATCGACTGCGATCGCTAAAAATCCAGCCGCTACTCGTTCTGGGGTTCTGCCGTCTCCAATTTGGGCCGTCAGTCGATCGAACTTTTGCCGCACGACTTCGACATCTAAGGGTAAATCGCCGTTTTCGCCAAATACTTGCGGAAAGAATTGCGGGTGTAACTTACCTACCATCACATTGGCATCCGTCACCGTCAGCGGGCCGCCTCGACGATAGCTAGCAGGACCCGGATTTGCCCCCGCCGATTCCGGCCCGACTCGATACCGTCCATCTTGGAATTGCAAAATCGAACCGCCACCAGCAGCTACAGTGTGAATAGACATCATCGGCGATCGCACTCTTACCCCTGCTACTTCGGTTTCAAAGGTGCGTTCGTATTCGCCGTTAAAATGGGCGACATCGGTAGACGTACCGCCCATATCGAAGCTGATGATGCGATCGAAACCTGCCCTCAAACTGGTTTGTACTGCCCCGACAATACCGCCAGCAGGCCCCGATAAGATGCTGTCTTTACCGCGAAACTTTTGGGCATCAACTAATCCACCATTCGACTGCATAAACATTAAATTTGCCCTCATCCCCAGCCCCTCTCCCAAGCTTGGGAGAGGGGTGCCCGTCAGGGCGGGGTGAGGGCTGCCATCTACTGGATCTGACATCAACTGAGTGCTAACACGATCGACATACCGCTGCAAAATTGGAGATAAGTAAGCATCAACTACGGTAGTATCGCCCCGACTGACTAACTTCATTAAGGGGCTGACTTCATGAGATGTGGAAACTTGAGTAAAACCGATTTCTCTGGCGAGAATGGCTACCTGTCGTTCGTGTTGGGGATAGCGATAGCCGTGCATGAAAACGATCGCACAACTGCGAATGCCATCATCATAAGCCGCTTGCAGTTGGGGGCGTAGGGCATTGAGATCGACTGGGATTAATTCTTCTCCTCGCGCGGTGTAGCGTTCTTCTACTTCAACAACTCTTTCGTAGAGCATTTCTGGCAGTACGATCTCTAAAGCAAAGATGTTAGGACGGTTTTGATAGCCGATGCGTAAGGCATCTCGAAAGCCTTTGGTAGTAATTAAGAGGGTGCGATCGCCTTTTCTTTCTAACAGGGCATTTGTCGCTACAGTCGTTCCCATTTTCACCACTTCAATGCTGTCTGAAGGAATGGGTTCGTTAGCAGGAATACCGATAATGTCTCTAATTCCTTGGACTACTGCATCGGAGTAGCGATCGCTTTCTGAAAGCAATTTGTAAATTTCGACCCGATCTTGGGGGGAAATCGCTACTATGTCGGTGAAGGTGCCACCGCGATCTACAAAGAATTGCCAAGTCATGAGGTTTTCTCCTGGGATTTTTTTAACGCAAAGGTACGCAAAGGTAAGCGCAAAGTTTCGCAGAGTTCTAGTTATAAGATAATGGTGTTTCTCTAAAAACTTATGCTACGCTCGTGGTATTTATTTATTACGCACGCGATCGATCTAATTCAAGGGGAATAAATTCGCAGCAACTTTTTTGTGTAACCCACGTAATGGTGACAATTTCTGTAGGAGGATTGAGGCGATCGCCGTTTTCGTCAAATTCAATTTTTCCCGTTACTCCCTGAATCCAACCATGCTGTTGCTTAAAAAAATGATTCAGATTCTTTTGTAAGGTTTCAGAGTTTTGATTTATCTCTCTTTCCAAAGCTGCAATTAAAATTAGCATAGAATCATAAGCAGTCGCACTGCGCCAAGTCACTTTTTCTTCTCCCCACAACTGGGAACCTAATCTACAAAAATCTACTGCTCGAAAGTTTTGAGTGTGGCAGCCGTTTAATCGACTGTGCCAGTGCCAAGGAACTACAAAAATGATATTGCCTAACTTTTCTTCAAATAAAGATCTACTGCTAATGTTTTCTCCCAGCCAATCTAAAATGTTTTGTTGGTAAAAAGTAGCAGAGCCAATAATCAGACAATTGTTAATATTAGCCGCCCCAATTAGTTCGGCATTATAGAGCGATCGCGGTTCGATGCCACCATCGGGAATAATAACTAGGACGTTCGCATCTGACTTTCTCATTGCTTCTATATAGGGCTTGATATAGGTGGAAAAATCTTGGTGAAGATGACCGCAATTTTCTAACAGTTGAATACTTGAGGAATATTGCAGTTTTTGATAGAGTGCGTCTCTATAAGATTGGCTATAGATACTACTTTCGTTGTAGAGGATTGCCAATTTTTGTAATTCTTGAGTTCTATCGGTCAGATATCTAGCTAGATGTTGGGTGGCGATGCGATCGGGTGTTGTTAGTCTAAAGAAATAATCTCGCTCTGCTAAAGTAGATAGGCGATCTGAAGTGCTACTAGGATTGATTAAAACTAAACCTTTTTCAGCATAAGCTCTAACCGCTTTTTCAGTCATCTCACTAGAGTAGTGACCGATGACAGCAATTATTTTTAACTCTTGGGCGCTCGCTGCCAATTTTTCTGCTGTTTGATTCACTGGCTCGGTTAAATTATTATCTTCATTAACTATTAAAATTTGCAGACATATTCTGCGGCTGCGAGCAGTTAGACTACTTAAGTGAGATTGAAGAGCGATCGCCTTTTTTAGTATCTCACCATTGCTTAAACCGTCTACAGCCTCTAGATTGGCTTGCAATTGAATTTGAGATATCCCTCGCAGCAGTTCTTTAGCAACAATTCCATGGTTATGAGAAATTGGCACTACTACAGCGATCGCATAAATTTCTACTCCTTTTTTGAGCAACTCGTCTCGATCGCGATCGAGCCAGCAATTTAGTAACCCAATTAGTAATTCAGGATTTTCTAGCTTTGTTTTTTCTCTTTCCTCCTCCCACGCTAGGATAAAATTCTCAAATGCTAGATGGTAATTTCCTAATTCAAACAATTTTGTTGCCGTCCTTATAGTTAAACTATTAGAACTATTATTAAGTAAAGTTTTTTCTCCATGACTAATGCCTAAAGCAAAATTGTTGCGGTTAATGGGTCGGGAATCTAGTCTATAACGATCTAATAAAAAAATAATAATCTTTGCCCAGTTACCACTGATACGATCGATTTCTACATTCATCAAATTGGCAATTAGCGGGTAAATATCCTTAGACAATTTAGGTCTGATTTCATTAGTTGCTTTTCGGTTAATTTTTTCGATAAATTCAGCCGAATTAGCGATCCTATCAACCTCCCGATCGACTTGTTGCTCAGAAAATTTATGTTGCCCATGCGATAATTGTTGGCGAACCTCGTTTAAACACCTTTTTTTGGCAATTTCTTGGGGTTTATATCCGAGCAGCGATTCACAGATTAGTTGTTGTTTATCAGAGTCATTTTGAATTTGAAGATCGGCAAAAAAACGATCGAGATCGATGTTTAATCGAGCGATAACTGTTTGGCAAACCTTACACATCGTTAGCATCTCTAAAAATCAATTACCTGAATCCACGAACCGATCGCTACACCACTTACCCATATAACTATGCTTTACTTAGAGCGATCGCGCTACTATGCTCGTGGCAAAATTTTTACCACGAGCGTGGTTAATCTACTTGGCAAAATTACTTAGAATCGCCAATTAAGGACGCTTTTTATTCAACACTTTTGTATGAAATCATCTTTCACTCCAGTACAAATTAGAGAACTTTGTCGTCTGGGACAATTTACTAGTTCCACAGCCGGAGTAGCTGCTGGATTCGTCCAAGCTAATTTAGTAGTTCTGCCACAGTCTTTAGCCTTTGACTTTCTCCTATTCTGTCAAAGAAATCCCAAACCTTGTCCCGTACTTGAGGTTACAGATCCAGGAAGTCCCGAACCTCGATCGATCGCACCAGGCGCAGATCTGAGAACCGATTTACCCCGTTACCAGGTCTTCTCTAATGGCAAACTGGTAGAAGAAACCACAGATATCAGACAATTCTGGCGCGACGATCTTGTAGCTTTTTTAATTGGCTGTTCGTTCACATTTGAAACAGCTATGCTAAAAGCGGGTTTACCAGTGCGACATATTGAGGAAGGTAAAAATGTGCCCATGTATCGGACAAACATCCCCTGTTTGCCCGCAGGATGTTTCTCAGGAGAGATGGTAGTTTCTATGCGACCTCTTTCGCCCCCAGCAGCGATTCAAGCCGTGCAGATTACTAGCCGCTACTCTAAAACTCATGGTACTCCCATACACCTGGGAGATCCGGCAGCGATCGGCATTCAAAACATAGATTGTCCTGATTTTGGGGATGCAGTTACTATTGGCGAGCAAGAGATTCCCGTGTTTTGGGCGTGCGGTGTTACTACTCAAATCGCACTGTTTCATGCCAAGCCAGAACTGGCAATTACCCACGCACCAGGACATATGTTTGTCGCCGATCTTAAAGATGAGTTACTGGCTGTTTGACTGGCTCCACTTGGGGAGCGATTTGTGAATATTGACCCGATTTTTTGGAGAAATCGCCACTATATCGGTAAAAGTTCCACCTCGATCGACAAAGAATTTCCCAGACACGACTGCTTATTCTGTTAAATAATTACTCTAAATGTCAAATTAATCCTGGGCGCAACTTCTCGCCTAACTTTGGGAACTTGATGCTGCCAAAATTGTTGAGTTTTGCCGCCCATAATTAACAGATCTCCATCGCCTAAATTTAACTCAACTTTGAGAGCGCGATCGTTTTTACGGCGAAATATAAAACGTCTGGTTGCACCGAAACTGACAGAAGCAATAATTGAGTTTTCGCCCAATTCTCGTTCGTCATCGCTATGCCACCCCATACTGTCGCTACCATGGCGATATAAATTGAGTAAAACGGCATTGAATTTGACTCCAGCCACAGGTTCGATTTTTGATTTGATTTCTAATAAAACTGGAGTCCATAGAAGTGGCTGTCTGGTTACGCCTGAATAACAATAGGATCGCTCTCCGTAATAAGCCGTCAATCGAGGTTCGAGCAGATATTTGCCAAATAACTTTATTCGGTTTTGTTGCCAACTTATACTATTGTTTAATGCCGTAAATAATTGCTGACTGTGTTGTCGATCGAAAAAAGCGCGATAGAAAATGACATTACCATCCTTCATACTCAATATCTCGCGATCGACATTCTCTTTATTTGATTTAGAGGTAATACTATCTTGATGCTGTCCCACAGCGATCGCTCTCAATAATATCGATTTATAAAAAGTTAAATCTTGGCGTATAATCTGTTAAATATACCAGCTTTCCCTATCGCGCAAATTGCGAATTGAAAATTGAAAATTGCGAATTTAATATGACTCTTAAGGCAGTTCTGTTTGACTTTAACGGCACGATTATCAATGACGAACCAATCCATCAACAACTGATCGAGCAAATTCTGCTGGAAGAAAATTTACGTCCTCAGCCAGAGGAAGACCGCAAAATCTGCTTGGGTAGGAGCGATCGCACCGCGTTAAAAGAGTTACTTACCCGTCGAGGCCGGTTTGTCACCGATGAGTATTTAAATAAAATCGTCGCCAAAAAAGCCATAACCTATCGCAGTCAAATCGAAAAGCTAGAAAAACTGCCGATTTATCCAGATATCGCCGATTTTATCTTTAAATTGCAGGCATCTCAACTCTTAATGGCTGTGGTCAGCGGGGCCTTGCGATCGGAGATCGAAATGGTATTAAATCGGGCTGGACTGAGGCAGTATTTTGAGTTCGTCATCGCTGGTGACGATCTGATGGCTAGCAAACCAGAACCAGATGGATATCTGTTGGCAGTAGAGCGATTGAAGGAGTTATATCCCGACCTTCAGATCGAGGCGGCTGATTGTTTGGCAATTGAAGATACTCCCGCTGGCATTAGAGCCGCGCAGCAAGCCGGAATGCAAGTAGTAGGAGTCCCCAACACCTACCCGTTTCATTTTATCCAACGCCAAGCTGACTGGGCTGTAGATTATCTTTGTGACTTGGAGATCGATCGCGTACAGCAAGTTTACGCTGGAACTACAGTATCGAGCTAATGCCGCCGAGTACCGATCGCGATAGAATAGTTAACAAATGAGTTGGGTAAATTCCTAGCTCGGCATTTCCGCGAGGGGAATTAGCTCAGTTGGTAGAGCGCTGCGATCGCACCGCAGAGGTCAGGGATTCGAGTTCCCTATTCTCCATAACTCTCAAACCCTTTACCAGAAAGGGTTTTGTCGTTTCTAGTTTTGACCGCGATCGGCTTTTCTATCTTGATATAGCAACTCGTGAGTCATCTACCGTCAACACCCAAAGATAGTGGGGCGATCGATCGTAAAAGGCGATCGCTAAAGCTTGTAGAGTTTGATGTATAGAAGGCGATCGCATCCTTAAGATCTGGTAAACCTGGCGTTCCTGTATGGTTCGATCGGATTCATCAGTGGTTAGCCAGTAAAATGGGAAATAAGTAGAATTGCGCTTTTACCCCAAAATACCGTTTGATTCTAATCAACTATTTAATTTAGATATTGATAAGCGAGAAGAGTAAATACAGCAGAAAAATTGCACTTAACAGGTAAAATAATTGCTAGAGTATAAAATTATTTTTTTTAATCAAATAGGAACAGTTGCTTTATGGGATCAAAACTAGAAGAGGCATTTCAAGACGATCAAGATAAATCTGCTGAGAAAATAGCTAAAGAAATCTTTACAACTTTAATTCAGGCAAATCAGTATGTTGGCGAAGTCTATTCGATTGGCTATGAAACTGCATTAGTACAGATACACGATCTACATCGCCAGCAAGTTGGCGGTATTCCTAGTTTAAGTTTTCTAATTGCAACCCGTATCAATCCAGAAGAATCTACTGACTACAAAACTGAAGATGCATCCGTATTACTTTTGCGCGTTATGGATGCTGCTGCACTTCCAAATGCGGTTGAAGCCGAACGGGTTCGAGTTGAAGCAGCACAAAGAGCGAGTCGAGAAGATACACATACACACTGGGATAGTCAAGGTATGATGGACTTTCAAACACATCATTTACTATCCTATGCTGGTGTTAGATGTAAAGTTGTTGGTACATTTTTTTTAGATCGCGCTTCTGATAGCGAAGCGCCTGATACCTTGGTTTTACGTTTTGGCAGTGATATTTCTAATTATTATCCTAATAGAGGTTTAAAAGTTTACAAGCCGAATAACAAAGCTTTATCGCTTATAGTCAATTATCGAGATCCAGATCGTGAACGACAACGAACTAGTCAATCAGTTATAGTTGGAAAAATTCGGTATGCATCAACTAATCGTTCATTTCAGGGAGTATCAGATGTAGGCGTTGAGCTTCTGCCAGAAGATTTGCTTGGACAAAAAACTGCATTGTTTGGCATGACTCGAACTGGTAAGTCTAATACTACCAAAATTATTTTACAGTCGGTATTTAAATTGAGATTTGCAGATAAACACCCGCATCGTATTGGTCAAATAGTTTTCGATCCCAATGGGGAATATGCAAATGAAAATGAACAAGATATCAATCAGCAGAAAAATCCTTCGGCGATAAAGAATGTATGGAAATCTGATTTTTCTGGTAAAGAAGAAGATGTTGTAACATATGGAATCTTAGCGCATCCTAACGATCCGAAGCGTAAGTTAATGCTTTTAAATTTCTTTGCTGACGGTAATCTTCAAATTGGCAAAGAAATTATTGATGCAACTTTAGTAGCAGATGGATCGAAGTATATTCAAAATTTTCGACAAGTAGTTTTTGAGCGTCCTGACGAAAACGATCGGAGTGCAATGACAAGATATAAGCGTCGTGTACTAGTTTACCGAGCTTTACTTAAAAAAGCAGATTTTCAACCTCCTCAAACCCTTCAACCAGATATTAAAAACTTATTTAATAAAGAACTGATAACAAACTTACAAACAAGTGCAGAAACTGCTGAAAATGCTAATTATGAGTCGGCTGCTAAAATTCTTCAGAAGGAAACGCCCACATGGTCGGAGTTGGCAACCGCATTCGAGTATCTTTATAGTTTCATGATAGATAAAGATAGTAGTTATCAAAAATTTGAAAACTGGTATATTACAGAACGCCCCAGAGCATCTGGAGACCCTTGGGCAGATGAAGATTTGAAGAAACTCTTAGAAATGTTTGTGCGACCTAACGGTTCTAGACAAATTGGTAAAGTTCGCAATCAGCACACCAGTACCACAACCACTGATTACGCAGTAGAGATATATCAACACTTGAAAGATGGAAAATTAGTCATTATTGACCAATCAAGTGGTGAACCTGAAATTAATAAATCATCAGCAGAAAGATTAATGTGGCACATTTTTCGAGAAAATCAGAGCCTCTTTCGCAAAGGCGAGAAAAATATACCTGAGATTATCGTCTATCTAGAAGAAGCTCATAACCTTTTGCCAGCAGGTACAGATATGGATTTAAAAGATGTCTGGGTACGAACTGCCAAAGAGGGAGCAAAATATCATATTGGTATGGTGTACGCTACTCAAGAGGTTAGCAGCATTCAAAGAAATATTCTCAAGAATACAGCCAATTGGTTTATCGGACATCTGAACAATACTGATGAAACAAGAGAACTTCGCAAATACTATGATTTTGAGGATTTTGAATCATCAATACGTCGCGCACAAGATAAAGGTTTTCTTCGTGTTAAAACATTAAGTAATCTTTTTGTAATACCAGTACAAATTCAGAAATTTGAGGTATAGCCAGTGCCATACGAAGGAGAATTTGCCCAATACCAACCCTTGCGCCGTCTTGTAGAAAGCGACCGCGTTCAAAAATTACTTGGAAGTTACAAAGTAAAAACTTCATCTGAAAATACAAGCTCTTTAAAAATACTCCAACCATTACAGATTCATCCTGGTAGCTGGATACCAGAATTATTAATAGCGATAGATGGTAGTCATGCAGAAGTAGATATAAAAAATGGTTTTCCTGGGGCAGAAGCTTCTTATGTGACAGTAGCTTCCGTGATTTTAGATGTTGCTAAGATGCAAAAGCTCGATCGGCAGCGTCCTGTTAACCCTAAAGAATTTAAAACTATAGAGCAAGCCGAGTCCATCGATTGTGCTTTGCCGGGTTGTAATGTAGTTTGTGAAGGCGAAAGGTCCGCCAAAGATTCATTGAGGAAATCAATATTTGATGTTTTGAGTTCAGTAAAAATGTCAGAAGATGGAGAGTCTTTACTCGATACTTATGAGTCTCTCTTAGCTTATAAACCTATTACCGATAGAACTCAAAAATGTCCTTATGAAGATTGTCCACAGAATAACGATTATTTACGAGGGAATGGTAAGTATACTTGCTCGTGTAACTTATCACGTTCTTTATATTCTACTGATGCTTTACGTATACACGAAAGAATGAATCCAGCAGGTACAAATGGTGCTATATTTGGTGAAATAATGCAAGTTTGGGAACGAGTATGGATGGTACATATTTTAAGAACATTAGAGGCAAAGAAATGGCTTTCTAGCTTACGTAGATTGGCAATTGTCATTGATGGTCAATTAGCAGTGTTTGGACAACCAGCATGGATTAGCCAAGCTATATATCAGGAACTATGCCGAATTAATTCGGTAGCAAAACAATTTACAGAAGGAAAGGATATTCTTCTCGTTGGCGTGGAAAAAACTGGAACTTTTGTAGAACATTTTGAAGATTTGGATAGAAAGGAAGATGGAGGATTCGGAAACTTTCCGCCTCAATCAGTAGGGTTATTAACAGATTCATACATTAAACAAAATATTATTTTTTCTGATAGTACAAGACCCTACGGTGATGCTACCTACTTTGGCCGCAAGTTTTTTTATAAAACTAAATGCGGGGCGCGTATCGTAGCTACTTTACCTTTTCTTTCTCCTGAGCATAGAGATTTAACTCAAGCCACTCAATTTCATTATCCACGTCTTGCAGATGCAGTTGGGCTTTTAGATAGATTGGTCTCTTCTCGTTTTCCTAATGCTTTAGTTCCGCTAGTTTCAGCAAATGCAGAAGCCGCTATTCCTCTCCGTCTTGGTAATAAAGTTTTAGAAAATCTGGCAAAAGAACTTATGGCGGAAAATGGAAAATGATGCATGAAGTTAGTAACCAGCTTAGCTTGAGTTCAGCTATAGGTAGATGGTCTGGTTTAGGTCCGTACTACGCTATGTTTCCTAAAGAATTTGCATTTCATGTGGTTGAAAACTATTCAAAACCTGGAGATGTAATCATCGATCCATTTGCAGGTCGTGCATCAAGTGTTTATGCAGCAGCAGCAATGAATCGCTCAGGGTTAGGCATAGAAATTAATCCTGTTGGGTGGCTTTATGGCTTTGTAAAGTTGAAGCCTGCACTAAAAGTTAATGTCACAAAACGTCTTAAACAACTTGCAGATGTGGCTAATTCTATCGAGCAGCAAGAGATAGATGATTTGCCTGAGTTTTTTCAGTTTTGTTATTCGCTAAATGTATTACGCTACTTATTAGCTGTTCGCAAGGAACTTAACTGGAAGTGCAGCATAGTTGATGCAACACTCATGGCTATAATACTAGTTCATTTACATGGAAGGAGAGAACAATCACTGTCAAATCAGATGCGCCAAGGGAAATCAATGAGTCCTGATTATTCTATAAACTGGTGGAAAAGAAAACACCTAACACCTCCAGAAATAGATCCGGTAGAGTTTCTATTACGGCGAATAGAATGGCGTTATGCTAAAGGAAGTCCTAATTTAGAAGGTGGTAGAGTCATACTGGGTGATAGTACGTCTTTAGTTGATACATTAACTAAAAAAGTTGTTTGCGGCACTCAAAAACCTTTTAATCTTCTGTTTACATCTCCTCCATACTACAAACTTACTAATTATCATTACGATCAGTGGTTGCGTCTTTGGATGCTTGGTGGTTCCAATAAGCCTATCTGGATTAGCGATAAGTGGCAAAATAAATTTGAATCAAAAACTGCATATCGAGAGTTATTACAACAAGTATTCAGTAAATGTGCTGATATTATGGATAGTAAAGCAATTGTATATGTTAGAACTGATGCCAGGGAGTTTACGAAACAAACTACCTTAGAGGTTTTGCGTGAAGTCTTCCCGACAAAATCTCTTGAAGTAGTAACACAACCCTATAAAAAGAAAACTCAAACCGCTTTGTTTGGAGACAAATCAAAAAAACCAGGTGAAGTTGATATTATCATGCAACCTTGAAATAGTTAGGGATTTGCAACTTAATACCCTACCAATTATTTGACTACCTCTTCGAGCAACCAATCCTGTGGCTGGTATTTTATTTCCGCGCAAGTCCCTTAGTGTCTCAACTTCGTTCTAGAATAAAGCGATCGCACCCTTGTCAGTTGTCCGCCCAAGGATTACGGTTTAAAAATCAAGTTATTAGCGATACGTGCTAACGCACAGGCTAACGCCAACGCAGTCGCTTGAATAGCAGGGCGTAGATGGGGACTATCTAGCCTCATTACTTGGTTGGAGGGACAATCTAATCCATTTTGAGCGTGTTCGTACAGGGCGGTCGCAAAGCGTGCCGGAGGCATTCTCGCCAACCCAGCCAGAGCAAGGTGGAAAAAGTGTCAATTACGATCGAGAGTGAAATCGGCTAACGAAGGTAGGCACAGACTTTTCTAAGAGATTGAGGAGCGAGTCAACAGACATCGGTGGGTTCCTCAACCCGCTCGCCTGAGTCTGGAGGACTTCAAGCATGGACTCAGGAAACAAGTCGTACAGGTAAGTCAAGAATTGGTCTGCACTCTGAGCTTCAACTCGAAATTGCCCCAGAGATTCGGCGGGAAAGTGCTTGAGGTTGTCGGTGACAATTACCTGAGCTTTGGCAAGTAAAGCTGCTGCTAACACGTGGCGATCGCCAGGATGGTTATCCATGCAGGGAATCAGGCGTTCCGTTACCTCTACCGTAGCCTCTGGAAAAGCCAGCTTCATTTGTCTTTCCAGGCGATCCGCTTGCGGCCCGGTAATTTGTCCGTTGGCTACCAGATTGCGAATCGCTCCATCTAAAATCGACTGCGACCAATACACCCGATACAGCCCAGCTTCCGCCGCTGACAGCAGGGTGTCTCTGAGGTACATCGGGTAAAGTACGCAAGAGTCGAGGATGACAGGAAATACAGCCACCATCGTCTATGAGTTGTTCTCGGACATTGGAGTTTCTGGGGCGTAGAAGCCTAATTCTTGGCTCAAAGCCGTTAGTTCGCTCAAAGCCTGACGGCGCTGCATATCTCTCTGCTGCTTGTACGCCATCAAGTCTTCAAACCGGATGCGTCGGTGAGTTCCTACCTTAATGTAGGGAATCTGCCCCTGCTCCAATAGGGAATATAGGTAAGGGCGCGAGACGTTGAGTAAATCCGCCGCTTCTTGACTGCTGAGGTAGCGATCGTAAGGAACTAGCTTCATTGCCCGCCCTGCTGCCATCTGGTGAATTACCTGGCGCAGAATTTGATAAACCGAGTCTGGAATCTCGATCTCTTCTCCATCGCTCCCCACCAGCTTCGGGTGAGCTTGAGCCAGCACGACCTCTAAGCGTTGGATCGCTTGCGCGTCTGGTTCCGGGACAAAGACAGAATCGGGAAGTTCGATCGACTTATTCATGGCAAATCTCAGGTGAGGGCAAACAATGCCACTTTTAAGATAACTGTAATAAGTGTAACAAGTGTAATAAAAGAGTAGAATTATTAAAGATCGATACGCGCTCCGCGCAGGCAAGCGATCGCTCCAGCTTCAAAAATGAAGAGGAAGAGCGATAATTAAAAGAACATCTCCCTCAAACTCCTTCCACAAGCTGCATAGTTGGCAAAAATCGTGGCGATCGCCTAAAAAATGCCCTACAATTAATAGGTTTTGAGGACAAACTGGCTGAAATTACCTCTAGATAATGGTTTCATCTACTAAAGAAACGGGAACGCCTCGCCGATTGTTGGTCACGGGTGGTGCGGGATTTATCGGCTCGAATTTTGTCCATTATTGGTGCGATCGCTACCCTGAAGATCGAGTGGTAGTATTAGACGCGCTTACCTATGCCGGAAATCGAGCCAATCTCGCAGCCCTAGAAAATCGAGAGAATTTTCAGTTCGTTTCAGGAAATATCTGCGATCGCGCTTTAATCGATCGACTGTTAGCCACAGAAAATATCGACACCGTTGCCCACTTTGCCGCTGAATCTCACGTCGATCGATCTATATTAACTCCAGATGCCTTCGTGCAAACTAACGTAGTTGGCACGTTTACCCTGTTAGAAGCCTTCCGGCAACGTTGGGAATCGGTTCTCAAACCGTCGAACGAATCGCACGCCCTATTTCTCCACGTTTCTACTGATGAAGTTTACGGCTCTCTGTCAGCCACCGATCCAGCTTTTACCGAAACCACTTCCTATACTCCCAACAGCCCCTACTCGGCCTCGAAAGCTGGCAGCGATCATCTAGTTAGGGCTTACCATCATACCTATGGCGTGCCGACAATTATTACCAATTGCTCTAATAATTACGGCCCTTATCAATTTCCCGAAAAGCTAATTCCCCTGATGTGCATCAATATGTTGCTGGGGAAACCATTGCCCGTTTATGGAGACGGACAAAACGTTAGAGATTGGCTCTATGTTGTCGATCATTGTACGGCTTTAGATGTAGTAATTCATCAAAGCCAGCCGGGGGAAACGTATAATGTCGGCGGCAACAATGAAGTTAAAAATATCGATCTGGTGCAGATGCTTTGCCAGTTAATGGATGAATTAGCCCCTCAATTACCAGTGCATCCAGCTAACAAATTAATTACTTTTGTCAAAGATCGCCCCGGACACGATCGACGTTATGCGATCGATGCCACTAAAATCAAAACTCAGTTAGGTTGGACTCCTTCGGTTACTGTCGAGCAGGGATTGCGAAAAACAGTCGAATGGTATCTCGATCGCCGCGACTGGTGGAAACCCTTATTATCTGAAGAATACCAAAATTATTACCGACAAAATTACGATATCTAAGCTGCTCTGACATTTAAAACATATAATTGCATTAATCGTTTTTTGTCAGCGATCGGCAGAAGTATTGTGATACCAAATCCGGTTTCCAAAACCGTCTTTCTCTCAAGGAGCCTCCGGCTCCCCTCTCCCAACTCCCCCTTTACCAAGGGGGGACACAGGGGGGGTAGGAGAGGGGTTGGGGGTGAGGGCAGCAATGGATGGTATGAGAACCGGATTTGGTATGATTTGGGTTCGTTGGGTTTCCTGCCGTCAACCCAACCTACAGCTTGTCGATCCGGTAGATTTGGTAGCGTGCGTTAGACGGCGATAACCTTTGCTCTAATTTGAATTCAATAATCCGTCGTAACGCACCGTTTGAGCTACATTTGTTAGCCTGAAAAGAAGCTAGAGACGCAATATCTTGCACGTTTAGGTGAATTTGGAGGATGTCTTTATGCAACCAGAACAACGTCAACGAGCCATAAAGTCCTTTAAAGAATTTTTGACTTCACCGTTAGAAGAACGCTTGCAAAGACATCAGCATTTAGCGCCAGAAACTAATGCTTTGCATCTGTTTCAATCTGTTGCTAGTACGGTTCCAGCTTATCGAGATTTATTAACTAAACAGGGCATCGATCCTGCCGCCATCCAAACTTTTGCTGATTTTCAAAAACTACCCCTAATTACCAAAGAAAACTACTTGCGGCATTATTCTTTACCCCAATTGTGCCGCGATGGAAAATTGGAAACCTGCGATGCGATCGCGGTTTCTTCTGGTTCCACGGGTAAACCTACATTTTGGCCGCGTTTTTTTACTGACGAACTGCAAATTGCCACCCGTTTCGAGCAAATATTTCACGATAGTTTTGCTGCTGATGAGGGTCGAACGTTAGCTGTAATTTGTTTTACATTAGGTACTTGGGTAGGAGGAATTTACACCCTTAATTGCTGTCGCTACCTGGCTAGTAAAGGCTATCCCATTACAGTTGTCGCTCCTGGCAATAATAAAGAAGAAATCTTTCGAGTTATCCAAGAAGTTGGTGAAGAGTTTGAACGGGTAGTTTTGTTGGGATATCCCCCATTTATTAAAGATGTTATCGATAGTGGTATTGCTCGCGATATAGATTGGCAAAAATATCGAATTAAAATGGTATTTGCTGGTGAAGTTTTTAGTGAAGAATGGCGCAGCTTGGTGGGCGAAAGAGTCGGTTTGACTAACCCATGTTACGATTCTGCTTCTCTCTACGGCACTGCTGATGCCGGGGTTTTAGGAAATGAAACGCCCCTGAGTATTTGCATTCGTCGCTTTTTAGCTAACAATCCCGATGCTGCTCGCGCTTTATTTAGAGAATCGCGGCTGCCAACTTTAGTGCAATACGATCCTCTCAGTCGCTTCTTTGAAGTGCATGAAGGAACGCTGCTATTTTCGGGAGACAATGGCATTCCTTTAGTGCGCTATCACATCTCGGATAACGGCGGCATTATTTCTTGTCAAGATTTGCTACAATTTTTAGCTGGATGGGGTTTCAATCCTCTAGATAGTTTGACAGATAAAGGTGGAAGAGGAATTCATTCTCTACCTTTTGTCTATGTCTTCGGACGATCTCATTTTACTGTTTCTTATTTCGGTGCTAATATCTATCCAGAAAACGTGACTGTAGGGTTAGAGGAGCCAGTAATTAGAGAGTGGGTAACGGGCAAATTTGTCTTGCAAGTTAAGGAAGATGCCGCTCGCAATAACTACTTGTCTGTAGTAGTAGAATTAGCCCCAGAAGTAGCAGAAAATGAAGAGATGAAACCTGCGATCGCCTCAGCAATTCTAGCTCAATTACTCCGACTCAATAGCGAATTCGCTAACTACGTCCCCCCGGAATATCAAACGCCACAAGTAACGCTAACTCCGACTGGAGATCCAGAGTATTTCCCCGTAGGAGTCAAGCATCGCTACACTCGTAAGCCAATATGAGTTCGGAAGAAAGGAATTCGGAATTGTAGAGATTTGTGTATTGTTGGCGATCGCTCTAGAGCATCGATAAAGACTCTTTCAGGCTAAACTCAGCCACAAATTATTTCAGCTATTAGCCGGGGGTTCAAAACCCCCGGCTAATAGCTCAAGTCCATTGAAATGGACTAATGAACTAAATTACCCAGAGATCGGCAGTCCTCTGAGCGAGGACTTTCGCTTTGAGAGGTGGGGTTTTGAACCCCTGTCGGACAAAGCTCTTGACCGTTAACTTGACACCAATGCAAGGCCTTGCGCCCCTACCAAGGAATTTACACGTAGCAGGTATTTAGCGAAGCGGAATTTCATCAACAATCTGCCACGCTCGCCCTGCCTGTCGAAAATATCGTTTATCTCTTATGGAAGACGTAATCGCGATCGCTTTTGATTAGGGTAGTATAATTGCTTTCCGAAGCCATTTATTCGCTTCCAATCATTTACGGAAAAGGTAGATATATGACAACTTATGTATTTCGCTCCTTGAAGGGGATCGCCAAAAGGTTGACCGCGTTGCTAATTATGTTGGTAATGCTTTTAGGTTTTACTCCAACAGCAGCGATCGCAGTATCTTCTCATCCTGAAACATTTATTTCGGCTGACGACACCAAATTCGTCTCTGATGAGAAAGCCAACGAGATGAAGGAACAACGCCGGGAGTGGCAAAGCCGAGTTTCGTCATCGCATGATGCTCGCAACGACAAATCCAACTCGTCAGGCAAAACTCCGAAAGAGAAGCTCAATCTGGACGAAATTACAGATAACCATACACCTGAAAGATAATCTTTTATCTCGCTTGCGACTTGTAATAGCGATCGTCCACCCAATCGTTTAGAGGCTGCCGCTGGCGCATATCTAGACGATCGATCGACTTATTCACTTTTCCAGAGCGCCGACGACTTCTCGACGGTGGGGTGACTGTCACTTCTGGCGTTCTCAAACCTGGTTCTCGCCGCAGGTTTGGGGCTGAATTCATCCTTGGGGAAGCATTGCTGGCAGTAGGTGAACGTAGGGGTGTAGCGGGGTTGCGCCTGGGAGTAACTGGAGTTTTGCTCTTTGTCTTCACTTCTCGATGCCCGCTGGTAGCCATAGCGGTCGCAAGGGGGGGTTTTGATTTTTGCACCGCTTTCGATTCTTGACGCGCTGTGCGGCGAGAAACTGGCGAATTAAGACTAGACTTCTTCCCCGCAGTAATTGGCTTGAGAAGGCGACGGCGAGAGCGTTGCGTGGTTTGCTGGAGTCGGAAATAAGCTAAACCCGAACCACCAAGAAGCCCCAAAGCGATCGCTCCATACAACCAAGGTGGTTTACCCTTATCGCTGCTAACTTCGCCGATCTCGATCGGGCTAGTTGCAATTATGGGGCTGGGTGCAATTATCGGGTCGGTTTCTGCAATCGGATCGGTTTGTGCAATTTTGAGTGGTTCTTCAAAAGTTGTAGCTGCGATCGATGTCTCCTCTGCCTGATAGAGTTCTCCGCCAGGATTTATCAGTCCCTTAGCGGCGGTAGTAGCTATTAACAATAGCAAAACCCATACTCCTGCTAACAGCAGCAGGGGATGCTTGAGTAGCATGAATCGGGCAGCAGCTAGGGGCAAGCCCATTCTGAGGTTATTAGCTTTTTTGACCATCACAGCCCTCTTAAAGAAGAATACAGGAGTTCAGGAGTTCAAAAGTTCAGGATGCTCTCGAACTCCTTTCAAGAAAAAACCGCAGGACAGGAGAAGATAAAAACTGCCTGTCACATCAAATCTGCTTAATTAGTCATAGTTATGCAGTGCGTAAGTCCTGCGGACGACCTGACGGTACGCGGAGCGTGCGCGTTAGCGCCAACGTCCTAGCTCGCAAGCGAGATTATGATGTAGCGAGCAAGATGCTCGCACAACTGGTGATTGCAGGTGTTTCGATCGAATTTGAGATCGAAACCATAATGGCGGACTACCAGTTTGCAGTAAATCTCGGCTCAAATCTTTGGTTTGTTTAGCCGCCTTATAACATAGGTAAATTTGGCAAAAAATTCAACCCAGTTCGGAAGATATCTATAAAGAAAAGATTAAAGATTACCTAAATCGCTCAAAAACCCAGTTGGTTCAGCAGCCGATCGAGATCGAAGTGCTGAGACATCAGTTTATTGATATATTGCACTTTAATCGGTTCGTGGACGCGGACGTTACCGAAAGCATGGTCGATAATTTCTACGGTAGTCAGCGTATCCATATCGACTGACAGCACGGGAATCTCTAAATCTTCAGCCCGACTGAGAATAAAAGGTTGAGGCGGCAAATGGCCGGTGAGGATCAAACACTGAGTTGAAGTTTCTAAAGCTGCCAGTTGAATCTCGGTGCGATCGCCTCCCGTCACCACTGCCATGTTGTTGCCCTTGCGAAAATACTCTAGGGCCGAACTGACATTCATCGCGCCAATGGTCAAGCTTTCCACCATCAAATCTAAGCGATCGGAGCGACAGAGTACCTCTGCCTGGAGTTGTTTTACTAGTTCTTGGACGCTGACGCTTCGCAGCAGAGCGCTTCTAGGGAGCATTCCCAACACGGGAATCCCGTGTTTTTCCAAAAACGGCCGGATTACAGCATCGGTCGTTTCCATTTGAGAGGCAGGAATATCGTTAATTAAAACCCCGATTAAATACTTACCTAGTTGCTGTTTAGCCGATAGCAGCGAGTCTATCAGCGACACCGAGTTAAATCTAGCAACCACTAATACTGCTGCTTCTAAAACCTCAGCTACTTGCAGCAAAGATAGATCGAACAATAGACCCTCTGACAGGGTTCCCGGTCCTTCTAATAAAACTAAATCTCCGCTTGGTTGCTGGAGGTACTCTTTTAAAGCCTGACGATAATCGGTAGTATCTTCTCCCCGCAAGCGTTTCTCTATAGTTGCTTCGTCGAGAGACAACAGAGGCGATCGCACTCGATTCTCTGCTAAGTCAAACACCTCAGTTAAGAAGTGTACGTCCTCCTCGCTGCCTTGAGGTTGCTTGACGTTAAAACAGGTGCCCAAAGGTTTGCCGTAGGCAATATCTAACCCTTTGGCTAGCAGTTGGTGGATGATGCCCAAGATCGTCGCTGACTTACCGCTATAAGCTTCTGTCGAGCCAACGATCGAATACTTAGCGGATTTTGCCATGCCCTCATTCCTCATTTATTAGATTTCCGAACTTAGCATATTTCCGCAGAGAAGGGGAGAGTGGGAGCAGGGGAGGCAGGGGAGGCAGGGGAAGCAGGGGGAAATTAACTACTCACCACTGACAACTGACATTCTGAACTCCTGAACTCCTTTAAGATTGTGTTTGCTCGCTAATGCGTAGCAGCTTGCGATAGAAGGGTTGGGGAAAATCGACAGCTTGCGATCGCTTGTAAGCATTAATCACGTCGATTAGGTAATTGACCAACTCCGAGTTTTGCAAGGTGACTTGGTAACTCAATTCCGCCTGACCGTTAAACTGAATGCGGCAACAGGTTAAATCTAATGGCAGTCGAGACACGGGCCAGGTAGCTACAAAAGTAATGCTATCGCTACCTTCGATTTGCCTTTGACCTTCTAAATATCCTTTTTTATAAAGACTTAGCGCTTTAGGTAAAATTTCCCTAGTCGCGGGAGGGTAGAAAGGCGCGTAGAGGTTAATATCCTCTCGGTCGGCTGGTTCTAGTTTTTCAATTAATTCGCTAGACATGAACGATACAATAATTCTCTTCTTCGTGAGTCAACGTCAGGCAAACTCTCTCATACTAGCGATCTTATCCAAAATTACTACAGATTGAAGAGTTCTTAGGAGTTGACTGTGGGTTTACTATAACTGAAGAATGACTAGAAAAGATACCTAACAAAAATCTATGGCTCCTCTGGTTGCGAATTACTACCTAACCTATCGCTGCAATGCTCGCTGTCATTTTTGTAACATTTGGGCGCTAGAACCACCTGAAGAAGCTGACTTTACCACTATTCAACACAACCTCAAAGATTTGCGCCGTTTAGGTGTGAGGTATGTCGATTTTACGGGTGGCGAACCGCTGCTGCGCTCCGACGTGGGGCAAATTTATACCGAAGCCAAGCGGCAGGGGTTTATGACTAGCATGACTACCAATACTATCCTTTACCCCAAAAAGGCGAAGGAAATGCAGGGGCTAGTTGACTTTTTGAATTTTTCTCTAGACGGCCCTGACTCGGAAAGTCACGATCGCTCGCGGGGCGTACAGATTTTTGATACTTTGGTCGAGTCGGTAGAACTTGCCCATGCTCTCGGAGAACATCCAGTTCTGAACCATACCGTCACTGCCCAAAATTTCGATCGGATCGACGAAGTGGGCGAATTAGCCCGCAGGCTGAAGGCACGAGCTTGGCTCAACCCAGCTTTCACCGCTCACGAACACTACAACTCCGACAAAAATCCTACTCCTCAGATGATAGCGGCGATCGAATCGGCCGCCAGGAAGTACAGAGAAATCGGCTACAACAAAGCAGCCTTGGCATTTATTCAAGATGGCGGCAACGATATCAAAAATCCACGCTGTAAAGCCGTAGATGCAGTAATTGCGATTTCTCCCGACGATAAATTGCTCCTACCTTGCTATCACTTCGCTCAATCTGGAGTTGCGATCGACGGCAAACTTTACGAACTCTATCGCCAGTCGGAGGAAGTAGAAAAATATCGCCAATCTCAAGGAAAGCTATCAGTATGCGAAGGATGTACGGTATGGTGTTATTTGATACCCAGCTTTTTTATGGGGATCGATAAATACTGGTGGCTCAATCAAGTGACCTATGCCGGAGAATTCCTGGCCAGAAAAAGATTCTTACAGCGAGTTGGATGAGATCGAAACTTTGCTAGATGACGATCTGCAAAGCGATCTTTTCCAAGGGCTAGAAGGGCGCAGGCGGAAAGCAGCCGTAGTTTTAGCCATGGTTTGGAGCGGCACGATCGCCCTACATTCCTTTTCTTGGGGAATTTGGGTAGTCTTGGGGCTGACGGGGATGTTTTGCCTGCACACGATTCGGCTGCTCTTCGCTCGTCCGCTACCAGTCCCAGAACCTCTATCGGGGGAAAATCTATCCGAGTATCCCTACGTATCGCTGTTGGTAGCAGCCAAAAATGAAGAAGCAGTCATCGGCAATTTAGTCAAGATGCTGTGTAATTTAGATTACCCCGCCGAGCGATACGAACTTTGGGTAATCGACGATCGCAGTACGGATCGCACGCCTGCATTATTAGAGCGACTGGCTGGGGAATACCAACAGCTTCGAGTTTTGCATCGCTCGGCCGGGGCCACAGGGGGCAAGTCAGGTGCTTTAAATCAAGCTTTGCCGCTGACGCGAGGAGAGATTATCGCGGTCTTTGATGCCGATGCCAGGGTGACTCCAGATTTACTCCGTCGCATCGTGCCCTGTTTTAATCAAGAGCGGGTAGGAGCGGTGCAAGTCCAAAAAGCCGTAGTCAATCCCACTGCCAATTTTTGGATTGAGGGGCAAATAGCCGAAATGGCCCTCGACACTCATTTGCAACGGCATCGGGTGGGTATTGGGGGTATAGGAGAACTGCGAGGTAACGGTCAGTTCGTCCGCCGTTCGGCGCTAAAGCGCTGCGGTGGCTGGAATGAAGAGACGATTACCGACGATCTAGATTTAACTATTCGCTTGCACCTCGATGGCTGGGATATCCAAATTCTGGAAGAACCAGTAGTTGGAGAAGAAGGCGTAACTACGGCTTTAGCCTTATGGCATCAGCGCAATCGCTGGGCAGAAGGGGGATATCAGCGATATCTAGACTACTGGCGGCCGATTCTTCGCCATCGTTTGGGAACCCGAAAGACGATCGATTTATTCTTCTCCTTCGTATTGATCCAGTATCTGTTGCCAACAGCGGTCGTCCCCGACTTTTTGATGGCTTTAGTCCGTCACCGACCGCCCATACTCGCGCCCTTAACTGGCTGCGGTTTTGCTTTATCCTTTGCCACCATGTTCGTAGGGTTGCGCCGCAGTCAGAAAAACGACAAACCGTTCGCAGTTTTACTCCAAGCCATCAAAGGCATGGTTTATATGGTTCATTGGTTTGTAGTCATCGCTAGCACCACGGCCCGGATGTCGATCCGTCCCAAGCAACTCAAATGGGTAAAAACCGTGCATCAAGGCAACGATGAAGTATTGTTAGAAAGCGAAAGCTAGTACCGCTGCGCGGAAGTCAAAAGTCAAAAGTCAAAAGTCAGTAGTATAGAATCGCTCTCTTCCCTCTCTCCCCCCTCTCCCCTCCCCGCGTCTTCCCTCTCCTCTTAACAAGATTTGTCTATCTGACATCAGTGCTGCTATTGTGGTTAGCGATCGCTAGAACAACTTCTTTTTGGCATGACTATTTTAGATTCGCGAGGGCGTTTATTTGGCAAGGTGAGCATTTTAGATATCGGTGCTGCCTTGGTGATTTTGTTAGTTGTTGCTGGGATCTTCTTGCTGCCCGGCCCTTCTGGAACTTCTATAGCTCAAATCGGCTCGACTAAAAGTGTCGAGGTTGAGGGGGTTGTCAGAGGTTTGAGCGTGCGAGATCCTGACGTTTTGATCGGTCAATTCATCAAGGAAAAGAAGACCAAGATTAACGTGCGCAACCAAGAGTACAGTCAGATTGAAATTAAATCTGTCAAGAGGTTGGAAGAATTAGTCACCGTGCCCCAACCAGATGGTACGGTTAAAGCCTTACCAGATCCCAGGCCGTATGACTATGGGGCTGATATGCTCATCACCTTAGTCGGCCAGGGAAGAATAACCGATAAGGGGCCTGTCCTCGGTAACAATCCGGTCAAAATCGGCACGGTGCTAGAGCTAGAAGGCTCGAATTACAACTTCAAAATCAGCATTATTGACGTTAAAGTCGAGTAATTCCCCAAGATTTACCCATTAACCAGCCCTCACCCCCCAACCCCTCTCCCAATCTTGGGAGAGGGGAGCCGGAGGCTCGTTGAGGGAAAGAGGGTTTTGGAAACCGGACTTGGTATCAATCCTGTTAGCTGAAAACAGACACCGCCAGAGCTACAGGCTGGGCAGGAGTCATGAAGAAAAAGCAATCGATGCCCGATGCCCGATGCCCGTTTATTTAGACACCGCCAATTGCTTTCCGGCTGGCTGGGTGCTTTCTGTGACTAGTTGACGGAAGAGATCGCCCTCGATCGTTTCTTTTTCTAACAACAGTTCGACCAAGGTATCTACCAAGTCTCGGTGTTCTTGGATTAACTCGCGAGCGATATCGTAACAATGTTGCACGATCGATCGCACTCGATCGTCAATGCGAGAGGCAATTTCTTCGGAGTATTCCGAACGAGCCTGCCAATCTCGTCCTAAAAACACTTCTCCGCTATCGCTTTCCAAAGAAACGGGACCTAGATCGGACATCCCAAACCGAGTCACCATCATTCTCGCTAAGTAAGTTACCTTCTCTAGATCGTTTCCTGCCCCAGTGGTAATCTCAGCGTCGCCAAAAATGATTTCTTCGGCTGCCCGTCCGCCTAGCAAACCGCTAATCCGCGCCAACAATTGGCCCCGACTGACTAAGCCTTGTTCTTCATCTGGGGTAAACCAGGTTAACCCTTGAGCTTGCCCTCTGGGAATTAACGTGACTTTTTGTACCGGATCGTGGGCTGGGATTAGCGTTCCCACCAAGGCATGACCGATTTCGTGATAGGCAATCAGGCGCTTGCTCTTGCCATCGACTAACGGCGTGCCCTCCATTCCGGCTACAACTCGATCGACTGCATCGTTAATTTCTAGCATCCCGATCGCTTCTTTGCGCCGTCTGGCAGTTAAGATCGCGGCTTCGTTGAGCAGGTTAGCTAAGTCAGCCCCAGTAAATCCTGGAGTGCGGCGGGCGATGGCTTCTAATGAGACTTCTGGCTCTAGTTTTTTGTTGCGGGCGTGGACTTCTAAGATCCCCAAGCGACCCTTAATGTCGGGGACATCCACCATAATCTGGCGATCGAACCGTCCCGGTCTTAATAGGGCAGAATCTAGCACGTCAGGACGGTTGGTGGCGGCGATGATGATAATTCCGGTATTACCTTCAAACCCGTCCATTTCGGTTAACAATTGGTTGAGGGTTTGTTCCCGCTCGTCGTTACCGCCGCCGATTCCTGCTCCCCGCTGCCGTCCGACTGCATCGATTTCATCGATAAAGATCAAGCATGGGGCGTTTTCTTTGGCTTTCTTGAACAGATCTCTGACTCTAGAAGCCCCCACCCCGACGAACATTTCCACGAATTCCGAACCGGAGATACTGAAGAAGGGAACTCCGGCTTCGCCAGATATAGCTTTAGCCAGTAAGGTTTTCCCCGTTCCTGGTGAGCCGACTAGCAGCACGCCTTTAGGAATCCGAGCGCCGACGGCAGTAAATTTTTCTGGTTGTTTGAGGAAAGTAACAACTTCTTGGAGTTCTTCTTTAGCTTCTTCGATCCCAGCTACGTCCTCAAATTTAATTCCAGTGCTGGCTTGCATTTGGAAGCGAGCGCGAGATTTCCCAAAATTCAATGCTTGCCCAGAAGCGTTAGTAGAGCGCCGCAGCAGTGCCACCAGTCCGGCTAATAATAAGAAGACTAAAAGTAAGTTAATCGCAAGTCCTAGAGCCGCCCGGCGATCGGCACCTGCTTCTACTTGAAGTTCTACTTTTTGCGTACTTTTTGGATCGCGGTTGTGGTCGTTGATAGTCTTAATTAGCTCTGGATTTTGATCCAAAAGAATTACTTCTTGCGGAGCGTTTGGTTTGTCTTTGGTTGTTACCTTGGCAATTTTGTTGACGGGATCGATTTCAACTTTGGTAACTTGGTTTCCCCTAATATTTCTTAAAAGTTGACCGTAGGTAAGAGGGTTTTGTTCTCCGGTTGCCAAGGCAGGTCCTCCTAGCAGCAGCCCCTGAAGCAGTATCGCGCTAGCTATCTGCCAGAATTTTCGCGGTTTGCTTGCAGATCTCGAATGGCTTTTTGCCGATCGATGCGAACCCGGCGATCGATCTGCCAACTTGGGGGAAGAATTTTCTTCCGAATCTCGATCCAGCGATACTTTCCTTAAGGAACTGTTATTCATGCGAATTTTCTTTGCCTGCTGCTCTAACTCAACTCTTTATCGGCTAGATGGAGCTTAGTCTTTGGTATCAAAACCATCTAACTCGATCTAAATTCTAGTTTAACTATACTTAAAGAAAGATTGAGATAGAAAAAGGCATTGGTCATGAGGCATAGGGCATGGGGCATGGGGCATGGGAATAGCCCTCAGCTAGTTTATTGACTCGCCTGCTTAGGTGGCAAGGGTATAGGTTGTCTCGCTGGTGTGGCAGAATCGATAGCTTTGAACCCCAATTAACAATTGCGAATTGTGAACTGCGAATTGTGAATTGTTTTGGTCAATTACTGCGCCAACTTTGGTAGCGATAGAAAGCGTAGGTATCAAATAAGGCTCCGACAAAGCTCCAGGTCAAGCCGATAACTAAGATTCCTTCCCAAGGACAACCGTTGCCAAAAGTAGCTAAAAAATGCAAAACTTGGGCGATCGCAGTTTGACCGATTATCTCTATTCCAGGCAGATAGCTGGCCACAGAGAGACTTGTTAGCAATCCTGCTACCAATAAAGTGGGAGCCAAAAAGCTCATAACTATTGCTAGCACTAAGGAACGCAGGAAATTAGGGAACGTTATCACTATTGCAATGCTACTGTTTCAATGACAGTGCGGCTACCAAATTGGCTATCCTTCACAATAGACGCGATCGCTCTTGACAAACGAATATGTCAGAAATCTTAAAAAATAATTAAAAATCTTGTTGAACCTCTGTAAACAAATCTCAGGAAGGGGAGAGGAGGGAGAGAGAGGTAAAATCACCAATGCTCCATCCCCTATGCCTTATGCCTTATCCCCCCATTCATAATTCATAATTCACAATTCATCATTCATCCGTGACGTTTTTTTAAGCTTGAGCTACTCTTAACAATTAGAAACCTTTCCGCGATCTGTGAAGGTGAGCGAATTTTTAGGCAATTATGGAGACCTATTTTGTTCGGGATTCGGCTTCAATCCAGCCAGCAGCAGAGAATGTAACTGCTCTCAAGCAAGTGCTGGAAACGATCGATGCCGAAAGTTGTCCGCGATCGTTTAACTTTCATATGCACACGCTTTGCTCGGACGGACAATTAGCTCCAGAGCTTCTGATCGAGCAAGCGATCGATATCGGACTTAAAGGGCTAGCCATCACAGATCACCATAGCGTCTTGGGCTACTACGCTGCCCAACGTTGGTTGGAGTGGCTAGAAAGCACTGGGAGAGGTAAGGTATCTCCTTCATCAGAGACAGCACTTCAACTTTGGACGGGGGTAGAAATTACTGCCGACCTTTTAGATACCGAAGTCCATATCTTGGGTTATGCTTTCGATCCCGAACATCCCGCGCTGCAAAGATATTTACAAGGCCATAGACCTAAAGGTAAAGACGCTAAGGCTGGAAATGCGATCGCGGCTTTACATGAAGCTGGAGGATTAGCGGTTCTGGCTCATCCGGCTCGCTATCGCCTTTCGGCTCAAGAACTGATTCCAGGGGCGGCCGAGTTAGGGATTGATGGAGTAGAAACCTACTACGCTTACCATAACCCTAACCCTTGGCAACCGAGTCCCAAACAAACCCAACAAGTTAAAAGTCTCGGTAATGCTTACGGACTGCTAAATACCTGCGGTACCGATACCCATGGATTGAACTTGCTGATGCGGATTTAAAAACTGTTTTATCCCTCTCCTACCCCCCCCTGTGTCCCCCCTTGGTAAGGGGGGAGTCGGGAGAGGGACGAAAGACTCTAACCGCCTGAATTGGTCATGGAGAATTGCTGGCGACTGAACTGGAAACTGGCTTGACTCCGGCTCCCCTTCTCCCCAGGGAGAAGGGGTTGGGGGATGAGGGCCAACTGCGTTTAGCAAAGCTCTGGGGGCTTATGTATACACGGTAGCCTCCCAGGAGAGGGGCTGGGGGTGAGGTCGAGAGGGGAAGGATAAACGGTAAATCTTCCCCTTTCTAGAAGAGGTTCGACAGCTATTTTGCCGTCACTATATATGGTGAAGGAATGGTAGCGAGATTGCCATCGCTGGCCATGGCCTGATAGATAAAAGCAGCTACTTCAGCGCGGGTAGCGCCTTTATTCGGTTTGAGCAGCTTAACGTTGGGATAGTTAACTACCAAGTTCTTCTCAGTTGCAGCCGCTACTATGATGCGAAAACTACTGGGGATGGTAGCAGCATCGCGGTAGACTTGCAAAATGGTTTCTGGCGAGCCATCAGGAGAATACTGCAATCCTCTGGTGAGGGCAACTATAACCCCCAGGCGAGAAATTTTTTGGTTGGGATTGATCTCTTTATTAGGACCAACCTCAAAAAAGCCTCTCTGATAAGCATCCAACAGATATGAATGCTCCCATCGCTCCGGCTTGATGTCAGCAAAATCTATGACTGGACGAATAATTGGTTTCTTGTTGAATGCCAGAGCGATCAAGGCAGAGAACTCGCCCCGCGTCATCGGATCGTCAGGGCGAAAGCGACCTTTATTACCTTTAATGATGTCTCTTTGAACCAGTTCGGCAATGAAATCTCTAGCCCAGTAGTTATCTGGAACATCGGTAAATTCTAGCTTGATTTTGCGAGGGCTAGTTGCCTGCGGTCTGGAGGTTTGGCGCTGGTTGGCTGCCGTTCTGGTGGGGGTACTAGAGTTGGTTCTCGCTGTGGTCGTGTTACTAGGACTGGGCTTGACAGTTGGGGTTCTAGTGGCGTTACTAGAGTTGGCTTGGGTAGTGGTGTTGCTGGGACTGGGTTTTACAGTTGGAGTTCTAGCAGGGTTACTAGAGTTGGCCTGACTGGTGGTATTGCTAGGACTGGGTTTGACCGCTGGCGATGGCTGGGGTCTTTCGCTGCGCGGGCTAACTCCCTGTGGTTGGGGAATTCTCACCAATCGCAAGGGCATCTGAGCGGGATTGGGGTTCGGCAAGGGGGCATCTGGTGTAGTTATTTGAGGCGTGGTGGCTGGAGGCCGAGCAGCCGGGGAGGAGGAAGAAGGTTGAGAGGCAATACTTGGTGGTGGCGAAGTCGTCGCTGGAGATGGACTGGCTTGAGTTGACAGTCTGGGGGTAGTTTGAGCGTTTTTAATCTGACTGGCGGCTGCATCTAACTTAACGGCACTTCCAGAAAGGTTGGTGCGATAAACCAAGCGTTGTTCGCCGCCGCTGACGACCATTTTCCACCCTGGAACTGTGGCTTGGGCGCAACTGGTTCCGGCCGTTTCTAAGCCCAAGCAACTATCGGGCCAAGTTTCTTGTTTGACTTCAACAATGTTGAGTTCTGATTGGGGGATGCCCGTGCGATCGCTTGCATCTTTGAGTACGGCTTTACCGACCGCTTGTATGGCCTCTATTGGGTTAGAAGCTTGAGCCAGTAAAACTTGCTGTCCAGTTCTATCGGCCAGACCTGCTGAGTTCGAGGTAGAGGTGCTGGCCGTCAAAGGTAAGGGATTGGCGATCGCGATGCTGGTAGTAGCTAGCAGGCTACCTAGTAAGGCAAGAGAATTATGGTTCATAGCTCTGTGTCACCTCGACACTGAATAACTAAATAACTGCTTAAGACGCTAGAAGCGTATCTATGTTTCTTAGTTCGTCCTCGATATGCCAGAGAACTTTACCACAGAAACTAAAAGTTGAAAAAAACTTAACAATAAAGATCGCGATCGACATAGTTTCCCCAGCCAGATAGACTAAATCTGAGAAAAACGCGATCGCCAACCAAAGCAGAAAATCACCAGAGGAACTCGATCGAGGCTTTAGTCAAAGCTGTTGTTGCTTTATCTTTAAGGAAACAATTATAATTTCAACTAGATTTCAGGCAGCTTGTTATGAATTGTCAAACCTCTTTTTTAAGTCTCATCTGTGGTACGGCGATCGCCATCTCTATAGTTTCCCCATCTAGCTCTAACCCCGCCCCTTCTGTCGAACAGAAATTACTCGGAACTTGGCAAGCGACGGTCCGAGAAATACGGGGAACTTTTGTATTTGCACCTGACAACCAATTATTTCTCATTGAGGGAGATTCACCTGCCATCCCAGTGAAATATCAAATTAATACACAAACCAAACCAATGCAATTAGATCTAACTCATCGTCAAGAAAAAGTATTGACCATTTTTGAATTAACTGATGATAACAAATTACGCATAGAACTTGAAGAGGTAGCACCTGGAAAGACCAGGCCAAAAAGTTTTTCTTCTGAGTCAGTAGTATTTCAAAAAGTTTCTGATTCTACATCATTGCCTCCTGATACGCGAGTACAAAGAGATGAGGATATTTATGAAGATGAAGCTAAATATGACATGAGGGGAATTAACAAAGCTCAAACAATTTATCGGAAGAAAAATAGCACCTTTGGTGACAGCTTAGAACGAATAGGGTTAAGCATTCTCAGCGGTTCGGGAAATGCAAGCGAAACTAACAATAATTATTCTTACAAATTGGTAGTGACAGAAACAGAAAAAACGATGGCAACAGGCATAGCTAAAATCGATGGATTGAAAAGTTATGTCGGCATTGTTTATCGATATAAAAATTCGCAAGGTAAATTTGTCATGAGTTCGGTAGTTTGTGAAAGCAACGAACCTACTAAAACTGTACCAAAACCTCAGTTAGAAGTGATACCTAAAGCACCACCAACTTGTCCTTCTGGATATTCTGAAGTTCAGTTTTAATCTCTGCTTGAGTAGCTTTTGCCTTGAGATCGAGATTTTATAATTGGGGGAAACGATCGCGAACTATCAAACATCTGTTTTTACTGGGATTGGAAAGATAGCGATCGCCATTTCTATAATTTCTCTATCTGGTCGCGATCGATTCACATCTAAAGAAAACAAAATACCTATTTCGTATTAATCAGGAAAATTATCATGAGCTACCAAACACCGTTCTTAAGTTTAATGGGAAGTATGGCGATCGCCGTCTCTATAGTTTCCCTACCTGGCTATACCCAAACTCCATCTGCTGAAAAGCAATTACTCGGAACTTGGGAAACAACGATCGAAGAACAACAAATAAAATTTGTATTCACACCTGACAATCAATTATTTATGATTCCTAGCGATCGACGGGCAAAAGTATTTATCCTGAAATATCAGCTTAATACTCAAACTAAACCGATGCAACTAGATGTAATTCACGGTCGGCAAAAAGTGTTGACGATTTTTGAGTTTACAGACAATAACAAACTCCGCGTAGAAACTGATAACTTGGCCCCCGGCAAACCCAGACCAACTGCTTTTTCTCCTGAATCTAGAATATTTAATAAGGTTTCTAATTCCACAGTTTTGCCTGCTAACGTCCGGGTAGAAAAACCTCAATTTCAGTCTTAACTTCGCACTAGATTTGGTTGAAAAGACTACCTCGATCGTCAAACAAGATTTAGAAACCCAATTAAAACTCTTTGTTGATGTTGGGTTTCGCTACCGTTCAACCCAACCAACAGCCTGGAAGCTAGACCTGGTTGAGAATCGGTATAATAGAACTTTAAGAAACTTAACAATAACGATCGTGACTAGCGGCCAGATGATAACTACAAGCACCTGGGAAAGACTGAAGTGGACTTGGCAAGGACATCAGATTGAATACACGGTTAAGGGAACTGGCCGACCATTGTTGCTAATTCATGGTTTTGGCGCATCTATCGGACACTGGCGGCAGAATATTCCGGCGCTAGCTGCTAGCGGCTACCAGGTATGGGCGATAGATTTACTAGGATTTGGCGGTTCCGCGAAGCCACCATTGAAATACAGTTTCGATTTGTGGCAACAATTGGTGAAGGATTTTTGGGAATTCCACATTCAAGAACCAACCGTATTCATCGGCAACTCGATTGGGGCATTACTGAGTTTAATCGTAGTAGCCGACCATCCAGAAATAGCAGCGGGGGCAGTTTTGATTAACTGTGCTGGGGGATTGAGCCATCGCCCTCGCGAACTCAATCTACCTGTGAGATTGATGATGAATGGATTTAAGCGATTGGTGACTTCTAATTTATTCGGTCCGATTGTATTCGATCGCATTCGCCAGAAAGAGCGCATCCGCCGGACTCTACTCCAGGTTTATCGTCACCAGGAAGCCGTGACCGACGAGCTAGTGGATTTAATTTACGCTCCTTCCTGCGATCCTGGCGCTCACAAAGTGTTTGCCTCGATTATCTCTGCACCTCCCGGTCGCGGTATTGCCGAGCTATTGCCCGACGTGAAGCGACCCCTTTTAGTTCTGTGGGGAGCAGCAGATCCTTGGATGCCCGTAAGTGCAGAAAACATCTTCCAAGAATTGAACGCCAAAGGTCAACCTGTGGAATTTGTGGCTATCCCCAATACGGGGCATTGTCCTCACGACGAACGCCCAGATCTGGTAAATCCCATCATTCTAAATTGGCTCGATCGACTTTAATGCTAATGGGAATCGTGGATTAAAGGAATAGACATCTCCTAAGATCGAGGGCAGGCTTTCCTGCCTACCCTACAAGAATTGTTGGAGATGTCTAATATTTAATAACAAAGTCTTAACCACCCCATTTGCTCGATCGAGTACGACAAATTGCAGGTTTCAAACACCTAAGCCTGTTCGTCGATATTTGGACTTCAGTTCGAGCGCAGCACAAAAGCTGTTGAGGCTATTTAGTAAAGCATTGTAGTAAGAATAAGCATCATCGCGTTCGTTCTGAAGATGGGCATACAAGGCCAATTCTGGCTCCGATACTAGAGGCTGTTTCGGAATATCTAAGCCCGCTGCGGTTAAGCGTACAGAGGCGATCGCGATTAATAGCGACCCGATCGTATTATTTTTACCATGACGAAGATCTTCGAGCCCAGGTAAGATTAACTCCGCTCCTGGCAATTCATTTAGCTCCATTATCTATCCCTCTGGTGATGTCCTTTCACAACGCTCAATGCCAGTAAGTTTCTCTAATTTAGCAGATCGCTTTTGGTTCGAGGGCATTGAGGGCTAATGCTCGACTGCTTATGGAAGTTATTGCCTACACTTACAGCGATCCTTTGCTCGAACCAGCACCAGATGAGAATATTTGGGACTGTGAAGTCGATCGCAATTAATAGTGACTCGATCGTCTTACTCGCGCGAGCAAGACGATCGCACTACTCGGTAAAATGGAGACAACCAAAGCAGCTTGCAGGCACCCTTATGAACCTAACAACTGGCTTGCTTACTCGTATTACCCAAACCCCCGGCCAGTGTGGTGGTCGTCCCTGCATTCGAGGAATGCGAATTCGAGTCACCGATATTTTGGAAATGTTAGCTGAAAACGTTAGCGTAACTGAAATACTAGAAGATTTCCCCGATTTGGAACTGGCAGATATTCAAGCTTGCCTGCTCTTCGCCGCACGCCGCACAGACTTTACTAGACTGACGGCATGAAGATTTGGGTTGATGCTCAACTACCTCCAACACTAGCAAATTGGCTGACAAATAACTTTGGCTTAGAATCTACGGTGTGCCCTAATGCAAGACAGTTTATGCAAGTTATTGCCTACACTTACAGCGATCCTTTGTTTGAGCCATCACCAGATGAGAATATTTGGGGCTGTGAAGTCGATCGCATTTATCGAGATTTAGGCGATCGATCGCAACTGCAAGAGTTAATTCTCGACTGTCAAACTGAATCACCAAATCGCCTATTAATCCGCCGCTGGGAAGAATTGGGAGATTCGCTCCCAGAGGTGAGCGATCGCTTGCATTTACTCCAATCTTTAGGAATTGAAGTAGTCACTACTGAGGCAGAACCATTAAGTTCCCTGGAAGTGCTGCAACAGATGCAGCAGCACCAGCACAGCCGCTCAATTCGCGCCGGACACGCCCGCAATCGCCTTCAAGGCACGCCGCCGCCGGGGAGAGCGCCCTACGGTTACAAGCGAGGCAAGGAACGTTACATCCTCGATCGCACCGCTGCACCCGCAGTTAAAGACTTTTTTGAACAATTTTTGCTCTACGGTTGCTTGCGGCGGGCAGTCGGTTACATAGAGAAGAAATACAACAAAAAAATTTCGGTTTCTACCGGACAGCGTTGGCTGACTAACCCCGTCTATCGAGGCGATACGGGTTATCAAAATGGAGATGTGATTGCCGATACCCACGCGGCGATTGTTTCTAGGGAAGAAGGGGCCCAGATCGATCGCCTGCTAGGGCGCAATCGCCGATTCTCGCCGCGCAGTGCCAGCGCCCCCCGTTCCCTAGCAGGATTGGTGGTTTGCGGAGAGTGTAATTCTCCCATGACGATAACTCGCGCTAGCAGCCATCGCCAACAGCACGAGTATCTCTATCTCCGCCCCACTAAATGTCTGCAAAAACCAAAGTGTCAGGGCATTCCTTACGATCGAGTATTACAACAAACCATTCAAAGCATTTGTCACGATTTACCCCAAGAAGTAGCTCGCTTGAATTCAATCGCTCAAACTGCCAAGCCAGGATTACCTTATCAAGACTTGGCGCGAGTGCTTAGCGATCGAGTAATTCAAAAACAAAACATTCTAGAGCAATTACCAAGCTTAACCGCTAGTGGGATTTTAGATGCAGAAACTTCACAATTACGGGCTTACAAATTAAAGACTGAAATTGCCAAATTGCAAGCTCAAATAGCCACTTTACCGCCTGTTAATTTACAACTTGTGGCTCAAACAGTTTCGCTGCCACAATTTTGGTTGGATTTATCAGAATCCGAACGGCGATTTTACTTTCGAGAGTTTTTGCGTCAAATTAATATTATGAGAGACGGGCAATCTTGGGAAATCAAACTAATTTTTATTTTTAACCCAATTTAAAAATCCGACCCAGCTAGCCACAGCTTTTCGGAGCTAGAGCGAAACTGAGCCGATTTATAACCGATTACAACAGTTTTTACACAATTTTGATTTAAATGGTTATATTTGTCGATCGAATTTCCTCAATCTTACCAACCCGATCGATTATGTCACCGGAGAACTGCTATATAAAATAAGAACTGCTATATAAACCATTGGCGGTAAAAACTTGCTTGGCAAGACATATGGGAGAACACAAAAGAATAGGCATTTTAACTAGCGGTGGCGACTGTGCTGGACTCAATGCTGTAATTAGGGCAGTAGTCCATCGTGCGGTTGGCACTTACGATTGGGAAGTGATGGGCATCTGTCGCTCTACCGTAGGCTTGATGTCTCGCCCCGTGCAAGCGCTCTATCTAGATATCGATCGAGTAGATACGACGCTAACTATGGGCGGCACGATTTTAGGAACGACCAACAAAGGCAACCCCTTTGCCTTCCCCATGGCTGACGGTTCTCTGAGCGATCGCTCGGACGAAATTATTGAGGGCTACCACCAACTCGGCCTCGATGCTTTGATTGGGGTCGGTGGAGACGGAAGTTTGGCAATTCTGCGGCGCATTGCCCAGCAAGGAAAGATTAATTTAATCGGCATCCCCAAAACGATCGATAATGACGTAGGCATCACCGAAAGATCGATCGGATTCGATACGGCTGTCAACATTGCTACTGAAGCTCTCGATCGGTTGCATTTCACCGCTGCCAGTCACAGTCGGGTGATGATCCTGGAAGTGATGGGGCGCGATGCCGGACACATTGCCTTGAATGCTGGCATTGCTGGCGGCGCGGATATCATCTTGATTCCCGAAATCCCCTACCGATTAGACAATGTTTGTCGCAAAATCAAAGAACGTCAGGACCAGGGCAAAAACTTTTGCAGCGCGATCGTCTCCGAAGCAGTTTGCACTACCGAGGGCGAACTGATGAAGTATCAAGATCGCTTTGGCGAATGTCGCTTGGGTGGGATTGGGAATTACTTAGCCGAGGAAATTGCCACTACTAGTGGCGCAGAGACTAGAGTGACCGTTTTAGGACACGTACAGCGAGGCGGCATTCCTTCGCCCCTCGATCGCTTGCTCGGTTCGGCTTTTGGAGTGGCAGCAGTCGATCTAATTGCTAGCGAACAATACGATCGAATGGTGACTTGGCAAAATCGCGAAGTAGCGATCGTCCCTATTGCCGAAGCGATCGGTCAATATCGAGCCGTAGATCCCAACGATACTCTAGTGAAAACTGCTAGAGGATTGGGAATTTGTTTGGGAGATTGATGCCAAATCAATTCGCAATTGGCAGTTCGCAATTCACAATGCCGAGCGTGACGAAGGCATTTATTACAAATTGCGACTTAACAATTGTTTTGGTTATTTAGTAAAACAAATGACCATGAAGCTCCTCTCCTACAAAAATGCGGGAGATGAGCTTCTTTACTAGAACCTGTCGCGTTGGCCTCCACCACCATTACCGGGACGATCGTCGTCGCGAGGTCTAGCTTTGTTGACTTTGAGTTGACGACCCATCCATTGAGCGCCATCTAATTCTGTAATGGCCTTATCCTCTTGGTCGTCGGTTTGCATTTCGACAAAGCCAAAGCCGCGCATCCTTCCAGTCTCGCGATCTGTGGGTAAGACAACTCGTTTGACTGTACCGTAATCTTCAAAGACTGATTTCAAGTCTTCTTCGGTGGCCTGATAAGACAGGTTTCCAATGTAAATGGTCATGTGAATCAATAAGGCTGAACGATGAACAAAAGTTCAAACATCAGACATAAGTTAAGACTCTACGAACGCGATCGAGGTCTTGTCCGATCGATCTATGGCCAGCGATCGCGATCGAGAATCGTATGAGACGAATTTCTCAGTCTTTCACTTCGCCAAAGATCGGCATGAACTTCTAATTATGGTCTTATAATAGCCTACTCCTCTAAGTTTGAGTGTCACTTAGTTTACATCCTCAATTTGGTTAGAGGTTGCTAACTAACGGCTGGCTTAATCGATTTCAATCGATTGAGGTCCTTGGCTTTTGCCGTTGTCGCTACTCGTAGTTGGAGGTGTATATGTCGTACCTGTTTGCTTATGGAGCCAACTATTAACTGGTTCGTCTGCTAAGTTCAGTCGCAGCACTCCAGAAAAGAACCCACCAAAGAAAGCTAATGGTTGCTGGGTTATCTCTTTGACCAAGGGTGTTAATTCGCTGAGAAACATGATGTTTTCCAAGTGTGGTGTTTTACAGTCCGTGGAAGAGCGTCTTCCCATCAGGTGCATCGATCTAAGGAATTCTTCCCTAAGTAGAATCGATCTCCTTTCCTAATTCTAATGGTTCGACCTCATACCAGAGCGCAGGCGATCGGGCAAGTTCGACAGAGCTAAAAGAGCGGTTAGGTAGCTTCACCAGCTAACTCGCGAGCAGTTCGATATAACTGCTGGTCTATCCGAAAACCAGAAGCGATGAGGTCGTCCAAACAGGGGGTGACAGAAGAGAGCAAATCATTCCGCTTGGCTACCACCAATATACCCACTGTGCCAATGTAATTCAAACCATGCGATCGAGCTACTCTCCGTCCTCTGGCTTCATCAATTAGGAGCAACTGAGCTTCTCACTCGATCGTCAGGACGATTGCCTCGCTCTCCCCTCCAGTGCCCAATCCTCTATCGTGTAGGTGGCGATCAACGCCTTACGGCATCTAAGGTAACAGCACTACTTTAACTTAGTGCGCTTGCTGGTTTTTACCGTTCGTGATCAACGCCTTACGGCATCTAAGGTAACAGCACTCATCTTTGGTGCGGAACTTACTCACCGAGGGCAAGCGTGATCAACGCCTTACGGCATCTAAGGTAACAGCACCAGGGGCGATCGGCTTTCTCTTTTTTGCCTAATAAGTGATCAACGCCTTACGGCATCTAAGGTAACAGCACATCGTCTCTCTTCTCGCATGGCTTGTTTGGAACAAAGTGATCAACGCCTTACGGCATCTAAGGTAACAGCACTGCGATCGCCAAAACCCGCTCTCCATAACTGCTCTGAAACCATTTTACAAGCACCTCTATTTTTTTCGAGTCCAGAAAATACTTTTTTAACAAAATATATCTTGACTGCACCTGTAACAACGCTGGAGCGAGCCTTTTGAGAAATGCAAGTACCTCGGCGAGGAGAAAAAAGCCTGTATTACTTATTTCGTATGGCATAGAGATGACTTTGACTGGCAAATTCGATCGCACACTCGCAGGTGCTTGCTTTTTTTAGCACGGTCTTTTTGACTTTTGAGTTTTGACATTTGACTTGATTTGACCAACCGCTGCCCATTCCCGTCACAGCAACGGGGACGGAATTGTGCTAAAATTTTAAATATAACTGGCTATATTCAGGGAACAGCGCGGGGCTTAAAAGCCTTTTCTTTAATTTATCATCCTGTAGCTAGCAAATTCTATTGCTAACGGAGTTTTTTACCATATGACCGGGATTGTCCCCACGGATCTGCGTAACGAAATGTCCCGCTCTTACCTGGAATACGCCATGAGCGTAATTGTGGGCAGAGCGTTACCTGATGCCAGAGATGGTCTGAAACCAGTCCATCGCCGGATTCTCTACGCCATGCACGAGTTGGGGCTGACAGCAGATCGCCCGTTTCGGAAGTGCGCCCGCGTGGTGGGGGAAGTATTAGGAAAATATCACCCCCACGGAGATACAGCCGTCTACGATGCCCTGGTGCGGATGGCGCAAGACTTCTCCATGCGATCGCCCCTAATCAACGGCCACGGTAACTTCGGCTCGATCGACAACGATCCGCCCGCCGCCATGCGTTATACCGAGTGTCGCTTGCAATCGCTGACGACTAACGCCATGTTGCGGGATATCGAGCTAGAAACCGTCGATTTTGGCGATAACTTCGATGGCTCCCAGCAAGAACCCTTGGTATTGCCATCCCGGATTCCTCAGATATTGCTCAACGGCTCTTCTGGAATTGCCGTGGGCATGGCTACCAATATTCCCCCTCACAACTTGGGAGAAGTAATCGATGGCTTAGTGGCATTGATTCAAAATCCCGAAATCGGCGATCGCGAACTGATGCAATACATTCCCGGCCCGGATTTCCCGACAGGAGGGCAAATCCTGGGAACTGCCGCCATTAAAGAAGCGTACACCACTGGACGCGGTTCGATTACCATGCGGGGGGTCGCAGAAATCGAAACCATCGAACACCGAGGCCGTCCCGATCGAGAGGCCATTATTGTCACCGAGTTGCCCTATCAAACTAATAAAGCCGCCCTGATCGAAAAAATCGCCGAATTAGTCAACGACAAGCGACTAGAAGGAATTGCCGATATCAGGGATGAAAGCGATCGCGACGGGATGCGAATCGTCATCGAACTCAAGCGCGATGCCTATCCCCGCGTCGTCCTCAACAACCTGTACAAACAAACGCCGATTCAAGCCAACTTTGGGGCCAATATGCTGGCGTTGGTGAATGGAGAACCCCAACTCCTCACCATCAAGCAATTCCTCCAAGTATTTTTAGACTTCCGGATCGAGTGCATCACCCGGCGGACGCAATACGAACTCAGAAAAGCCCAAGAACGAGATCACCTGTTGCAAGGGTTGTTGATTGCCCTAGCTAACCTAGATAGGTTGATCGAACTGATCCGCCAAGCCGCCGACACGCCGACGGCGAAGCAAGGAATGATAGAAAATTACGGACTTTCGGAAGCGCAAGCCGATGCCATTTTGCAAATGCAACTGCGACGGCTGACAGCGTTGGAAGCCGAAAAAATCCGCTTAGAACACGAAGATTTGCAAGCTCAAATTGCTAACTTTCAAGACATCCTGGCCAACCGCTCTCGGATCTTAGAAATAATTCAAACCGAAGCCCAGGAAATCAAAACCGCCTACGCCACCCCAAGGCGGACGGCGATCGAACTGAGCGAAGGAGAACTGGAAGATACCGATCTGATTGCCAATGAAAAAGCCGTAATTCTCTTAACCGAGCAAGGCTACATCAAGCGGATGCCAGTTAGTTCTTTTGAAGCCCAAAGCCGCGCCACGCGGGGCAAAGCTGGCGCTCGGATGAAAGAAGACGACGGCGTAGAGCATTTCTTCACCTGTTGCGACCACGACAGTATTTTGTTCTTCGGCAACCGAGGCGTAGTTTATTGCCTCAAAGCCTACCAAATTCCAGCTAGCTCTCGTACTGCCAGGGGTACGCCGATCGTGCAATTGCTGCCGATTCCCCAACAAGAAAAAATCACCTCGATCGTCCCAGTAGCCGAATTCACCAGCGATGAATATCTGGTGATGCTTACCAGCGGCGGCTATATTAAGAAAACGGCACTAGCTGCCTTTAGCAGTATCCGTACCAACGGCTTAATTGCGATTTCCTTAGAAGAAGGGGACCAACTGCGGTGGGTGCGTAGGGCCAAAGAAGAAGATAGCATTATCATCGGTTCTAGGGCGGGAATGGCAATTCATTTTCGCACCGATCGCTCGCAATTGCGCCCGCTGGGTAGGGCGACGCGAGGAGTTAGATCTATGGCTTTGCGATCGGGTGACGAACTAATCAGCATGGACATTCTGCCATCTCAAATCGTCGATCGGATCGCTGAGGGTGCAGAAGAAGAGGTAGAGATAACAGAAGATCTGCCCGTGACTAATGGCGAAGGGCCTTGGGTGTTAGTCATTACTACCGGAGGATTGGGCAAGCGAGTACCAGTATCTCAATTCCGGTTGCAAAATCGCGCCGGGTTGGGAGTAATGGCGATTAAGTTCCGCAAAAAAGGAGATAAATTGGCTGCCCTCCACATCGTCAACCCTGACGACGAGTTAATGATCGTTACCAGTCGAGGAATTATCATTCGGCAGACCGTCAATGCCATTTCTCCGCAGTCGCGGATGGCAACGGGAGTGCGGGTGCAACGACTAGACGAAGATGATGCGATCGCTGCTGTCGCCTTAGTTCCCCCATCCAACGGCGAAGAAGGAGATATCGAAGCCGAAGAATAGATCGATCCAATTCGCAATTACCAGTCCGCAATTCGCAATTACGATCGGTGGAAGCTTGAAACTTACTAATGACAATTATCCAGTTGGATAGTTGCATTACGAACATTGCGAATTGCGAATTGACAGTTGTAGCTTATCATGGCTCTTCTACAGGGCGCACGATCGGGGGACTGGCTGGCTTTTCTGGTTGAAAAATTGCTTGCAGTCCTTGTTCTAAAGTGTTAGCCATCACGATCCGATTTTCGTAAGCCACTATCACCCTGATTAAAGTTGGTAGGCGATTCTGGGTAGATTCTAGGTAAAGAGGTTCGACGTAAAGCAAAGATCTCTCGATCGGAACTATTAGTAAGTTACCTTGAATCGCTCTCGAACCTTGCCGATTCCAAAGAGAAATTTGCTGCGAAATTACCGGATCTTGGTTGATGCGAGCTTCAATTTGTTCGGGTCCGTAAACCAGTTGTTGCTTCGGAAAAACGTATAGCAACAACTTACCGTAGTTTTCGGTATCCGATCGCGCTGCCAGCCAAGCAATTAAATTCGTCCTTTCTTTGGGGGTATATGGCAATAGCAAAATAAACTCTTCAAAGGGGACGGTTGGCAAGCTGGTAATTAGGTAATAAGGCTCGACCAAACGAGGTTTATCGCCGTAAACTTCGTTAGGGATTTGCCATCGATCTTCGCGGTTGTAAAACACTTGCGGATCGGTCATGTGATAATCCATCAACTGTTTTGCTTGCATCTTGAAAAAGTCTACCGGATAGCGGATGTGGCTGCGCAGGCTAGCTGGCATCTCACTTAGCGGTTTAAACAGATCGGGGAAGATTGCCGACCAAGTTTTAATCATCGGATCGCTGGAATCGGCGATATAGAAATTAACCGAACCGTTATAAGCATCGATGACGACTTTGACCGAGTTGCGGATGTAGTTCAATCCTTCATTGCCCACATCAGAATAAGGATAGCGATCGCTGGTGGTATAAGCATCGACAATCCAATACAAATAGCTCGGAGTTCTTTCCTTCTCTCCCTCTGCTGCTACTAGATAAGGATCGCTGTCGTATTGTAAAAAAGGAGCGATCGCTCGAATTCGTCGATCGATATTCCGCCGAAATAGGAGTTTGGTTTGAGGTTGCAATTCAGGAGTGATTAGCAGTCGCCAGTCGCGCAAGTAATTAGCAAATAGGGCCCGTCGCCAGAAGGGACCGAGGTTAACTCCTCCTGAGCCGTCGTAGGTGTTATAGACATTTTCCTCGCCGCTGGGATAGTCCAACTCCCGAACTTTGGTTCCCGTCATGACGTAGGTGTTAGTCATCTCGCCGTAATAAATCCGAGGCTGTCCGATGGGAATGCTGGCGCGGACGGCTTCGCTAGAAGTAGTTAGCGGCGTACCTTCAGTAATGCCAATATCTTTGACGAAATATTCTGGCAATCCCCCAGGGCCGACTCGATTTACCGGACTCATGGTAAAACCATAACCGTGGGTATAAATTAAAGAACGGTTCAACCAGGTTTGAGCCTGTTCGGGGACGGCGTTATAGTCTAGTTCTCTGGCGGCAATCAAAACTTGTTGCTGGCTCAAAGTCGGGGGTGTAGATTTCTCTTCGCCGACGAAGGTATAGCGATCGATATCGGCATCGGGAAATCGATAGTAAGGGCGAATTTGTTGGAGTTGGCGATTAGTTTCTAAGAGAGGTTCTCGATCCCACAGCCGAATATTGCGAACGGTCAACCTGTTAGCTTCTAAATCGGCTGCCGTCAGTTGTCCTTGAGGATTGAAAGGTTGAGTGTCAATGCGATCTAAAGCAAATGCTTGTCGAGTTAGAGCGATCGTGCGCTGAATATATGGTCGTTCGCGTTCTAATTCGTTGGGTTCGACGAGCAGCGATTGCACGATCGCAGGCAAAATCGAGGTAGTGGTAATAGCGATCGCTATGTAAAGTCCCAATCCATATACCAAGGGTTGAGAGAGCATATTACCCTTAGCGATCGGCCTTTTGCCCTCACCCCCGACCCCTCTCCCAGAATGGGGAGAGGGGAGCAAGACTTCGATTCCTTTTCTCGTTCTTGCTCCCTCTCTCGTTCTCCCCTCTTCTGCAAGGAGAGGGGGGATTTTTCCCCTTCTCCCAATGTTGAGAGAAGGGGTTAGGGGATGAGGGCCAGATGCCATGCGCCAGCCCAAATAGATCGCGATCGCCAAGCTCAATAGACTCAGCCCCGTGTAAGCTGGCAACTGCACGTTGATATCGGTATAGCTAGCGCCATAAGATACTCCGCGAGGTGAATACAGCAATTGGTAGCGACCGATCCAATAACTGAAACTCACCACCAGCATAAAAATACTGCCCAATCCAGTTAGATGGCGCTGTTGGGATGCTGAAAATCCGGGAAAGCGTCCCTCGCTGAGATTGCGTCCAGATAGTAAATAGCTTAAGGTAACGGCGGCGAAACCAAACCAGCACAAACCAATTAGCCAAAATTCCAGCAACTCCCAAACTGGGAGGGCAAATATATAAAAACTAATATCTCGACTGAATACAGGATCTTGTTGCTGAAACGGAGTGGCATAAAAGTATGGCAGTACCCTACCCCATTGGCGCGATATTACCAAACCAAACAGCACGCTCAACACCAGCGCGATCGCTCGTAACACTTGCTGAGGATAGATCGCTATAAGTGCGGCGATCCCCAACAGCAAGATCGAGAACCACACTTGAGAAACTACCTGTTGCATGAGATGCCAGATGGACTCTGGTGCGAACACCACTGGAGCAGATGTAGGATTAACCTGCCATTGGCTGACAGTCACCTGGCCGTAATGAATTACCAGCAAAGCGATCGACAAACTCAATCCCAGCGTCAAACCCAGCAACCACCGAAAACCTAAAGGCAAAAAAAAGTTCGGAGTTTGGGAAGTGTTAAGTGTGGAGTGTGGAGTGTTGAGTGAAGAATTCTCTCCCCTCTTCCCCTTCTTCGCCCTCTCGCCCTCTCGCCCTCCCTCCCTCTCGCTCTTCAACCACCTGGCCAAAGCCAAGTTACCCCAGAGATAGCTGGTACTGAGGGCAAACACTAAAGCAAATAAAACGACTTGGGCGATCGATCTCAGTCCAAATACTCGCAGGTAGTTAACTTCCTGAAACCATAGGATTTCACCGCCGATGCGGGTTAAGAGTTCCGCGATCGACCCCAACCCCAGCAGCACTAATAACGGCAGCCAGTAGCGCCTGGGAAATCGAGATTTCTGCGTTTTTGAAACAGGTATTTTATTGCTCTTCAGCCCGGTCATAATTTTTTCTGACAGATTTTACTGATGGTGATGCTATCGATCGACTCACAAAGACGATCGCTGCTAAGTCAGAATGATGAGGTCGCTAGAATCTAGTGATAGGTATGAGTTTAATCGGACACATTAGGCGATACGTGCTAGCGCACAGGCTAGTGCCAACGCGATCGAGCATATAATCGCTAACGAACAAATTTTATCTGGTTCTAGATCGAATATTTGAGGGAGCTTCATGACCAGCCTAGCAATTATTTACTTCTCAGGAACGGGACATACTCATCTGATGGCAGAGGCCGTGGCAGCCGGGACGCAGAAAGTTTCAGATGCTACAGTCCAACTGCTGAGAATTACCGGGGAGCAAATCGTCAACGGCCGCTGGCAAAATGATGCGATGATAGAGAGCCTCGATCGAGTCGATGCCATTATTTTTGGTTCTCCTACCTACATGGGCGGAGTTGCCAGTCAATTTAAAGCCTTCATCGATGCTGCTAGCGGCATTTGGTTTGCTCAGGGCTGGAAAAATAAAATGGCTGGCGGGTTTACTCATTCCGGTTCTCCCAGCGGAGACAAACAAGGTACTCTCCTCTACCTGGCGATTAACGCCGCTCAACACTCCATGATTTGGGTCGGTAATTCAGAAATGAACCAGAACGGGGTCAATCGTCTCGGTTCTTATCTAGGCGTGATGGGGCAGAGCGTTCCTGACTATTCTGGAACGAGAGGCCCTGAATTGGATCCAGGCGACCGCATCACTGCCGAACTCTACGGCCAGCGGATCGCCCAAGCGACGCAACGCTGGAACCATGGTTAAGTAATAAGTAATAAGTAATAAGTAAGTGGGGCAGGCATCTTGCCTGCCTTACATGGACAGTCCAGAGGGCTATCCCACAAGTCTATGTAAATGCAAATCGCGATCGCATGGTAAATCCTAATTCTTGGCAGACGAAGCTGACGATTTTGCTGGCCAGCAGCCTGACGGTGATGGCAGGGGCAACCGTATCTCCGGCGCTTCCGGCGATGACGAAATACTTTGAAAGTGCGATTTTCGATCCCGACACTCGTACTACCTTAGTCAAGCTGGTGATTACACTACCAGCCCTATTTATTGTCATCGGTTCGCCGATCGCTGGGATAATTGTCGATCGCTTTGGGCGCAAATTATTGTTGGCGATCGCTACTATCTTCTACGGTTTAGCAGGCAGTTCGGGACTTTATTTAGATAGCTTGCTGGCAATTTTAGCGGGACGGGCATTGCTGGGCTTAGCGGTTGCTGGGGTAATAGTTAGCGCCACTACCCTAATTGCCGATTACTACAGCGGTCCGGCACGGGCAGCCTTTATGGGCTTACAAGCGGCATTTATGGGCTTAGGTGGAGTAGTATTTCTGACGCTGGGAGGGGCGCTAGCTCAGCAAAACTGGCGTTATCCCTTTGGGATTTATTTATTTGCTTGGTTAATAGCGCTACTCGTCTTCGCATATATCTTGGAACCTAACAGGAATAACTCGCTTAATTCCACCACTGGTTCTGCCACAGAGCCAGTCGATCGCCCCTTGCCTGTTGGAGTTCTGGCAATTATTTATGGCTTAACTACCCTCAGTCAAATTGCCTTTTATCTGATTCCCGTGCAGTTGCCCTTTTTCCTAGAGCAGTTGGTGCAAGCATCTCCACTGCAAAGCGGCATGGCGATCGCTCTTTGCACTCTATTTAGCGCTGCGGCATCGATGAGCTATGCCAAACTCAAACAGCGCCTAGATTTTGTCGCCTTTCTGCCCATCATCTTTGGGTTAATGGGAATTGGCTATCTATTAATCGGTCAATCCTCTTCCTGGGCGCAGGCGTTGACGGGACTAGCGATCGCTGGGCTGGGACTGGGGATTATTATGCCGAATATGACGGTTTGGGTAAGCAGCGTCGTCTCCGATGCCGTCAGGGGACGGGCGTTAGGGGGAATTTCTACGGCGCTGTTTTTAGGGCAGTTTTTATCTCCCCTGGTCAGCCAGCCATTCATTAAACCCCTGGGATTAGGTGGAGTCTACGCTTTCACTGGCGGTGCTTTAGCGATCGGGGCGATCGGATTGGCAATATTTAAATCTCAAGTTCGCAACTTAGCCCGCGATCGAGCCGCGTTATGAGGGAGATGGGGAGATGGGGAGATGGGGAGATGGGGAGATGGGGAGATGGGGAGATGGGGAGATGGGGAGATGGGGAGATGGGGAGATGGGGAGATGGGGAGATGGGGAGATAGAGCAACCTATGCCCTATGCCCCATGCCCTATATCAATGATTCGCCGCTTTAATGCACTTTTCTACCAAAGGCATCACGCGATCGACATCTTGCCAGCCTAAAATCTCGGTGACTTTCTTTTCTAAGTTCTTGTAAGTCTTAAAAAACTCGGCAATTTCATCTAAGCGATGAGGGGCTATATCCGCCAGGGATTTGACTTGGGCATAACGGGGATCTTTGTCGGGGACGCAGAGAATTTTTTCATCGCGATCGCCACCATCGATCATTTCTAACATCCCGATCGGTCTAGCTGCAATCACGCACCCCGGAAAAGTCGGTTGGTCCATCAACACCATGCCATCGAGCGGATCGCCATCGTCAGCTAGGGTGTTCGGCACGAAACCGTAATCGTAAGGATATTGCACCGAAGAATACAGCACCCGATCGAGGGCAAATGCTTGCAAATCCTTGTCAAACTCGTATTTATTTTTACTTCCAGCCGGAATTTCAATCAGCACGTTGATCGAACCAGGTTTAGGTTGGGCTGGAATACGCGATAAATCCACTACGAAACTCCTAATCTATACAGCAAAACAATGGGTGTGTTTTAATGAGGATTTGTGGTGCTGTTACTACCAGTTTGAACAGCGAATCTACACTCCTGTAGCATTCTACGGCAATTCCCCTTCCTCCAGCGAAGCTTTTAGCAGATAGCTCCAGAAGTCAGCGATCGCCAGTTTTCATACCTGGTGTCGATCGGGTCTTATCCCTTCAGGGTTGGGATAAGTCCGAACTTCCGTAAAGATCCGAGATCTCGCCTTTCTAGAATTACTGAACTCATTGCATGCAAAATATTTGCCAATTGACTGCCATTACCATGGCCTCGATTTTGCTAATCCAACTACCGAGTAGAGCCATGCCGCTAGATGTAGTAGAAGCTCTGAGGGGATTGCAATATATGCAATTACCCAATGGTTTGTGTCCTGGTTTAGCAGAAAATATTTTCGGACGATCGGGCGATCGCGAATATGCTGGTGCGATCTGTAGCCGCGATCGCACCTCTTACTTGATTTTGCAGAAACTCATAGATTATACAGTTAATGGCAAAGCCATTTGGCAAATTGTTTCTGTAAAAATACTGCGGCAACTGCGCTCTGGAGAACTATTAGTTAATAGTGGCTGCTCCGATCGACAGAATAATTCTCAAGCATTTTTTGCCTTAGTAAGAGACAATAATGCTCAACCATATCAAATCATTCGAGCTTGGAAAGCTAATTCGATCGCCGAGGAAATTCAGGAAATTCGTCCAGAGCAAATTGTTTGCTACAACCAGTTTTTGCTCGACAAATAAAATAAGAGACGTAGCAGTGCTACGCCTCTACAACTTAATTCGACTGTCTGGCTACTCTCGACGGCGAACCTAGATTGAATTGAAAGGGAACGGTTTGACCGAAAACTCCTCGACGGGGTCTGTGAACTTCTACGTGTAAGTGAGGACCGGTACTCCAGCCAGAGTTGCCGCTAAACCCAATCAGTTGTCCGGCCTTGACGCGATCGCCGACTTTAATTCCTACGGAAGAGACAAAGCCTTGCTTCAAATGGACGTAAGCCGAGCGATAACCCCCGTCATGCTCGATCCAGACATAATTGAACTTAGCGCCATTTTCTCGCCCGCCGCCGATGTCGGGAAAGCGATCTTCTATGCTCACTACTTTACCAGCACGCATGGCGTATACGGGAGTACCGATGGCAGCGGGGATATCGATCGCAAACTCCATTCGGCCTTGATGAGTTCTGCCGCGATAACCTTGCGAAATCGATACTGGTCGATTGAGGGGATAAAGAAATCCTAACAAGGGATTTGCTTCTGTGGGATTGGGATTAGAGGCTAAAGCAGGCAGACCGACGGGGACTGGAACGTTATCGTTACCTGACGGAAATCGGGCGATGAGAGAATTGGTTAGACCTGGAAATTGACGATTTAATTGGACGCGATCGATATTTTTCTGTTCGCTCAGTTTAGGAACTATAGTGGTTTGAGCGACTGCTAATTGGGGTGCAGTTGCAGCTAGAGTTCCAGCAGAGAGAAAAACGCTGGCGGTGACATTTTGCCAGTATTGCGTGGTTAAAGCTTGGTCTAGCTGTTTTCTATTAATCAGACCTTCTTGAATCAGCACCATACCCAGCTTTTGACCGCTAAGTTTTTGGGCGATTAAAGCTTGCTCTAATTGCTCTTTGGTAATTACCCCTTTTTTAACTAAAACTTCTCCAATCCTAACTTTTTGCGGCTTGGCAATATTTTTAATTTTTGATAGGAACAATAGCATCATATAAATATTCCCTTGGATATGTTGCTTGATAGATACGTTCTATATAGTAGTTATATATTGCCCTACTTTATTAAGAGGAAAAATAGTAATAATACGGAACTTATTTCTCATCTATTTAGAGCATTGTTCAGTAAAAATACGGAGAAAGTTATTATTAAATAAATCGATCGAGGTAAATTCCGATGGATCGGAGTCGTAGGGTGGGTTAGCGGTCGGGGGATGATTTCGATAAAAAACCGATACATTTGAAGCTTCGGCTGCGCTCAGTTTCAACGGCGAGCGAAGTCGAGCCGTTGAATCCGCGACGTAACCCACCGCCGAAAGTTTTGTGACACAATATACAGTTTTCCCTATGATGCTATGAGAGCCAATCCATGCCAAAACCTGTTGTCGTTTTATTTAGTAGCCTCCTGCTGCCCCCATCGCAAACGTTTATCCGCGCTCAGGGGGAACAGTTACAGGAATTTACCCCTTACTATGTCGGTTCCCGTTTAATTCCAGGATTGTCTCTGCCACCAGAACGCACTGTAGTAGTTAACAGAGGTGGAATTTGGGGCGCTACCCAAGAAGTTTTGTTTAAAGTATCGGGATTCGCCCCCAACCTCTATCGACAGGTGCGACAACTCCAACCTGCTTTGATCCACGCGCAATTCGGACTGAGCGGCGCTCTAGCTTTGCCTTTAGCGCGAGATTTAAAAGTACCTTTAGTAGTTCATTTTCGCGGTGCTGATGCCACCGTCAAAGAGGAGTATGCCCGCAATGCCTCGATCAACCATCGAGTTTACTTTCGCCGCCGCGAAGCCCTCAAACGCGAAACTCGCTTGTTTATTACTGTCTGTCAATTCCTTAAAAATAAGTTGTTAGAGCAGGGTTTTCCGGGTGAGAAAATTTTGGTTCATTATCATGGGGTGAATGTTGAAGCTTTTCAACCGGATGAATCTATTCCCCGCGAACCAGTGGTGCTATTCGTCGGGCGGCTAACTGAAAAGAAAGGATGCGAAGATCTAATTCAAGCAATGTCTCAGGTACAAGCAGTAATGCCCGATCGCGAACTAGTGTTAATTGGCGACGGCCCGCTCAAACCCAAACTAGAGACATTAGCTAGCCAAGTATTGCGTCGCTACCGATTTCTGGGGCTACAATCTCAGGCAGAAGTCAAAAATTGGATGAATCGGGCTAGCCTGTTGGTGACACCGAGCATCACTGCTGCCGATGGAGATGCGGAAGGACTGCCAAACGTAGTCCTTGAAGCTCAAGCGATGGGATTGCCAGTCGTGGCTACCAAACACGCGGGTATCCCCGAAGCTGTAGTTGACGGAGAAACGGGTTTTTTGGTAGAAGAAAGCGATCGCGAAGGTCTGGCAGTATCTAGCCTGCGTTTATTGCAAGATACCGACTTGTGGCAGCATTTTAGCGCCAACGGCAAAGAAAGAGTGCGAAACGGCTTCGACCGCAGCAAGCAAACTCAGATTTTAGAGGAAATTTATCAAAAAATCTGGCGCGGCGAGCAATAAAATGGTATCTTTTACAAGATTTTAGGGCAGTCTATTTAATAAACCTCTCCAACAATTCTTGTGGGGTAGGCATCCTGCCATTGGTGTCAACTTAAGGCTAGGGCCATTGCTGGGCCTTGCTCTTCAGCGCCAACCGCCAGGGTTCAAAACCCCTGGCTAATAGTACAAATCCATTAAAATGGACTAACTTGACCTCAGTTTAGTCCTCTGAGCGAGGACTTTAGCTATGAGGCAGGGGTTTTCAACCCCTGACGGATGAAGGCTTTGACCGTTAACTTGACACCAATGGCATCCTGCCTGCTCTCGATCTAAATTTCTGGAGAGGTCTTATTGAGAAATACTATACCCGATCGCTGACTGGTAAGATAACAGGGAAGATCGTGAAACTAGATTGGAATTATCTCAAAAAAAGATTAAATTATCTGCAAAATCATCGCGCTTTTCAAAAAGCGCCATTGCCTACCATCTCCCGCATGGCAATTTGGGGAGCGCATTGCCTGCTGAAGATACCAGCAACTATCGAACTGCCAAAGTGGGGTTGCCGCTTTTTCTTACCTCCCAAACTGCGCAAAGCTGGTTCTACAGGTATCTTTATTACTAGGGAAGATTACGAACCAGAATTGACTTATTTAGATCGCTTGCTTGCTCCAGGTAATGTATTTGTAGATGGAGGAGCAAATTTTGGTATCTATACAGTAGTAGCTAGCAAATTAGTCGGCGACTCAGGATTTGTTCTCTCTTTTGAACCTTCACCAGAGAACTTTGCAATTTTGCAACGGAATGTCGAGCTAAATCACATGAAAAACGTTAAAGTATTCTGCTCGGCAATATCCGATTCCGACGGTACAACCCGCCTTTATCATATCGATAATGCTCCCAATAGTTATTCTTTAGGCAAAGACATAAATCCGGCGACAGATTATGAAGAAATATCTACTGTCACTTTAGATAGCGTATTGCAGCAAGCAGGTTTAGAACGAGTTGATTTTCTCAAACTCGATGTCGAGGGAGCAGAAGAACTCGTCTTGCGGGGAGCCGAGTCATTATTTAGTCGAATGCGCCCGATAGTCTTGTTTGAAGTTAGTGAAAGCGCCACTAAAAGATTGGGTTTATCGGTAGATGGGGCTTGGAAGATGTTACAGGAACTCGGATACGATTTGTTTACTGTAGGAGCAGAAGGTGAATTGGTAAGTTTAGATGCTCCCAAGTTAGGCAATAACATTGCCATGCCGAAAAAGAAATAAGGTGAAACCGAAAATGAACGATGAACAACGAACGATCTCCAGTCTTTATCGTTAGTTCCGGTAGGTCAGGAACTACTCTATTGAGGAGTATATTGAATGCTAGCGATCGAATATATATTCTTCATGAAAGCGATTTTCTAGCTAGGGCATATCCTTTATATGGCGATCGCAATTCTTTGGGAACGGAAGATTACGAAAAGATCGTGAAGCTATTTGCTCGAACTTCCGAAAATTCTGGCTGGAATATGTCGCATACATATTTGCTTTCATATTTAAAAGAAAAGAATCCTCAAGATTTTGCTGGGGTTAATTATAGTATTTATGAAGCTTATGTTAAAGAAAAAAAATTAGAAACCGTGGCGATAGGGATTAAAACTCCAGTATTAATTGCCCATGTCGATCGCATTTTTAAAGTGTTTCCAGAAGCGAAAGTCATTCATTTGGTGAGAGATGGTCGAGATGTCTATTTATCTTATCAAAACATTCATAAAAATAGCCCGATAAAATTCGGACCGAAAGGACTGTTGACGATGGCTTTATTCTGGATTGATGGCTTGAGGCGTTTAGAAGGGATTGACAAAACTAAAATTCATGAATGCCGATACGAAGATTTGTTGAACGACCCAAAAAACACTTTGAAGGAGCTTTGTGAATTTTTAGGTATAGAATACCAAAGCTCAATGCACGAAAATTACCAAAACGCAGCGATGAATCAAGAGTTGCTCTTGCAAGGCTTTCAAAAGATTATTCATGCCAAACTTGAAAGTGGAATTGATGCTAGCAATCAACAAAAATATTTAAAGGAAATGTCAAAGCGCGATCGCCTGATTTTTGAATTGCTGACGGCCCCCTATTTAGCTAAATATCAATACTCGCTAGAATTTATGTTAACTAATACACTATTTCTCAAGCCGATAAGAGGTTTATTATATTTTAGTGCCAGACAATATAATAACTGGCGCTATCGTCGGCGCGATCGACGAGCGATTAGTAAAGTTAAGTAATAAGTAATAAGTAAAGTTTTTATTGGTCCAACTCGTTTATACAACTCCGAATTCCGAATTCTGAACTCCGAACTCTTCTATGCGTATTCTGCTCGCTCATAGCTACTATCAAATTCGCGGCGGGGAGGATGAGTCTTATGAAGCTGAGACTAGGCTTTTAAGGCAAATGGGACACGAGGTTGAAGTCTATGAAGAAAAAAACGATCGCCTCTCATCTTTGCACCCTATCGATTTAGCTGCCAAAACCATCTGGTCGCAGGAAGCTTATCGCACTGTTAGGGAAAAGTTGCAAGCCAAAAAATTCGATCTGATGCACGTTCAGAATTTTTTCCCTCCGATCTCACCATCGGTTTACTATGCCGCTAAAGCTGAAGGAGTACCCGTAGTCCAAAGTTTGCGGAACTATCGCCTGTTTTGCCCCAATGCTTTATTTTTCCGCGATGGTGGAGTTTGCGAAGACTGTATGGGGCAACCCATGCCCTGGCCGGGAGTCGTCCATGGCTGCTATCGGGAAAGCCAAATAGCTAGTGCTGGCGTGGCTGTGATGCTTACCGTTCACCGCCTGCTGAAAACTTGGACGAAGAAGGTAGATACATACATCGCTCTGACTCAGTTCGCCAAAGATAAGTTCGTGCAAGGGGGACTGCCCGCCGATAAGATTGCGGTCAAGCCTAATTTTGTCGATCCCGATCCTGGCGTGGGTACTGGAACGGGAGGCTATGCCTTATACGTCGGTCGGTTGTCGGTAGAAAAAGGCTTAGATACTCTGCTAGCAGCCTGGGAAAAATTATCAGTTTCGATCCCCTTGAAGATTGTGGGAGACGGCCCGCTGGCAGAAGAGGTGATGGCCGCAGCGGTGCGATCGCCTCAGATAGAATGGTTAGGACGCAGACCGACTCTTGAGGTTTACGATTTAATGGGGGCAGCGACCCTATTAATTTTCCCTTCTAAGTGGTATGAAACCTTCGGAAGAGTAGCAGTTGAAGCGTTTGCCAAGGGAACTCCTGTCATTGGTGCCAATATCGGCGCGATTGCCGAACTAATCGAACCCGGCTGCACCGGATTTTTGTTTTGTCCTGGAGAATCTGACGATTTAGCCGCTAAGATCGAGTGGGCACTAGCACATCCACTTCAGCTAGCGGAGATGCGACGAGCAGCCCGTTTAGAATTTGAAACTAAGTACGCAGCCCCACAAAACTATCGCCAACTGATGGAAATTTATCGCCGAAGCAAGAATAAGTAATAAGCTTGCCCTGAGCAACGCCGAAGGGTAATAAGTAATAAGTAAAGGATGAAAACTGAATAAATGAAAAATCAGATTATCAAAATATTCCCACCGTTGCGAACTCTAAAAGATTGGTATACCGTTAATTCGGCTGATGCCTGTCTGATTTCGTTTCCTAAATGCGGGCGTACCTGGTTGAGGTTGATGCTGGGTTACTCTCTAGTTCGTCAATTCGGTCTAGAGAATATCAGCCTCGACAAAGCAATGGAATTTAAATATCTGGCCGCGCATCATCCCGAAATCCCTAAAATTATTGTTACTCACGATGACGAACCATTTTGGAAAACCCCAGATGAATTAGTAACTTCTAAGGTCAAATACAAAAAAACTAAAGTTATCTTTTTAGCTAGAGATCCCAGAGATGTCGTAGTTTCTAGCTACTTTGAAAAGAAAAAGCGAGCCTTTATCTATTCTGCCGAACAACGACAGAAAGCTTTTAAGGGTCTGGAGTATTATGGCGGCGAACTTTCTGATTATATATACGAACCGATAGGTAGCTTTGACACGATTATTAAATTCTATAATATTTGGGCAGAAAATCGGCAGAAAGTCGAAGATTTCCTGCTCGTTCGTTACGAAGATATTCACGCCAATCCTCAAAAAGAACTGCGAAGAACTTTGGAATTATTGGGAATATTAGGAGTTAGCAATGAAATTTTAGATGAAGCTGTAGAATTAGCTGCTTTTGACAAACTCCATCAAATGGAAAAATCGGGCACTTTTGATTCATATAGGTTAAAAACTCTAGATAAAAAAGATAAAGAGTCTTACAAAACTCGTAAAGGTAAAGTTGGTGGGTACGTTGAATATTTAACTCAGGCTGAAATTGAATATTTGACTAATAGGATGAAAATAAATCTATCAGATATATATGGTTATTAACTACCACTAGCAAAAGATAAATAATTAACGATCGACTATGTTGCAAGAAGTCACTTTCGAGAAAAAATCTAGAGGATTTATCCCTAATTCTATCTTGCTAATCTTAGCATTTTCTACTGCTTTTTTTCCGAGAGTTCTCGATGCTTTGGGCGTACCAGCAACAGTAAACTTCGTTCACTTTGCTATTATTCCTATTACCTGTGGATTTGTTTTATTACAAAGTCGAACTAAAGATCCAAACCAGATAGCGATCGCTCAATTATTTTTCTTTGCGATCGCAGCTTTATTAACGATCATCACGGCTAGTGCTTTTCTCAATAATGCCGGGACAATTAATGTCATTCTCGATTTCTTGCTGTTAGGAGAACCTTTCCTATTGCTATTAGCAATTATTAGCATCTCCATGACTGAGAGCAGTCAAGCTAGATTTCGCAACTGGTTAATGGGGTTTGCTATAGTTAATCTCTTATTTGCTTTTTTTCAAGCTTTTGTTCTGCGCCTAAATATTACTAATAACGCCGATTTTATTGAGGGGGTTTTTATCGGCCAAGGTTCCGGTCACGTTGTCAGCGGTGCTGTATCGATGACATTCGGCGTGTATTACCTAACTCGTGTCAAGCATCATCCTTTATGGATGCGTCTCTCAGTCATGGCAGCAGTGCTGGTACATATTGTGGTGTCGGATACCAAACAGGTATTAGCTATATTTTTGGCATCTTTATTAATCATAATATTTTTTAAAAGCAATAATATATCAAAATTCATTCAGTATCTAGCCATTGGAGTTGGATTCATAATTCTGATGGTCGTGGCTGCTTTTACTGTATTTCGGGCCTTAAGGATCTGGGCAAATCTTGACGTTCAGCAACAAGGTCTAGAACTCAAGATATCAGCCTTCCCGATTATTATTTCTCATTTTCACTCTCCTTTAAATTGGCTGCTCGGACTCGGTCCGGGACACACTGTAAGTCGATTGGGCGGATGGATGATTGAAAAATATAGCGGTTTGTTGGCACCGTTTGGTGTGACCTCAACCGGGATTGGCGATCGAGTTTGGGAGGTAACGGCGGCTAGTTGGTTGGGCAATAAATCTAGTTGGTTTACCCCCTTATTTGGTTGGGCAGGAATCTGGGGAGACTTAGGTTTTTTGGGTTTGGGAGCCTATTTATGTTTGTGGTGGCTGGTCTGGAAAAAACTTTGCCATACAGACATTCCCAAGTTTTTTGTCCTGACAATTCTCTGTTTTGGTTTTATCTTGTCTCAGATCGAAGAACCCGGTTATATGCTGTTCATGGCTAGCATTATTGGTTTGTGCTGGCAAGAGCATCGGCTGCGTAAAATCGCCGAACGAGAAGCTGCGATCGACTATTGATAAATAGCTGCTAAAAGGCTTTTTTCTGATTTCAGCTTACTTTTGATGAAACCGGAGAAATATATAGAGGTAACAGCGCTATATCTCTATTAGTTTATATAGGCGATCTATCGCGGATGCTAGATATTTCTTAAGGTCTAAACATCAAAGCATAATTAATTTTACTCTGGGGTGTATTTTATCGATCGGATATCTATCCACAGGTAGAGAAAAAACACTAAATATCCTTATAATATGGCTAGAGACCGTTCTGATTTTATGGCCAGAAGCGATCGTCATCGGCTCAATTGCTAGCTGACAAAGCAAACCAAATTTTGTTTTTTCTTCTGGCGTACGTGTAAGGAGATGATAATGAACGTCGATAATTGTAAAAATTCACTGCTCAAACTAGTTGGTTTCTTGGGAGTTATTGGTACTAGCGCTTTGTTCTTTCTTCCAGGATTGGTACGAGCTAATTCAGATCTAAGTGAGAATACTAGTGTCGCTCAAACTACGCCTGGAACTCTAGAAACCAGCCCTACTCCCTTTATCAGTCCCACCCCCCTAACTACACCTGGAACTCTAGAAACCAGTCCTACTCCATTTCCCAGCCCCACTCCTCTGACTACGCCTGGAACTCTAGAAACTAGCCCGACTCCATTTCCCAGCCCCACTACCACTTACACGCCTGGAACGGGAGGCACTGTCGATGACGGTAGTGGCAGCGGACAAACTCCTAGTTCCCCAGTTCGAGGTCTTTGGTAAGGCCTATTAGATTCACTTGGGTTTAAACCAATTCCCAAAAATGGCGCTACAGAACCAAAAGTAGAGATGTAGAAATGTTACCTCTCTACTTTCAAGTGTTGGTTCCGGCTTAGCCTCATCTTTCCACGTCTTCTCCCACCTCTCCCTACCTTCTCGGTGCAAGGTGGGGAGAATTGTTTTTTGTTACTCGGTCAGGACTTACGCAGCAACAATATTGATGGTGGTGCGTTACGCTACGCTTTAGCGTAGCCATGCCGCAGGCTTTACACACCCTACATTTGGAGGCTTTGCGTAAGTCCTATTGGTTATAGAATATTGCCCTCTCATGCCAATCTCTAGAAGATTTTTGCTTGGCGACGCGCCAGCAGATCTAACGCCATGATATGAGATGCGCCTGAAATTCCGACTCCAAACAGCGGCACCAGAGCGATGGGGTAGGTTGTCACCGTTTCCATCATGGGAATTTGGAGTAAGGCAAAAGTCAATCCCGTACCAACTGCAACGATAAAATCTGTCATGCCAAATAGGTGAAACACCCAATATTTCCACTGGCTATTTGGGAACACCAGAACTGGCACTACTAACAAACCTGCGACTAAATCTCCCCAAGCTGCATTGCGGACAAAGGTTTCAGGTAACAGATGTTGACTGCCATAGTAGAACCACGCTAAAGCTGCTGGAATGCGCCACAAATGAAACACTGTTAAGTAATTCAAGTGCAGTCCTTGGATGTAGCCTCGAAACCTTGAGTTGCCATAGTAGAGCGTTACGGGAGCAGTAATGCCGATTGCCACTAACAAGGCAAACCAGGGCAAGGGAAACTTACTAAAGAGTCCCAAATAACTACCAATCCCTACCGCCACCCCCCAAATAGCGATGGTAGCGATCGATTGTCGAGCGATTTGATGCCGTCGATTCAAAGATAGAGAAATCATAGAAGCCTCCAATCGTAGTTGCTCTCACTAAACGTTCACACCCAACGCCGCACGCTCGCTTTATAGCGCAGGTATTCATCGCCGAATTTGCGCTCCAAGTAACTCTCTTCGCGCCGAACGACTCCGATTTGCACGATGACTAAAAGAGGGAACAACAGTAACAACGCCCAAAGCGCACTGAATAGCAAAGCCATGCCGACATACAACAGCGTTAGAGACAAATAAATCGGGTTGCGGCTCAATCTGAAAGCTCCATCTGTAACAATAGCTGTTGTCGGCTGTGAAGGGTCGATCGCCGTTCTCGCCCGGTGCATGGCCCGAAACGCCCAAATCGCGATCGCTCCTGCGCCAATTATGGCTAGCGCTCCTAAAACTAGTGCGATCGATCGCGGCAAAAAGTCGATCGGAAAAACCAAATTCAGTAGCAATCCGATCGATAACGTTCCAGCGTAGAGTGCTGGTGGAAAAGCAATGACTCCAGGATTGTCTGGCATTTGTTCTTGCATCATGATTTACCCATTTGTGCTTCGAGGGTGTTCCTTTCGATACCCGTACGCATCTGGCAGAAAAATTTTAGGCTTAGCGAATCAGGGCGGTAGTTTCTCCCAAACAGGCAAGTAGGGCGCTCCATCGCTGCTGTTCGAGGGTTTCCTCCACCAGATTTTGAGCTTGTTTCCACAAAGGCAGTGCTTTGGCTAAAATAGCTTCTCCGTCGGGTGTAAGAGCGATCGTGCGAGTTCGCCGATCTGATTGTCCGAGTTCGGTTTTTAACCAGCCCTCTCGTTCGAGCGGTTTGAGATTGCGGGTTAAAGTCGTGCGATCCATGACTAAAATCTCCGCTAACTCGTTAATCGTTGGCGATTTGGCAATCGCTACAGCTACGAGAATGGTGAACTGGGTAACGAGCAATCCGCTGGGCTTGAGGATTTCATCGAAGCGTTGCGTGATGACGCGAGCGGCTTTGCGAATATTGAAACACGCACAGGTTGAAACCACTCGATTTAATTCAGTTGGATCGATCGGGCTGGTGTGTTCGTTCATATTTTAAGTGTATATACACTTAAAATAATTGTCAAGAGGTTAGCTCGAATTTGCCGCTCCTCAGAGGCAAATAATGAGAATTTGTGGAGGCTGGGGAGCGATCGCTCTCTTCCTTAACGCGACAAGATCGATCGTCTGGGCGAGCTAGCTGGGGAAACTCGACTTGCTAGAGGTGAAATCGTCGCAGAAGACGGTGAAGTCCTGGAATTAGCGTAATTTTTCACCAACACGAAGGCAGCGATCGCCAACAGAAAATAACCAAATCCTTTCTGCAATTGCCGAGCCGAGACAAATTGCCCTAGATACGTGCCCAGCACCGTACCCAACCCAGCGGCAAATGTAAAGGAAACCGTTAAGTGCCAGTCTAAAGTAACGTGCCCCAAATAGCCCAGCAAGCCCGCCACTGAATTGGCGGCAATAATTACCAGGGACGTGCCAATGGCCTGCCGCATGGGAATCTTGCCGAGAATAACTAACGCTGGGACGATCGCAAAACCGCCTCCGACTCCCACCAATCCGGTCAAGACACCGACCGCAATCCCTTCCGTCATCAGCCACAACCAGCAATATTTGCAAACGGGCGGACGGTACAGCGCCGCATCCACGGTTGCGTCCTGGGTTGGCTCCGACTGCGCGGTGCGATAAATCATCAATCCAGCGGCTAAGAGCATGGCAACGGCAAACAGCAACATTTGGAAGGTTTCTGTCACCCAAGGCTGCGTTGCCAGTCGCGCCCCCAAATAAGCCCCTAGCATGGTGGCCGAGCCAAAGACGATCGCGGTTTTGACTTGGATATTGCCCCGGCGAGCGTGGGGAATCGCCCCCACTAAGCTGACGCTGCCAACGATAATCAAGGTCATGGCGATCGCGGATTTAGTGGCAATCCCCATGACGTAGACTAATACGGGCAATGCCAGCACCGAACCACCTCCTCCTAGCAAGCCCAAGCTGACTCCAATGGCGATCGCCAAGAAGTGTCCGATTGCATAGTTCAGCATGACATTTCCTCCGCCTGAATACCCATAGTTACGATCGAGCGGGGAGTGGGAGCGGGGAGAGAGTTTATTAATTCCGAATTCATGCCCTATGCTCCATGCCCTATGCCCTATGCCCTGACTTGGACTTGATAATTAATTGTGCCTGCCTTATTTCCAGTTTTGACCCGCGCGTTGGTTGTAAGGCAGTTTTGCTAAGAGCAAACCCATGGCACAGGTATTAGTGATGCCTGCAAACGCCAGTCCCGCGCCAACAAATCCGCTCAAAAGCAAGCCCCAAGGCGAAACCGTCGCCCCCACGATCGTTCCCAGCAACACTAGGGAACCAGCAACAATTTGTACTTGACGGAACAGGCTTATAGGTGTGTCCTGGCTTTTTGACAAGGGATAGGATCGGGCTTTCCAGGCATTTAGCCCGGATTGCAATTGGGTAATGTCTGTAAACCCGGCGGCGCTGAGTCGATCGGCCGCACGAGCCGATCGCTTCCCCGATTGACAGTACAACACCAGTTTTTGTCCGGGTTGAGGCGCAATCCCATAGGGATCGAATTGCGATAGGGGATGGGAAATCGCGCCGGGAATATATTCGTCGGCATATTCTATAGGTTCGCGGACATCGATTAAAAGCACCGATTCGCGATCGAGCCATTGTTTCAAGGTGGAGGCGTTAACGATCGCATCGGGGGTAGGGGCGATCGATTCTGGTGCTTGGGTCATAGCTTTGGTGTGAAAGATGAATTGCTAAGAGGTAACTAAGACGACATTGCCGCACCGCTCGTTAGCTGGCACAGCTTCTGCCATTTTTTGGGGATGGGGCAGATTTAAGGTACTCATAAATTGTTGGAACCCTTCGCGATCGCGTCCTACAAACCTGGGATTCCAACGCTTTTCTTCGCCAATGGTGGAAACGGTATGCCCGCGATAGTCATGTCCTGGATAAACCAAGGTAGTATCGGGCAACGCGAACAACCTTTGGGTGACGCTATCGAACAACGTTCCAGCATCGCCGCTTTGAAAGTCGGTGCGACCGCAGCCGCGAATCAGTAAAGCATCTCCTGTCAGTAAATGGGTGCCGTCGATTAGGTATGCTAGGTGACTGTCGGTATGCCCTGGAGTCGCGATCGCCTCAATTTCTATTGCCCCTACCTGCAAGCGATCGTCATCGTCGATAAATCGATCTGCACAGTGTACGTGCGCCTCTTTGGGGACGACGCTAACGCATCCCGTCCGCCGCCGTAGCTCCGATGCCCCCGTGATATGGTCGGCATGAACGTGGGTTTCCAAGCAGTAACGCAGCGTTAAACCTAGTTGCTGCAAGAGCGTTACATCCCGTTCTACCTGCTCTAACACTGGGTCGATTAGAGCGGCTTCCGAGGTTTGCGAGTCTGCCACTAGATAAGTATAGGTACTCGTAACCGGATCGAAGAGTTGTCTGAACAGCATGGTTTCGACCTCTTTTTTATATCTATCAATAATACTACCATATAGTAATATAATAGTAATAACAATCTCAAACTATCTTTACTAGTTCGCCTGATGTCCGATCTATCTGCCGCCGCCCTCACCCAAGTCGCCGACTATTTCAAAGTGCTGTCAGAACTCAGCCGCTTGCAAGTGCTATGCGCCCTGAAATCGGGGACTAAAAACGTGTCCGAAATTATGGACGCGACTGGATTAGGACAAGCCAACGTCTCGAAGCACTTGAAAATGCTGACTCAAGCGGGCATGGTCAAACGCCAGCCACAGGGAGTCAGCGTTTACTATCAAATTGCTGACCCTCTGATCTTCGATCTGTGCGAACTCGTTTGCCAAGGACTGGAAGCTCGGCTGCAAGCTCAGTCGCAGCAACTCCAGCAACTCGAAATCTTACGGCAGCCGCCGTCCAATCGATAGATGGCGGTGCTAATCACCTCCAAAGCTCGATCGCAATTCTGCAACTCTGGCATCATCGAGTTTGTGAAACAACGGGGGTAAAACTTCAAAGGGTCGATCGGGTTGCAGTACGCAGAAATCTACTGCTAAAGTCAAAGAACTGGAGCGTTCCGATGCGGATAAGTGCAGGGCATCAAAAATTTGGCTGGCAGTAGCGGGCATAAAAGGATTGACAGCGATCGCATAGATCCGAATCAGGTTAATCGCCGTGCGAACTACCATCGCTGCGCGATCGGGATTTTCTTTTAACAGCGCCCAAGGCGCTCGATCGTCAATATACTGATTGCCGCTGGCCCACAGCGCGCACAGAGCATTCGTCGCTTTGCGAAACTCTAGATCGTTGAGGCATCGAGCGATCGCTTTCATCCCAGCTTGGCATTGAGCTTCTAATTGGCGTTCTGGCTCGCCTGGAGTACCCCCGGCTGGAATCTTGCCGTCAAAACGAGCGGCAGCAAACTTGAGAATGCGGTTGACCAAGTTGCCAAAATTATCTGCTAGATCTTTGTTGACCTTAGTTTGTAGTTGTTCCCAGGTAAATGTAGAGTCGGAGGATTCGGGAGACATTGCCAATAACGCATACCGCCAGCAGTCTGCTGGCAAAACGTCCAGAGCGCGATCGAGAAATATTCCCCGTTTGGCACTGGTAGAAAATTTGCCCCCATAGTAATTGAGCCAGTTAAAGCCTTTGATTCGATCTGGTAATTTCCAAGGCTCTCGCGTCCCTAAGATCGCAGCCGGAAACATAATCGTATGAAAGGGCAAATTATCCTTAGCCATGAATTGCACGTACTCCACATCCTCTCCTTGCCACCAACTCAACCAGTCTCGTCCTGGTGCTTGCTGGCTCCAGGCTTTGGTAGCTGCTAGATAGCCGATGGGAGCATCAAACCAAACGTAAAAGACTTTACCTGCAAAGCCCGATCGCGGTACGGGAACTCCCCAACTGAGATCGCGAGTAATACAGCGGCTCTGAAGCCCTTCGTTCAGCCACTTCATCGCGATCGATTTGGTCAATAAAGTCCAATGCGGGTGTGATTCCACCCAATTTTTCACCTCGTCAGCCAGCAGATTGAGTTCTAAAAATAGGTGCTTGCTCTGCCGCACTTCTAAATTAGAACTTCCAGAAATAGCAGATCGGGGCTGAATTAAATCGGTCGGGTTTAAGACGGAAGTGCAGTTCTCGCACTGATCCCCTCTAGCAGATTGATAGCCGCAGCGGGGACAAGTGCCGACCACATAGCGATCGGGTAAAAAGCGATCGTCCTCCAGAGAGTACATCTGGTTGATTTCTCGCTCTTGAATAAAGCCATTCTCGTCTAGGCGCTGATAAAAGTGTTGGGTCAACTCGTGGTTCTCTGGAGATGAGGTGCGCCCGAAGCCATCGAAGGATAATCCGAAACGCTGGTAAATCTCTGCTTGTCGCTCGTACTGTCGCTGACAATACTCTGCTACCTCTAATCCTGCTTCCAGCGCGGCGAGTTCGGCAGGAGTGCCATGCTCGTCCGTACCGCAAATAAAGAGTACCGTCTCCCCCTGTTGGCGCAAAAACCGAGCGTATACATCCGCAGGTAACATAGAACCAATTAGGTTGCCAAGATGTTTGATGCCGTTGATGTAAGGCAACGCACTGGTAATCAAATGCTTCATTATTTCTCCTGCCTAGCCGCTCGATCGGTATTCGCCATTTTAGCTGAATCGTTAATTTGCGCGATCGTCTTGTCTTTGCTAGCAGCATAGTTAAGTAACCACATTAGCCATTTGGCTCTAAGTTAAAAACTATGGTTTTAAAGAAACGACTTCCCGATGGCTCGCAAGCTCCTCAATGGGTACAAAAAATTCAGTACGCCCGGAACTCGATCGCTTACATGGAGTCTGCCGCCCGACGCTATGGGGATATTTTTAACGCTCCTGTAATTGGCAACCATCCCGTGGTTTTATTCATCAGCAATCCTCAAGCAATACAGCAGATTTTTACGAACGACAACAAGCAATTTATCGATCCACCCAACCAACTCTTAAAACCGATCGCTGGGGATTACTCTATTTTTACGCTGGCGGATTCTCGCCATCGCCGAGAGCGTCGGTTGTTAATGCCGCCCTTTCATGGCGAACGGATGCAAGCTTACGGGCAAGCGATCTGCGAATTAGTTGATAAAGCTATGAGTTCGCTATCGATCGGCACTCAGTTTTCGGCTCGGAATTTGGCCCAAAATATCTCTTTAGATGTGATTTTGCAGGTCGTTTTTGGGATTTATCAAAAAGAACGGTTCGATCGTCTTAAGTCCCTGCTCGTTCAGCTTTCTGATTCGCTGAAATCTCCTTTAATTTCAGCATCAATATTTTTCCCATCCTGGCAAAAGGATTGGGGGCCTTGGGGATACTTGCGACACCTGCAACGACAGATCGACGAACTCATATACGCTGAAATTCACGATCGCCGCCACCAAGATCGTGCGGGTTCAGACATCCTCAGTTTACTGATGTCAGCCCGCGATGAAACGGGTCAACTAATGAGCGACGTTGAATTGCATGACGAGTTAATTACCCTGGTGTTGGCAGGTCACGAAACCACGGCCAGTGCGATCGCTGCGGCGCTGTATTTAATTCATCGTCATCCCCAAGTTATCGAGAAGTTGCTGGCAGAACTGAACGATTTGGGCAAATCACCAGAGCCAAGAGCGATCGTACAGTTGCCCTATCTCACAGCCGTTTGTTATGAAACCCTACGCTTTTTCCCCGTTGCCATTCTTACTTTTCCCAGAGAGGTGAAAGAACCTGTAGAACTTATGGGCTATCAATTGACACCTGGAATGAGACTTTATGGCTGTATTTATTTAACCCATCAGCGCCCAGACCTTTATCCAGAGCCTAAATCGTTTCAGCCAGAACGCTTTCTAGAACGCCAGTTTTCGACCTATGAATTCTTCCCCTTTGGCGGTGGGGCGCGTCGTTGCATCGGAGAAGCATTAGCTCAATTTGAGATGAAATTAGTCTTAGCCAAAATGCTCTCTGGCTATCGTTTTACCCTCGCAGACGAATTTCCTGAATATCCTCAGCGCCGAGGCGTTACTTTTGCTCCTGCTAGAGGGGTGCAAATGATTCTAAAAGAAAAATTGTCTTATCCGAAATCCGCTTAGCAAAAGTTGATTTGCCCTCACCCCGCCCTGACGGGCACCCCTCTCCCAAGCTTGGGAGAGGGCTGGATTCATGCTTTTAATAACAGAATTTAGTATTAGTTAATATCGCAGCGATCGTGCTAGAACGAGCATGACAAAAGCTGCCAAGATCGCTCCCGCTACAATGCTCGAAATAGCAGCATCAAAACTACCAGTCGCCGCCACGATCGAACCGGGAACGAGGGAACCGCCAACCCCACCAAATAAAATAGAAAGTCCGTTGTAAAGCCCAGTCCCCGCACCGACTCGATTTGGGGGTAACAAGCGTTGCACGATCGCGTATTCTTGTGCGCCGTAGGCACTCTGGAAAAAGACGGCGATCGCAAAGCATAATACTAAAATTGCTAGTTCGTTGGCACTCGACGCGATGTAAACAAATACGCCCGCGATCGCAAATCCGATGCTAGCAATTAGGGCGCGACGTTGAAACTTGTCTCCCAAATAAGCCATCAGTGCCATGCCAACAATTCCCGCCGTAAAAATCATAGCTAGAGGATAGCCCAAACGCTCGAAATCAATTCCTTTGGCTCGATCGAAGTAGGTGGGTAGCCAGTTGAGTATCCCGAAGGCACAGAAGGCATTGAGCGTCCCGCCCAGAGTAACTAACCAAAATTTCCAATCTCTCTTGTAGTCTGCTGTCTCGGCGTTATCGACTAATTTTGGATTGCTGCGATCGATCTGCGGCGCGTCATCGACAAAGAACCAAACTAAAGGCAGAGAAAGTAACATTCCCACCGTACCGAGGATGGCAAAAGTAGGCCGCCAGCCTGCGGCTCGAACCAGCGGGATAACTATTAACGGGGCGCTGGCAACAGCCAAAATAATTCCCGCCCCCCAGATGGTATTAGCACGCGATCGCTCGTGGGGAGGAAACCAACGGCTGGTAATGGCACTCGACATCGGAATGTGTACCCCTTCTCCCAATCCCAGCAGCAGCCGCAGGACAATGAGGGCGGTAAGGGACTGCCCCAGCGGGGCGCTGAGAATGGTGAATAGAGAAAATGCTGCGATCGCGGCGATAATGCTCCGCTTCGGTCCAAATCGCTCGGCCAGCGGGCCGAGCAGCATATTCGATAGGGCGTAGGATAAAAAGAATGCTCCTAACAGCCACTCGCCATAGGCTCCCACTTCGCGATCGTTCCAACCAAAATCGCGGGCAATTCGGGGCAGTGCCAGAGCTAAATTGTTGCGATCTAGGTAGTTGACGAATACCGTCACGCCCAGCACGATCGGAATCCGCCAACGGATTAACGACGCAGATTTAACAGGAGTAGCCGATTTCATAACTGATGAAACGATCGTAATAATCGATAAAGAAAAGCTAAAAAGGAGTCTATTATGACTTACCCAGCAACTCTATATATAGCGGAGTGGTGCGTTACGACGGATTGTTGAATTCAAGTCCGAGTCAAGGTTATCGCCGTCTAACACACCCTACTGGATCGACACTAGAGATGTCTATCGATCGAGAGAAGCCAAAAAAGATTCCATTGCTTACTGGTAGCTGCCTTCTAGAGTATTTATAATTGAAGGGATTATTTTCAATTTGAGGGTATGACAAATTTAAATCGATCGCTTGCCCTGACTACATTAGCTGGTTCTGCGATCGTCTCTCTCCATCAAATCTGGACGAGTAGCTCGACGCGAGCCACTGCTGCCGAAACTCAAGCCGTAACCGTTCGTTTTCAAGCCAAGGTGGGCAGTCAACCCTTTAGGTGCGATCGCAGCTACACTCTGGGTAAACCAGCCAGCAAGGTTCAGCCGCTGGACTTCCGCCTTTATGTATCCGATGTCGCCCTGCTTGATGCTAAGGGAAATGCTGTACCCCTAAAACTCGAACCAGATAAACGCTGGCAGCATGAGAACGTCGCCCTGTTGGATTTTGAAGATAAATCCGGCGGCTGTGCCAACGGCACCGTAGAAACGAACGATCGCATCGTCGGCACCGTTCCTGCTGGTAAGTATACGGGGTTAAAGTTGACGGTGGGCGTGCCGTTCGAGTTAAATCATGCCGATGCTACCCTCGCTCCTTCTCCCCTCAACCTTACGTCTCTGTGGTGGAACTGGCAGTTTGGCTATAAGTTTGCCCGCATCGATCTGGGCCAGCAACATCAGATGGGAGCCTTAAAGGGTGATTCTGGCGGACACGGGCATGAGGGCAATGTTGGCTTTGCCATCCACCTCGGCAGCACTGGTTGCCAAATGGCGGAAGGATCTCAACGTCCTTCGAGTTGCAACTATCCCAACACCTCAACGATCGTCCTGAAAAACTTCGATCCGAATAAGAGCGTAGTTATCGCTGACTTAGCAGCACTAGTCGCCAATACCGACCTCAGCACCAACCAACCTAAAACCGCCCCAGGTTGTATGTCGGAGCCAAACGATCGAGATTGCAGCGGCATTATGTCAGCGTTGGGAATCCCGTTTGAAGGAATCTCCTCTCCCGCTCAAACCTTTTTCCGAGTCGAATGATGCGCCGTTTGGTAGTCTTGGCGATCGCTTGCCTGCTCTCTTGTTTAGTCTCTATTGGGTTCGATCGCCTCTTGGCCGCAGAATCCCCAGTTGCCTCTAGCTATCGATGGAATTTGCCCGACTGGACACCCAAGCCAGTCGTCCCAGCAAACAATCCCATGAGTGCGGCCAAAGTAGAGTTGGGCAGGCATTTATTTTACGAACAGCGGTTGTCGAAGACGGGAAACTTTGCTTGCGCCTCCTGTCACGTCCAGGCGATGGCGTTCACCGATGGTAAAACCGTGGGCGTGGGAGCGACGGGAGAAGAGCATCCGCGCAACTCCATGAGCCTGACCAATGTAGCCTACAATTCCGTTCTGACTTGGGCGAATCCGTTGATGACGAGTCTGGAACAACAGGGTTTAGTCCCATTATTTGGGGAACACCCAGTAGAACTGGGGATGGTGGGCAAAGAGGACGAAATATTAAAGATGCTGCGGTCAGATCGGCAGTATCGATCGATGTTCGCTGCCGCTTTTGGCGCGGGGGATGAGAACATTAATCTGAATCATTTAATGCAAGCGATCGCCTCTTTTGAACGTACCTTAGTTTCGTTCGATTCCCCCTACGATCGCTATCGCTATGGCAACCAAAAGAATGCGATTTCCGATTCTGCCAAACGAGGCGAGGCGCTGTTTCACAGCGAACGGTTGGAGTGTTTTCACTGTCACGGCGGATTGAATTTCAGCGACTCGATTAGGCACGAACGTCTGGCATTTCAAGAGATCGCGTTTCATAACACCGGACTTTACAACATCGACGGCAAGGGTGCTTATCCGCCCGATAATACTGGAGTCTACGAAATCACCAATAAACCTAGCGACATGGGACGCTTCAAAGCTCCAACGCTGCGAAATATCACCCTCACCGCTCCCTATATGCACGATGGCAGTATAGCGACCTTAGAAGAAGCGATCGCTCACTATCAAGCTGGTGGCAGAACGATCGATTCCGGTGCTTATGCCGGAGTCGGTCGCCAGAATCCATTAAAAAGTCATTTCATCTCTGGATTTGAGTTGACTGAGCCAGAAAAGCAAGATTTGCTGGCTTTTTTGCGGAGTTTGACCGATGAGACGTTCATCTCGAATCCAGCGTTTAGCGATCCTCATGGGTAGTAATTATTAGCGATCGAGTTTAGATCGAAATCCGGCTAAATTAAGCCCTTCTTCCCTGTTAGCTAAGCTCAACTTTGGCTTGTAGTGCCTACAACCTTTGATGGGGTCTAAAAATCTTTTGGGATACAGGTTTTCGTCAGTCACGATCGCAGACGATTGAGTATCAACTTTCAAGAAGGAGTGCAAGAACTTGGTGCGAAGCCAGATAACGGCGTAGCTCACCGGACGGCGATGCACTCTAAGCTTGAAGATAGCGTAAGCCTCCGTTCCGGTACAACGAAGTGTTATACAACGCAACCTGAATAGAAAAAACGATCGCATTTCTCTGTCTCTCACCTATCAACAACCCCTTGCAACATGGAATGCCGACTACCTCATTCAATGTCTCAAAGCGTTTCACCACTTCTATGGCTCCTTGCACCGTTTGAGCTTCTATAGCTCCTTGCATCAACTGATGGCTTTCTTAAGCCATTTACGATGTCTTTGAGTGGAGGTCTTTGAGGGACTTGCAAGAGGGATATAAACCATTTACAAAATCTTTGAGTAGAGGTACTTTTAGCTCATTCAAAATAACAATAAACGGTCATCACCAAAATCTAAACCACAGCTAATTCTTCGAGACAGAAACTAACCTTAACCCGTCTAACTCACCCTACTTCTTCGCGACCGTATAACGTTGAAGTTGAGCCGCGAACGACGCTTAGGTCGCGTCGTCGGGCTAACGTCGTTCGTCGGCTCCAACGCAGTAGTTGTTGTGCCTGGCGCTTCTACAGTGTTCCCAGGCGCTAACAGTTAACTCCAGGCAGAGCAACTATTGATTAGACTGAATTTTTCTGCCTAATATCCCTAAATGGCGGATTAGCCCGACTAGGCTTGTCCGCCTAATCTGCTCGATTAACCTAAGAGATAGTACGCTCAATTCTGGCTCTACCATCAACACTGCCCCGAAATTCGGTATTTGCTCAGGTGATTAGACTGAAAAATTCCGTCGAATATCCTCAATTAGGAGATTAGCCCGATAACCAACGCGATCGACCATCAATTAACCACCCAAATTACTTGATGTTGTCTACCAGATCGTTGGCCTCAAACACTACTGCGATCGCACTGAAGAGCATTACTCCGTACCGTCCCCACAACTACGAGCGATCGCTTAGTTGCTATAGAAGTAATGGCTCGATCTTTGCCTGTACTTCCTCAACGACACTTTCTGAAACAGACTCAACAAACCGAACACCACGGGCTTTCCAGTCCAAACACTTGATTTGGTCGGTAAGAATCACTCCTTGGATCTGCAACTCAGGCGATAGAAGGACTTCAAAGGGATATCCTTTTTGCTGTTTAGTGATGGGCATAAAGAGTGCTAGAGAACTTTTTGCGTTGTAGCTACGAGGTGAAAGCACAAAAGCAGGTCGATGTCCTCTTTGTTCGTGACCTTTGGTTGGATCGAAGTCCAAGTAGACAATATCTCCCCGACCTGGAATATAGCTACTTGTTGATGCTACCAAGCTTCATTCCCCACCGCGATCCCACTCTCAACCTCAGTATGCAGATTTTCTGGCGTGATGGCAGAAATCAGATCCTCCAAGGAGTAACGCTTTTGGATTCTGGGTTTGATAACAAGATTACCATCGATTACCACAAGATCGACCTCAATACCTTCGGTGAGTTGAATCTCTTTAGCTAAGTGCTGGGGAAGTCGAATGGCTAGACTATTTCCCCACTTTGCAATTGTCGCAACCATAGGTTGAACCTTACTTTTAGGTTAGTTAGGATCGCTGTAATTTGCTTCCTTGAAGAAACGTATATACAGAGTATCTACATTGTAGCGATTTGGCAGAAGCTTGGCAATTACTGGGAGTAAAGATAACTGAACCTTGAATGCCTCACCACAGTCTTGCGGTGCTACCCCTCCGACAACTTGAAGCAGCCCAACTATTGACTGGACTGAATTTTTCTGTCGCACTGAAGAGCAGAACGGGGAAAAGTGTATATTGTGTTACAAAACTTTCGGCGGTGGATTACATCGCCGATTAAAATTTATCGGTTTGCGATCGAAATCATCGCCGCGACTAACCAACCCTAAAACTTTGATGGGGTCTAAAAATCTTTTGGGATACAAGTTTTCGTCAGTCGCGATCGGAGACGATCGACGATCGACTTTCAAGAAGGAGAGCAAGAACTACTTTAATTTTGCGGAGGCTCATTCAACTGCTGCTGAAGCTGCTGGATTTGCTCGATTGACAACCCTGTTGCACGAGCCACAATTTCAAGCGATAAGCCTTCTCGTAGGAGATTAATTGCGATTGTCCGATCCCTTTCCTCTTGCGCTTCTCTCTGAATGGAACGATAAACAGTAGACTCCTGCATAATATCCCTCCTCAATATCCGGTAAATCGCGTCTTCTTCTAATTTTAGCCCAGCTAGAATTCCTGACGCTGCCATCAGATTTGCTTGTGTCGCAGGATCGGCAATCCGAGCTACCCTTTGAGCGGCGTGGCGTAACGTTTCTTCAGCATCCGCACTTTGCCCCAGAGCCGCAAAGGGGAGCAGTCCAGGATATTGCAGGAAGAGTGATGCAGGTTGCTCCCATAACCGGATAACATCAAACTCATGACGAGTGCGTTCCATCGTAAAGCTCGTTTGATACACCAAGGGTGAGGCAGTCTGCTTCAGGTAAATGACAACTTGCTGCATCGGCTTTGTCGGATCTCTTCGGTAGCCTCGCAACCGATAATCCGTAACGCGGAATGGAATATTATCTTTAGGAAGTGTTTGAAACTCGATATGCAAAATGGACTCGTCCGATTCCAGGAAAATCAAGGCATCGGCACGAATCGGGTCGAGGGAGAGTTCGGAGGGCTGAAGTTCTGTCAGGGTGACAGATTTCCCTAGCAGCCAACTGGCGAAGTCGGCTGAGAAGTTCTCAGCAAGGAATCGGCAGGTGTCATCATACATTCAGGGGATTGTACAACTGACTGCACCAATCTGATTTTAATCGAGTCTAAAGTTTGATGAAGGATTGTTGCAAGGCGATCGCTTCTTGGTTCTTGGCAGAATTACAGAAGCGATCGCCCTGTTCTCTAGAGAATGGCTTGCGAAATATCGCCCTCACCGCTCCCTGTATGCACGATGGTAGTGTAGCGACCAATGGAGGTTCAATTAAAAACTCGCTTGAGTGCAGGGATACGGGACAACACAAAATAGTCCAGCAGTAGCACGATCGCCAGCGAAAGACCAACCAAGGGAAATACCAGTCCCAGAACCGCGACGATCGCTAACGGAACTCGCCAATTTTGCGCGTAAGGTGGCATGGCAGGAGCGCCAATTAGCCCAGCTTCTTGAGGACGGCGCTGCCACCACATCACGGCTCCAGTAATTGAAAGCAACATCGCCATTAATGCTGCCATCAACATCAGCAATTGATTTGCCAAGCCAAAATATTTCCCCATATGAATGGCAATTCCCATTTCTACAGCTTTTGGAACCAGCCCGTAATCTTTCCAGCGCACATCTGCCAGCACTTTGCCACTATAGCGATCGATGTGCATCGTCACTCCGTGCGTCGGATCGCCCGGAAACGCTGAGACAGTATATACGCCCGTTTCTCCTACAGGTAAAGTCACGCTGAAACCAAGAGGCGCACCTTGGGCTTGAGCTAACGTAATTACAGAGTTGAGATTCACCAGAGTACCAGCAGCAACACCATCCCGAGCAGGGTTAGAACCTGTATGTTGATGACCAGAGCGATCGCTATGCCCAGATGCTTTAGATTGAGGCATCGGTAGCTGTTCTACTGCCCAAGGCACGACTTGCCCTCGCTGGTTGAGCGAACCCGTCAATACCGTTGATTTGGGAATGTCATTCCACATTTGGGCTGGAAACTGTCCGGATATTCGGGCAAAGGTTTCTCCCCAAAAGCCCGTCCAGGGTAAACCTGTAAGAATCAGAAAGCCGATTAGGAGAATACTATAAAAGCCAGGAACGGCGTGCAAGTCTCTCCAGAAGACACGCTTATTTTGGCTCCAGAAACGGGGAATTAAAGTTCCTAAGACCGAAAACTTGTGACGCGGCCACCACAAATAGAGTCCTGAAATTAACAGCACTAATCCCCAACAGGCAGCTAGTTCGACTAAATAATCCCCCAACTTGCCGATTAATAGCTCGCCGTGAATTTTACGGGCGATCGCCTGAAGGTTATTGTTTTCATCGCGATCTCCTAGCACCTGCCCAGTATGAGGGTTCACAAAGACCATGAGATCGCGCTCGTCAGCCGTCGCCAACAACACTTCGCTACTGCGATCGGCTGCCATATTTGGCGTAATTTGAGTCACAGTGGCATCAGGATATGCCTTCTGGACGAACTGCACCTGCTCTGTGTAAGAAAGGGTGTTTGCACCTGGCGGCACAAACATCAAATGGCGATACATGGCAGCATCTAGCTGAGGCTTGAAAAGATAAATGATGCCCGTTATCGCCAGAACGAGCATGAAGGGGATAACAAACAAGCCAGCGTAGAAGTGCCAGCGCCAAACGGTGCGGTAAAACCGATTGCTAGGAGATGGCGCGATCGACGTTCGATTGAAAGCTTTTGCGGATTCGCTCATGTCCAGTGTCTTTTGCCAAAAATATAGGCGTGATGACTATGCCCTAAAATTAATAATTTTGTCAAAAGACAAACTGTCAAGTTTTTACAAATCTGTAAGATTTACAGAATATCTTTACGATCGTTTGGCTCGTTCGTATAGCAAGAGGCAAAATTCGCTTCACACACCGTAGCACCGTTGGCGAGGTCAAAACCGTTAGAACAGAGGGAGCAAAGCTAAATATAGTTCTAGCAAAAATTAGAATGATAAACTAAATTCGTTTCAAGCGTGCAGTGTACGCCGATCGCAATTTTTTTGAATTCCCACTACTCATGTCCCCCCTGCCCAACTATAGTCCCAACCAACTTTCGCTAGGGCCGCTAGAAAGCGAGATTCTGAATATTCTTTGGGAATTTGAATCCGCCACGGTCAAGGAAATTCACGATCGCATCCTATCCGATCGAGATCGCGAACTCGATCGAGCTTCCGTCACCACGGTCTTGAATCGTTTGATGCACAAAGGATGGGTGGTTTGCCACAAGCAGGGAAAAGCTTTCCAATGGCAACCTCGGATATCTCAGCCAGAAGCGATAATGTTACGCGCTCACGCTCGACTCCATCAGTTTTTAGCCGTAAGCAATCCCGATGTGGTGGCAGCATTTGCAGATAGTTTGGATGCAGCCAGTCTAGACCAACTTGAGGCGATCGCCGAACGAATTCGCGCTGCCCGACAAGCCAGGAAGGAGGAATAATGCACCTGAGCATACTGCTAATAACAGTGGTAATCGCCGTGGCGATCCGGCTTGGCTGGTTCCGATCTCCAGGCACTTGGGCCGATCGCTGGCAGCGCACTTTAGAAGCATTCCTCCTGCCGCCAATCCTATTGCTAACGACCAACATCACCGTTCTAGCCATGGGACATCACGGCATGATGTTGTGGCATCCAGTCGGTTGGATCGGGTGTCACCTGGCTCTAGGATTTATGGCCGTCGCTGGGGTGGCTCTGACTTACCTTTTTGGGCAACAATCGCGATCGCGCCAGCAAGTTCGTTTGCTGCCATCTGTGTCGATCGCGGGCAGAACGGCCAGAGTATTAGAAACCTCCAATTTATTTGCAGCTAGAGTGGGGATCTGGAAATCGGAGTTGGTCGTCAGTCGAGGATTGCTGCAATCTCTGCAAGCAGACCAAATCGAGGCAGTTCTGAGTCATGAAGAAGCTCATGACTACTACCGCGATCCGTTCTTTTTCTTCTGGTTAAATTGGATTCATCGCCTGACTTTTTGGCTGCCTCAAACTGAGTCCCTTTGGCAAGAACTATTGCTGTTGCGGGAACTTCGAGCAGACCGCTGGGCATCCCAGCGGGTAGATGCGCTGACACTAGCAGAAGCCCTTTTATTAGTCGCGAGATCGGCTGGTGCGACACCAAATGCTTATGGCACTGGCTTCTACGCTCCGACTCCTACTATGCGGCTAGAAGAACGAATTAACTTCCTTCTGGCTCGATCGGAAATCGATCGCAGTCGAGAGCGGTTTTGGATTTGGCTGCTGCCGATCGCTTTGCCTATCCTGACCATACCTTTGCATTGTTAATTACATACGATTGTGCCGCTCAATAACCGATCGCCATGGTGAGCAATGCTGCTGCCGCCAGCGCCGCTGCTGTCCGCACGTGGTTCCAGTTCGTCCAAGTGGGAAGGAAGCTACTCCACAGGCTCGCGCCGTCAGGACTGTCCGGCTTGACGACTGCCAGCGCGTCATTCAGCGGCACATTGAACGCGATTGTCACTCCTACTGTGCCCACGAGATAGAGCAGGCTGCCGACGAGCAAGTAAGCGGCACCGGGTTGCTGCCACTTTAACAGCGAGGAGACAGCCAGAAAGAGGCAAGCAGCGGCAGTTCCCAGGAAAGCCCCCATAAACCATGGATTGTAAACCGTGATATTAATGGACTGAAAGGCAGCAATGCCCTGTGCTGGATGAAGTCGGGCAAGGGCGCTCATCACGAAGGTTGAGAAAGCGAAAAAGACCCCTGCTATCAGTCCACAGCCGAGTGCTGCGAAAAGCTTCAATTCGTTCATAGTATTTCTGCTTGGTTCTAGCGAACGGAACAATTTTTCTCAGATCTTTCACCTGGCAGGATGTCAAAGCCAGACTAATGAGTCGATCGCTTCAACAGGTTACGGAATAGGTGTCCTTTCCACATCCAAAGTCCAGACAAGATCGTTACTGGAATAAATACGAACTTCGTGGCAAATGCCTCATCAGGTCTTTTCGCCACTGCATAGATGTAGTCAACCATCGGTATGCTTAAAATGATGTGAATCCACCGCATTATTTGGCGCTCAGTGCTTGCCTTCATCAGAATTACCTCATAACAGAGACAATGATTCGATCGAGTTTTGATTAGCTGTCATATTGTTCGACAAACTCTCCGATCGTGCGGCGAGAGCGCGATCTCGTTCCGAGAGGCTTCGCCAACGCTCGTCTCTAGGAGTAGGATCGATATGCAGAATGCGTGCCATAGTTTCTCTCGATCGATCGTTGTTCCAGCTTAGAAAAACCAACCAAGCTCAGCTATCTGATTCCTGTGAAACTATCAAAATCTTGCGGTCAATTCTCAAAATATTTGGTGGAATGCGAAAATGAATACAATGGGAACTAGACGAATTGGGTTTGCATTATGAAGATTTCTGCCAACCATCAAATTGAATGTACCAGCTTGCCCATTTTGTCTAGTCGAAACCAAGGTTGGGAAAATATCCTGGTCGAACAATTTCAACACCCTGCGGGGGAGGGGAAAACTTATTACAGTGACGAGCATTCAATTTGTTTGTCTCTTGCCCCACGTCCAGTAAGCTTATTACTAACTCAGGGAGACAAGACTCGTACCGAATTATACGCGAAGGGCGACTTTGGGATCGTGCCTGCACAGATGCCGCTTTTTGCCCGTTGGAATAGCGACGATCGCTTCTTGCAAATTCGGATTGCGTCTCGTTGGTTACAAAGCGTTGCCAGAGAAACCCTCGATCGGAATCCCGATCGGCTAGAATTACTCCCCGAATTTCGGACTCGCGACTCTCAGATTGAAGCGATCGGCATGATGCTACTCTCTGAACTCAAACGGGAAAATTTAGGCGGCAGGCTTTACGTTGAATCACTGGCAAATGTCTTAGCCGTGCATTTGCTCAGACAATACGCTGCTGCCAAGCCTCGCCTTACAGTTTACGAGGGTGGATTACCCGAACGCCAACTTCTGCAAGTGTTGGAATACATTAACGAACATTTGAATCAAGATATTAAACTTGCAGATTTAGCCCATTTGCTGAGCCTGAGTCAATTTCATTTCAGCCATCTATTTAAGCAGTCGATCGGGACGGCCCCTTACCAATACCTGCTTCAGCAACGGGTAGAAAGGGCAAAGCAATTGTTGAAACAAACAAATCGATCGATTGTGGACATTGCCTTCCTGTGTGGGTTCAACAGCCATAGTCATTTGAGTAAACAGTTTCGGCAATTTACAGGCATGACACCGAAAGCCTACAGAGCGAATTAAACAACCATGCTTTTGTACAGTAGGCAGTATATACACCCAGATCTTTTGACAGTCCGCTCCAATGGATCGATCCCTGGCATTGTCGGATCGTTATCAGCTAAGCGTTCCGAGGCGATTAACGTCAGACTTTTGACTCGTTGAGGATGCTTGAGCGCCATGAGTTGAGATAGAAATCCTCCGAGCGATATCCCGACTAGATGAGCGCTCTCAATTCCATAGCCATCAAGTACACAAAAAGCATCATCCGCTAGATCTTCAACTCTTACACCTATCCTCCATCAACAGCTTCAGTTTTCTGACCAGCGAATTCAACGCATTCAAATTGCACGAGCAACATATCTAGCAAAGATGCCGTCTGGTGAATATACAGCCTCCTCGATAGAAAAACCAGCACGCTCTATCATTGGCTCTAGAAGCCATGTGAAGGTTGAATGCTCATCACGAATGTGTTCTTCGAGATCGGCCCGAATCCAGCCATCCTTTGGATCGTCACTGAGCTTAGCACACCAGGTATTCAGGCGATCGTCTGCTTCTGACGGCTCGAAGTTATAGACAATATCCCATAGTCGGAACACACCTCCCGTCCGAACGATATGTCCCAGTCGTTGAAACGCTAGCGCCTTCCAAAAATCAGGCAGGTGATGGAGCGCATAGCGAGAATAGACAAAATCAGCTTGCCTCCCTTGGTGTTCGTAGGTGAGAAATCCAGACTGGACGACTTCAATATTGGGTAAGCGAGACTCACTCACTTTCGCCTTGAGTACATCCAGCATGACAGGCGAAACGTCAACTGCAACGATTCGTGTACACAGCGGGGCAACAGCAAGTGTGAACTGTCCAGTGCCTGCACCTATATCTACCACTTCTGATTGCTCATTCAGTCCGAGCATTTTCATAAGTGCTAGTTCTTCCATGACGCTAGCATCTTCCTTAATGTCGTATTGAAATGCGTGCTCAGCATCAAGATTTTCTCTGCCTGCGCTTTTCACTTCGTCTAGCATCCAATGGGATCTTTTCTCAATCTTGTTCATCCTTCACTTGGTGTCTAAATCAGTAGCAATATTTTACTTTTTCCTAATGCTATCCTGACCTTGAAATTCAGCATAACTATTGATTAGACTGAACTTTTCTGTCTGATATCCCTAAATGGCGGATTAGCCCGATAACCAACGCGATCGACCATCAATTAACCACCCAAATTACTTGATGTTGTCCGCCAGATCGTTGGCCTCAAACACTACTCTTATCGTAAGAAGGAAAAGTTGTTGTCGATCGCATAAATGTAGTTGTATGCGAATTAGTTTGACAGCCCGTCTTTTGACAAAACCCGTCTCCCAAATAAAAATAAAGTTTCAACTTCTGTGGTAACTTCTGCCTGCCTTCCAGTCTCGAAGCGGGCATTATTCGTGTGGGTGTAGGGGAAAATTGAACTTAACACTATGGGCTGCCATTAGCCTTGCAGGTATCTTATTCATACCTTTACCTGCGAGTGCAAACCAAGATGGGTTAGTAACTCAAGAAAGTGCGGAACATCTTCAGTTGAATGCAGATACTTCTGCAATTCCGGTTTGGGAAACAGAAGGGAGCGAACCAAATTTAGGAGCAGAATCGATCGAATCCGATCGAGTAGAACTAGCAGCCACGCCAAATCCAGCAATCGATCGCCCCGCAGTCAACGAACGATTGCAAGCTCAAGCAGATGGTGCGATCGCCATTACCAACGTTCGACTCGATCGCACTGAATCGGGCATAGAAGTTATTCTAGAAACCTCTGAGGGAGAACTCAATCCGACTACCTCTACAGTTGACAATAGCCTCATCGTCGATATTCCCAATGCCACGTTAACCGTCGAGTCATTCGATCGAGCCAATCCCGTCGAGGGCATCGCGCTCATTAAAGTTGAAACGATCGCGGGAACGGGAGTGCGAGTGACGATCGCTGGAACCAAAGCGCCACCAACGGCAGGGACGAGAACTGAAGTGCGATCGCTGATAGTTAATGTCACTCCAGGTACGATCGCTCCGGGCGAAACTGATGAAACTCCACTTGAGATTGTCGTCACGGCCGAGAAAACCCCAGAGAACCCCTTAAACGTGCCGATCTCGTTAACGGTGTTGACGCAAAATGAAATCGAAGATGCCCAAATCAACACCATTCGCGATGTCGCTGCCAATACGCCCAACTTTTTCACTTCAGTCGGCGATCGCGTTTTCAATTTCTATAGCATTCGGGGGATTAGCAACAGTAACTTTCTGGTGCGAGACAGCGTGGGATTTTATTTAGATGACGTACCTATTGAGTATTTTCATGAGTTTTTTCCGGGTGACTTGTTCGACTTGCAGCAAGTGGAAATTCTCAGAGGCCCTCAAAACACCCTCTACGGACGTAACAGCATTGCCGGAGTTGTCAACGTTACCAGTCGCCCTCCGGCTGAGGATCTAGAAATGCTACTGGGACTGGAGTACGGCAGCTACAATCAGCGCCGCGTCCAAGCTTCGATTAGCGATACCCTCGTTCCAGACAGGTTGGGATTTCGCCTATCGGGAGTTTACAGCGCCCGCGACGGCTTTACCGAAAATACTTTCCTCGATCGAGATGCCAACGCTCAATCGGATCTTGCGGGTCGTCTCAACCTAGTGTGGACACCCTCTGAAGATTGGAACATTTCTTTTAATGCCTTACAAGCAACTTCTAACGACGGTGGAGCGGTCTACGCTGAGATCGGCCAGGAAGATCCTTTTAAAATTGAAGAAAACGAGATTGCCGATCTCAATCTGTCGGTAAGCGGGCAATCGTTGAAAGTGGCATACAACGGCGACGATTTCCGTTTCACCTCTATCACCGCACATAACGCTAGCAATACGGGTTATCGCAGCGATGGAGATTACACGGCCCGAGATTTGTTCGCTTTCGACACCAAGATCGCATCCAACATCTGGAGTCAGGAACTTCGCCTGCAATCGCCAGCCAACGCCGGACGGTTTAACTGGTTGCTGGGGGCTTACGTTCAAGATCGCAGCTTCGACATCGATCGACAGCGAATCGAATACAGCAGAGAAGGGGCGGCGTTCTTTGGCATTCCCGATATCCGCTTTGGGGATACTGTGGCCGCATACGACCAAACTACCCTGGCAGCCTTCGGGCAAGTAGATTTCACCCCGATCGATCCCCTAACGCTTACTGTGGGCTTGCGTTATGAATATTCTCGCGACGATTTAGAACGCAGCGATCGAATTGAAACTTTTGATGGAGTCAGTACCACCAGCGGGCAACTCAACGACTCGATCGATGGCGATGCCCTATTGCCCAGATTTGCCCTCACCTACCGCTTCAGCCCCAACGTCGCCGCCTATGCCAGCATTACTCGCGGCTACCGACCCGTAACGTTGAATTACACCCTTGCCGATCCATCCCTCAACGATGTCAGACAGGAATCATCGTGGAACTACGAACTCGGCTTGAAAACCTCCTTGCTGAACGATCGCCTCATTTTTAACCTGTCTGCTTTCATCAATGAAATTGATGATTATCAAGTTCTGTTACCCAGCGCTCAAGGCTTTTTGACCGACATTACCAACGCTCAGGTCAGAATCGCGGGCTTTGAAGCCGAAGCCAGAGCCATTCCTCTAGATGGGCTAGAGCTAATTGCGGGATTTGGCTATGCCAATGCTGAGTATACCGATTACATCAGTCCCTTTACGGGTCAGAACTTTAGCGGCAACAAACTGCCATATGCTCCGGAATATACCTTTAACCTAGCAGCCCAATATCGCAGTCCGGGGGGATTTTTCAGCCGATTGGAATTGCAAGGATTGGGCACCTATTTTTTTAATGATGCCAACAGCTTGAAACAAGATCCATTGGTGTTAGTTAATGCCCGCATTGGCTATGAGTTTAACAATTCGAGAGTGTATTTGTTCGCCAATAATTTATTTGATGAAGAATACTTTACGGCTGCCTTCGCCCCCTTTGGGGTTCCCCGCGCTAATTTTGGCGATCGCCGCACGATCGGCATTCAATTTCAAACTAGGTTCTAGCCTAAGTTTGGGGACTAATTTAACATTAGACATCTTCAACAATTCTTGTAGAATCATACCAAATCCGGTTGCCAAAACCTACTTTCCCTCAAAGGAGCCTCCGGCTCCCCTCTCCCAAGGGAGAGGGGTTGGGTTGACGCAGCAAACCCAACTAACCCCACTAACCCCACCCCAATGCTTCATTTTAGCCGTGTCAGTCTAGTAGTTAACAATCAATAGTTCGGCGATCGCTCCTCGTTTGCTGCCATTAGAATTGATCGATCGATTGGCACTAACTCGTTTAATATTGAAACCTTGATAAAGTTTTTCAAAGAAGTCATCATCAGGATTTTCATTTTGAGGATCTGAGTTACTCAACATGAGCTTGGCACCTTTGGCATCCAATTGCCTGTAGAAATCAGCCAGACGAATTTGTTCGCTATCGTTGAAATCGTAGCGAGAGTAAGAATTGAAATTGGCGGTTTTGCTAATAGGACGATAGGGAGGATCGAAATAGACGAAAGTATCGGCAGTCACGAATTCACTGACCGCACTAAAATCACCCTGGACAATATTAGCGCGTTGCAACACTTGAGAAACAGCTAATAAATTGCTGCGATCGCAAATGCGCGGATTTTTATACTTACCGCAAGGAACGTTGAAATCGCCTTGGGAATTAACTCTGTAATTATATTGATTCTACGAAGTGGAATGCTTTATATATCAATTGTTCTGATTTTTATTTTCGCAGAATAACTAGAATAGAGCTTCATTTTATACTTTATTAATTTTTCAAGGGAAATAAGTTTCTTGGTCAGAAAGATGCTGAACTATAAAACTTATTCAGTCTCTAGCTCTATAGAGATACGCCGCATGATCCAGTCTTGCAAGGCAGAACCTTTTAATAATTGTTTAACTCCATCAACTCGTACCCATGTCTTTCCACTACTAGAAAAGTGTAAGCGTTGAGTGTTGCTCTTTGGACATATTAACTCAATAACAAATAGGTCATTTATAATTTGCTTTTTATCATCGTATACATGGTGAAGTTCAATACGAAAAGCAGTAGGATCGATGGTAGGTTCGATGGTCATTAATTTGTTATTAATTACTCGACGTAGCTCGTCTCTCTGTAAGTTTGATAGATGAACACCTAGTATCGTTTTGGTAACATCATTAATTCCCCATAAAATCCTTCCACCTTCACTATTAAGAAAGGCTATTGCATATTCGTCAACCGTATTTTTGATACTATCTATAGGGTTGCCACCTTTTACTTCCTTAAATTCAAACTCTCTATTCTCATCAAAATTTAGTGTTTCATGGCAAACCATTTTGATCCTTAGAGGTTGAGGTATTGGTGATGTATCCTCTGGAAGTTGTTTAAAATAGTGTGTGATGCTTCTAAGTGTACTTGGAGACATATGTAGTGCTTTGGCTGCGGACTTTTGAGTTCCATAGCTTTGAATAAATTGACCCAGTTCATCAAGAGCGCGTTTTCTCCCAACCATACTACCCCAAATTTTAATAATCAAGTTGCGATAGCCAAGTGTACGCAAATTTCCTGGCTGATAAGCCTCGTATGCTGTAGAATAAATTTCTTCGAATGAAGAATTTAAGCTGATATTTATTTTCATATTATTTATATTATAAATGTATTATCTTCTATAGACGTAAATTTTAATTTATTGTGGTATTTGCCCACCGAAGGAACTCGTCTATTGTGAAAACCTGTATGTTTTTGTTGAGGACTGAATTTAAAAGATATTTCTTAGTTAAAACTGTTGTTTTAAGCCACGGGATTGCTCCCTGCTTCATGCCTCCACCACCAGCAATAATGATGATATCAGTTTCAGGCATTGCTTCAATACAGTTAAGATATAGATAAGGTAATTTCTCGTCCACAGAACCAGATGACTGCTGCCATTTACATTCAATACGGACATTAAGCTTATGTGGTAAAGATCTAACGAGAAACTCTGTATATCCAGGATGACCATAAATAGTCGTATAAGGAACGTGTTTGAGTAGGAGCTTATCTCCGTAGGACTCTTTTTTTTTCGACCAAGCGCTATAGCTGACGACTTCAAAGTTTTTATTTTGAAAGATAGGTAAAATCAATGTCTCTAGATTTCTGCCTTGTCTAGCTGCCCTAGACCCTTGAGTGGCTACTATCTGCGGTTGTTGCACTGTGCTAACTCCAGAATTACCATTCTTAGTATTCCCTAATACTCGTAGTTAGTTACTATTACTTCTAGGATCTGTCCCCTTTTATCACTACGGGAGTTGATGAAACGAGCCGCCTGAACAAATTCAATATTAAATGATTTATAAAGTTCTAAAACTAAAGGTGCTGATGAATTGGAAAGCATAAAACGAATCCCTCGTGCATTGAGTCGGCTGCATAACTCATATAACTCAACCTGTTTTACTTCATCAAATCCATTGTGGCTATAAGCTGTAAAATTTGCTGTTTTTGATAAGGGAACATAGGGTGGGTCAAAATAAACTATGTCTTGTGAAGTGACTTTAGATTCAATTTCCAAAAAATCTGCGGCTATTAGTTTTACATTTTGTAATGCTATACTGCACGCTTTAAGATTTTCTTCATCGACAATTGTAGGTTTTTTATAACTGCCTATTGGGGTATTAAATTGCATCTTTGAATTGAGACGATATAATCCGTTATAACAAGTTTTATTTAAGTAAATAAATCGACTTGCTTTTTGAATATTAGTCCAATTTTTATATTCTAAACTTCGGTCGATATTACGAATATGATAATAATATTCTTTATTATAAATATGACATTTTAAATCGCTAATCAACTCATCTACATAATCTTTGACAACACAATAAGTATTAATCAGTTCACTGTTAATATCTAATAAATAAGCTTGTTTTGAGTGTAGTGAAAAGAAAACCGCCCCACCACCTAAAAAAGGTTCAAAATATTGTTCGTAATCATGCGGCAAACGCTTTGATATTTCAGGAAGCAACTGTGACTTGCCACCTGCCCATTTTAGAAAAGGTCTAGGTTTAGTGTTTAATTGCATCTATCTACTCCTGATATCTCTGTTTTTCAAACTTAACTTACACATTACTCATTCAAGTATCGCTGAATAGGCTCTACTGGTAAGCAGGTGTCCGTATGGAATATGCAGCAGAATCTCTCCTCTGTTTGAGAGTCTATTACTCTCTCTCTTTATTATTTACTAGTTTGTGGATTTTTTTATAAAGATACTATAGCAGATGACTTCAAAGATTTTGTTGTTGCTTTTATTAATTATTGAATACAAATTTGTTGTTGTTATAACGAAAAAGTCCATTAAAACAAGTGCGATTTAAAAAATCATCTGAGCCGCACATTCCAGCCAAGCTGATGAAAAATTTAAAAAATCTATGCGATCGCGTTCTTGATTGTATTGAGAACGCGATCGCATAGAAATATTGACGTTGTTGTGTCTTGCTGAGATCGAAATACTTAGTTTCGATTTCCGCCAGGATTTCGATTAAGCTTTCAACATCATGCTGAATCGTTTGATAGAGCAAGATTAATTCTGGATTGCGATCGGAAATATATAACTCACCAATATTGTAGGTTTGAGCGATATAAAAAAAGACAGCACCGCCACCAATAAAAGGTTCAGCGTAGCGGCAAATTTTACCTGCTTTTAGATCTTGGGGTAGAAGCTTAGATATTTGTTCGATAAGTTGACTTTTGCCCCCTGCCCACTTGAGTATTGCTCTAGCCTTAGTTGTAGACGATTTGGGCAAAGTTGTCTGAGGTAAGTGAGTCATGCACTCGATTACCAGAAAATCTTCTGCTTTCATAATGTTTATATTGAAGTTTTTCCGCTAATTGACTGATTTAGCGATCGCCTGTAAGTCAGCTAGTAGCAGAGGGTTGTCCTAAACCAAGTTCGGCCATCAGTTGCTCGTGAGAAATGTTATCCTTGGGCGATCGCTTATTCTGTCTCTTCCTTCCACGATCGGGAATTTCATCCAGCTTCAAAACTGGTAATGCTAGAGCTTTTTGAAACCACTCAAGGTCTTTGGCTAATTTTTCTAGAGATTGACCGCAAGGTTCGACAGCATTTTCTGTGCAACCGATAATTGAACCGTCTTCCGCATAAAAAACTTCACGAATGATGTAATCTCCATTTGCTTCCCAAAAAACACGGTAATTCCAGTTAACCATCAGATTTCCTCCTGTTCTCCCTGAAAGAAAAAATCGCTACCTCGCTTCTCGCCAATACGTTGAATCTCAACAATTAGCACCTCTTCATCTACATCATATAAAACTCTAAATTCACCAATACGTAGTTCTCAGTCAGCAATGCTATTCGATCGCATCTGTTTGCGATTGCGAGTTTCAACTGTCGGTTCATAACGCAGTTGCACTCCAATGGCATCAAGAATCTGGTTTTGCTCGTGCTTTTTGAAGAATTTTAAATCTTCTACTGCTTGTGGCGTATATTCGATTTCGTACATTGGCTGCTGACCAAAGGTGGGTAGGTAATACCCACCCTCATGACTACACCTTAAACTTTTCCGTAATCCGTTGCATGGCAACCTCGACGTTCTCGCGGCTGTTAAAAGCTGAAATGCGGAAGTAACCTTCACCCGATGCACCAAACCCAGAACCAGGCGTACCAACTACGTTAACTTGGTGTAACAGCTTGTCGAAGAAATCCCAGCTAGACAAAGCATGGGGAGTCTTCACCCAAACGTAGGGCGCATTTACTCCCCCATAGACTTGCAAGCCAGCCGCCGTTAGCTGTTCGCGGATAATTCTGGCATTTTCCAAATAGAAACTCACTAATTCCTTGACTTGCGCTTGTCCAGCGGGAGAATAAACCGCCTCCGCACCCCGTTGGACGATGTAAGATACGCCGTTAAACTTGGTCGATTGGCGACGGTTCCACAACTTCCATAACTCCACATCCGCACCGTCAGCAGCTTTAGCCGTCAAGTTTTGGGGAACCACCGTCAACGCGCAACGAGTGCCAGTGAAGCCTGCATTCTTGGAAAACGATCGAAACTCTATGGTGCAATCTTTAGCCCCTTCAATTTCGTAAATCGAGTGGGGGAGAGACGGATCGGTGATATACGCTTCGTAAGCGGCATCGAAGAAAATAATCGAACCATTAGCTTTAGCGTAATCTACCCAGGCTTTGAGATATTCCTTAGTGGCCGTCGCACCTGTGGGGTTATTGGGGAAACACAGATAAATCAAATCCACCTTTTGCGAGGGAATCTGCGCCGTAAAGTTATTTTCAGCCGTAATCGGGAGATACACTAAACCTTCATACTCACCTTTATCGCTAGCATCACCCGTATGTCCTGCCATCACGTTGGTGTCTACATACACTGGATAAACCGGATCGGTGACGGCAATGGTATTGTTATCGCCAAAGATATCGAGAATGTTGCCAGTATCGCACTTGGAGCCGTCAGAAACAAAGATTTCTGCCGCATCGATTTCGCAACCACGGGATTGGAAGTCATGGGTAGCAATTTTCGATCGCAGCCAATCGTATCCTTGTTCTGGCCCGTAACCTTTGAAAGTAGAGCGATTTCCCATATCTTCTACTGCCTGAATCATCGCCTGACGACACGCCTCTGGCAAGGGTTCGGTTACGTCACCAATCCCCAACCGAATGATTTTGGCATCGGGATTGGCTTGGGCAAAAGCGTTCACTCGGCGGGCAATTTCGGGAAACAGATACCCAGCTTTGAGTTTGAGATAATTATCGTTGATGGTTGCCATGTATAGATTGCTAACACTGCCGTAAGTCAGTTTATCTTGGCTAGATGGGTAGCGATCGCACTAAAGAGCAGTCTATCGGGTAATTCGATCGATACTTTGCCTCTACCTGCAACTCGATCTATCCCAACCCTAACGTATAGTGGTAGAAGGCTTCATCCTTAACGTAGTTGCGAGACTCATATAGCTTTTGCGCCACTGTATTTGCGATCTGCGTTGCCAAGACCATTCGGACTGCACCAGTTTCTAGAGCGTACTTCTCTGCTGCGTCCATCAGTAACCTAGCAACTCCCTGGCGGCGATAAGCCTCCGCCACAAACAGATCGTTCAAAATCCACACTCGCTTCATCGACACCGAAGAAAAACTGGGATAAAGCTGAGTAAATCCAGCCATTACCTGGTTATCCTCAGCCACAAAAATCGCAGAATCGCCATTTTTGCACCGATCGCTGATAAACTGCTTCGCTGAAGCTAGGTCTGACGTTTGATTGTAAAAGACTCGATAGCGATCGAACAATTTTGATAAGTCTTCAATATGTTCGATTTGAGCTAAACAAACGTTCATCGATCGATCTCCCAATTTATCCGTAGCCAGCAATCTCCTCTTCTAAACAGTTGCCGTCACCAATGGCAGTTTTTGGCAGCGATTGACACCCTCGGCTAGCTGCCTGAGCATGGTAGCAGTAGTAGCAAAATCCACGCAGGGATCGGTAATACTTTGACCGTATGTTAGCTGGCCCAGATCTGGTTTTAAAGATTGCTTGCCTGCAACCAAATGGCTTTCGATCATTACCCCCATAATGTGCCGCGAACCTGCTTGCAGTTGTTCGGAAATGTTTTGACAAACGATCGCCTGCCGATTGTAATCTTTAGAAGCGTTGCCGTGGCTGCAATCGACCATGATGCGGGCATGGCAATCGTGCGCCGCCAGTTCGGCAGCGGCTTTTTCGATGTGAGTCGCCTCGTAATTCGGGCCTCTCTTGCCACCTCTAAGTACCAAGTGCGTGCTGGGATTACCTGTAGTGGTGACGATGCTCGCGAGTCCTCTAGCATTAATCCCCAAAAAATGATGGGGTTGCTTGGCTGATAGCATGGCGTTAATTGCCGAATCTAGATGCCCGTCCGTACCATTTTTAAACCCAACTGGCATCGACAGTCCAGAAGCCATTTCTCGATGGGTTTGACTTTCAGTAGTTCGCGCTCCGATCGCCGTCCAAGAGACAATATCAGCAATGTATTGAGGTACGATCGGATCTAGCAATTCGGTAGCTGCTGGTAGCCCCATACTGGCTAGATCCAGCAGTAATTTCCGCGCCAAACGCAGTCCTAAATTGATGTCAAAGCTTTCATCCAACAACGGATCGTTAATTAAGCCTTTCCAGCCGATGCTGGTGCGGGGTTTTTCAAAATACACCCGCATGACAATTTCTAGACTCTCAGCTAGTTCCGATCGCAGTTGGGATAGAAGTTCTCCGTATTCGTAAGCTGCCTTGACATCGTGGATCGAACAAGGACCGACCACTACTAGCAATCTGGAATCTTCACCTCTAATAATCGCATCGGTGCGATCGCGCGTCTGAGCGACTAACGTGGCTGCTTCTTCAGATAGGAGTAATTCTGACTTAATCAGGGCAGGAGCTAGCAGCGGTCTGGTTTCGACCACATGAAGGTTATCGGTGTTCCGCATAAATTAAGAGTTGGGCATGGGGCATGGGGCGTGGGCATGAGGCAGAGCAACAGCGATAGATTATCTATTTTGCTCGCGTACTTAAATTAGATGTTGCCAAAACTTTCACTACCTTACTTCAGATTAATATTTTGGTAGCTTGGGAGCAATGCTTAAAAGTGAGTTGGTAGGGGTGTGTTATCCCTCCCCTCTCTAACTACTCCTCTTCTTCATCGCCATAGTCATCATCCGATCGCGTTTAAGCCGGAATCGCTGCCACAATCGCATCGAGCGCTTTGGCTACTGGCACAATTTCTAAACCGATTTGTGGGAAAGTTTGCCCTTTAGGGACGATCGCGCGTTTAAATCCTAATTTAACCTGAGTTCGGGTTAGTTCAACTGACGTGCGATTGTGACACCGATTGACAATAAGCGTCACCAAGCGAGGTGAGGTGAGGTAGGGACGCGATCGCTGTTCGAGAGCAGGAACTCAAGCTGAAAACATGAAGGGGAAGACTGATAATAAAAGAATCCTCTGGCATCCACCAGGGGAGATCTCAAAACTTTAAACGATCGATGCTAGGAGTTTAACACGATGACCTCAGAAGAAATTCAAAAAGCCATAGAAGGGATGCTGTCAGTGCAAAGGGAACTGCAAGAGAGTCAGTTGAAGTTACAAGAGGAATCGGCAAGACAACGGGAATAAATTAGCCAAATCCTATCTATTAGTACAGATCTGCAAGAGGGACAGATGCAAATGATGGATGCTCTTGCTCGGTTGAGGTATTAGATCGCCATAAATCCCTAAAGATAGACGTAGGTTGGGTTGACGACAGGAACCCCAACTTGTTTTGTTTATAATGTCTCATTTTAGCTGTATTTTATAGACATCGAGAAAATATCTGTTATATGGCAATCCAAACTACTCTAAACTTAAAATATTTGGAAAACTCAGTAAATCCAGTATTTGCTAATCATGAAACTTTTCATCCTCGTTTTGGTTGGTTGAAAAAAGGATTTGATGCCGCGAATAAAAATCCAGGAGTATTCTTACAGGATGATGCTACTGTTAGTTTGGGCGTTGGGAAGAATATGGTACGCTCTATTCGTTATTGGTGCAGTGCTTTCAAGCTTCTTGACAAGAATAATTTACCAACAACATTTGGAGAAAAGCTTTTAGGAGAAAATGGATGGGACTCTTATTTAGAAGATCCAGCATCATTATGGTTGTTACACTGGAATTTATTAAAACCTACTTGTGAAGCTGCGTCATGGTATTATGTTTTTAATGTATTTCGCGCTCTAGAATTTACTAGAGAAGATGTTTTGGCAGGACTCAAAGATTACATAAGCAATTTTAATAAAACTATTGCCGAATCTTCTTTTATTAAAGATGTAAGTTGCATTCTCAGAATGTATTCTACTCAAGGCTTTATCAGAGATAACGCTCCTATTGAAGATTCTATTGACTGTCCTTTTACGGAGCTTGGCTTAATTCGTCATTTCGGTAAAAACTATCAATTTAAAATTGGCGAGAAAGCAAATTTACCCGATTCGATTATAGGGGCTACTTGTTTGGAATATGCTAGTCGTGTTAGTCAGGATACAAAAACAATTAGTATTCCTCGGTTGCTTTATGATGAAGGTAGTCCGGGGATGGTATTTAAGTTGACGGAAAATACTTTATGTGCAGCTATTGAGACAGTGGCTAAAAGATTCGATCGAATAATGCTTTCCGATACTGCCGGATTAATTCAGTTGTCTTTTACTGCTGAACCAGAAGTTTTAGCCCAACAGGTTTTAGAACGATATTATAGTTCTCGATAGCAATGAGTAGAGTCATGACTAATAAAAAGCTATCCCATTATTTCAGTATCCAGCGGCGCTATGCTCGTTCGATCGACTTAGAAAGAGATTTAGAGAGCGTGGAAGCTTTAGATGGTTACGTTCTGACTAAAAGGGCGATCGATTCTTTAGAACGGATTTTACAGAGCTTTAATACTGATGAAGGAAATCGAGCTTGGACGTTAACTAGCGTTTATGGTACTGGCAAGTCTGCTTTTGCTCATTATTTAGTTTCGCTATGCGCTAACTCTCAAAATAAAATGCAAGTGAAAGCGATATCGATCGCTGAAGAGAAGTTAGCTAAAGATAGTACGATCGCTCGATTAATTCAAGATCGAATTAAGCCGACAGGATTGATGCGGGCGGTAGCGACGGGGCAAAGAGAACCGATTAGTCATACGATCGTTAGAGCTTTATTAACAGGTGTCGATACTTTTTGGAATGCGGCTGAAAGAAAGAAAATCAAGGCCGTTCGTAAGTTGGTAGAATTAAAAGCTGAAATTGACAATGGCGGCTCTATTGAAACTTCAGCTTCGCTCAGTGTCAATAGTAAAGAAATTAGTAGTTTGGTGTTAGAAATTGCTCGCGCGTCTCAAGCGGGTATTTTGCTGGTTATCGACGAACTGGGGAAGAATTTAGAATATGCGGCTCGCGATCGAGGGGCTGAAGATTTATATCTTTTACAGCAACTAGCCGAATTGCCAAAAGCTCCAGATACGCCTGTTTATATTTTGGGTATTTTACATCAGGCTTTTGCTGAATACAGTCAGCGATTAGCTACTGTTCAGCGCAATGAATGGGCAAAGATTCAGGGACGGTTTGAAGATATTCCTTTTACGGAATCAGCCGGACAAATGATGAGGTTAATTGGAGAAGCGATCGATTCTTCGGCCGCAGAAGCAATAAGTTGTGCTGCTAATAGTTACTCTCAAGAGTGGTTGGATAATTTAGCCTTAAAAATTGGCGATGAGGAAATAACTGACGAAGTTATTAAAGCGGTTTATCCCCTACATCCTTTAGCGGCTTTGGCGTTACCAACTCTGTGTCAGCGTTATGCCCAAAACGATCGCTCTTTGTTTGCGTTTTTGACGAGTAGGGAGCCTTTGTCGTTTCGGAATTTTTTAGAAGAAGTAACGGTTAAAGACGATCTGTTGCCAACGCTGAAGTTAGATCGGGTTTATGACTATTTTATTGAAGCCGCAGGCATGGGTTTAGCTTCTCGCCCTAATTTACAAAGATGGGTAGAAATTCAAGATTTAATTAGCGATGCCAAGCACCGAGAAGAAGACTGTTTAAGAGTGCTGAAAACTATTGGCATTTTAAACCTAATTACAGTTACGGGTTCGATGAGGGCTACGAGAAGTTTAGTATCTCTAGCAATGTGCGATCGCCCGTCAGAAATAGAGATCGATCGCTGGCAACAAGTTATAGATAAGTTACTAAAAGATAATTTAATTACTCATCGCCGTCAATTAGATGAATTGCGGATTTGGCAAGGTTCTGATTTTAATGTTGATGCTGAGTTAAGTACGTATATAGAACAAGAGCGATCGCCTTTAGTTAAACTGCTATCTTTTCACCGTCCGCTCAAACCTTTGGTTGCCCAACGTCACAGCTATAAAACGGGAACTTTACGCTATTTTGAACGCCATTATTTAGATAATTCTCAAGATTTGAGTCAATTATGTTGTAGTAGTGTGGATGCAGATGGTTTGGTGGGGTATTGGGTAGATGAAGCGATCCCCGATTCTGTTCCTGCTACGACTAGGGACGGTAAACCGTTGGCGATTTTGAGTGCAGCTAATTTAGATATTTTGCGAATTCGCACTTTAGAATTTGTGGCTTTAAGTAATATCAAACTAACTGCTAAAGAATTACAGGCTGACGGGGTAGCGAGAAAAGAAGTAAATTATCGCTTGCAAGAAGCCGAACAGTTTTTAGATGAAACCCTCGATCGCTCGTTTAGTTTAGGGGTAGATCGGCAATGTTGGATGCAAGGGGAAATCAAAACTATTCAAAATATTTCTAATTTTAATAGTAAGCTTTCAGATATTTGCGATCGCGTTTATCATCGCACTGCAATTCTATGGAACGAATTAATTAACCGTCGAGATTTAACCTCTCAAGGGGCAAAAGCTAGACGAGAATTGATTGAGGCCATGTTGGAACATCAACATGAAGACAGGTTGGGATTGGCAGGCTACGGTCCCGAAGTTAGTATGTACTATTCTCTGTTAGAACAAACGGAGATTCATCGTCAGGAAGGTGGTGATTGGGATTTCTACCCACCATTAGAAGATTCGGGGTTGAATTATTTGTGGGAAGCGATCGAGGATTTTTGTTTGGCAGCTACAGAAAAAAGCCAAAGTTTCGATCGACTTTATCAAAATTTAGCTGCACCTCCTTATGGGATGAAACAAGGTGCAATTCCAGTAATTTTGGCGGCGGTATTGTTGCATCGCGCTGATGACTTAGGGTTGTATCAAGACGGGACGTTTATTCCAGTATTAGGAGTAGAACATTTTGAATTATTGGTTAAATATCCCGAACGGTTTGCGGTTAAGTTTTTTGCTGTGGTGGGATTGCGGGCAGAAGTTTTCAAAGAATTAGAAGCGATCTTACGCAATCCCCAGTTGAAAAGTTTAAGTAAGGTGCGTAACGCCACCCTGTTGACGGTGGTGACTCCGCTTTATCAGTTTGTCAAGAAACTGCCTAAATATACTCAACAAACCCGACAGCTTGCAGCAGAACCCAGAGCGATTTTAAAAGCATTGCAAACTACGGTTGAACCCGACGAATTGTTGTTTAAAGCTTTGCCAGCAGCTTGCAATTTACCCCCAATTGGGGCTGACAGCGGGGATGATGGGGTGACGGCGAAAACTTTACGCGCTAAGTTGGTTCGCGCACTTAGAGAGATTCATACAGCATACGATCGCTTATTGAGCGATTGTCAAAAACTGATTTACGAAGCCTTTGGTGTCAGAAGTCAGGAAGCCAAACTCAGGGAAGATTTGCGGGTGAGGGCAAATTATTTGGCGGGGAAGTGTATCGAACCGTTACTCAAACGCTTTATTCGGGCGGCGGCGGATGAAACCGCCAGCGATCCTCAATGGTTGGCGGCTTTGGTGATGATTGTCGCCGATAAACCAGCGGAATCGTGGACGGATGATGATGCGACTGCGTTTGAGATGAAGTTAGCGGACTTGGTGCGGCGATTTAAGAATCTGGAAGCTTTGCAGAAGGAAGTCGCCGCCAAAGGCGAAGGCTTTGAAGCCAGACGGATTACCATGACTCGTCCCGATGGTGAGGAGATCCATCAAATGGTATGGGTAGACCGTGGGAGAGAGTCGCAGGTTGAGAAGTTGGTCGATCGAATTATGGCTGAATTACCTAACGATAAGCAGTTGCGACAGGCGGTTTTGGCCAAGTTGAGCGAGCGGATTTTGAATCCCGATTTACCAGAGTCGGTTACTCAGATTGAAGAAAAGCGATCGAATCGAGAAACGGGAAAAAGTTCGGCTAAAATCAGTCATAATAGCCCTGGCGATTGAAATCGCGGCTATACAAACAAAGTGCGCCTGCGCGGACTAAGGCGAGATCGAGGTTGAGAAATCCGCGCAAGTGCGTTGCAGAGATGAGGGCAGAAATCGAAGAGATTTTGGAGCAGCGACAATGTTAGGTTTACTAGAAAAACTGAGCCAATGGGAAGAATTAACTAGTCAAGCGGCATTGAAAACTGTTGATTCCGACCAGATTTTACTCATGAATGAGATTAGCTGGGATATATATGAAACCCTATTGAAAAGCTACCAAAATACTTCTCATTATCGCTTTAAATATTTAGAAGGTACTTTAGAAATAATGTCGCCCAGCCGTCGCCATGAGGTCGATAAAAAGATTATTGCTTTATTGCTGGAAACTTATTTTTTAGAAATTGGTATTGATTTTTACCCTTTAGGATCGACTACTTTTAGAAGAGAAGCTGCCGCTAGAGGTATAGAACCAGATGAATGTTATTGTTTTAATTCTGAAAAACCCGTTCCCAATTTAGCGATCGAAGTAGTTGTAACTAGTGGAGGCATTGACGATTTATTAATTTATCAAGGTTTAGGCGTATCAGAAGTTTGGTTTTGGCAGAACAATCGATTTTCATTGTATTACCTGCGCGATAATGGGTACGAGCAAATCACCCAAAGTCAATTTTTACCAGATTTAGATTTAAATCTGTTAGCGAACTTAGTTGTATCTGGCGAAAAACCAAAAGATTTAATTTCAACGTTCCGTAAAAGCATTCGTAGAGGTAATTCATAAATTGTCGATTATGTGTAGGTTGGGTTGAACGCAGTGAAACCCAACAAAAAGCAGATTTTTCGGTGTTGAGTTAATCTGCGGAAAGGCCCCGCTTACCATCCTCAAACCAATTTACGCCCGAACCGAACCGTAATTTTTGCATATTTGCTCAGATATTAGTATTATTAATATACTCGCCAACAAGCACTAACTAATAAGTATGGCAGCGACAAAAGTTAGACACATATTGGGTCTTTCTGGGGGAAAGGATAGCACAGCTTTAGCAGTATTAATCCATAAAGAGATTCCAGAGATGGAATACTTTTTTTGTGATACCCATAAAGAATTACCGGAGACTTACGAATATCTCGATCGCATCAAGGCACGTCTGGGGATTAAAATTCATTATCTCAGCGATAATCGAGGCTTTGACCATTGGTTGGCGATTCACGATGGTTTATTGCCTTCCCCCCAAAGGCGTTGGTGTACCGTCAAAATGAAAATTAAGCCTTTAGAAGATTTTGTCGGTGATGATGAGGCTATCAGTTACATTGCCATCCGTGCTGATGAAAATCGTGAGGGCTACATCTCTACTAAACCAAATATTAAACCCGTGTTTCCCTTTAAGGAAAGGGGTTTAGTGAAGACTGATATTATTCGGTTATTAGAAGATAGTGGAATTGGACTCCCTGACTATTATCGCTGGCGCAGTCGTTCTGGGTGTTTCTTCTGTTTCTTCCAACGTAAGTATGAATGGGTAATGTTAGCGCAGGAACATCCCGATTTATTTCAAAAGGCTGTTGAGTATGAATCTAACCATGCTGACGGTCGTACTTATACATGGACAGATGGAGAAAGTCTATTACAACTTATAGAACGCAAAGATGAAATTATTGCTCAACATGAGAAGTCAATGGCTAAAGAGAAAAAGGCTGCTCCTAATCGTCCTTTAGCTGAGGCATTGGAAGAAATTTTAGAGCGAGAGGATGATGAATTACCTTGTCTAGTCTGTCATTTGTAGATATTAGTTTCTGTAAATCAAAATGAAAAATGAACAGCGACAGTTTCAGGGAGGAATGCAAATTGCTAGAATACCGCAGATTTCTGGATTATACGCTTGGTATTACAAACCTTTATTACCAGATACTAATACTCTATCGACAACTTTAACTTCTTTTTTAGATAATCAAGGACAAATCCAGACTAAAATCAATATGCGTTATGGGGTTCGGTTAGTTGCCGAATCATCTATGAAGATGTTTTATGGTTCTCAAAATCAATCTTTGGCTGAAATATTTTCTGAAGCAATTGAGTATGGAGAAAATTTTATTACTCACTTTTTTAAATCAGAAGCAGTTCAATTATTTACTAGACCTATTTACATAGGCATAGCTAAAAATTTATATACAAGAGTTTATCAGCAACATTATTTATCATTGGATCAAATGTGGAATGATAATTCTCGTATTAGTAAATATTTAACACTTCATCCTGATGCAACAGTGCAAGAGGTGATGAATGAGCTTAACATATCTCATTCTTTCGCTTTAGAAGCTAGAGTAAGACAAATTGTGCCTAGAGACTTAATGGTAAATATCTTCGTTACTGAAGATATTCCTAGTGAAATTGGAGATGATAACGAAGATATCCAGGCAGATACGAATTATAGACGTGTATTAGAAAAGCTATTACAAATTATGGCAGATCCAATTTGTGGGAGACGTTAATTATGACATTTAGTTTTGGAGTTCAAAAAGATCCAATTTACGGAACTTATGGTGAATTTACGATAGGTTCTGATGGTAATCGTGTTCGCGCTCAATTTTTACTCACCAAAATGAAGCCGGGTTCGGAAGGAAGCTGGGAAAATTCTCTTGCTTCTCAAATGGTGCCTTGGCGAGAGATATTTAATATAGAAGAATTAACTTTTGACGAACTTTTACAACGAGATTTAGATGATTCTCGCGTTGCTCACGATCTGATTCCTTATTTACTAGGAGAAAGTGGTGCATTTGCTAGGTTTTTCCCGCCCATTCTTGCAGTTTTAGTACCAAATAAACCCGAAAGGTCGGGAATATTACCTTACTACCCTATTCCTGAGAACCAAACTAATATTTCAATCAGTTTTGGTAATTTGTTTGATTTTAAAAAAGCTGAAATCTCTGGTCAAATCAGTCCTCTTGGCTCAATTGAATATAATCGCCAAAAAACCGCATTTATAATTGTTGATGGACAACATCGAGCAATGGCTGTTTTAGCATTACACCGCCAAATTAACGATAGTTGGTCAGGTAATCGTTATGCTGCATATTATAATCATCTTTCTTTAATAGAAAATCAAGTTAGGAATATTGAATTACCAATTTGCGTTGTATTTTTTCCGGATCTACACGAAGGCAATCAAGAATACAAACAGAAAGGCATTGACCTCAAAACAGTATGTCGTGAAATATTTTTAGTTGTAAATAAAACTGCTAAACGAGTTAGTCAATCAAGAGAACTGCTTTTAGATGATGAAGATTTTGCTGCCAGGATGATGCGAGAAACTTTATCTAAACTCAAAGGTAGAGGCGAAGAAACTGCTTCTTTAGCTCGGATTTATTCTTTTGCTTTTGGTGACTCTATTTCTGAAGCACAAAATCGCAAGGCAGAAGTGGTTGCAGGTCAACTTGAATATAGTTCTGCTGTGGTCTTGCATAAAATGCACGCTGCTGTGGCTTTTGGAGTTCCCGCAGCCTTCAACCTAGAACAACCTCAAGACATTACCGATGGCAGAAGGGTTTTAAACTCAGAACGTCCAGCTTCAATATTAATTGGAACTCCTTTGCAAAAATGGTCAACACTGTCTCGGCGTTCTGCTAAATATCATCCGCCTCATGAAGTTCAAGAAGCTGTTAAATATTTGGCGGCAATAACTGATGATGTAATACTGTCTCTATTCGATCGATTCCATCCTTTTGCTATTCATAATCATGAAATGAGGGCCTTACGCACCCGGTTACAAGATCCTGCTTTACGGGGAGATCCTATTCAAGCTAAATGTTACAGCTTACTTTTTGAAGGCAGTGGTGTAAGAACAGTTTTTGAAGAACATATTAATCGTCTCAAAGACAGAAAAATTAGTTTAGAAGAAGAAGGAAAAAACATAGGTGATTATATTATTAATCAACTAAATGATGCACAGGCAACATCTACTCAAGTTACTCGCTATGAAGAAGAAATTAAAAAAAGAAGAGCCGCTAAACTTTTCAACATTGATTATAATAAATTTTTCTCATCAGGAGACAACACAGAAGAGCAAAAAGAGCTATTGAATCGGGCAAAGTGGATTTATGATACTATTTCTACTCAAGCTTTTCAACTTGGCTACTTGATGGCTGTTCATTATGTTGTTGAACTCTTTATGCTGCCTGACAGTACCTACGAACAAAGATCGAAAATCGTGAAATTTATTGAGAAGTTATATATTGCGGCTCTTAATAAATATTTTTCTAGCAATGATGATATTGAGCATCGAACATTAACAGGCTTTGTTAAAGAATCTAGAACTAAAGTTTTCGATCCTAACGAATTGGGTTTGCGAGGACTTTTAGCGCAGAGTGTCAAAGAACTTAATGAAAGTCAATGGATTTTCTTTCGCTACGCTGTTCTAGAAATAGTTCACAGCAAATATGGATATGAAGCACTTTTAACTGTTTTAGACGATCGAGAAAATAAATCTTTATCGGAAAGATACATCGAGTTATTGCCAGGATTAGTTAATGGTTTTATGAATTTGCGAAAAGGATATATTCAAAAAGCTGTTGACTCAGGACTTAACTCAAAGGAATTTCATCAGGAAATTTTACTACTCAAAGCTAGATTGAACGGTGAGAAAAAATCAGATGATGAGATTGACGAGCAAGTCAAGCAAAAAACAAATCATACGGAGATAGAGATTAGAGATAAATCTAAGGAACATATTTTAGCAAGTTTAGGCGAATTTACTAAACCAGAGAAAATCATAAGCCGTATTTCTAATAAACAGACAGTTGACGATATTGAATCAGAATCTCCAGAGTAATAGAAAACTATGGAGGCTTAAATTGAATTTTAATGATTTACTATCAAAAGCAGATGAGGAAACGCTACAGAGATTGTTAGGTAGTGCAACCTTTCGACTGCTCAAACTTCTAGAGCCTAATTTAGTTCATCCCAGTAAACTCCGAGAAATTCTCTTAACACTCTATACCCCAGAAGAACTACTTCTATCCAAAGAACATCGAAATTTACTCTTTAACTTAATAACTCCAGAACAAGCAAAAATTCTTGCTGTTGTCTTAGAAGCGCCTGCCGATCGAGATCCTTGTCAAGCATTAAAAAAAGTTAAAATTAATGGGTTTTCAGAAAGCAGAAAATATCTCTTTAACTTCTTTGAAATACCTATTTATTCCAGAACTCAAAAGATCGCTCAAACTCCTGAGCTTATTGAAAATACTCCTAAATATCCTCTATTTACGCACCAACGTCATGTAGTTCAAAAAGTAAAAAACTATCTTAGTAAAGAACCTCGTCGCGTCCTTCTTCATCTTCCCACTGGTGCAGGTAAAACCCGTACTGCAATGAATATCATTGCAGAGCATTTGAGAAACAACGAACCGACTTTAGTAATTTGGTTGGCATACAGTGAAGAACTTTGCGAGCAAGCAGTTACAGAATTTCAAAAAGCATGGGACAGTTTAGGCGATCGCCCGATCTCAACCTACCGCTTTTGGGGTAGCCACGAGTTAGACTTAGAACAAGCGCAAGACGGTTTAGTAGTAGCAGGATTAGCCAAAGTTTACCACGCCGCTAAAAAGAGCATTCGCTTTATCAATCAACTGGGCGTGCGTTGTTCGTTAGTAATTATCGACGAAGCCCATCAAGCGATCGCCCAAACCTATAAACTCGTCTTAGATGCTTTAGTCGTCCCCTACGAAAAAACCGCCTTACTAGGTTTAACCGCTACCCCCGGACGGACTTGGGCAGATATTAACACCGACGCACGACTAGCTAAGTTTTTTGCCCTTCAAAAAGTTACCTTAGAAATCCCAGGTTACGACAACCCGATAGATTATTTAGTCGATCGACAATACTTGGCTAAAGTTAATTATCGCCCCTTATTTTACGAAACTGGGAGCGAACTAACTCCCCAAGATCTGAATCGGATTAATACCGAATTAGACATACCCCAATATATCCTCGATCGCCTAGCCGCAGACGAACAGCGCAACCTCCGCATCATCCTCGAACTCGAAGCACTAGCCCCACATCACCAACGAATTATCGTTTTCAATGCCTCCGTCGCCCACGCCCGACTCATCGCCGGAATTTTGCGCTTCAGGGGAGCGAACGCCGACGCGGTTACAGGCGATACCCCCAAATCGGAACGAGAACGGCTGATTCACAGCTTTAAAGACGAACAGCCCCAAACCAAGATTTTATGTAACTACGGCGTTTTAACCACAGGATTCGACGCGCCCAAAACCAGCGCCGCCGTCATCGCCCGCCCCACCAAATCCCTGGTTCTCTACAGCCAAATGGTAGGACGCGCCATTCGCGGAATCAAAGCTGGGGGTAATGCTACCGCCGAAATCGTCACCGTCGTCGATAGCCAACTCCCAGGTTTTAGTTCGGTAGCATCAGCCTTTCACAATTGGGAAGACGTTTGGAGGAAAAACCCATGAATGCTAACGCCCACGATATCGTTCCCACTCACCTCGCCGTCCAAGCCATGCGCGATAACGGCTATAAAAACGCCGCTTATGCTATAGCCGAATTGATGGATAATGCCATTCAAGCAGGTGCATCGCAAGTAGAGTTACTTTGCGGCGAACGGAAACAACAAGTAGAACAAAGAAAGCGATCGCGAATCGAACAAATAGCCGTGTTAGATAACGGCTGTGGTATGAATGCTAGCGTTTTACGTTTAGCCCTGCAATTTGGCAACGGTACTTATTTAGAAGAAAACAGACACACCGGAATCGGACGTTTTGGTATGGGTTTACCTTCGTCCTCAATTTCTCAATGTCAGCGAGTCGAAGTTTGGTCGTGGCAAAATGGAGCAGAAAATGCTCTTTACAGTTATCTCGATCTCGACGAAATTAAAAGCCGTCGGATAACCGAAGTTCCTCAACCAATTGCCAAACCAATTCCCCTAGTTTGGCTAAAAATCGGTCAGAAATTTGGCAACAGCGGCACCTTAGTAGTTTGGTCGAAAATCGATCGTTGTATTTGGCGAACCGGAAAAGCAATAATTGATAATTCCGAATTTGCGATCGGCAGAATGTATCGTAAGTTTCTTCATAGCGGTCAAGTCAAAATTCGCATGGTGGCATTCGATTTAGAAGCGTTAGACAACATTATTGCTGAAAAATACGCTCTACCTAACGACCCTGGTTACTTAATGGAAACCACCTCTTGTCCCGCACCATTCGACGAGCGATCGATGTTCCAACCTTGGGAAGGAGATACATCTTATGAAGTTACTTATAAAATCAAATTTAAAGATCGAGAACACGAGGTAAAAGTTCGGTTTTCTTACGCTAAAGAAGAAGCCCGTCAAGCAGAACCAGGCAAAAACCCTGGCAGTTTACCCCACGGACAGCACGCGGCTAAAAATATCGGACTTTCGGTTATGCGGGCGGGACGAGAATTAGAACTAGATCAAAATCTGGTGAACAATTACGATCCCACCGAGCGTTGGTGGGGGGTTGAAGTTGAATTTCCGCCTTTGCTCGACGATATTTTTGGAGTTACCAATAACAAACAAGTAGCCCGTAATTTTGGCGAGATTTTACAGTCAGATATTGAATCCTTAATTGAAGAAGGCAAAACCCTCGCTCAACTTAAGGAAGAATTAAGTAAAGACGAAGATCCAAAACTTCAGCTTTTAGACCTCGCTCATAAAATTACCACTCAACTGAGCGTAATTCGAGGCTTAATCAAAGCTCAAACCAAAGGCACTCGCAGCAACGAAAAACGTTACGGACGCGACCCTTACAAACCAGAAAAAGTAGCTACTACTGTAACTCAAGAACGTCGAGCGGAAGGATATATAGGTCAAAGCGATCGCGATGAAGAATTGCCCCAAGCAGAACGCAAGCAAGTCATCAAAGAGACTTTGAAAGCCGAGGGAGCGACTGAAACTCAAGCCGAACTGCTAGCAGCAACTACCATAGATGACGGACTCAAGTATACATTTATCGAAGCCCCGATCGATACTCCAGCTTTCTTCTCAGTTAAACCCAGAGGCGGGGCAATTATTGTGACTTTAAATACCAATCATCCGGCTTATCAAAATTTAGTCGAAATCTTAGAAGAGGATGTAGATACAGCCGATATGGATACTTTACGTTCTCGCTTAGTTAATTCGTTAGATGGCTTAAAATTACTATTAATGGCATGGGCGAGATATGAAGACGAGCAGCCAGATGGAAAACGGAAAGCAGATGCTCAAGACACTCGGATTGATTGGGGAAGAATTGCCAGAAGATTTTTAGAAAATGAGTAAAACTCTAGGAAAAATTCAAATTTTGGATGCAATACGAAATCCGCTTAGCAAAAGCTGGTTTGCCCTCACCCCGCCTCCGGCACCCCTCTCCCAAGCTTGGGAGAGGGGACGGGGGTGAGGGCTGGATTCGGGATTTTAAAATCCCGTTTATTCTTTAGTCCGCGTAGGCGGACTTTGATTATATAGCTGCGGTTTCAACCGTCGTTTAATAAAATCTTTAAAACTGGGGTGAATGTTGGGTTTCGCTATCGCTCAAACCAACCTACGAGGGCTGGTGTTTGATTTTGCTACCGCTCGACCCAACCTATATCTGTCTCGCGATCGAAGAGAATTAGTATAATCATGAAATCATGGATTTATTAGGTAATAAACTCAAACAGTTATGTCATTCTGCTCGAACAGAAATCGTCATCGTTGCACCTTTTATTAAAGCTGCTGCCTTAAAAGAAATTCTGACATCGATCGAACCCCATATCTCGATTAAATGCGTTACTCGCTGGTTAATAGAAGAAATTTTAATAGGAGTCAGCGATTTAGAAGTGTGGTCGATAATTCAATCTCATCCTCAAGCTTCTTTATGGTTGAGAAATGACTTACACGCCAAATATTATCGATCGGACGATCGCTGTTTAGTCGGTTCGGCAAATTTAACAGATAAAGCTTTAGGATGGTCAAATCGATCGAACCTAGAACTTTTAGTCGAACTACCAGCTAATTATTCATCATTGCTGGAATTCGAGCAAGAATTAGAGAAAAAATGTATTCAAGTCGATTCTCAATTACACGAACAATATGTCAAACTAGTTAACCAACTAGAAAATCAAAATATTCCTCTCGATCGTCAGCAATTAATAACTACTGCGTCTTTAGACAATGAAAATTGGCTACCAATTTTAAGAAATCCAGAAGAACTTTATATTGTTTATATTGGACGAGAAGATAAACTTACAGCTATAGCCCGCAAAAATGCGCTCTACGACTTACAGTTTTTGCAAGTCGCTCCTAATTTAGATCGACATGACTTTAATCGTTATGTTGGCATTCTACTTTTACAAAAATCGATAATTCAAGAAATAGATAACTTTGTGAAAATACCTCAAAGATTCGGTGCTGTCAGAGATATTATCTCATCTTTACTCTGCGCTCAAACTCCTAATTTCGATCCAGAGCGATCGTGGCAAACCTTAATGAGGTGGTTGCTTTATTTTCTACCTTATCGCTATGCTTTATCTGTTCCTAACTATTCCGAAGTATTTTACCGAATTCAATAACAAAGAATGGCTGCATCAAAAGATATTATTTACCTCGATTACCATTCAACTACTCCCGTTGACCCTAGAGTAGCAGAAAAAGTCATGTCCTATATGACCTCTGATTTTGGTAATGCTAGTAGTGTAGACCATGTGTATGGAGACGAAGCAGCCCAAGCGGTCAAACGAGCTTGCCAACAAGTAGCTGAATTAATCGGCGCTTCTCCCAAGGAAATCATTTTTACGTCGGGAGCCACAGAAAGTATTAATCTGGCAATTCAAGGGCAAATCGCTAAACTGGATAAACCCGCCAGAATAATTGTTTCCCCAGTGGAACACAAAGCGGTTTTAGATACTTGTAAAGCTTTAGCTAAAAAAGGACTGGCCGAAATTACCTGGTTGCGAGTAAACCAACAGGCTCAAATCGATCTAGAACATCTGGAAAAGGTATGTTCGGAAGGTGCTTCCTTGCTCTGCGTCATGGCTGCTAACAACGAAGTGGGGACAGCTTACCCCATCGAACAAATTGGAGCGATGGCCCAACAATACCATATCCCTTTTTTGTGCGATGCTTCGCAAGCAGTCGGTAAAATTCCCATCGACTTTCAAGATTGGGGGATTACCTATCTAGCTATTTCAGGTCATAAACTTTATGCACCCAAGGGAATTGGGGTATTAGTAGTAAAAAAAGATTGCGATCTGGAACCTATAATTTATGGCGGCGGACATCAACGGGGAATTAGATCGGGTACGCTCAACGTTCCCGGAATTGTGGGTTTAGGAGAAGCTTGTAAATTGAGACAATTGGAAATGACAGCAGATGAAGATGCGATCGCAATTTTGCGCAATCGATTGCAAAACTTGCTGCAAGCTGCAATTCCCGACTTAGTAGTAAATGGAGACTCAAACAACCGCTTAGCAGGAAACTTACATATTTCTATCCCTGACGTTCCTAATAGTGCCATAATTGCTAGACTTCGCCACCAATTAGCTATTTCTACAGGTGCAGCTTGTTCGTCGGGAGTTGTGGCTCCATCTCACGTTTTACAGGCTATGAATCTGGCAGAAAATTTAATCGAAGGAGCTTTAAGAATTGGTATTGGTAAATTTACCACCCAAGCAGAAATCCAAATAGCTTCTTCTCTGCTCGTCGATGCCGTAAATCAAATTCATCAACTTCTATAAACTTCTTCCGTTAGAGCAATGCACCCGATCCAGGGGTATGAGACTGTAGGACGATCGCAACGTAAACACTAACCCAATTTTAAGGGAGGATCGTGGTTCCAATCCTCGATCGCCCCGAAGGACGATCGCCATATTCTCAGTCAGCCATGTAATAGCCAATTTGGTTTTAAAATCCCATTAATTCTTTAGTCCGCGCAGGCGGACTTCGTTTATGTAGCCGCGAATTCTATGCGCTGAGTTATTGTCAAACTCGCGTAGCACGATTGACGTTATTACGTTCCATTTCGCGCACTTTTTTACTGCGCCACATCAACCTGAGAGGAGTTCCCCTAAAGCCTAATTGTTGGCGAAATTGGCTTTCGATATAACGGCGGTAATTTTCGTTAAACCGATCGCGATCGTTCACGAATAACACGATCGTCGGCGGTTGGCTTCTAACTTGAGTGCCGTAATAAATTTTCCCCTGTCGTCCTTGCCTGGAAGTAGGGGGAGAGTGCCAGCTAATCGCTTCTTGCAAGACTTCGTTGATTACCGCTGTAGAGACGCGACGTAGGTGTTCTTCAGCGGCAATGTTGACTAAATCGAGAATTTTTTCCACCCGCTGGCCGGTTAAAGCACTGACAAAAATGGTTTCTGCCCACTCGATAAAATACAGTCGGTCTTTAACCAGCTTTTCATGCTCGTAAATGGTATGGTTATCCTTTTCGATCGCATCCCATTTATTGACGACAATAACGCAAGCGCGGCCTTCTTCCTCAATTCTCCCAGCCAGCTTTTGGTCTTGTTCGGTCACGCCATCGATCGCATCAACTACTAACAGCACTACATCTGCCCGCCGAATCGCTTTAAAAGCCCGATTGATGCCAAAAAACTCCGGCCCGTATTCCACATTTTTCTTCTTGCGAATTCCGGCGGTATCGATCAAGCGATAAGTTCGATCTTGGTGCTGCACCACCATATCGATCGCATCGCGGGTAGTCCCAGAAATCGGACTGACGATCGATCGAGTTTCTCCCACAAAAGCATTTAACAAGCTAGATTTACCCACATTTGGCCGCCCGACGATCGCTACTTTAATCTCATTTGTTTCAGCAATTTCGTCCGCCGCTGGCAGGTGAGTAATTAATTGGTCTAGCAATTCCCCCGTCCCGCTACCATGAATCCCCGATACTGGAAAAGGTTCGTCTAATCCCAGTTGCCAAAACTCCGACGCTTGGATTAAACCTTGTTGGGGCGACTCGCATTTATTCACCGCTAATAGCACTGGTACGGGTTGTTGGCGCAACCACTCAGCAATGGTTTCATCCCCCGTTGTCAATCCCGCTTGGCCGTCAACAATAAATATGGCAGCACTGGCCTCTGAGAGGGCCAGCATTGCCTGTTCGCGGATCAGAGGTAAAAATTCGGTATCGTCGTCAAATACTAAACCACCCGTATCGACGATCGTAAATTCTCGATCGCGCCAAAAGGCCTGACGATAAGTGCGATCGCGGGTTACGCCTGGTTCGTCATGGACGATCGCGTCGTTGTCTCCAGCCAAACGATTGGCCAGAGTTGATTTGCCCACGTTCGGGCGACCGATAATAGCAACTATAGGTAAAGACATATGGTGTTGGGAGTTCGGAGTTCGGAATTCGGAGTTCGGAGTTTAAGAACTGAGAAGTGTGGAGTGTGGAGTATGGAGTTAAAGAATTCTCTCCCCTCTGCCCTCCCCGTGTCTCCCCTCTCTTCGCTCTCTCTCCCTTGTCTCTCAATCTACGGCTTACCTATTCTAACCGGGTTTACCGAAAGTTTGAGATGGAGGAGCGATCGCTTCAGTTCTATATACTGGTACTAAATCTTGAAGTCCGCGCCGACGGACGAAAGTTTGTGTAGCGGCGATTCCAATCGCTAGAGCTATAAGGATACCAATATGATGCACAAATTCCACGTTAATACGCAACAAAAAACAGAAATTATCGATATTACTATGCAAGTGCAATCGGCAGTAAATGCCGCCCAGATTTCTGAAGGAATTTGTACGATTTATGTGCCCCATACTACCGCCAGCGTTTGCATTCAAGAAAATGCCGATCCTAACGTTCATATCGACTTACTGAATGCTTTAGAGCGACTGGTTCCTAAAGATATTCCTTACTTGCATGAAACCGAAAGGAAAAATGCTGCTTCGCATATTAAAGCAGCTTTAATTGGCACTTCTCAAACAGTTTTAATTGCTGGAGGTCAGCTACAATTGGGAACTTATCAATCGATTTATTTCTTTGAATTTGACGGCCCGCGATCGGCTAGGCAAGTTTGGCTGCGAATTACTGGATAGTATAGGGCGGAGGAGGATAAATTTTACCTCAAAGATTATCAGACTCTGACTTTAGCGCAGGAGAACTTAGCTCACTACTTTGAGTTCTACAACTATCGGCGATTACATCAGTCTCTTGATTACCAATCCCCTGCCACCATCCATTTTCAGGTTTGAGGAGGTATTTTCATTAAATTCATTCAATTCCCAAAAGTGAATTCTTTCTTGAAGGTGTTGAGCTTGGTGGGGGTCTGAGGGCGCGACTCAAAATAGTTTTGGGTAAATTTTTCGACCCATTCAGGGAAAACCTTTTGATTAAGGGAGTTTGGTTAGTGGGGGCGGTGGGACTTGAACCCACACTCTCTTTTCGGAGAAACGGATTTTAAGTCCGTAGCGTCTGCCATTCCGCCACGCCCCCTGGATTGAAAAATCTATGCTTACTTATTCCAACATTAACAGGGTGTTCTCTGCAACCCCAATCTAGAGATATTTTTTCTTGATGGCACGTCGATCGACGCTCTAGATCCTTTGCCATAAGGCTGTAGAATGGAAAAGTTCGACCTTCCTGCGTTCTTCGAGCATACATATGGTTGTAGCCCTGCTATATTTGGTTTTGAGTGGAGCCTACCTGTTGGTGGTTCCTGGATTTATCTATATCTACCTGCAAAAGCGTTGGTATGTGGCTAGCTCTTTTGAACGAGGGTTCATGTACTTTTTGGTGTTCTTTTTCTTTCCAGGACTATTGCTGTTGAGTCCGATTTTAAATTTTCGTCCCAAACGGCGGCAAGTTGAGGCCTAGATCGATCGCTGTCAAGTCGCTATGAGACGAGTTGATGTCATTTTAATCGGTATAGCCATCTTTGCTGGTGGCGGTCTAGCTTATTGGTTCTTGCAGCTAGCTGGACTAGATAGCGTCAAGGCTGGGATTTGGAGTCAGGTTGTACTAGTTGGCGGGTTAATCGGTTGGTTGCTCACCTATTTGTTCCGCGTCGGCACCAAACGCATGACTTATAATCAGCAGTTGCAAGATTATGAGGATGCCGTCTTACAGAAGAAACTAGAAGAAATGACACCTGAAGAAATCGAGCGCCTGCAAGCCGAAATCGAACGAGAACGAAAGAATGATGAAGGATGAATGATGAAGGATGAAGATAGTATCGCTCTCTAGTTGCTTCGATTCACTGCGTCAAGCTAAGCGGTGTGCTTTGATTCCTTTTATCACCGCTGGCGATCCAGATTTACAGACTACTGCTGAGGCTTTGCGGGTTCTAGATGCCGCTGGTGCAGACCTAATCGAACTAGGCGTTCCCTACTCCGACCCGCTGGCAGACGGACCAGTAATTCAAGCAGCAGCAACTCGCGCCTTGCAAAAAGGCGTGCGCTTGGATGATGTTTTAGCTGTAGTCGAGAGCGCCAGTAAAGATGTGAAGTCGCCCATCATCCTCTTTAACTACTACAACCCGATTTTGTATCGAGGGATTAAAGCTTTTTTAAGTCAAATTGCGGCTGCGGGTGTCAAAGGGTTAGTAGTGCCAGATTTACCCCTAGAAGAGGCGGATGCGTTGCTGGAAGTAGCATCCGAGGTCGGAGTGGAAGTAGTATTGCTGGTGGCCCCTACTACCCCCCAAGAAAGGATAGCTGCGATCGCTCGCCAATCTCAAGGATTCATTTACCTGGTTAGCGTTACGGGGGTTACTGGTACTCGTTCTCACGTCGAAAGCCGAGTCAAAGATTTACTCCAACAGTTGCGGAGCGTCACCGATAAACCAATTGGGGTGGGGTTTGGTATTTCTCAACCAGAACACGCCCGACAAGTAAAAGAGTGGGGAGCCGATGCCGTTATCGTGGGTAGTGCCTTCGTGCAAAAATTGACTGCCGGAACATCTCCAGAAAGATTAGACGAGATCGATCGATTTTGTCGCAGTCTCAAAAGCGCGATCGAATAAGTAAAAAGAATTAAGGTGCTAGTCATTTAGGGGGCCAAGTTAGATTGAGGAAGATGGCGCAGAGGAGAATTTTTAACTCAATGCTTCACACTTCACATTCTCAACTTCACACTCAACACTCAACACTTCTCACTTCCTTAAGCGGGTGATGGGACTCGAACCCACGACGTTCACCTTGGGAAGGTGACATTCTACCACTGAATTACACCCGCAACCGATATTGTTAAACTATCAGGTATTCAATTATAGAACTAAATTATGAACTGGTGGCAGAAACTGCAAAAAAATAACTTAGCTCGCTTGGGAGCTTTGCTGCTGTTATTTTTCTACCTATGCGTCATTGCTGCTGATTTTGTTGCTCCTTACGATCCCTATGATTCTCAGCCAGAGGGTTCGCTGCTGCCACCGACGCAGATTTACTGGCAGAACGAAGCAGGACAGTTTATCGGGCCTCATGTATATCCAACCAAGCAGGGAAAAATCGATATAGAAACTGGGGAACGTCAACTGATTGTTGACAAAACTAAACCTTCACCAATCCGTTTGTTTGCTAGAGGTGCCAAGTATGACTTTTTGCGCATGAGTTTACCTTTACCTCAATGGGTAAGAGTAAATCAGAGGTCGAAGTCGGTGTATCAATGGAAATGGCAGGATGTAGCATTGTTTCCAGGAATCCCCAGCAATTGGCATTTGTTCGGCACTGAGGGAGAAGGTAAAATCAATCTTTTAGGTACTGACGAGCGATCGCGCGATCAGTTTAGTCGGTTGATCCATGGCGGTAGAATTAGTCTCAGCATTGGTTTAGTTGGCATTGCCATTACCTTTCCTCTAGGAATGTTAGTTGGGGGTATATCTGGTTATTTCGGTGGTTGGGTTGATGCCACTATCATGCGGTTAACAGAAGTGTTGATGTCTATTCCAACTATCTATCTGCTGGTGTCGTTGACTGTGGTTTTACCGCTAGGACTAAGTAGCAGTCAGCGATTTTTATTGATCGTGCTAATTACTTCATTTGTCAATTGGGCAGGGCTAGCACGAGTAATTAGAGGGCAAGTATTATCAATTAAAGAGCGGGACTTCGTACAAGCTGCAAGAGCAATGGGGGCTAAACCTTTGCATATCATCCTGCGTCATATTTTGCCTCAAACAACTACTTATATGATTATTTCTGCCACTTTAGCCGTGCCTGGATTTATTGTGGCAGAATCGGTTTTAAGTTTGATTGGGTTGGGAATTGCAGAACCTGATGCTTCCTGGGGCAAGTTGTTGTCGTCGGGAACCAATTTTTCGATTTTGGTGCTACAACCTTGGCTGATTTGGCCTCCAGCTTTGCTGATTATCCTGACAATTTTGGCTTTTAACCTATTAGGCGATGGATTGCGCGATGCCCTCGATCCCCGCAATTTGCAGCGATAATTTTGGAGTGTGGAGTGTGAAGTGTTGAGTGTTGAGTTAAGAATGCTCCCCCTCTTCCCTGTCCCGCTGGCGACGAGCAGACTTTAAGAGTTTGATCCGATATGGATCGGCATCTTTGCGCCAGTAAACTCGATAATTTTTAATTTCGGCACAGTTATCTTCTAAACATTTTTGCCAACCTTTACGAGTGCCAATAGTGTGAATATCGTCTAACAATCCCCAATCTTCTTCTTGCTTGGTGAGTTTGGCAAATTTTTCGTATTGGGGATAATCTGGGGCGATAAAAGTTTCCTTGCGGTGCAAAATAGGTGGGTTGATTGACGATCGATAGTCGCGGTAGTCAACTTGTAAATCTTGCAATTCTACCCTAACGCTAGTAGATAAACTCGGATGAGGATCGCTATCAAATTCGGGGTAATAAAGATAGGAGATTTGCGGTTTGTTGGTATGTAACTTGATCAGCGTCGTATTTTTAGGACGGCCGATCGTACTGCTGGCACAACCTTCATAAATCCTTAATAAAGGGTCGAGTTTTTCTAAAGCGGAAATATGGACGTAGAGCGCTGTAGGTAATATTTTACCAATCTTACTTTTTTGACAACACTTAGCGATCGCTCTGGGTTCTTTTAAGTCCAAGAGCATCGATTTAGCGATTTCATCAGCTAGACGTAAGGTGCCGAAAAGAGATTTGATATCGTTTTGCACTGCTGTCGTCTGTTTTTTAAATTGCGGACCGGAGCGGAAATAGCTCAAAGCTAAGTAGACGATAATATCTTCGCGGCGTTTTTGGGCGATCGCTTCCCACTCATCTCGGTCTGTAACTTGTAAAATTACCTGAAATGCTCGCTTAAAATTGATAAATTCTTCCTGAATTGCTCGCTCGAAACTTACCTCTCTTTTTATCGGCAGTCGGCCGCGTTTGGCGACAAAATCCATTAGCGGTGTTAGCAGTTCTTGATAGTCTTCAAATTTCTTAGAGTTAACTCGAATTCTGGGCGTGGTGGTACGAGAATAAAAATAAGAAGCCCGAAAGTTTTCTTTAGCTTGTTCGTCGCGAAAGATAAAGTAAATGCCCAATCCTACGGGAATCGCATCGACGTTTAAAACCTGGTCGATGTAGCTTTTAAGTTCTTGTTGGTCGTAGTATTTTTGAAAGGTATTGCGACAGGTAATAATGCCATCGCCGTAGGCAACTTGCCCGGAACCCCGCTGGCTAATTAAAACTTGGGCAGAAACGATTAAAACTTGCCCCGCTAGTTCCCAGGCTTTTAGTAAGGCTTCTCGACGTTCGGGAGGGTGTTCGATGACGTTAATGATATAGCCCAGGTTAACGATGTCGGCTGGGGTAAGAGGGCTATCGGGGCGGTAATAGGGGTCCCACCCAGCGGCGCTATATCCTTGCTGAACTATGCGTTCCACATCGCCGCCGCGACCGCAACCGTAGTCGAAGAAGGTAGTATCTGGGGTGAAGAGTCCTGTTTCTAGGGCTAGACGTACTGGCAAAGACAGATCGCTACGAATCATCGCAGCCCGGTGACGTTCGATTTCTCGATTGGGAGAAGAGTCGTCCATAGCTGCCTTTGAGGTGGAATGTCTAATCCATATTTTTTCTAGATGGCAAGCCAATTTCAATCAGGTCTTCAATTTTCTTAATATTGGGGTCGCCTGCTAAGTATCCGATACCGCGATGCAGGTGCAGGCGGAATTGTGTGGCTATGGTTTCTTTGTCTGTGCCCAAACCGTCGTTGTGGCAGCGTTGTTTTAGGGCTATGAGTAAAATATCGGCAATTTCTCCGCCAAAGACGGGCCAGGTCATTTCGACGTTGCTATCGGCGGGAATGGGGACGGGTGAGGGAATGGATGGTTCGGCTAGGGATCGACAAAATGCCCAGCGACAAAGGACGTTCCAGCGATCGATTTTGGTGAGGCGTTTGAGTTTGGTGAGTTGGTCTTTGGCTGATTGGGAAAGCCGGATGGTGTTAATGGGTGGTTCCATAGCTTTTTGTTTTATTTGTGGTTAAAAAAACTCATCTAACTTCATGCTTCCCAAAAATAACCCCCTTCTACCACAGTCTGACGAGCAGAAGAGTCATACTTTAGCAAATACTCGCGAGCGATCGCTTCTTGTTCTCTGAGCTTTTTAACTTCTAATTCTCCAATTTCCGTATCGGTTGATAACAGGATTACTTGATGGCTGGCAGCGGGAAAATATCGTTCTACTAAGTTACTGCGGTGAGATGAATCTAATCTTCCTAAAGGTGTATCGATCGCTATTGGCAATTTCCGTCCAGATACTCGCGCTAATCCCCATAAAAATGCGATCGCTAGCAGTTGTTTTTCTCCAGCAGATAGTCGATGTTTGGGGACTAATTGTCCTTGCAGATCGTAGAGAGAAAGGCTGAAGGTTTTGCTATCGATCGCTACTCGATGTACTAAATCTGATTTGTGCAGTAAATATAAGAAGCATTCTGTGACTACTGACTCTAACTGGTTGAGTTTGCGAAGGGTCAATTTTTCGCGAAAGACTTTGAGCGTGGATTGTACTTTTGCTGCCGCATTGATGATGTGTTCGTCATTTTTACGATCGATGTTTTCTTGGCTGTACTCGCCTAATCTCTTTTTGGTTTTTTCGATCGCATCCCACAAGTCCTCACTTAGTTTCTTCTTGGCATCATAAGCTGTCTGTGCTGCTACTAGTTCGGCTTGTGCCTCTCTAACTGCATTGGTTAACTTTTCGTAGGCTTCTGGTGAGGCAGCAACGGCTAGCTGTCTCTCTGTGGATGTAATTTCGGCTTCGATATTTTTGAGAGTTTTAAGTTTTTCTTCAGCTATTTGGATTTGATTTGGTAAATTGCGATCGCTTATATTAGCTAACAAATTACTAGTTTCTCGATCGGCATTTAACCAAGCAGCTTCATTACTAGATATTTCTTGCTGTAGTTCTCGTTCTTCTAGCTCGATAAAATCTTTGATTTTGTTAATTTGTTTGGCGGCTAAGCCTAGTTCGCTAATGTAGTTTAATAAGCGCTGCGATCGCTCTTGTAAAACATCATGGGCGATTTTGGCTTGAGATGCATGATGTTCTTTATCTGCTTGGATTTTTGCCGAGTTTAACAACGGGGAAATTAAAGCTAAAGGTAAAATCTCGCCCGCTACTTCTCTCAATTTGTTGCGAACTTCTTCGGTATCTGCACCCAAGTCATGCAATTGTTTTTCTAGCTGGCTGCGTTCTCCGGCAATTTTGCCCCCTTCTGAAAGAAATTTTTCTGAGGCGGAACTGTGTTCTTCGTGTGCTTTATCTAACTGGTTTTGAATTGATGCTAATGCTTGTTTGGCTGAATCGTATTCTTGTTTTTGGAAATTCAGCTTTTGTTCGATTTCCTCTAAGGTAGCGAGATCTTTAGTCTCAGCGATCGCTTTCCGTTTGCGATTGACGAGAATGTCTAAATCGACAGCGAGACGTTCGGCTAGTTCTAAACCTAAAAGCGATTCAATTGCTTCTACTACTAGAGAAGGAGTTGTTTCCATTTCGGCTAGTTCTTTAACCTGTTCGCCATCAAAAAGAAACAGATTCGAGATGCCTAAAGGTAGTAAGTCTTCAATCCGTTCGTCCCAAGTTTTGGCTAAGGCTGCATCGGGCCAATCATCTACTAAAACCCCTAAAGTGTCTTTGCCATTGCGGGGATTTTTTTTCCAAGTTCTTTTGATACGGAATTCTACAGGTACGTTATTGAGGATGTGTTCAAACAAGAGTTCGATGCCAGTCTCTTCTTCTGGTTTTGCATATTTATTAACTGACTGATTGAGAAAATCGCTATAACTTAAATTTCCCCTGTTAGAACATTGGGCCCGATGTCCGTAAAGTGATAGACGAATGGCATCCATTAAAGTGGTTTTCCCGCCACCATTCATGCCACCAATTAAGATGATTGGACGAGGATTGTTATCGATTTCTGGACGGAGATTGATGACTTGTCGCCCGCAATAAGAACCAAAGTTTTGCAGCACCAGTTCTAGGAAGATCACGCAGTTGTCTCCTGGTGTTTTTTTAACGCAGAGGTACGCAAAGGAAAGCGCAAAGGTTCGCAGAGGATTTTTAAGTTGTGAGGCATCTAGCGTTCGTGGAGCGTCTCCTTTGGAGAATCAAGGTTTTGTAGGATTGCTATTGATACGTGATATTGTACTCTAAATTTGAGATGTTCTAAAAGGATAATTGGAAAAATGACCCTTAGTTTTAGTTCTGAAATTTATGCCAATTTATTAGCTAAATATCAACCCAAGGCGATTAAAACTGATGAAGAAAACGAAGAAGCTATCGCCATAGTTGAAGAATTAGCTCATCGATACGCGCTCCGCGCACGCAAGCGACCGAATCGAACTTTGGAAGAAACAACTTTATTTGAATTATTGCTCGCTCTTATAGAAAAATATGAAGGCGAGCAATACCCAATACCTAAATCTAACTCTCATGCTATGCTTCTTCATTTAATGGAAGCACGGAGTTTACAGCCATCCGATATAATACAAATACTGGGTTCTAGTAGTGTTGCTGCTGAAATTATCGACGATCGCAGAGAGATCGATCGAGGGCAGGCTGAGGTTTTAGGTAAATTTTTCCATGTCGATCCTAGCCTCTTTATCTAATCGCTAGAATTGCTGTTTGGGAATTTCAGATTTGCCCAAGTTAGTTGTTTAACTGCTTCTACGTCCCCCTCGCTAACGGCTGTTTTTAAGTCGCGTTTGTAGTGGGCATTTTCGATCGCTTCTTGTTGAGAACGAGAACTGGTGGCGAAGCATTTTTCTAATTCGTCATAAATCCCCACGCGACGTGCCATCGTGCGATACTGGCGTTCGGTATCTAAAAGTTTTGCCATCAATTCTAGGTGCATGGCATCGTCATCGCAGATTTCTTCGAGTACAGTCCACTCGTCGCTACCTAGTAAGCTAAGATCGGCACCGGGACGTAAATCGCGGAAAATTTCACCTGTAATTTCTTTATAGATACGAGGCAAACTATCGTCAAATTCGTGTTTTTCTTCGAGCCAAATTCGCCTAATTTCACTCAGTTCTTCTGGGGTAATTAGGGTGATGTCGCGTACTCGTTCTGGAGCAGTTTGACGAATTAAGGTTTGTGCATTTAAAACTCGCCTTAACCAATGTTCTCGCCATTCTTTAGTATAAGGGCCGGGAATGGGGACAACAGAAATTTGGTTATCTACATTCCGTTCAAATAGTTGAACTTTACCATTGAGCCGTCGAAAATCTCTACGCTCGTAATCATCTTCAACATCTAATTCATTACGGATATCCAGTAAAGGCTGCATCCATTCTTTTTCTTCATCATTTTGGATCATTGCCTCCATAGATCGATCGCGATTGACCATCGTACAAACCCAACATCCAAATCGAGAACTACCACAACTAGGAGTAGAAGTATCGACAACTAAGGGGCATTCGTTATCGTCTGTAGCACCTCGATACATAGTAAATAAATCTTTGTTGCTTTGCCCCCAAGGATTCTCCCATTGCATGAGATAAAGCCAAATCTCATCAGTTTTCCAGTCTTCAATGGGGCTGTAAATCATCGAGTTAGGAAGGCTGGGACTATGATAAAGTCGAGAGTTACCTAAGCTAGAATTAGAGTTGAGGCGATCGCTAACTCGACCTATTTCGTGTTTTTCCATCGAAGCAGCCCGTTTGCTACTTTCAGCTTTGCGCGTACCCAACACTAAAATTACTTCTCCTTTTGCTCTTACAACATCGCGAACGAAGTGATTGGATGGATGGATTTTCAACCGTTCGGTGCACCAGCGAAATCTATGCCGAGGTGCGGGGTAGCCTTTGCCAATGATATTTACCCAGAATGTGTCTTTGATGTTTGGGTAAAGAAGATGAGGTTCTATGGGTAGCTCTTGCGCCGAAGCCGCATTTTTCATTTGCTCTAGCGATTGTCGTACCCAACTAGAAACTATAGGATTTTCTACTAAAGTATCTGTGGTAATTACATAAATTGTCTTGGTGCGCTTTTCTGGAGAGAGAGAGGCAATAGCATTCCATATTAGCTGTAAAACTGTCGTGCTGTCTTTACCTAAAGATGCACCTACAACCCACGGAATATCGTCTAGACAGTATAATTCTTGAATTTCTATGGTTAGCTTTTTAATATTTTCTACTAACTCTGCTACTGTACGTTTTTTTAATGGTTCTACATTAGTTTCTACCATAATTCAAATTTCCTTAGAAACTGATTTTTAGTTTAAAATTCATTTATTAGTGCTAGCCAATAAAAATATTTTGGCGATGCCAGGTTAGAGCTTCTATGGCAGGAAAATACTTTTCTTCAGACGGCAGACATATCATTTTACCATCAAATTCATTCATAGGATTTGAATTTGGTGAATCTTCTTGAAAACTATCAGAGATGATAATTTTGTAACTGTTGTCTATGCTGAACCAACCTCGATCGAATGCCCAATGATGATTTTTACATAGAGATATTCCATTATTTATCTGGCTGTCATAAAACTTTGCTAATGGTTTTATGTGTGCGCCGTCAACAATATTTTGATTCAGTGAATTAACAACCTTGAGCCTACAAAAGGCACATCTATAATCATAAAAGTAAATTATGGATTTACGAAATAAAGCATCTCTAACAATCGATTTCTTGAATATTATTTTTGGATATTTTTCTATGTTTGGTAATTTGTTTAACGATTCTGCTTCTGTTTCAGAGTAATCTTGAAAATCTTCGTTCGCTTTTAAAAGCTCTCCAATGCTATCTTTTTTGGATGAAACCCAAGAGACTAATAAATTATCAACTAACTCAGTTCTTAAAGCTCGATCTTGTAGTAACTCGAACAGATCGGTATTTAAGTAGGCGTACTCGGCAGCTTGTTTAAGTTTATTTATAGTCTTAGGTTGTAGTCCCTTAAAATTATCTTGAAACTTTAAGTGCCAAAAGCCCTCATTTTGCATATGCAAAAATGGATATGTCAAGCCACCTTTATAAGCCTCATTACCAAATATTCTCCAATATTTATCAAAAACTTCAATTAGTTCGTCTGAAACAGTAATACGATTTTCTTTAATAAATCCTTGTGATATGAGTTCAATTACAGATAAAAGTAGTATTGGCTTATAATGAGCCTGCCCTCGCTCTCGATGGTTGCTAACTTTTAAATCTGAGAACTGTTTTAAATAACATTGCAAATTATTCATAAAAATTTACTCAGGTCGAACTCAGTTTCTGGACTAATATCTTTATCTTTTATTTTTAACATTAATAATAAAATTTGATTGGTATAATCTACCGATCCGCGTAATTCCTCACGCAATATTTCTAGACCTCCATTAGCATACTCTTCAAAAATTTTATTACATTCTTCACCTCTCTCTTCAAAAGACATGATATTTTTATCTTGAGTTTCATTAATCCCAATCAAGTTGATTATCGGCTCATACCCATTATTCACAAAATGCTCTCGTGGAATCGGATCGGGATCTTTCTTTGAAACTTCTTCTATAGGCACTCGCTTATTCCACTTAACACCTAAAGCTGCGGCAAATACAATTACCTCTACGTAGGTACGAAAAGGCCCAGTTGTGCCATTTGATACTGTTAAGCCTTTTACTAGCTCTGCTTTATCTTTAGCGATCTTAATCCTATTGGCGGACATTATGGTACTTTTGGTTTATTTATAATCTTATAGTAAAGAGTTGAAACAGCGATCGCGCAGCATCTCCTGCGGAGAATCGCTTCTCCATGGTCCCACTTTAACTATCTTCTCTTTGCCATTGCTCCCAAGTTTCAAAGGGATTGAACCCTCGATATTGCAGATAATTGAATACCTTTCTTTTAGTATTTGGTTCTAAATTCGTCCAATCGTCAATCTTGTACTTGCGGCTGATTTTAGCTTTCAACTCAGATAAATTGTCTGCTTTCTCAACAGTTGCTTCTTGCTCTGCCCAAATTGTCTCAAATAACTCGTTATTAATTCCCTTCTGCCAACACTGGCGTTTCACTACTGGCTTGCCATGCTTGCCCACCGAGGCTGCAATCAGCCGTTCCACCAGGCGACGATCTGACTGATAGCCCAGGTATTGCAAGCGATCGATCGCCCCCTCAACTTCCTCAAGCTCAAACCCCTTTTCTTTTCCCTTCTGCTGGAGTTCGTAAGCACTATAGTCTCGACGCGATAGCAGGCGCGTAAAATAATCCAGGCAACTCATCGATCGTGTTCTCCTTTGACAAAGCTAGTTAATTAGTATAAATGTACTAAATTACTATTCGATCTAATACTAACCAATTTAGGACTTACGCAAAGCCTCCAAATGTAGGGTGTGTAAAGCCTGCGGCATGGCTACGCTAAAGCGCTGCCGTTAGCACCGCCACCACCTCAATAGTGTGGTTCCGTAAGTCCTGAAAACTTTCTAGAGGTTTACGAAACGCTATAATGTCCCGAAAATACTTAGAAACCGACCGAGCCATGACGCTTAGTAAACCTTTAGTCAGCTACGATCGAGACTTCAACTTGTGGATCGAGCAAACGGTCGAACTGTTGAGATCGGGTAGGTGGGCAGAATTGGACTTAGAAAATCTCATAGACGAACTAGAGGGGACGAGTAGGAGAGATAAACGAGAGATCCTCAGTCGGCTCAAGGTACTGATAATGCACTTGCTTAAATGGAAATATCAGCCCGATCGACGCTGTGGCTCTTGGGAATCTACAATTAGGACTAATCGCGATGAAATCGCACAGATTCTCGCTGATAGCCCTAGTTTAAAAAATTATCCCGCTCTAGTGTTAGAACAGGCTTATCCCGTTGCTCGGAAAAATGCTGCTAGCGAAACTGAACTCCATCTAGAAATCTTTCCCGCAGACTGCCCTTTCTCGATTGAAACCGTGTTAGAGGAAGAATTAACGTCAGAACAGGACTCTAATTAGAGTTCAGCCTAAAAAATCCTATATTTTACTTTTTATCCTTGAGTTTATGGCTTATTACATCATCTACGATGGCAACTGCAATCTCTGCGTGACGCTGGTGCAACAATTAGAGAGTTTGGACAAAGGCAAACTATTCAACTACGCTCCCATGCAGGATGAAGCCACCCTCAGTCGCTTTGGCATTACCAGTCGAGACTGCGAAGGGGGAATGATTTTAATCGATGCTGATAACCCCAGTCGCCGCTGGCAAGGTAGCGAGGCCGCAGAAGAGATCGGACGGTTGCTACCTTTAGGAGGCGGATTAATTGCAGCTTACCGAGGGTTGCCAGGATTGAAATGGTTGGGCGATCGCACTTACGAGCAAATTCGAGATAATCGTTACAGTCTCTTCGGTCGGCGCGACTCTACTTATCAACCTGTTTACCCAATTGGCGATTGCTCGTCGGGAAGTTGCGGGCCATAAAAAAGCGATCGCTATGTTACTAGCAATCGCCCCAAATCAACTCAAACCCTATTTCGGACTCTTTCATTTACATATAGGGTTGACTCGATCGATTTATGCAGTCTGCCAAAAACCAATGGCTAATAGCGAACCTCCCCAACACCTACATCTGCTCTCTAGCTTCGAGGCCGGATGGGATAGTTTAAACCTCCTCTATGAAATAGAACCAATTGACGAAACTCCAGAAACCGATTTGGGTCGGCATTTTATCGTTATTGCTCTCGATGATTTTCGAGCCAGCTATATGCTAAACGGCTATTGGCGGCAGATAGATTACGCTAAAGGTGACATTGCCATTATTCCCGCTACCCAACCTTTTCCCAGAACCCAAATCGATCGCGAAGTTCCTCTCATCGAACTGTTCCTAGAACCTGCCAGTCTCGTGCGGGTAGCCTCTGAATATCGAGATGTAAATGGAATTGAGTTAGTCCCGCAGTGGCAGATCGGCGATCGCTTCATTCAACAGATGGGACTGGCATTGAAGGCAGAATTAGAAGCGGGAGACGCAGATAGTCGGCTTTATGCCGAGTCGATGGCCACAGCCCTATCGGCGCATTTATTAAGACGATATTGTGCTGCCGTGCCAGAGATTAAAAGCGATCGCAGCGGTTTGCCCAAATATAAACTCAAACGAGTAATTTCCTACATTAACGAGCATTTAGAGCAAAAATTAACTCTGGCCCAGATTAGTAGTGCCGTCCAAATGAGTCCTCATTACTTTGCCAGTTCGTTCAAACAATCTACTGGAATTACACCGCATCAGTACGTCATGAAATGCCGCATTGAAAGAGCCAAGCAGTTATTATTAAAGCAGGAGTTGACACTAATAGAAATTTGCCAAGAAGTCGGCTTTGAAAGTCAAAGCCATTTTACTAGAGTATTTCGCCAACACGCTCAAACGACCCCGAAGGCATATAGAGATAAACTCTAAAATTAGTCGAAGATTAGGACATTTTTCGGAAGATCGGGCAAGACAAGATTAAATATATGCAGCTAAATTGAGTAGCGATCGACAAGTTATCAATTTAGAAATGCAATCTTCAAACAGCACTAAGTTCTACTTACAAAAATGGCAGATAGTCGGTTTGACAGCAATAGCGATCGGCATCATAGTCAGCACTATTTGGATTGTAAACGGCATTAACGAACAGGGAATGCGAATAGCAATTAGAACTACAGGTCGCACTTCATGCCTGCTGTTTTTGAGTGCTTTTATTGCTTCTTCACTCCATCAACTTCGATCGTCATCTTTCTCGGTCTGGCTGCTAAAAAATCGTCGCTATTTGGGAATATCGATGGCAGTATCTCATAGCTATCATGCGATCGCGCTTTTGGGTTTGTGGTTCGCCACTGCTGGCACAGCGCCTCAAATCGAACCTTTAGGTACTTTGGGCTACATCATTTTAATTGCTATGACCGTTACCTCTTTCCCGCGCCCTGCTAACTGGTTGGGAAAACGTCGCTGGCAGATATTACATACGACGGGAATGTACTTTCTCTGGGCAGGTTTGCTGTTGGAATACAGCTTTAAGCTGAGCAAATCACCATTTTTATATTCTCCCTTTGTCATTTTGTTAGTTTTAGCAATGATGCTGAGGGTGGCGAAGCGATGGCGCAGCAATTAGAGGGCCAAGAAAACTACTGATACCATTTTGCTTTTTTGTTGCAACACATCCTGGATAGGGGACGGTTGCTGGAGTTCCGCCGTGCGACGACGGAACCGCAACCTCCGCAATGCTTTGCGCCCCTACAGGTAATTCGTGTGTAGCAGGTATTTAGCAAAATGGTATGAGAAAGCTGTACTACATTTGTATGCAAAACACTGTAAGTAAGTGGGGTCGATAAAACCACCTTTTCTCTACCGATAGATAGATTCTTTCTCTTCCTCTCAGTAGTGATATAGGCGCGTTAAGTCTGACTAGACTACTCTAAGTTTTTGGTGTTGCTCCACAATGATTCAAATCAAAGGTATCTTTGGAATTATTACCTACTGGGAGTTCGCCAAGTCAATTCGGATTCAAGTTTTTATCTGCTTCCGATTTTTGGCATCAGATTGGCTCGTTCGTTCCTAACTCCAATTATTACCAGTAGAGACGTTGCTGCGTCCCTACAATAAAGGTTTTTCCTTACCTCTATCTAAAGTATCCATTTGCTATAGAGAGTTTAGCAAGTGGTAAATTCTGCTGAAGGTTAAAGCGACTAAAGCAGCACTTTGAAATGACCCTAATTTCAGGGTTAGTTTTGCTTTGAGATAGTCTTTTGCAGCATGACGGCTGTAGCAGTTTCGCTTGCGTTCTAAGAGTCACTGCTTAGCTGCCACAGTTTGTCGTGACATGACACCCGATCGAACGTTTTTTACTAATAGAAACCATGAGCAACATTCAAGCACAACTATCTACAGCGGCAACTAGTTTTCGAGTTGAAGGTTATGAAAAAATCGAATTTGACTTTCAACTAGTCGATCGAATTTTCGATATTCGCAAACCAGATTTAGCAAGTCATTACACGACGCTCAAACGTTGTCTGGCAATTGTCGATAATACCGTTTATCGACTCTATGGATCTCAGTTGCAACAATACTTTCAGTATTATGGGATTCAATTAACTGTCTTTCCCGTGACGATCGAAGAACCCGATAAGACGATCGCCACTTTTGAAACAATTATCGATGCATTTTGTCGGTTTAACTTGCTTCGCAAAGAACCCGTACTGGTAATTGGGGGCGGTTTGGTTTCAGATGTCACCGGATTTGCCTGTGCGTCTTATCGTCGCAGTACCAATTACATCCGCATCCCGACGACATTAATTGGATTAATTGATGCCGGAATTGCCATTAAAGTGGCCGTGAATCACGGCAAACTCAAAAATCGCTTGGGTGCATATCACGCCCCTAAAGTTACTTTCCTCGACTTTTCATTTTTGCGCACCCTGCCAGTCGCTCAAATTCGCAATGGCATGGCAGAACTGGTGAAGATCGCGGTCGTATCTAACGATCGAGTGTTCGACCTGCTCGATCGCTACGGCGAAGGCTTGTTGTACGGACATTTTGGCTACGACCCTGACGATGCCCGCTGGCAACAGATCGGACATCAAATCAACTATGAAGCGATCGCCACCATGCTAGAGTTGGAAACCCCCAACCTGCACGAGTTAATGCTCGATCGCGTCATTGCCTACGGTCATACCTGGAGTCCAACGCTGGAACTAACCCCCGAACCGCCTTTGTTGCACGGTCATGCGGTCAATATCGATATGGCACTTTCTGCCACCCTAGCGGCACGACGGGGATATATCACCATCGCAGAGCGCGATCGCATTTTGGGTTTGATGAGTCGGCTGGGGTTAGCCCTGGATCATCCCAGCTTGGATATCGAACTCCTCTGGAAAGCCACGCAATCGATCGTCTTAACGCGAGACGGGCTGTTGCGAGCCGCCGTTCCCCGTCCCATCGGCGTTTGCCACTTTATTAACGACTTGACCCGCGAAGAGCTAGAAGCGGCGCTCTACGACCATAAAGACCTGTGTGCGGGCTATCGGCGTGCGGGTGCTGGCATCGATGCCTACGTGGAAGAAAAAGCTATGGTCGAGGCAGTCCCAGCATTGGTAGGAGGCAAAGCATGAACCCAATGACGATGGAATCAACTATGGTCAATCCACCTCGTCCCGTGACTCCGGTGGGAATTGCTGTCGAGCATCTGGAAACCGCGATCGCTTTGTTAACAGAAATGCCAGATGTGCCTGACGATCTGGGGATACATTTGCAAAAAGCGTTGCTCCTGATGGCGGGGTTGGATGGCTACTTAGAGCGATCGACTACTCCCGAATCGCCCGAACTGACAGAAATCGCCCAAAAAACCCAGCACGAACCCTGGCAGGCAAAATTTGCTGGGGGTGAAACCGTGGAAGAGTTAGAGCAGGAAATGCTCACCGGGCACATAGAAGGGCAAACGCTAAAAATGTTCGTGCGGATGACTCGTGCCAGCCGGGTTTTAGACATCGGGATGTTTACGGGTTATTCAGCCCTGGCCATGGCAGAAGCCTTACCAGACGATGGCTGTCTGGTAGCCTGCGAGGTCGATCCTTATGCCGCTAAATTTGCTCAAAGCCTATTCGATCGATCGCCTCACGGCCGCAAAATCGGAATCGAGTTAGCCCCAGCCCTAGAAACGTTAGATCGGTTAGCTGCCAATAAAGCATCTTTCGATTTTGTCTTTATCGATGCTGCCAAGCGGGAATACGTTGAGTATTACCGCAAATTGATAGGTAGCGACTTACTAGCACCCAACGGCTATATCTGCGCCGACAATACCCTATTTCAGGGGGAAGTTTACTTAGCAGAATCCGAACGATCGGACACTGCTAAAGCGATCGCACATTTCAATCAAGTAGTTGCAGACGATCCGAAAACGGAGCAAGTTCTGTTACCTATTCGCGACGGACTCACTCTGATTCGACGGGTCTAGCAATTCGCAATTCGCAATTCGCAATTCGCAATTTATGCCAATTGCGAATTATTAAACCTTTGGCATCAGCCGATAACTCACCAAATTCATCTGCGTTTATCTGCTCCTTCGCGGAGTTTATCCTTGAGCGAAGCGAAGGACTCAGGACAAGGTTTATCTGCTGTTTATCTGCGTTATACATCCAAAATTTGGATTGTTGCCAGAGGTTTACTATATCTCTACTACAAATCCCAATGCCGACAAATACTCTGCTCCCAAAATCTTTCTCGATCGAATCTTCGATCGATACCCTCCCAGAAGCACCTCGAAAGATCGAAACGTCAATTTTGGCGATCCTCCAAAATTTAGGTACGCTAGCTTTATTAGCGATCGCATTTCCTTTCAATCTGGCAGTCGTATTCCTATCATTACTGTGGAGTTGGATGCGCAGGCCATTTAGGCGATCGACTATTCCTATAGCCAACCCTCAAAAAAACATCTTAATTGCTGGTGGCAGAATGACCAAAGCACTGCAACTAGCTCGTTCCTTCCATGCGGCCGGACATCGCGCGATTTTAATCGATACCGAAAAGTTCTGGCACAGCGGCAATCAATACTCGAATGCAGTCGCGGCGTTTTATACCGTGCCCGATCCGGCAAAAGATTTGCCAGGTTACATTGAAACTTTACAGTCGATCGCGCGTAAAGAAAAAATCGATCTCTTCATTCCAGTGGCCATCTTCGCCACCATTTATTATGACCGAGCAAACGGCGAAGCCAATCCAAAATCCAAAATCCAAAATCCAAAATCGAGTGACGGCATGGCTAAACATCCCCTGGCCGATTACTGCGAAGTTTGTCACTTCGATGCAGAAACGATCGCCATGCTAGATGATAAGTTTGCCTTTGCAGAGAAAGCGCGATCGCTCTCTTTATCCGTGCCTAAATCTTTCCGAATTACCTCACCAGAACAAGTTTTAAACTTCGATTTCTCTAACGAACAACACAAATACATTCTTAAGAGCATTCCTTACGATGCCAAGCATCGTTTGAACTTAACTAAATTACCCTGCGACTCTCCAGAAGCTACAGCAACTTTTGTCAATAGTTTGCCCATTAGCGAAAGCAAGCCCTGGATTATGCAAGAGTTTATTTCAGGACAGGAATATTGCACTCATAGTACAGTGCGTAATGGCAAATCGACTTTATATTGCTGCTGCGAATCATCGGCGTTTCAGGTCAATTACGAACGGGTTGACAAACCGGAAATTAAAGCCTGGGTAGATCGGTTTTTATCCGTTATTCCTGGTACTGGGCAAGCCTCGTTCGATCTAATTCAAGCTGAAGATGGAACGGTTTATGCGATCGAATGCAATCCTCGAACGCACTCGGCAATTACCATGTTCTACAACCATCCCGGCGTAGCCGCTGCTTATCTCAACCCAGAAGCACCACCGGAGGCGATTCAACCATTAGCTAATAGTAAGCCCACCTATTGGCTTTATCACGAACTTTGGCGGCTCAATGAAGTGCGATCGCTAAAGCAATTACAACAATGGATGAGTCAGATTTGGCATGGCAAAGAAGCCATTTTTGCGATCGACGATCCTCTGCCATTTTTGATGGTACATCACTGGCAAATTCCCCTGGAAATTCTTGACAGCTTACGAAAACTTCGGGGCTGGATTAGAATTGACTTTAACATTGGCGAACTGATTGATTAATTTAAAACATAGGCATTTTGGTTGGGTTTGTTGGGTTTCGCAAGCTCAACCCAACCTACGCCGCAAACGGTTGAATCGCAAAATCTCCCAGAGTGAGAGTGAAACTTTGCCGTTCTCCTGTAGCGATAAATTTGACGATCGCTTCACCAGCCACAGCTACAGCTAACATAACTAAATTCCTAGCTAAAGGGTAGTCGCAGATATCATCGTTAACTGGTGAAGGGACACGATAAATCTCGTTCCAAATTACCTCAGCATAATCGCCCCCGAGTCCGACGTGCAAACAATGAATTTGGGTGCTAGCACAATAATCTTTGACAGCACCTCTAGCAGCGCTATTATCAAAAGTGTCTATAATTAAGGCGCTACCGCCAAGCAATCGATCGGCGTTTTCTGGCATAAGTTCTTTAGTCTGTCCGTCTATGGCTACGGCTAAAGCACGATAGAGATTATTAGCCAATATCTTAGCTTTGTAAGCTCCAATTTCCGATCGATAGTAGGGTTGAGTAGAAAGATTGCGTTCTTCAATGCGATCGCGATCGATAACCTTTAATTTACCAAACCCTGAACGCGCCAGATTTTCGGTGATATTTGCCCCTAATGCTCCAGCACCGCATATCGTCACTGGGAAATCTTTCAGTTTCGCCATTAAAGTTGGCGTTCGGTGTAATTGCTCGTGAAAAAAAACCATTTTTGATATCGACTCTGGATTAAATTGAGTAGAGATCGCGGCATAACAATCGCGGTGCACCGGAACGTGATGATATGGTTGCTTGAGTTGCAAAGGTTATCTGCGCCCGGTGAGCGCGAACGTTAGACTGAATTAGTTTCTCTTAGAAAAACGTCAAGTAACATATGCTTTCTACGCCAACGGCCCTATTTCTGAACTTCTTTTTAAGGAGTTCTGACTTCTTTTTGGCTGAAGTATTGATAAGTAATCCGAGACATCTGGCGAATGAGTTCTTGGGCGTTGCGATCGTTGTGCTTTCTTTTCACCATTACGCTAGCAATGTAACGCTTGCCGCTGGGCATATCGATTAAGCCAATATCTCCTACCAGCGAGCCGATATCTCCTGTCTTATGGGCAATGGTGGCACCTTTGCCTAAGCCCGGTGTCAGTAGGGTATTAGTTACCGTCTGACGCATGATTTCTAACAAGCGATCGCGCGATCTCAACGACATTAATTCGCCGCGATCGACCATAGCCATTAAAGTTGCCAAGTCTTTAGGGCTGGTGGTGTTTGTCCCTTCTAAATCTGGCAGCGGGTTGCGGATGGTGGTTACTCTCAAGCCCCAACCTTGAAATCGCTGATTTAGCTTTTCGATTCCGCCCAAACGTTTAATTATCATATTCGTAGCGGTGTTATCGCTGATCGCGATCGTCTTAGTTATCGTTTCTAGGGTGGTAAATTGAGTCCCGATTTTTTGGTACTGCATCGTCCCAGAACCGCTACCGATAACATCTTTGGTCAGTGTTAATTTTTCATCTAAACGGATTTTTTTGGCATCGAGATCTTGGAAGAAAGCCACCAAGATGGGAAATTTGATCGTACTAGCAGCCGAAAAGGCGGTAGATCCTTCCCAATCGACGTAGTTGCCTGTATCTAGATCGACGAAAAACGCTCCTGGTTGCAACTTGGGATTTTTGGCGACTAAAGCTTTAATTTGAGCTTTAAGGGGCAAAATTTCTTCTCCTACGGGTAAAGAGGCTTGGGCTTTTTTAACCCCTGGCTGAACTTCTGCGATCGAAGCTGCCCCTTTCTTGGCGTGGAGTCCTTTGGTCGGATTCAAGGTTGATAGCACCGTCCCCGCGATCGCACCTAGTCCTACACCCAAGATCGCCAGTCGCATAGCATATACCAACACCGAAGGCGATCGCTTGCGGATGACTTTTTTCTTAGGCGGCAAGGGAGCCACTTTAGTAACTCGACGCGGTTGGTGGCTTCTTTTTTTAGTTAATTTGACGCTGTTCGCTTTCAAATCTTCCCTAGCAGGAGCGATCGGCTGAGGTTTTGCACCTACCGTGCGATAGAGTTTTTCCATCGCCTCGCGACTGCCAGCTTCCAAAGGGCGAGGACGTTTGGGCTTTTTAGCTTCTTCAAATTTTCTCTGCCGGGTTTGCTGGCGAGACTGGAGGCGAGTAGGAGGTGGGGAAGAGTTGCGAGAACGTGGCATCTTTTAATCGGTGCAACAACCTTAAGGATTGACGATCGAGGCGATCGCGAGCTAGCAGGCAAATCTAATTTTTTAGCTTCAACCGCTTTTCAAAAAGATAGCGCGATTTTTCATCATTTAGTGTAGAAACATCTATAAAAATTTTCTGGCACATCTCTACTTCAAAAAACGATACATTTAACCAAAAATTCTTAACTGTATAACTTCCTAAAGCAGTAGATTTTCTTCTTCGTTAACTAGCAAAGCAAGATATCGATTTATACCTATAGTTGCTATTTACCAATCGAGCAATTACTGGGACAACATATCACAACCTGGGGTTTTGGTCTAGTTATTCGGAGGAAGATCGAGGTAAATTTTCCCATCCCCATGACATTTGGCGAAAAATTCCTCGCAGCATGGCAACTTCAGCGTCAGAAGGATTAGCGCGGTTAAACAAACGCCGCAGTTTTTCCATTCGACTCGCAGCCGTGTGAGGATGGAGGTAGCCAATCTTTAATAACACCTCTTCCATCTGCTGGTAGTAGGCTTCCATTACGTCTAAGGGAGAGGGAGAGGGGGAGAGGGGGAAAGGGGAAGACTGTAGAGACGTAGCACTGCTACGTCTGGAAGAGTCAATAGTGGCTTGATAAAGTTCGTAGCAGCAAATCGCCACCGATTGAGCCAAGTTTAAAGAAGAGTATTCTGGATTGACGGGAATCTTGACAAAACGCCGAGCGTAGTTTAATTCCATATTGCTCAGTCCCCGATCTTCAGGACCGAAAATCACCGCCGATCGCACTGATTCCTCTAGCAGCCAAGGCAAGGCGGTTCTGGGAGTTTCTAAAGCTGTAGGAAGGGTGCGTTCTCTAGCAGTAGTGGCGATCGCTCTTTGACAGCCAATTAACGCTTCTGGTAAAGTTGCCACCACCTCGGCAGTTTCTAGAATATTACTGGCATGGACCGCCATTTTGGTAGCTTCCTCGCTGAGGCGATCGCACTGGGGATTCACTAGCACCAGATGGCTTAACCCCATATTTTTCATTACCCTAGCCACAGAACCCACGTTGAGAGCGCCAGCGGGTTCTACTAGGACAATTCGCACTAGCTCTAGCGGTGTTTCTGACACGATTTATAATTCAATACTCCACACTCAACACTTAACACTTTTAAGCCATGGCACGGCAAAAATCTAAATCCGATCTACCGACAAAAATTTGCCCTGTCTGTCAGCGTCCCTTTAGTTGGCGGAAAAAATGGGCAGATTGTTGGGATGATGTAAAATACTGCTCCGATCGCTGTCGCCGCCGCCGTAATAGCGGAGAAGGGCAGAGAGAAAGCAATGAACTATGAGCATCGAACCATTAACAATCGACATCTATGCAACCCAAATTAATTATTCATGGCGGTGCTGGTAGTTCCCTCATAGGTAAGGGCGGAGTCGAAATAGTGCGCCAGTCGCTTACCAAAGTTTTAGAAGAAGTCTATCCCTTACTATTGGCAGGAGAATCTGCCCAAGCTGCCGTGGTGAGAGGCTGTCAATTGCTGGAAGACGATCCCCGCTTCAATTCGGGAACGGGTTCGGTACTGCAATCGGACGGGCAAATTAGAATGAGTGCTTCTTTGATGGATGGCACAAATCAGCGGTTTAGTGGCACGATCAACGTTTCGCGGCTGAAAAATCCGATCGCCCTAGCCCAAGCTTTGCAGAATTTTCCCGATCGCGTTCTTTCCGATTACGGTTCGGCAGAATTAGCTAGAGAACTGCAAGTACCGATCTACAATCCCTTAACTGATATGCGCTTGCAAGAGTGGTGGCAAGAACGCCAAGAGAACTTTGTCAAAGAAGCCGCTGGAGTAGTAGCAGAGGCAGATTTATTTACTTCTACTGAAGCTGGTAGAGGGACGATTGGGGTAGTTGCTTTAGATAGCCAAGGGAGTTTGGCTGCTGGTACTTCTACAGGCGGCAAGGGATTTGAAAGAATCGGCAGAGTGAGCGATTCGGCTACGCCTGCTGGCAACTATGCTACCTCTCAGGCGGCCGTTAGCTGTACGGGAATCGGCGAAGACATTATCGATGAATGCTTGGCTGCCCGAATTGTAGTGCGCGTTACTGATGGGATGTCTTTAGCCGCAGCCTTCGATCGATCGCTTGTCGAAGCCCAAAGTCGCCAACGAGATTTAGGGGCAATTGGGATCGATCGCACTGGCGCGATTTGTTGGGGAAAAACCAGCCAAGTCTTACTGGCCGCCTACCACACTGGAGAAACTATTGGAGATACTTTAGAGTGGAGCGACAATGCTCTGACAGGAAGTGTTTGAGGGAATTTTGGTAAAGATCGGAGCGATCGCTTTCGCGAGCCAATAGCACTAAGCCATAATAAATATGGGTGAAAATTTGAGAATTACTATGAATGCTGCTCAAAGTTCTCATACTCAAGTCAGGTTGCCAACTGAGTTATATCAAGCGATCGAACAACGGGCAAAAGTACATAGGCGTTCTGTCAATAGCGAAATTGTGGCACTTCTAGCTGCATCTCTTGGCACGGAGATTAGTGGAGATTTAGCAACTGAATTTGCCGCTTGGGAAACAGCCAGCGATGAAGATTGGCTAAATATAGAAGCCAGATCGCTCGGCGAGGAATTGTAGATGGCGCGAGGAGATGTTCTATTGGTCGCATTACCAGCATCTAATCGACGCGAAGAACAGGGCACTCGTCCAGCGATTGCAGTGCAGACTGATGTGGTAGTTTCTCCCATGTTGATGGTAGTTCCGAACTAGCTTGGGCATACACCGCCGGACTGACCAGTTTTTCGCTCTGCTCGGCGATCGCAGCGTTGTTCGCTTGGGGCTGATGATGTGGTCTAGCATGGTCTCGGATGCTTTTTTGCGAATGTGCCATGATGCGATCTCTATTGAGAGCTTCTTCAGTTTGACAGAGTTAATCTCTACCCTTGACTTTTGGCTCAAAACCTTAACTTGTCACGATTGCTTATTACCTATTACTTATGAACGCTTTTCGAGTAGGAATTGCTGGCCCTGTAGGATCGGGGAAAACTGCCTTAGTGGATGCTTTGTGTAAGGCTATGCGGCAAAGTTATAGAATCGCTGTCGTTACTAACGATATTTATACTCAAGAAGATGCCCAGTTTTTGGTGCGAAGTCAGGCGCTAGAGGGCGATCGCATTGTTGGGGTGGAAACTGGGGGGTGTCCCCATACTGCCATTCGGGAAGATGCTTCGATCAACCTAGCCGCTATCGCCCAACTAGAACGTCAATTTAACGACTTAGACTTAATTTTTGTCGAGAGTGGTGGCGATAATTTGGCTTCAACCTTTAGCCCAGAATTAGTCGATCTGACGATTTACGCGATCGATGTTGCCGCTGGTGACAAAATTCCTCGAAAAGGCGGCCCTGGAATTACGAAATCGGATTTACTAGTAATTAATAAAATCGATCTAGCCCCTTATGTCGGTGCAGATTTGAGCGTCATGGAACGGGATGCGAAAAAAATGCGCGGTAGCAAGCCTTTTGTGTTTACAAATTTGAAAACTCAGGCAGGACTGCCAACCATTATCGATTTTATTAGTTCGAGAATCATAAATTAGAAGGGCAGAGGGGGAGAGAGACAAAGAGGACAAATGAGAATTATTAATTCCGAACTCCGAACTCTGAATTCCGAATTCTAACGATCGCTTTTAGTAGGTGATGGGGAAATATAACACTAACTTCCTCAACCTACCACCCTCGATCGGTTATGCGTCCCAAACATTTTACTTTGCCGCTGATAATTGTGGCGTTGCTGTTTATCAGTATAGGCGATCGCGTTTTGCCGCAACCTTTGAGTACATACAGTTTCAACACCCGAACGACCTTAAATAACTTCCTGAGTGGATTATTTCCGCAAAAAAGATTTAAAAATCCCAACGATCGCACAGAAAAAGCGGTCGATCGGCTACAAGAAAGAGAAGGGAAATAAGCTTTTTAAGAATGATTTTCTCTGGCTGGTTGTAGGGCAAAATCGATCGCAGTGAGACTTACAGCGGTTTTCAACTCAGCTATTTTCATCGCGATCTACGGGCAGGCGCGGCTTTGGCGATCGATTCAACTTAAGTCGCCCGAACCGTAAAACCTTGCCAATAAGGGGACTCCAAATTAAAAGCAACAACGCCCCAGAACTCAGATGCCAGAACCACCGTTTGAGTTCCATGGTTGGGGTGCTGTAGGGAGGATAATTCACCTCAGTCCAAGGCACTAAACTTTTCCCCCAAACCAAAAAGTCATCGATGACTAGCAACCAACCGAAAGCATAGGATTTTTCCTGGCCCTTTACCTGCGGAAAACCAAATATTTCTGCCAGCAGCAGCGTACTTTCAAATACCTGAGCATCTCGATGGGCGCGGGCTGGGGCGATACTAACAATCGTGCTGGTGGGACCGATGCCAAAGATAATCGGGCCGGAGTCAACATCGCCCTGTCCGTCTGCTTGGAGGGGATACTCCCGAATCGGCAAAAAGCCTATAACTTCGATCGCGAACTGTTGCCGAAACCGCGCGTACTGTTGGGTAGCAAACGCTGGGTCTAATTCTGGAAGAAACGCTAACAAATAGACCTGGCTGGAACCCCTGGCACCGATTTCGATTTCACCTGTAGCAGCATCAATTTTATGCGGAATTAAACCCGTTTGTGGATCGAGATGCTCTTGGGTATAGTCGATCCATTTCTCGATCGTCCGTCGGTAGTTGCTGCCAAACAATTCATCGTGCAAAGCCAAAGACGCTAGAGCCACGGTTTGGTCGCAGGGCCAGGCTTGTCCGGGATAGGCATCGAGGGTGGCGGTGGGACTGGCAGCAAACGCTCGCGCTAACTCAGAAGATTGGGCGTGGAATCGAGCTACGTCTTGAGGCGCTCTCTCTTTGGGGTGCTGAATTTTTAACAAGCCGCCCAACAAGCGATTAGTCCAACCTAAATAAAACACGCCATAACGAACTTGAGTATCGCTAGTAAAGGGAGCGCGTCCTTGGGGGCTATCTGCTTGCTCCAACACCCAACGTACTTCTTGAATTGCTTGCTGGCGTAAAGCTGCGGATTTGGTAGAAAGGGCGACGTTGATCCAGCTATTGCCATAAACGATGTGGCTGAAAAACCAACCCTCTGGGAAAAGAGCTTGCATCTGCTCTCCTTCCCCAGCGATTAGCCGCCCTTTGATGTGATGCAATTGCCAGAGAACATCTTCACCTACCTGCCCGTAGGGATAGCTAGCAGCCGATACCGTCCACAGGCAGAGATTAGCTCGCACCACTAGGGCGCTGATTCCTACTGCCAGTGCCAGATAAATTCCTCGGCCTAATTGCTTCCATTTCCCCATCTGAAAGTTTAACTACTGGCGTGGCAAGCTTAAAATGAGGCGGCGTTACGGTTGGGTTTGTTGGGTTTCGCTGGCGCTCAACCCAACCTACAGCTATTGCACGAAATTAGGCTTGACACGCCACTACCATAACGTACCAAATTAGCTGTGTCGAGCCACTATAGTTAGGGGCTTTGCGTAAGTCCTACAACTATACCGTTTGCGATCGAGATCCTCGCGCTAACTACCGACAATCGATCGCATTAACCTTTTTTCAACCAGCTAAACATGGCTCGCAAATCTTTACCGACTTCCTCAATTTGGTGTTCGGCTTCTTGACGGCGCATCGCTGTAAACCCTGGTTTGCCAGACTGATTTTCTAAAACGAATTCGCGGGCAAATTGACCTGCTTGAATTTCTTTGAGGATCTTCCGCATCTCGGCGCGGGTTTCATCGGTAACGATCCGAGGACCGCGAGTATAGTCGCCATACTCAGCCGTGTTAGAAATGCTATCGCGCATTTTGGCCAGCCCTCCTTCCACCACTAAGTCAACGATCAGTTTGACCTCGTGGAGACATTCAAAATAGGCTAACTCTGGCTGATAGCCTGCTTCTACTAAGGTTTCAAATCCAGCCTTAATTAGGGCGCTCAAGCCACCGCACAGTACGACTTGTTCGCCAAACAAATCGGTTTCGGTTTCTTCTCTAAATGTAGTTTCAAGAATGCCAGCACGAGTGCCGCCGATACCTTTAGCATATGCCAAGGCGCGATCGCGTGCTTGCCCGGAAGCATCTTGAAAGACAGCGAACAAAGCCGGAACCCCTTCTCCTTGTTCGTAAGTTCGCCGCACTAAATGCCCCGGACCTTTTGGGGCCACCATAATCACATCGACATCGGCTGGCGGTACGACTTGACCGAAGTGAATATTAAATCCGTGGGCAAAAGCTAATACTTTTCCCGCCGCTAGATGGGGTTCGATTTCATTTTTGTAAACCGTCTTTTGGACTTCATCTGGCAGCAGAATCATCATCACATCAGCAGCTTTAGCGGCATCAGCTACAGTATGAACGGTTAAGCCAGCTTCTTTAGCTTTAATAGCAGACTTGCTACCTGGATACAGCCCGACAACGACGTTCATGCCACTATCTTTGAGATTGAGGGCGTGGGCGTGACCTTGAGAACCATAACCGATAATAGCAATGGTTTTATTCGCTAAAAGGTCTAAATTGGCATCAGCGTCATAATACATTCGAGCCATAAGGGCAAATTCTCCAGTGTAAGCATTGCGATCGACTGCAAATATTTAATCGTACCTTAAAATTAGACGCAAATGTAGAGAGGCAGCAATGCTACATCTCTACATTTTGACAAATAAAAAACTGTCGATCTGACTGCAACCGACAGTTTCTTATTTTTGGATGATTTCAATTAGCGTTGCTCTCTAGACCCGACTAATTGCGAATTGCGAATTGCGAATTGGCAATTGCTACGAAGCAGAGCCTACGCCAACGTATGACCCATAGAAGAAAAGACCGAGAATTGTCAACACGCCGATTCCAGCGATTGTTGCTACCAGCCACAAGGGAATTCTTCCACTTCCAGACATAATTTTTTTCTCCTACATTTATCCCCAAATTGATTAAAGAACGATGAATCATGAGTGCGGTCATTTGACACCTCATAATTCATAATTCATTCCAGTTAGTTAAAGAAATAACTGGTAAATAGAATTCCCAGCACAAAAATCAGGAGTAAGCCCAAGTACAGGGAAGTCCGGTTTAACTCCACTGGTTGACTATTAGGATTGGGAGCCTTTTCTGGCATATTTTTCTGTTCTCCTACGCTCTAATAAATTGCATAGCTGCGATCGCACCTAAAAAGAATACTGTTGGTACTCCTAGAGTGTGAACCGCTAGCCATCTGACGGTAAAAATGGGATAAGAAACTGGTTGATTGGGAGTGTTACTAGTCATGATTTGCCACCGATCGAAAAAATTTACTTATTTAGTTGCTCGGTCGATTTGCTGCTTAGCTTCTAAGCGATTTGACACGATGGGGATTTCCTGCTGGGGTTGAGCGTAATACTCGTTAGGACGTGGCGTGCCGAACACGTCGTAAGCTAGACCAGTGCTGACAAACAGCCATCCAGCAATAAACAAAGCGGGAATAGTGATACTGTGAATTACCCAGTAACGAACGCTGGTAATAATATCTCCAAATGGACGTTCTCCGGTAGTACCTGACATCGATCTTCCTCCTACTAACAACAAACTCAATCTTTGACGAGATCGCGATCGCTAACCCCTATATTTTACAGGTAATTGGGTAACGAGCGATCGCTGTTATTTATCGGTCTTACCTATTACCTATTACCTCCTCTCAAGCTGTTGGGTTTGAACTTTGGTATTTGAGCAAAATCCCTCGTTGACCCAAGATAAATCCTTGCTGCGGGGTAACAAACACGATCTTGTATAGATTAGAAGCGACGTTTTCTACTTCGCTGTCTTTTTGCCAAGTTTTACCGCCGTCTGCACTCTGAAGTAAGCTGCCGCTGCCGCCTGCTACCCAAACCTCGTTCGGCGTGCGGTAAGCTAAATCTAGCAAACCCCAGCTAGCCGACTTCTCTGGATATTGGGCTTTTTGCCAATTCTCTAAATCTGGCGGCAGGCTGAATTGCACTTGGCCGCCTCGCGCCAGCATCCACAAACCTCCATCTGGAGTGAAACCCATATTTTGGACGCGGCGGGAACTGCTGCGATTATGTCCTACCCACGAGGGTTGACCTGGTTCCCAAGTCGAGAAGAAACTGCCGTTAGCAGATACGGCTACATATTTGCCATCGGGAGAGCGCGAAATGTTCCGTACTACCCCTAAAGCTTCCGCTACAGTGGCTTTCCAGGTTTTGCCAGCATCCGACGTGCGGTAAATGGCTCCCACATTAGTAGTCATCTCGGCTGCGTCGGCTCCCAAGGCCGCAATTCGATTCGGGGCACCAGGTAGCTTGCTGCTAAGAGGAATGCGGGCCCAAGATTTACCTGCATCTGTCGTATGCAGCAAGATCGACGGTTCTCCAGCAATCCAGCCTTCGTCTCCAGCAAAGCTAATTGAAGTGAAACGATATTTTTGCTGGCCTAGTTCTAGTTGGCGAGGTTGCCAGCTTTTACCGCCATCGACGGTTTCCATCAAGGTCGATTCCGACCCGACTAGCCATCCATGGTTCAAGTCTTGGGTAAATCCCAGGTCTAAGATATTAGCCTCTGTAGGTAGAGCCATCACTTGCCAGGGATTCTGGCCGATAGCGCCACTGGAATTGCAGCCAACACAAATTAAGGCGATCGCCACTAACGTTACAATTTGTTTCAGAAATCTCAGCATTTATCGTTCGATCGCATCGGGAAGTAATTTAACGGACATGGGGCGTAGGGCAAAGTAATTCTGCCGGCCTCAATTATCGATTTTTGGGTCTTCATAACTCATTGCAAGCCATAAAGACTGATAAAGAACAAAACTCCTAGCGCCAAAGCGCCAAAAATCAAAATATTTTTCTGACCGGGCGTTAGCCGATTGACCCCCAAACCGTAGTTGAGATTTTCCTTAAAACCAGAAGGATTATCTTTCGGTCCGAGGTTTTGGAATGCTACCGATTTAGCACCACAAACGGGACAGTGCCAAGTGGCAGGCAATTCGTCAAACGGAATTCCAGGGAGAACGCCATTTTGGGGGTCGCCCTTTTCCGGTTCGTAAACATAACCGCAAGCTCGGCATTCATACCGATCTAAGGTTTTGGCATCAACAGCGCGTTCGGCTTTGCCGTCTCGAAGAGAATCGCTCATCGCAGGCATTATGAGGGAAATCTTAAAATCTCTGTTACAAATTATGGCATAAGTGTTTCAATTTTTTAACAACAAGGCAGAAGTACGAGGGCAGGGGGCAGAAGGGCGAAGTAGCAAGAACCGTAGGTTGGGTTGAACGAAGTGAAACCCAACGAACCCAACCCGAATGCCTCTGCTGTTGCCTCCATAGCCTTTACCCTATGGTTTCTCTCGGAAGAACGGAGGAGAGCGATCGCTCGATACTGAAGTTGACAGACCGCTAGCTATATATAATGTAAAGAAGAGTTACACGAGTCGTTGGAGCGGTAGTTACCTATAGTGTTTGTCCTCAGTGGTTATGAATATCTTCTAGGCTTCCTCCTGGCTTCTAGCCTAGTTCCCCTACTGGCACTGTCTGCTTCTAAAATTTTGCGGCCTGCCAGTGCCGGTCCAGAACGACGCACCACCTACGAATCCGGCATGGAACCGATCGGGGGCGCATGGATTCAGTTCAACATCCGCTACTATATGTTTGCTCTAGTCTTCGTCATTTTTGATGTTGAAACTGTATTTCTCTATCCTTGGGCTGTAGCTTTCAATAGCTTGGGGCTGCTGGCATTTATCGAGGCCCTGATTTTTATCGCAATTCTTGTGGTTGCCCTGGTTTACGCTTGGCGCAAAGGGGCGTTGGAATGGTCGTGAACGTCACAATTGCCAATGGGCAATTAGTAATTCGCAAGGTAAGCGATGTTGGAGGAAGCCTCCAACATTTCAGATTACCGCAATTATTAGCCCCTAACTTTAGTTATGGAAAACCCAGAAACGCATAGCCATCAATATTCAATCCCCGCCAACAGGCGTGGGTACTAACTGCGAATTGTAAATTGAGAATGGCCAATTGGATATGAACTCTAACTCTAAAACTCAAAACCTTACTTGGCAACCAGAACAGACTGAGCGGATACTCAACCCCATAGATGGAACTCAAGTCACGCAAGACCTTTCGGAAAACGTGATTCTGACGACGGTTGACGATCTCTATAACTGGTGCAGGCTTTCTAGTCTGTGGCCCTTGATGTTTGGTACTGCTTGCTGCTTCATCGAATTTGCTGCCATGATCGGTTCGCGGTTTGATTTCGACAGGTTCGGTCTAGTACCCCGCGCTAGTACCAGACAAGCAGATTTAATTATTACAGCCGGGACGATTACGATGAAAATGGCTCCGGCATTGGTGCGGTTGTACGAACAGATGCCAGAACCCAAGTATGTCATCGCGATGGGAGCCTGCACGATTACTGGTGGGATGTTTAGCATGGACTCCCCCACAGCAGTACGCGGAGTAGATAAGTTGATTCCGGTGGATGTCTACATTCCTGGCTGTCCGCCGCGTCCGGAAGCGATTATGGACGCGATTATTAAGTTGCGGAAAAAAGTAGCTAACGATTCGATGCAAGAGCGCGATCGACTCACGCAAACCCACCGTTACTACAGTACCACTCACAAAATGAAGGTAGTACCGCCGATTTTGACTGGGAAGTATTTACAATCTGCTACCCGCCAAAGTCCCCCCTTGGAATTGGCCGAAGCGATGGGAATGCCAATCCCGACTGCACTCGAAGCCGCCGAAAAACAGGAGGTAGATCGTGGCTGAAGAAGGATCTCAACCAACACCTGCTGAAAATGCAACTCCCGCTGGCGAATCTTCTCAGATAGTCGAAGCTGGTAAAGTTTCTCGCTGGCTAACCGAAAACGGGTTTGAACATCAGGCGCTAGAAAAAGACCATTTGGGAGTGGAGTTGATTAAAGTCGATGCTGACTACCTGCTTCCCCTGTCTACAGCCCTTTATGCTTATGGATTTAATTATCTACAGTGTCAAGGGGCCTACGATGTCGGTCCGGGACAAGAGTTGGTCAGCTTCTACCATTTAACCAAAGTCAGCGACAATGGCGATCGGCCTGAAGAAGTGCGGGTTAAAGTCTTCTTGCCGCGAGAGAACCCCAAAGTGCCTTCAGTCTATTGGATTTGGAAGGCCGCCGACTGGCAAGAGCGCGAAAGCCACGATATGTTCGGCATCGTCTACGAAGGGCATCCCAACTTAAAGCGGCTTCTGATGCCAGAAGATTGGAAAGGCTGGCCTCTACGGAAAGATTATATTTCTCCTGACTTTTACGAGTTGCAAGACGCATATTAAAGTCAGGAGTTCAGAAGTTCAAGCTTCGGCTACGCTCAGCTTGAAAGAGTTCAGAAGACAGGAGTTGAGTTGATTTGTAGGAGCGGGTTTTGCTAGCTATGTTTGCCACAAACAGTTGATGTCAAATCAAACCCGCCCTGCCACACCATTTGTATGAATTCGGAGTTAGGAATTCGGAATTCGCCGTTGAAAATTCTTCCCTCTTCTCCGCTTTCTCCTTGTTATTTCAATTCCACCCACTCGCCATATAGCTGACTGTAATAAGCCAATATCTCTTCTACTCTCTGCTGGCCGAAAGGTTCTAAATTATCTAAATACTTAATTTGCAAGCTACCGATTTGGCTGTCGTCATAATCGAACTTTTGAGAAGATTGAGAAATTAACTCGACTCCTATTCCTTCAACTTGCTGAAGATGAGCGGCAATCTCTCTATAAACTGCTAAAGGTAGCCTCGGATAGCAAACTCGAAATAATTGTTTGTCGGCGGCTGCATTCATGCTTGAAAAAATTTCCTATTACTAATATAAGCTTTCATAATTTTAAAATGATATGTAGCTATGCCCTATGCTCTAGGCCCCATGCCCCGACTTATTTTTTCTGTTTCAACCAGCGATACAATCCCTTAGATAGAAGATAAAAACAAATAGCAATACTCGTACCGATCGATAGGTGTAATGCTACATCTATAAAGCTAGCAGAATTAGTATTAGGCTCTACAGGTTTCGATTCGTGAGGTGAAATTACAGGAATCAGTTGAGATGTAACTTGACTGACGGCTAGCCCCACACCAACAGCAGCGATCAAAAGTTCCATTTCTCGATCGCCTTTGTGAATAGTTTCTTGCAGTTGGCGATCGCGTTCGGCTTGTTCGATCTCGACAATGCCTCGAATAGCAGCGATCGCTTTATCTACTAAGTCGCTGCCGTGCGTGAAATATCCTAGATCGATTTGAATTTGCTTTTGGAAATGAGTAGAATTTTTATCTTTAAATTTTTCTAAGAAGCTCAGATCTTCTTGCGGCAACATATGGTGAATTTGTTGTAACTTCTCGCCATAATTATGAGTGTTGATGGCGATCGTATTACCACAATTTTCTAATAAACGCAGCAAGTAATTATATTCTAAAGCTACTTTGGGCAAGAGTTTGAGTAGTTTCCTGAACTCAGCTAGATCGTTTTCGCTCAATTTTTCACCTAAAGCCAACTGTTGCAGGCGATCGACTTCTTTCTCGATGGTTTGATAGTTTTTTCCAATTTCCGGACAAAGCTTACGACTTTCTTGAAAAGCTTGAATAATTTTATTGCGGTAAGTAAATATATCAGATAAGCACTGATAGCAAGTAGCTAGTTTTTTATCGGTGGCGGCATAGCGAAATAACCAGACGATCGCGTGATGATAATTATCGAGATCGGTCAACAATCCATATTCAAAAATTGGACTGCCAAAAAGTTGACCTTCATGATGAAACTGCGGGCGCTTCTCGTCTTCTGGAATGGCAGTTTGAAGGCAATCATCAGCCAGGGTTCTCAAGAACTTACGATCTTGAAACTCTGGGTGTCTTTGCTCCTCTGACAACCAAACAGTAATTAACTGGGTGCGATCGAGAAAGCGAGTGATGATATCTGCTTCCATGTGCTGCTGGTATAACTTGGCTCTATTCTAAGGTAGAAATAATAGCAGTAGTTCAGAAGTTCAGGAGTTCAGGAGTTCAGGAGGTAGAAATGTGAGATCTCGCTTCTGTACAAAAGCCAGAAGTCAAGAATTAAAATTTCTTCCTTCTCCTCCTTGTTTCCCCGCTCTTACCTCAAACCCCTACCACCCGAACAAATGCGCGAAAACCAACTGAAACGAAAACTGCAACGAGGAGATATCGTCCTGGGGTTATTTGTCAACAGTGTTTACCCCGCCTTAGTTGAAATTTGCGGCCACGCCGGATTTGATTTTGTAGTTATCGATCTCGAACACGGGGCAATCGATACCTTGGTAGCCGAAGATCTGTGTCGGGCGGCTGACTGCGTGGGTATGTCTCCGATCGTCCGAATCCGCCAAAATGACGCACCTCAAATTCAACGCGCCCTCGATATTGGCAGTGCTGGGGTGCAAGTACCGCAGATAGAAACTAAATCTGACGCTGAAGTTGTAGTTCGCGGCGCTAAGTACAGTCCTTTAGGAACGCGAGGTCTTTCCTTTGCCACTCGCGCTGCATCTTACACGTCGTTAGGGACAAACATTACAGATCGGTTAAACCAGGAATCGCTGGTAGTGGTTCAGGTTGAAGGCAAGCGCGGTGTAGACAACATCGCAGAAATTGTTAGCGTTCCTCATATTGACGTGGTTTTTCTCGGCCCTTACGACCTATCGCAGTCATTGGGCATTCCCGGTCAAGTACGCGATCCGCGCGTCCTCGAACTGATGCAGCAATGCGTCGCTACCATCCGCCAATCTGGAAAAGCCGCTGGCACTTTTGCCGATAATGCAGAAATTGCCCAACAATGGATTGATGCCGGAGTGCAGTACGTGACTATGGGTGTAGATGTAGCTGTCTTTTTCCAGGCGTGCAAGCGATTAGTTCGTGCGGTGCGATCTAATTGAGAAGTTCAGGCGTAGGTTGGGTTGAACAACGTGAAACCCAACTTCTACTTTTATGTTCTGTTGGGTTACGCTGGCGCTAACCCAACCTACCACTCTTTTCCCTCTCCCCCCGATCCCCAGATTCGGGAATAGATGCGATCGCTCTTGTAGAGACGTTGTAGTACGCTAATTTTCACAAAAGCGGAATATATCATAAGTTGGCACATTTTGTAGTTTAGTTAACGACGGTTTTAAAATTTTGTGCCTATACTAGAGATAAGAAACACCCAAACAATACAAAAAAATATCGGGGATCGAGGTAAAAGGTATTAATTCCTATGAAAACTGCACTAACTTCGAGAGAACTAGATTATGCCTTCATGTTTACCTTTAAAAAGGTGAACTCATTAGACTTAGAAGCTTTAAAACCATTCTTTGACGATCTTCCTGTCGATCCTTACATTAAAGGTAACTATCGCCTGCGTCGATTGTCGAGGTTTTCAGTTGCCGGAAATGAATTAATTAAATTGCCTCACGGATATTTATTTCAAAGTAAAGAATACAATCCACTAGTAGGCGACATCAAGCGAGAATTTGAGGAAATAGACGATCGCACGATCGAGCTTGATGTCTTTAGGAAAATGGTATTGGCGTTTAGCGATTCCTGCAAATTACACCCAGAGGTAGAAATCGGAGTCCATCAGATCAGAACTACCTGTTCTCCCAATAATTACGGCAATCCAGCCCCAGAAGGCATTCATCGAGACGGTACCGATTTTATTGGAATCTTCTCAGTTGGCCGACAAAATATTGAAGGTGGCGAAACGCATCTCTACACTGCTAAAAAGGAAAAACCTGCTTTCAAAAAAATTCTCCATCCCGGCGAGTTACTCTTAGTAAACGACCACGAGTTTTATCACTTTACTACCCCAATTAAACCTGTATCTGAAGGGGTAGGAACGAGAGATGTATTTGTATTAACCTGTCCGAGTTTACTTACATAGAAATTCCTAATTCCTAGTTGTGAATTCAAACATTGGTATGATGGCGATCGCTTTCGATCGCCTCTTCTTTATCTACAGAAGATACCGGACGGCGGGCTAGCCCTAGTAAGCCCAGCAAGCCGAGCAAACCGAGCCATCCCCAATTACTACCATTACCAGACTGAGGTTGAGACTGAGTAGTTTCAACTTCTTGGAGTGGAGGGGGATCGAGATTGTTAGGTACTTGAGTCGGAGGGACATTGGGCTGAGTTAATTCTGGTGGAGGAGTGTAACTTTCACCCGCTGGAGCCTCAGCCCGCGCCGATGTTGATATAGCTAGAGGGGAAACGGCTATTAGGGTAGCGATAGTTGCTGGTGCAAGCGCACCAACTTTGAGTCCTCGAAACCAATGAGAAGCAGTCATGATGGCAAGCTGTCAACTCGATCGACTCTAAGATAGCACTTTAAGCGGTGGGTTGAGGGCGATCGATTTTCGATCGCAGTTGTCTTAGTCGCGTGAGGTACGAGCGAAGGACTAATTATGGATGTAGTTGCTAGTATTATCGAGTTAAAATCAAACTCGCTAGACCGAGTAGAAGCATGGGCGACAACTCTCAAAGAGCGTACTGACGAGGCTATGGCAACGTTGCAAGATGAGGGTGTCAGCATAGAGTCTTGGTTCCACTTTTCACTTGATGGCAAAGATTATTTACTCTGTTATATGCGGGCGGAATCCATAAAAAAAGCAAGCGAGGTTGTACGATCGTCGCCTCATGCCATAGACGCATATCATCAGCAATTCAAGAAAGATACGTGGGTAGGTGGCAAATCGGCGCGGCTTTTAGTCGATCTCGTTAATGACCGAAAGCAATTGTAAAGTTTGGTACAAACCTCTTCTTTCAATAAGAAAATAAAAAACATATTCCTTGATGTAGAGACGCGATACATCGCTTCTCCCAGCCCAGTCATGTCTCCAGCGATTAATGAAAATTGGTATAAGATTTACAAACATAGTTTCAGTTAACGAGACGCTCGAAATACTAACCAACCTCCAGCGCCTAATCCAAAAATGTTTGGCAGCCAAGCAGCTAATAAGGGCGTTAGCATCCCTATTTGACCTAAAACACCAGTGACAGTTAAGAGTAAATAGTAAGTAAAAATTACCAGAAGACTAATAGCAAAGCTGGTAGTTTTTCCCGTGCGTTGCGGTTTGCTTCCTAAAGTAGCACCGACCAGACCAAAGACCACGCAAACAAAAGGAAAAGCGATTTTTTGTTGAATTCTAACTTTGAGCTTTAAGATTTTTTTCTCATCACCATTCTGCTCTAAGACTTGTAAATAATCTAAAGACTGCTCGATATTCATTTCTTGATAGTCGCGCTCTTTACTTAGCAAATCTAAAGGCGATCGCGATAAGTGCAGCCATCCATTGCCAAACTCTAAAGTGTTTCTTTTGAGATTGTTAGGGCAAATCGAATAAATAGTTCCGTTGGCAGTGTTCCAAAGGTTTTTAGGCGTGTCCCACACTGCCCATTCTGAAACGACGATCTGCCTGACACCAAATTTACCTGTTTGCCGTTCTATTTCTTCTATTTTTTCTTTAGATTTATCTTGGCTTTGCGATGCTGATTTGTTGGTTTCAGGAGTACAAGAAGGAATTATTTCTGGCATGATATTGATGTCAGACCAATTAACAACCGTCAAATTTTGCATCCGCTGACCGTCAAATTTTTCGGCATAAAATAACAGGCTGAGATTCTTTTTTCTGTCACCGTCAGGCTGTTTTTTGACGTTATATACTGGATAAAAAATATTTTCCCCTTGCAGGAAGACTTTATCCTGTTTCAGAGCTTTTTCTAAAGTTGTAGAAGCTTCGTAATTGGCAGCCGGGACGACCATTTCGTTTAAAACAAAAGTCGCACCAGTCACGACCAAACTGAGAATAACGGCTGGGACGATCGGGCGAAAAACCGTGACACCGGAGCTACGTAAAGCAATTAATTCGCTATCGCTAGATAGACGGCTGTAGGTCATTAAGGCTGCTAATAGCACCGACATTGGTAAAGCATAGGCAATAAACTGGGGCATATTTAATAGCAGCACTTTGAAGACGATCGCGATCGGCAATCCAGATTCAGCGATTTTCCGCACTAAATCGAAGGCAGTACCGATCGTCACCCCCAAAGAAGAAAACGCCCCAACCCCAAACAAAAACGGTGGGATCAACTCAGCAGCCAGATAGCGATCCATCACCGAGATTCTCGGAATTAAAGAGTATCCATACTTAGAAAACTTAAACTTACCAGTCATCGTTCATCGTTTATCTTTCATTGCTCGTTGTTCATCGTTCATCGTTCATTGCTCCCCATCTCCCCATCTCCCCATCCCCCATCCCTCACTTCTGGAACTCGTCACCTAAATAGTATTGCCGAACCAAAGGGTTGCTATAGAGTTCTTCAGCATTGCCAGCGGCGAGGATTTCCCCATCTCGCATGATATAAGCTCGATCGACGATCGCCAAGGTTTCCCGCACGGTGTGATCGGTAATTAAAATGCCCAAATCGCGATCGCGCTGTTGGGCTATAGTCTTTTGAATTTCGGCTACAGCGATGGGATCGACACCAGCAAACGGTTCGTCTAACAGCAAAAACTTCGGACCCTCGATGCCAGCGGCTAAAGCTCTAGCTATTTCCGTGCGCCGTCTCTCGCCTCCAGATACTCGCTTGCCGATGGTATGAGCCACTTTTTGGAGGCGAAACTCATTAATTAAACTATCGATCCGCCGTCCCCACTCCCGACGAGGTACGCCCGTTTGTTCCAGCACCAAGAGGATATTTTCGACCACGGTTAAATGACGAAAAATGCTAGCTTCCTGAGCCAAATAGCCAATTCCCAAACGCGCTCGCTGGTGCATCGGCATGGTAGTGATATCCTGTCGGTCTAACCACACCGTACCGCGATCGGGTTTCTCCAAGCCAGTGGCAATATAGAACGTCGTGGTTTTACCAGCCCCATTAGGACCTAGCAACCCTACGATCTCTCCTTGCGCGACTGAGAGATTGACGCGATTGACTACTAACCGCTTGCCGTAAGATTTGTGAATGTTCTCTAAGACTATTTTCACTTGCGATCGCGGTTTATCTAGTTATCTACATTTTGGGTACAAATGCTCCCCCTGCTACAGTGTAGAGACGTAGCACTGCTACGTCTCTACTAGGGATGAGAGCGATTAACCGTTGACGTTAGCGATTAGAAGAAGACGAGCCAGTTTCAGTTAGTTCTGGATCGGAAATCAAATAAACAGATTCCACCTGCTGATTAGATCTCGGTACAGCCACAAAGCGCCCTTCATCAATTAGATAAACGATCGTTTCGCCCCGCAAACTATTTCCTTGTTGCAAGACGTAGACGTTGCCGCTGAGAATAATGCGGCGTTCCCGGCTGAAATACTGAGCTTGAGCGGCTGTCGCTTGAATTTGCCTAGCTGGATAAAAAATTTGGACGTTGCCACGGGCTGTCAATACTCCGGTTTTGGAGTTAGCCTCTTGGATATCGGCCTTAAGAGTCAACGGGCGATTATCTCTCGCTGGCTGGGCTTGGGCATCTTGAATTTTGAGAGGGACAGCCATCGCTCCTGCCGCAGCTAGTGGCAGCATCAAAAATAATCTCAGGCTATACCTTAATTTGGCCGGGAATTTGACAGGGGGTTTCATAGGGATCGCTAACTGCTGGAGTTCGGAGGGAAGGTCTATTTCCTGGGGACAAGCTGCGCTAACACCGTTATAGATCTAATTTTGCTCACCTACTTAGTTGTCAATCTTGACGTTTAAATGTTTGGAGAAGTTTCACCAGCTTCTGCTAGTCGAATTTCAGGTAACTGAAGGCCAGTGTCACCCCCATTGTTGGCGATCGCTACTAAATCGGCAATCCTTTCTGGTTCGGTTTGGTGCAGTGTCGCTAACAGAATAGCACTTTGTTCTACTAAGCTAGCAACATCAACACCTTCATAGCTGGGCCGATAATCTCTGAGTTTCCCGATTCCCTCTCCCAGCAAGATCGTTGCTCCTCGCCAGTTATGATTTTCTAAGTGATAGCAGGCCACGGCGATTTGCAAAATGCCTTGATAAAACCTTTTTATCGGCTCTGATGCCTCCATCCATAAAGCTTCCAACGTATCGTGGCAGGCATAGAACTCCTGCTGATTGAACTGTTGGATTCCTTGCCAAAAAGCAGTTTTTTCAGTTCGATCGTCCAAGGTGGTTAGAGGGAGATGGGGAGATGGGGAGCAGAGAATTTATTAACTCAACACTCAATACTCAACACTTCACACTTTCTGAACAACTCCATTGAGGTTAATGGTGTGGCAGGGCGGGTTTGACTGTCGATCGAATTGCTGTGCGACTGGAGTTTTTGGCTAAACCCGCCCCTACAACTGAACTCCTGTCTTCATTACGCCATTGTTTGCCGCACAGATTTAATGGTTTCTAGGGAAATTTCTTGCAGGTCGCCAGCAAAATCATTATCGGGGGTGAGGAACAACATACAATGGCACTCTTTGCGCTCGCGCATGGGAACGCAGGGACAGTTCCAGAAGGCAGCTTTGGCCTCTGCTACTTTATCTTCGTAGTGGCGACAAGGACATAAGGGAGCGCCGAGTTCGTCTTTGTGTTTGGCAAGTCCTTCAATTACTACAGCCGTCACTGAAGGATCGACGCAGAAGTAAGTATTAGTCCTTTGAGCGTAGGTTTCGGAAAAATGCCGCATGGCTTCCAAAGAGTGTTCTTCTGATTGGTTTTTATTGGTTTCTGGGTTCATAACTGAAGATTTTTAAGTGGAAGCTAAGTTGTTTGTTTGCATTGATTGTATCGCAACACTTTTGCCGATCGATTTTTTTGTTTCGGTTCGACAACTCAAGAACAATACGCATGGGTAAGGCACGTTAGAACCGCGTCTTCCTGGGGGTAGCGCGTATCGCTCTCAACTGAGTTGATGGCCGCAACTGGCGCAAAAGCGATCGTCTGGCTTGACTGAAGTACCGCACTGACTGCAAAACCGTCGATGGCTTTGAGAGGCCGAACCCATACGCATTTCCATATTGCCCATACGCATTTCCATGGGATTCAGGTTCATCTCCATGTCTCCCATCTTCATCGGCTGCATGGGCTGCATTGGTTGCATGGGCTGCATCGGTGGCATTGGAGATCCAGGCATATTGTCAACTTGCTGGACTTGCATTTGCTGGGAACTCATACCAGATGGGGGGCCGCTAGTTACGCTGATGCTGTTTCCTTGAATTTGGATAAAGCGATCGCCATCTGCCCCATGAATCTTTAAGATTGCTCCATTGGGAGTTTGAAATATTTCTGGGGGTGAAGTCCAGCTACCCGTGGAAAAACTGGTACTAGATTGCTGCTGCTGTCCGTAACTGCTGCTAACAGTCGTAACGATCGTCTGGTTTCCTCGATCGTCTAGGTAGACTGTTTGACCCCTGCCTAAATCGCACATATAAGCCATGGTGATTTCCTGGCAAACAACTCTCCACTTTATATTCTAAGAGCTAATGACAGGTTCAGATTGAGGAGAAGAGAGGGGAGACAAGGGAGAGCAGGGAGAGCAAGGGAGAATTTATTAACTCTACATTCCACACTCTACATTCCACACTCTACATTCCACACTCAACACTCAACACTCAACACTTCTTAACCGCCAGGTTTGCAAATGTTGTAGTCTTCGTGAGACAAAATTTCTTGAGGGATCAAGGTACTGCCACTGTCGCGGCACAGCATTCGATAATTACGAGTAATGGGGATACTGACGATTAAGCGGTTGTGGCGAAGTCGCTTGCCACCAAATTCCCGATAATTGTTTTGAGTTTGCAAACCAGCAATGACGCTTCGCGCTCTTACCACGACATGAGTTGGCAGGTGTCTTAGGTCAATGGGATCTCTAGCAAAGGTGTCTTCCCACTCTTGTTTTTGCTGTTTTTTGTGTTCTTGAATTAAAGTTTCTTGGAGACAGCGGTGACAGATTTGACCGTACCCTTTATGACCGCATGGAAATGTCTTTTTTCGTCTAGACATGGCTGCCGCTCTTGACTTACACCTCCGTCTTTATCCTATCAGAGAGGGAGGAGGGCGAAGAGGGCGAAGAACAACTGTAAATTTTTTAACTTATGGGGGGTTTAGGGATCTATAAGTCTTATTCCCAAGACGATCGCTGCCTTTTTTCCCGATCCTAATACCATTTTGCTCGCATAACTGTTACGCATAAATTACCCGTAGGAGCGCAAAACATTTATGCGCGTCAACTTAACGGTCAAAAGCTTGCCCCGACAGGGGTTCAAAACCCCTGTCTCAAAGTTAAAGTCCTCTAAAGAGGACTCCATGGCCTTTGGGAAATTTAGTTCCTTAGTCCATTTATGGAAGTAAAAAAAATAATTGGGTAATTCTTGTGGGATAGCCCTCTGGGCTGTCCCACAAGAGGCCCGCCCCACAATTACCGAATTTAATTCTTAACCTTCATCAATGGACTTGAGCTTAAGCTGTGGGGTTTTGAACCCCTGGCGGAGATGGCTGAAGTCGATAGTGCAACAACGGCTTTAGCTCTGGAGATCGCACCTCAAATCCCAAACCCACAAAAACGTTGGCGCAGCCTGTGCGGAGCACGTATCGCTCTCCAACTTCCCACCAACCATATAGCTTTGTTACCATCTGCCTAAATCCGGCGATCGCCAGTTAAAATCGGGACAATATTGGCTAAAAATAAGCGTACATCATGGCTAAATCCAGTTCTTGGTCGTGCCACCGCCGCAATATTACTGCTGCGATCGCTTTAGCTTGGTTATCGACCCCGGCGATCGCCTCGACACCACAGATTACCCCAGAAGCGATCGCCTTACCAACAAACCTCATCTCGCAGCAGCCAGCAGCTAAACGCGCACAGCAACTTTTAGAGGAAGGAAGGCAACTCTATCGGCAAAAAACCTTAGAATCCAGACAGCGAGCAATTGCAAAATGGCAAGAGGCACTACCACTATTTCGGGCTGCGGGCGATAAAGCCGGGGAAGCCTTGACACTCTTAGGAATAGGTCGAGTTTACAACGATTTGGGAGAGCAGCAGAAAGCTCTAGATTACTACCACCAATCCTTACCCTTATGGCGGCAAGTGGGGGATAAAGCTGGGGAAGCTACCACTTTGAACAATATTGGTGCAGTTTACGACGATTTGGGAGAAAAGCACAAAGCCCTAGAATATTTCAACCAATCCTTACCTCTATCGCGGCAAGTAGGGGATAAATCCCAGGAAGCTAGCACTTTGAACAACATCGGTTTGGTTTACTCTACTTTGGGAGAGAAGCAGAAAGCCCTAGATTACTATAACCAATCCTTACCTCTAAGGCAGCAAGTGGGAGATAAATCTGGGGAAGCTACCACGTTGAACAACATCGGTTTGGTTTACTCTGCTTTGGGAGAGAAGCAAAAAGCTCTAGATTACTATAACCAATCCTTACACCTATCGCAGCAAGTTGAGGATCAAGCTGGGGAAGCTACCACGTTGAACAACATCGGTGGGGTTTACGACGCTTTGGGAGAAAAGCAGAGAGCTTTAGATTACTACCAGCAATCCTTACCTCTAAGGCAGCAAGTGGGGGATCGAGCTGGGGAAGCTAGGACTTTGAACAACATCGGTTTGGTTTACTCTGCTTTGGGAGAGAAGCAAAAAGCTCTAGATTACTATAACCAATCCTTACCCCTATCGCACCAAGTGGGTGACAAAGCTGGGGAAGCTACCACGTTGAACAACATCGGTTTGGTTTACGACGCTTTGGGAGAGAAGCAAAAAGCCCTAGATTACTATAACCAATCCTTACCCCTATCGCACCAAGTGGGTGACAAAGCTGGGGAAGCTAGGACTTTGAACAACATCGGTGGGGTTTACGACGATTTGGGAGAAAAGCACAAAGCCCTAGATTACTATAACCAATCCTTACACCTATCGCACCAAGTGGGAAATAAATCTCAGGAAGCTACCATTTTGGGCAATCTTGCTAGCCTAGAACGCAGCCGGGGCAATCTCAAAGCTGCCCTCACCTACATCAACTCTGCCATCGACATTATCGAAGACCTCCGCACCAAAATCGCTAACCCCGACCTGCGAACCTCTTACTTTGCCACCGTTCGAGGTTATTACCAACTGAAAACCGACATCTTGATGCAACTGCACAAACAGGAACCCAAGCAAGGTTACGATGCCCAAGCTTTAGAAACTAGCGAACGCAGTCGCGCCCGCACTTTAATCGAACTGCTAACAGAATCCAACGCCAACATCCGCCAAGGTGTCTCCCCCCAACTCTTAGAACGAGAAACTACCCTCCGCCAACAACTCTCGGCTTTAGAAACCCGTCGCCTCCAACTTCTGGGCGGTAAATACACTCCAGAGCAAAAAGCCGCCCTAGAGAAAGAAGATGCCCAACTCCAAGATCGATACCAACAACTCCAAACCCAAATCCGCACCAGCAGTCCCCGCTATGCCGCGCTCAAATATCCCCAACCCCTCACCCTAACTCAAATTCAGCAGCTACTAGACGATAATACCGTCCTGTTGGAATACTCTTTAGGCGAAGAACGCTCTTACCTGTGGGTAGTTACCAACACCAGCATCAAGAGTTACGAATTACCTAAAAAAGCCGATATCGAAGCCTCTGCTCGGAAATTCTATAGTCTCCTTACCGATCGACGCTCTTTCAACTTCAAGCCAGACGAGTTAGAACAAGCTAACCAACAGTTGAGTCAAATCCTCATCGCTCCTGCTACCGAGGAATTAGGGCAAAAACGCCTGGTTATTGTCAGCGATGGGGCATTAGCTTACATTCCCTTTGTTACCCTTTATCGACCCAAATCTAACGAACCCTTATTAGTTACCCGCGAAGTCGTCAACTTACCTTCTGCTGGGACTCTATCTAGCCTCAGAGAGCAAGTGAAAGGGCGCAAATCTGCTCCCAAAACTATAGCTGTGATGGCAGATCCGGTATTTACCAAAGATGACGATCGCCTCAAACCTAACACCAAACCCGTCCCCCCAAACAATAACCTCGACTTGGAGTTATCCCAAAGCAGCTTAGAGCGTTCCGCTACTGAATCTGGGGTTGAATTCGCCCGTTTAACCAACACTCGCACCGAAGCCGAGGAAATTGTCAAATTAGTCCCCAAAAACCAATTCGATCTCAAGTTAGATTTCGCGGCCAATTTAACTAATATCAACCGTCCCGAACTGAGTCAATACCGCATAGTTCACCTAGCGACTCACGGCATCCTCAACAGCGCCAATCCCACCGCATCGGGAGTAGTTTTATCCACGATCGACCAAAAAGGACAGCCAAAGAATGGCTTTTTGCGCCTGCGAGACATCTTTAATTTGAACCTGCCCGCCGATTTAATCGTGTTGAGTGCCTGTCAAACGGGTTTAGGTAAAGAAATCAGCGGTGAGGGGATAGTCGGCTTAACGCGCGGCTTCATGTATGCTGGTTCTCCCCGCGTCGTAGTCAGTTTGTGGAGCGTGGATGATGCGGCGACAGCGAAGTTAATGAAGAGATTTTATCAAGGGTTATTAAGTCAAGGTTTAACGCCAGCGGCGGCTTTGCGCCAAGCACAGCTAGAAATGCACCAGCAAGGACTAGCGCCTTATTATTGGGCAGCTTTTACCATTCAAGGGGAGTGGAATTGAGCCGAAATCCGGTTATTAAAATCATGAATCCAGCCCTCACCCCGCCTCCGGCACCCCTCTCCCGCGGGAGAGGGGACGGGGGTGAGGGCAAGCCAGATTTGCGATCGCGTATGAAGGCTATCTTTTCGGCTCGAATTACTGCTGGTTTGGTCTTAGTAATAGGGGTAGCTATAGTTGGCTGTCAGCAGTCACAAGTAAAGAATTCCCCTCTTAAACCTTTACCTCAAGACCAATTAGTGCAAGTTTATTTCAATCACAATGCTGCTACTAAATATCGAGAACCTTACCGTCAAAAACAGCGCCCTGGAGATAACTTAGAGGCAGAAATTATTGAGGCGATCGCCTCCTCTCGTGCCACTGTAGATCTAGCGGTGCAAGAATTCCGCTTGCCCCAAATCGCTAAAGCCTTAGTTGAAAAACAGAAAGCTGGGGTGCGGGTGCGAGTAATTCTAGAACATAATTACAGCCGTCCGTGGTCGTATCTTACTACTGATGAGGTGACGAAACTGCCAGTAAGAGAACGCGATCGCTATCAGGAATTCCGGCAGTTAGTAGATCTCGATCGCGATGGCAAACTCAGTCGGACTGAAATCGATCGACGGGATGCAGTAGCGATGTTACTTAATGCTAGTATCCCCATTATTGACGATACTGCTGATGGTTCGGCTGGTAGCGGGTTAATGCACCACAAGTTTGTCATCGTAGACGATCGCATCCTAATTGTTACTTCCGCAAACTTTACTCCTAGCGACATTCATGGAGATTTCAGGCGACTCAACAGCCAGGGAAATGCTAACAATCTCTTAAAAATTGAAAGTGCCGAATTAGCAGCCTTATTTACTCAAGAATTTAACTTGATGTGGGGCGACGGGCCGTTAGGCAAACCAGATAGTTTATTTGGGGTGAAAAAGCCGTTTCGTCCCGCCAAAACAATCGACTTAAAAGGTAGTAAACTTACCGTCCAGTTTTCTCCTACTTCCAGAACCGTACCTTGGAGCGAAACTACTAATGGCACGATCGGCAAAACCTTAAGTTCGGCAGTTCAAAAGGTAGATTTGGCGCTGTTTGTGTTTTCAGAGCAACTTTTGGCCGACATCTTAGAAAGCGATCGCCAGCGGGGTGTGGAAGTAAAAGCTTTAATCGAAAGAGAGTTTGCCTATCGCAGTTATAGCGATGCTTTAGATTTAATGGGAGTGGCTTTAGCGGATAGTTGTAAATATGAAGCTAACAATCGTCCTTGGCCGCAGCCAATTAGTAGCGTGGGTGCGCCCGTGTTAGCTAAAGGCGATTTATTGCATCACAAATTTGCGGTAATTGACGGGCAAACCGTTATTACTGGTTCTCACAATTGGTCGGCTGCTGCTAATACTAATAACGATGAAACGCTGTTAGTAATTCAAAATCCCACTGTCGCCGCTCATTTTACCCGCGAATTCGATCGACTTTACACTGTTGCCCAATTAGGAATACCAGCTAGTCTCAAACAGAAAATCGCATCCCAACAGCAACAATGCCCGCAGTTAGCTACTATATCGACTCCACCTGTAAGGGATCGCAGCGAGGGGAAGGTCAACCTCAATACTGCCAGTTTACAAGAATTAGAAGCACTCCCAGGCGTAGGACCAAAACTGGCTCAACGGATTATTGAGGCTAGAAATCAAAAACCTTTTACTTCTTTAGCCGATCTCGACGGCGTATCGGGAGTGGGCCCTAGTTTGTTAGAAACATTGAGCGATCGCGTCACTTTTTAATCGCAATAAAAGTAATCGATCGTCGTTCTTAATGAAAATTAAGAATTAAATTCGGTAATTGTGAAATGAGCGGGAAGATCCACCTTCTTGTGGGATAGCCCTCTGGGCTGTCCCCAAGAATATCCAATTATTTTTAACTTCTATATAGGACAACGATCGCCTCAATCAAGCGGAATTTGAGAACCCCAGCGATCTTGGGGGAAAAAGGCGCGATCGCTCGGCAAAGTGGCCACAGGTTCGGTCAGAGTAAATTTTCCTGCGAGCAGCCATTCCTTCAACTCTAAGGCTACCTTAGCAGATAAATATATACTCGCTAGAGGAGCAACTCGCACGCTTTTACCTTCGATCGTCATTTTGCCAGTTTTCAATTGGGCGTAACTGACTAAACCAAATGTAGGCCGAACGCGGCGAGGAATCGAGAAATCGACCACCGGGGCTACGATGTCTTTATCTTGCACGGCGCATCTAGCCACGACTGCCTCCGACAGCACTGGTAAGGGTACGCCTACCCCCAACATCAGAGAAGGTCCGTAATTTTTCAAATAGCAACCTCGCACCCACCGCCGATCCATTTGCTTGGCATCGCCAATTAATGCCACCGTAGCGGCAGGGCCGATCGGGGTACGATTGGGCAGGCGCTTTTGCATCGGAAAGTGCTGCGTTCCTTCCCAGGCGATATAACCTATAGCTCCACCTAAGAAAATTCTGCTGCCAATGCCGATTAGTTGCAAATCTGGGTCGTTGAGTAGGGGAGAAACGGCCCCAATGCTAGAGTAAACGGCGTTTCCCAGTCGAGGTTGCAAGATTCCTAAATAGGTAAACAACGGGCGATCGCCGCCATTAACCCCGACAATAAAATTCTGATACAAATTGCGAGGATTGTAGAGATAAAATTGGTTGATCGTCTCTTGGGTAATGGTAGTTTCAAACGAGGCTCTAGGGTAACAATCTGTCACCTGTCCGATCGCTCTTAGTTGCACTGGCTTACCAGCGATCAAATCTTCAATTACATGACCGCCCCCTCGCTCTTGCACGTACCCGCTGCGCCGCGCCTCTAGATCTGGTACTTCACCGATATTGGGGTATTCCACCATGGCTGTAGCGCCCAGATACAAATCTACCGCACCAAAGCCAGCGTAGGCAGGAACGCCATCTAACCAGCAAGAGCGAATTTTAATCGGTGGATCGGTATGTCCCAAGTTGATAATCGCTCCCGAAGACTCCATCGGTTCAAAAGTGCCCGTAGCAATGACATCTACTTCTTTAGCACTCTGAGTTACTCCCACCTCTGCCACCCGTGCTTTGAGTTCGCCAACCGTCCAAACTACTGCCTGCTGGCGCTGGATTTTGTCATTTATTTCGGCAATAGTTCGCATAGATAAAATTTGGTGGTAAGTAAGTCAACCAAGTTCAATCTTAGACGTGGGGCAGTATAGCAATCCATATTTCATAGGAAGTCGGCGGAAAACTCCATTCCCTTGTGGGTAGAGAGGGACAGCCGCTCGCCGACTTGGGGCATAGGGATAGGGCATTGGCAGGTTCTTTCCCATGCGCCATGCCCGATTTCCCATGCCCAAAAACTCCATCCCGCAAGTGGCGTGGAGTTTTTCATTTCTGCTTTATTACAGATTGTTGCTTTGTTCCTCAGAAAAAGGGTTTGGTAGATCGGACTCTTCTATTCTCAGGGGAGTCGCTCAAACGCCAGATCTGTTATGTATAAGCCCTTTCAGGAGCATTTAGAACGAGAACTGTTTCAACGGTTTGACCTGAAAAGTCGCCCCATTCCGCCGGGATTAGAATTTAACGTGAGCGATCGCGGTCGAAACCCCGCTACTATCCGCAGTTGGTGTTATGAGTGCCCAGAATTGCGCAAGATCCGCTACACCTATATCGATGCTGGCGAAAGCGCTCAAATCTTCAATAGCGTCATTTATCCCAGCCATGGCTACGATTTGCCGCTGCTAGGAGTTGACTTTTTATCTTTTGGAAAAGTCAAGAACCTGATAGTCTTGGACTTTCAGCCTCTATTTCAAGATCTGGATTACCAAAATAAATACATTAAGCCGCTACAAACTTTACACGGCAAATATCCCGATCTGGCACAAGATTTAGAGATGAAATTCTACGATGCCAACCAATATTTCTCTAAGTATCTGCTGTTTGCTAAAACCGATGCTCCCACAGTAGCAACGAGGGTTTTTGATGCCTTTAAAGATTATCTAGATCTATACTGGCAATTGCTAGAGAATGCCTCTCCTCTAACCGATGCGAGCGATATTCAACGGATCGTCAAAGCTCAAAAAGATTACGATCGCTACAGTGCCGAACGCGATCCGGCTTCTGGTTTGTTCGGCAGCTACTTTGGGCACGAATGGTCAGAAAAATTCCTCTACGGCTTTTTGTTTGAAGATGCAGTTCCTCTAGCCGTAGCATCCTGAATAAAACAATTCGCAATTCGCAGTTCGCAATTTACAATTTAGGAAAGTAACAGTTCCGAGTTCGGCTAGGATGGATTGCTTTGCCCTCCCTCTCTTGCTGTCACTCCTTCTCCTGTGGGCTACTGTGTATATAAAAGTTATCGGTTATGCCGTTCCACATCTAGATCCCCCTAAATTCCCCTTAAAAAGGGGGACTTTGATTCCAATCCCCACTCCTCGGTGCAAGCTGCACGGCGATGTGTATAAACGTAGCCGTGTGGGAGAGGCTGGGGTGAGGGCGCGAGGAATCGTGATAACTTAACTTCTGCCTCCTGTAGAGACGCGAGATCTCGCGTCTCTACCTTCTGAACTCCTGAACTCCTGAACTCCTGCATTCATAATTCAGATGACTCTTTACCAGCCGTTTCTCGATTATGCGATCGATTATTTGCGATCGCGTTTAGAACTCTCAGATTACCCCATTCCAGAGGGGTTTGCATCGAAGGCGGCAATTACAGGTAAAGGGAAACACCAAGAAGAAGTTCTCACTACTAGTTATGGGTGGCAATCCTCCCAGATGAGGCAAATTAGGGCTGCCCACGTCCAAGGGGGAAATGCCCTCCAGGTACTCAATTTTGTGATTTTTCCCCGATTAAATTACGATTTACCCTTTTTTGGGGCTGATTTGGTAACGCTACCAGGCGGACATCTGATCGCGCTAGATATGCAACCGCTGTTCCACAACGAGGCTTATCGCGCCAAATATACCGAGCCAATTTTGCCTATTTTTCGCGCCCACCAACAACATTTAGAATGGGGCGGAGATTTCCCGGAAGAGGCACAGCCGTTCTTTTCTCCGGCTTTTTTGTGGACTCGCCCCAAAGAGACAGAAGTGGTGGAAACGCAGGTATTCGAGGCCTTTAAAGATTATCTTCACGCCTACGTAGATTTTGTCTTGCAAGCTGTGCCGATTACCGATCCTGAATCCCTCAAGAAAATCGAAGAATCTCAACTGCGCTATCTGCGTTACCGCGCCGAAAAAGATCCAGCTAGAGGGATGTTCCGTCGGTTCTATGGGGAAGAGTGGACGGAAGAGTATATTCACGGGTTTTTGTTCGATTTAGAACGGCAGTTACCGATCGCTCGATCGCCTTTGACTTTGGGATAGACTTTACATCAATAGACTTAACTGAGAACCATTAGCCGTTTTATGCACTTCAATTCGAGTTTGAAAAGCTTCTTTGAATTGAGGCATATGAGTTACAGCGAGGATGCAAGCAAAATCGGGAGCGATCGCATTAATCGCGGCAATCAGGCGATCGCACCCTTCTCGATCTTGGGTGCCAAAACCTTCATCGACTATTAACATTTGCAGCGCCGTTCCCGATCTTTGGGCTAACAGTTGTGCCAAGGCTAACCGAATGGCAAAGTTGATCCGAAATGCCTCGCCGCCAGAGTACGTTTCGTAGGGGCGAGTGCCGCGAGCATCGCCGATTAAAATATCGAGAGTATCGATTAATTTGGCATTTTTAATATTATTAGAACTGCGGGATTTGGCACTTTTGCCAGTTTTTTGAGTGACAAAAGTAACGTGGAGTTGGTTGCCAGTTAATCGAGAGAGAATTTGATTGGTTTCAGCTTCTAATTGAGGCAAGATGTTTTCAATCATTAAAGCCTGAATGCCATTCTTGCCAAAAGCTTGAGCTAATTCCTGATAAACCCGGTATTGGCGGCGACATTCTTGTAATTCTTGCTGTTCTTTCTCCGCTTGAACTTGCAAGTTCTCTAATTGTAAAAGCTGCTGTTGTAGCCTACCCAGAGTGGCTAAATATTCATCTAATTGCTGCCTTTGCTTTTGAGTTTGTAGTTCTAAAATTTGGATTTCTCCACTCGGATCGGGCATTTGTTCTAATTGCTCGACGATCGCTTGCATTTGGGCTGCCATTGCCTGTTGGCTGGCCAATTTTTCTTGCAGGTTTCGATCGAGGGTGCGATCGCGTTCGATGAGTTGGGGATGCTGTTCTTGGGCTTGCTGGAGTTCTTGGTAGCGCAGTTGCCAAGATTGGGCTTGCCTGAGAGAAGTTAACACCTCGTTGTGTGCCGAGCGATCGTATTCGAGTTCGGTAAGATGGCGATCGAGGGCGGAAATTTGACGCGCGAGTTCGGAATTAGCTTGCAGATCGGCGATCGCTTTTTCTAGATCGGCAATTTTGGTTAAAACTTCTGGCTTTTGAGCTTCTAGGGCCGATTGGCGGCGTTGAGCATCTTTGATTTGAGCTTGGCGAATTTCTGCCCACCGCCAGCGTTCTACCTCTCCCCTAGCTAGGGCATGGGTTTGTTCGTTGTAGTTGAGTTGTTGCAATTGGGCATCTAAGGTTTGCAATTCAGCTTGCAATTCGATCGCGTATTCCCCAGCCCGAATCGAGATTTCTAATCTGGCCTCTTCCTGGGCGATTTTGTCCAATCGTTCCTGCACGTTGGTAGTCGCTTGCAGTTGAGCGGTTAGTTGCCCCCGTTCTTCTCTCAATCTTTCATAGTTAGTTAATTGTTGAGATAATTGCTTGTATTCACCCCGCAAAACTTGTAATTCTCGTTCGCAGGTAGCTAGCTGTTCTCGCACTACCCAAAATTGATGCTGGACTTCTTCCTGTTCGGTTTCGGTTTTTTGCACTACCCGTGCAAAATGGTGTTCGTCAAGAGGGCGATCGCACAAAGGACAACAAGCATCCGGTGTCTTTAACATTTCCAGCTTTTGTCCCAATTCGGCAATCTGTTTTTCATAAGTACGCTGATGTTCTTGCAAGCGTTCTTGAAAATTCCGGCGTTCTAAACCCTTTTCTTGTACCCGCTGCTGGTAAACTCGCGTTTTCTCCAATTCTTCGATTTGCGCCTCTACTGCCAACACCGTTTGCTGCAATTGAGGTTGACGCGCCCCCTCAAGTTCTAGTTCTCTAGCTGACGATCGCAGTTCTTCTAATTTGGCGGTAATCTTGGCATGAGCGCGATCTAATTGCGCTTGCAGAGTCAGGCGGTGTTGCAGCAAGGGCGATACTGCCAGTTGCAACTCATCGAATTCGGCCAGCCGTTGGCGGCTGCGCTGTAATTGCTCTAGGGCAGCGGTGACTTCTCCCTGGCGTTTTAAGGTTTCTAAGTTTTCTTTTTCTTGTTGCTGCCACCCTTCTAGTTTGGTTTGGGCTTGGCGAATTTGGATTTTGGTTTCGTTAATTTCCCTCTCTAACTGCTGCTGTAACTGTTGCTTTTTCGCCAGGGCCTCTTGGTAAGCTTGAAACTTGGCTGAGAGAGATTCTTCAGTAGCTTGCAGCTTGAGATATTGATTATAACCCTCGACGATTTCGGTTTGGCGATCGATTAAACTCGCCAATTGCTGCTGCTGTTGGCGATTCATGGCGATTTCTTGTTGCAAACGATCGCGATCTCGATCGAGATTTTGGCATTGTTGTTGCTGCCAAGTAAGCTGTTGCTGCCAGGTTTGCCGCTGAGAAAACAGGGCTTGTAGCTGCTGGAGTTTTTGCCTGTCTGCCTCTTGAACCTGTTGCAGTTGGCTCAGTTGAGTTTCTAACTCGGCTTTTTCTGCCAGCGTCGCTTCCCGCTGTTGGAGTTGAGTTTGAATCGTTTGCCAAGAACTTTCTAACTGTTCGGCTTGCCCTTTAAACTGCTTGGATAAATCTTTAGCCTCTTCTGCTAAAACTTCGTAGCGATCGAGTTTCAACAGATCGGCGAGAATCTGTTTGCGTTCGTTAGGGCGTTTGAGCATGAACTCATCTGCTCTCCCCTGACGCAAGTAGGCAGAATTAATAAACGTCTCGTAATCGAGCTTGAGGTAGCGAATAATTAGCTGTTGGGTTGCCCTTACCCCCCGTTCCGTCAAAGAACGAAATCCGCTGCCCGTATCGATCTGAAATTCTAGGGAAGTGCTACCGCCCCGCTGACGGCTGCGGATCGTGCGATAGATCTGCTGCTGGCTTTGAAAGATGAAATCGACTCGCACGTCTTGAGCGCCAGCATAAATCACATCTTCTTCCGAATTGACGCGACTTTCGCCCCAAATCGCCCAAGCGATCGCTTCTAACAAAGAAGATTTGCCAGCACCGTTAGCACCGCAAATACAAGCGGTATGCAAGCCTCGAAAATCTAAGGTGGCTTCGCGATAGCTGAGAAAATTTTTAATTGTCAGTTGTAAGGGAATCATCCAAGCAAAGCGCCATACTTCGATTAATTTATTAATATCAGTACAAATGCACTGTTGCCTAGTCTATCAGATGTTAAAAGTAGGGGCGAAGCATTTGAGCGATAACCCAATTCCATGAACTAAAGTTTGTTGACCAAAGGCTAAGCGGAGATGATTGAAGATCGAGGCCTAGCAATGGCTCTAGCCTTAAGTTGACACCAATGGCTTCCCGCCTGCCCCTGGGACAGCCGGGACGGCTAGATCGCAAGTCATTTAGAAATACTATATATAAATATTCTATTTATTTAGCTTTCGGCGCATTTCTGTCAGAAAAATGTCTTCTGGTACTCCTTCTAGTCTAGATCGCACATTTTCCTCTATGTATCTAGCTACAGCTTCCTCGCCAATAGCTGGACTCTTCAATTCCACGTTTCTCGAATAAAATCTCGATGTCCCGGATCTCGTTTTTTACAATTGGAAGCAAATTTGAGAAACCGCTCGCAGTAAAAACTGAAGAAGCGATCGCCTTCATTAAAGACGATCGCCTGCTTCACCAAATTAAGGGAGAGAGAGCACCTATTTCTTAGGAGCAATTAGCATCATCATGTTGCGACCTTCTTTTTTCGGTGCTTGCTGGACTTCTCCGAGTTCTTGCAAATCGGTAGCCATCCGCTTGAGTAGTTCTTCCGCTAAATCGCTGTGTTGGATTTCTCGACCTCGGAAGGTAATGGTCGCTTTAACTTTGTCACCAGCTTTGAGAAAGCGTTCGGCTTGATTGACGCGCACTTTATAGTCGTGTTCTTCAATTTTGTAGCGCATCTTGACTTCTTTAACATCAGCCGTGTGCTGCTTTTTCTTAGCTTCTCTAGCTTTTTTTTCTAGCTCGAACTTATATTTGCCGTAGTCCATAATCCGGCAAACGGGCGGATCGGCTTTGTCGCTAACTAGAACTAGATCGAGTTCTTTTTCTTCGGCCAGGCGCAGGGCCTCTTGAGGTGTCAGAATTCCCAGTTGTTCGCCATCGGTATCAATTACACGAATCTTGGGAAATCGAATTCTTTCGTTTATTTGGGGTAGATCGCGAGCGCGTCTTTTTTCAATCACAGGTTCTGGAATTGTATGATGTAAGCTATGTTCTGATGAAGAATAAGGTTGACGTACCAGTCCATTTTATCCAATGCTCGATCTTCAGCGCAAAATTTAGCTAAATCTTAATCGATCCGGTCGGTCTGGTATTTGCCCTTCACTCTAGCACCCGGATCGAGTTTTTGAACAGCAGATCGATCTTTTGGCAGGTAACTCTCGTTTCTGCCAGCCTTGAGATCGCCCCGATTTGGTGCTGGCAGCGACGGCTCAGGGTTAGCGATGAGTCAAGATCGAGGAAATTCTTGGAGATGCAGCAGATCTGCCTTCAGTCTGTTGTTTAAACCTCATAGATAGCGGCATTGGAAAAACGATGCCATAGATGTTTGCAGGAGAGTGGCAAAGATGGGTTGTAGATACAAGGGGCGGGTTTTGCCAGCCAGGTTGGAGGCACACCAGTAAATGTCAAATCAAACCCGCGCTGCCCGACCGATAACCCACGCCAGGTTGAAGGCACACGCCATCAAATGTCAGGTCGAACCCGCCCTGTCTCACCGATAACAGCAATGATGAATTATGAGATGTTCGCATCATATCCATCAAACAAGAACAAGATTCGATCGCATTCCTAACGATCGACCGAACCCATAATGATATCGATACTGCCCAAAATGGCCACAATATCGGCGACTTTCACCCCTTTCAAAATGTGGGGTAAAATTTGCAGGTTATTGAAATCTGCGGCCCGAATTTTCCAACGCCAAGGGAAGACATTATCATCTCCCATGATGAAAATTCCTAACTCCCCTTTACCGCTTTCGATCCGAACGTAATGTTCGCCCTTGGGAATTTTAAAGGTAGGAGCAACTTTCTTACTAATGTACTGGTAGTCAAAACCGTTCCATTCAGATTTAGGCCCCTCTGCCAGTCGCTTGGCTTCTAGATTTTCGTAAGGGCCGCCAGGAAGTGCCTTTAAAGCTTGGCGCAAGATTTTGACTGACTCCCGCATCTCCCGAATTCTGACCAGGTAACGGGCCATACAATCGCCAGCGGTTTCCCAATGAACTTCCCAGTCTAAGTCGTCGTAGCATTCGTAGTGGTCTACTTTCCGCAAATCCCACTTCACCCCAGAACCTCGCAACATCGGGCCTGAAAGTCCCCAATTAATGGCTTCGTCCCGACTAATCGTGCCGACACCTTCTACCCGCCGCCGGAAAATGGGATTATCGGTAATCAAGCGTTCGTACTCGTCTACCTTGGGATCGAAGTAGTCGCAGAAATCTTCGCACTTATCGATCCAACCATAGGGTAAATCGACTGCTACCCCGCCAATCCGGAAATAGTTGTTATTGACCAGCCGATAACCTGTAGCCGCTTCCCACAGATCGTAGATCAGTTCTCGTTCGCGGAAGATGTAGAAAAAGGGAGTTTGTGCGCCCACATCAGCTAAGAACGGACCGAGCCACAGTAAATGGTTGGCGATCCGATTCAACTCCAGCATGATGACTCGAATATAGCTAGCGCGTTTCGGCACTGGAATATCTGCTAGTTTTTCTGGGGCGTTGACGGTAACTGCTTCGTTGAACATTCCCGCTGCATAGTCCCACCGACTCACGTAGGGAACGTACATGACACTGGTGCGACTTTCGGCAATTTTTTCCATGCCGCGATGCAGGTAGCCAATAATAGGTTCGCAGTCAACGACATCCTCTCCATCTAGGGTGACGATCAGCCTTAGCACCCCGTGCATGGAAGGGTGGTGGGGCCCCATGTTTAAGACCATGGGTTCGGTTCTGGTTTCAATTTGTGCCATACAGCGAGCTATCTTCCATTAACAAAGATTTGGGCAAAAGCACCGACCTCGATCGAATTTGGCAAAAGTCTCAGATAGCTGGTGCTTATCGATTTACTACCTGGTGTTTACTTTTGTTACGCTTACCCAATTATAAGGATTTTAGCCTCGCGAATGGAATGGGAGCAGAAAATCCAGGAGGCAAGATTTGAGATTTCCCGCTCGCTATTTGTTTGGTAAATCGGGAGCGCTGCTATTTATAGAGATCCTGCCCTCGCAGCCTGGGCGCGTCTCACCTCTAATTCTCTCTTGCGACTGGTGAAATCGAAAATGTAGCGGGCTACCGTTAGATTGGCGATCGAATTTTTAGATTGAGTTTAGTTTTACCATGTTTTTACAGAACAAGCAGACCGGAACTTTAGTAGAAATACGCGACATTGAGGCCCTGTTCGACCCCACCAAAAGCGCTGTCACCGCCCAAGGGCAAGCAGGTGAAGAGGAACAAGACCCCGAACCTTTTGAGAAAACTCAATTAATTTTTCCGTCTGGTGAGGATTTACCTCGTTGTTGGATAGATGCTAATTACAGACAAAATTAGAAACCCAACATTTCTGAGTGTTGGGTTTCGCTATCGCACGGGCTAGGGTCTACATTAATTATGGTCGATCGACCGGATTTGATATTACCGACTGTGCGATCGGCTGGCTGTAACTTCTACTGCCTGTCGAGCAGCTTTAATTAATTGGAAATAAGGCGGTTGAGTAACATCGACTTCGCTGTTATCGGCTTCACTCTTGGACAAAATCCCCGTTTTCTGTCCTTGTTGAATTGACAGAATTTTGCCTTCAGTATTGACGATCTTTAATTCTTGCAAAGATTCTGACAGGCTACAGGTATACGATCGCTGGTTGTAGTCAAATTTAGCGACATAGCTGGGGCTATTAGATGCAGCTACCTCTGACAATCTCGCACCCACTAACTCTAACTCTAGATTGGTTTTACCATTCCAATTATTTTCTCTGAGTTTATAGGCCACATCCAATCGCGGCGGTAAGGGAAAGAATTCACCCCAACGCCAAGCTATAGCCTTAAATTTTGTCGATCGACAGTTTGTTGATAGCGTCATTTTGATATGACCCTTACCGACAATTTGTTGATCCAGAACGCGGGCATTCTGCGTCCAAAAAACGGGATCTCGGTTCTCGATCCCGCAAGGGTGCAAAGCATCGATCTGCTGGAAGAGATCGAGATCGATTTGCTTGAATTCAGTTTGAACGTCGATATAAAGTAAGGGTTTAAGATCTTCTGGCCGCAAGCATCGACGTGCAAAGGTACTAAGTCGCGATCGCAATGCTTCTAAGTTGCTCGCCCGCAAGGAAAAACCGCCAGCCGCCTGATGTCCGCCGTGCTTTTCTAATAAATCTTTGCAAAATTCCAAAGCCTCAAAAACGTGAAATTCAGGAATGCCTCGCGCCGAACCTCGGATGTGAGTTTCATCTTCGTAAGTGCCGATGAATACTGGTACGCCGTACCGTTCCACCAAGCGAGAAGCCACGATCCCGATTACGCCGTGATGCCATTGAGGTTGCACGATCGCTAATACCCGACTTAGAGGTAGAGACGCAGCATACAAATTCTCTACCAAAGCGATCGCTTCCTGCTCGATTTCGCCGCACAATCGCTGGCGATGTTGATTGATTTGTTCGCATTGCATCGCCCGTTCCAATGCCAACCCCATATCGTTAGTAGTCAGCAATTCGATCGCGATTTGCGGATCGGCAATCCTCCCCACCGCATTGATCCGAGGTCCCAAACGAAACCCGATATCTTCCGGCTTAAGAGATTGTGGAGCTAGATTTTCACTTTTGACTTTTGACTTTTGACTTTTGACTTCCTCCCTCTCTCCCTGCTGTACGCCAGCAATTTGAATTAAAGCCTTAATTCCAGTTACTTGCGACTCAGGTAACAGTTGCAAGCCTCTTCTCACCCAGCGGCGATTAACGCCTGTTAAAGGAGCTAGATCGGCAATAGTTCCCAGAGTAAATAGTTCTAGTAGCGGCTTGACTAATCCCTTAGATTGCCCCAACTCTTGGGCTAGGCATACCGCCAAAACATAAGCAACTCCCACGCCAGCCAAACCGCGATAGGGAGAAGTTTCTGGTAGCAGCTTAGGGTTGAGAATCGCATCGGCTACGGGTAACTCTGGCGGTAAGTCGTGATGATCGGTGACGATTACCCGCAGCCCTAATTCTCTAGCTCTGGCGATCGGGGCGATCGCCGCAATGCCGTTATCTACAGTTAAAATTAGCTGCACCCCTTCAGCGTGAAACTCTTCGACGATCCGCTGATTGATCCCGTAGCCTTCCTGCATCCGGCTGGGAATAGCGTAATCGACTACACCACCGAGCGATCGCAAGGCTCTGATTAATAAAGCCGTACTCGTCATGCCATCGGCATCGTAGTCTCCACAAATGGCGATTTTTTGTTGCGAGGCGATCGCTTGTTGCAATAACTTAATGCTGACAGCTAAATCGGCAAATTCTTCTAAGGGTGAGGGCAAGTTCACAGATTCCGGCTCTAAATACGATCGTGCTTGTTCTGTAGTCGTAATTCCCCGGCCGAGCAAGACTTGAGCGATTAAAGGAGAAAGATTTGTGACTTGGGCTAGCTGTTGTGCCAGTTTTGGCTGTGCTGGTGTTACCTGCCATCTTTGGAGTGGCAATTGCTGGCGGTTGGGGGACGATTTTGGAGTGCGATCGAACATCAAATCTCCTAAACAGCAAAATCCTGGCATTAATAAGAATACAGAATTTTAGATGTTTAGAATTACTCAAAATCGACCTCACCCCAAACCCCTCTCCTGCAAGGAGAGGGGCTTTCTCCCTTCCCTACAAGGGAAGGGGGCAGGGGGTTAGGTCTTGCTATTCTGCCAAAATCGAATAAATTTCCCGTCTGACTTGCTCTAGCAATTCTCGCACCCGATGAACCCGATCGCGATCGCCGCTGCGAACGACTGTCACTATGGCAGTAGAAAGTTCTGTTGCCACTCGCCGCAATTCCATCAACTCTTGCCAGCGATCGTTAAAGGCCTCACCAGATGAAGATGAAGATGGCGATCGCTCTTCTAGTAGCTGTCTGCCTTCATCGGTAATGGTGTAAATCTTTTTACCGCCTTCTTGAACGCTAGTGACGTAACCGCCTTCTTCTAGCATTTGCAACGTCGGATAAACCGAACCGGGACTGAGGCGACGAAAACCACCATAACGATTTTCTGCGGCTTTGATCAGGTCGTATCCATGGGCGGGACCTTCGCTTAATAGTTCCAGCAACATGAATTTGATATCGCCTCTAGGAGTTCTAAAGCCTTCACCAAATTCGGGCGAGAACCAGTCTTTCCCGCCTCGTCCGCCGCAAAAATTTCGGTGTCTGCCGTGGGCAAAAAAGGGAACGCCCCAAAACTCTGCTCCCACTCCTACTGTTGCTACTCCTGGAGAACAGAACCCATACCTTTTGAATCCTCGAAACATAGATTAATTCCTCCTGCAATTCTTCAAGTTTACGATATATCATTATCGATCGCGATATATCGTTAATTCGGATAACCGTAAGCCCTGTTTGCAGGAAACCGAACAGAAGAGGGGGAGACAAGTCAAAAGTCAAAAGTCAAAAAAACAACGCGCACTTTCTAAGCTTCTAGACTCCTATCTCCTGAACTCCTCAATTAAAGAATCGAGTAGCGAAATTTTGCGAGCGATTGGGGGATAAAGCTCTAGCCTTGAGGATAGCGGCGGCCAAAAAGGCATAAGAAACCACGCCGACTAACATCAGCAAGAAGCCTCCGATCAATAATCCTGCTGCTGGAGATGAGGAAAAGAGGCCCCCAAGAAACAATCCTAGAGAAGCGATCGAGTTCCATAAAGCGTGAAGCGTGGCCGCACTAAAATAGCCTATTGCTAAAATCCGCCAACGCTTGCGGGGTTTGAGCATACTCAAGCCAATAAAATAGCCTAAGTAGCCGCTGTAAGCCATGTGTCCCGACACGGAGCCAATAATTCGGGGAATCAGCAGTTGCAAGCCAGCTTCTATCCCTGCCTCCTCGATCTGGCGCGGCACGTAGATCAGCAAAGTTTCGACTAAAGTAAAGCCAACGGCTGAGGCCGCACCTAACAAAATGCCATCTAAAGGCTCCCAAACTCCAATCCTCTCTCGCGACGGCGAATGCAATCTGGTACCCAGGAGTAATACCAGCACTACAGGTATGGCTTTGAAAAATTCTTCACCCAAACCAGGACCGACAAAGTTAGCCAACAGTACGTTAAAAAAGCTGGCTTCGCCAAAAAGATTAGCCGCCCCGACATTCCACGGTATGAGGGTAAAGTCGGCGACAAATAGCAGCGACAAAATTGTAAAGACGATCGATCCAGTTAACAACCACCAAGGCTTGGGCTTACCGCACAGTCGGTAGATAAAGTAGTAAGCCGCTAGGGCTAAATATAAGCCTAATAAAGTTGCAAAGGTGATGAAGCGATGCCCTCGATTGGATAGCGCTAAGCTAAAAAACATCCCCACCACGAATACCACCGTAAAGATCCCTGGAATCAGGAATGCCTTACGGGCTAAATCTCTGCCCGTAGAAGCTATAGGAAAGACCTGAGAAAATCTCAAAGAACTCGGCTGACTTTCACCAGCGGCACTATAAACAGGAGGTGGCGGCGGTGGCGGTACGGGAAGCGGTGGCGGCGAACCCGGCGGTGGCGGCGGTGGCGGTACGGGAAGCGGTGGCGGCGAACCCGGCGGTGGCGGCGAGTACGGATTAGCTACTGGGGGGGCAACGGGTACTGTTGGGGGGTAATAGGGGTTAGCTGCTGGCGGCGAAGGAATAGTTGGTTGGTAAGTTTGTTGGTACTCGAAGACAAATTCCGGGCAATTTTGACCTGGCTGGCCGAACAAAATGCGATCGCCTGCTTGCAATCTATGACAGCCGTAGAGTCGCTGTCCGTTAACGTAAGTACCGTTGGCGCTGTTGAGGTCGCAAAGTTCCCAAGCCGGGGGTACTCCCAAAGGCGACGGCGGTTGCAGGGGTCGCACTGCCGCATGACGGCGCGAAACTCCGCCAAAGGCATTGCCCAGCACGATTTGACAAGTGGTTTCTCGTCCGATTACTATTTCTCGATCTTCAGGAAGCTTAAACGGAGGTACTTCTTGCCCAACTGCTCCTGCAAAAGGCAACTGTCGAAGAAATCCACTGTGAGTCATATATTTAGAAGTTACTGATTCTGCCTAGCATCCTTAACGGCAGCATAGAAAAATAATACTGTTAGGGGAATGCTAGCGGCAAGAATCGAACCTGTAGCTAGACTGCCGAGTTCGGGTGCGCCAGAAGTGAGTTCAAATACCGAACCGACGCTAGCGATCGCCGTAATGCAAGAACCGAGCAAAAACAAACCGCTTTTGGGAGTATAAATCATCGATCGTACCTATATATCAATTTTGTCGGTTGGGTTGAGCCTGGCGAAACCCAATATTGGTGGGGTATGGGATTTCCTCCTTCAACCCCACCCACGCGCGTTATTGAATTTGCGCTCCTAAGCTACAGATTTAACCGCTTGAGGCGAGAAGCCGTGCTTTCTGAGTTCTTCAGTCAAAGCCAAAGCATTTTGCACCCGATCGACAAATAATACCCCATTGAGGTGATCCATCTCGTGCTGAATGACGCGAGCGAGCAGTTCGGTCGCTTTTAAGGTCTGCGGGCGACCTTGTTCGTCTTTGTAGCTAACTTCAATTACTGCTGGTCTGGTGACATCCATATATACGCCAGGGATGCTCAGACAGCCTTCTTGAATGACGCACAGGTCGCGACTGTAGCTTTTGATGACTGGGTTAATTAAGACTACGGGAGACGTGGCGGCGTTATTTGGTTCGCAATCGATGACGATTAACTGTTTGTGAATGCCAACTTGGGGGGCAGCCAAACCGATACCATCTTGGCTGTACATGGTTTGCAGCATTTCCCGCACCAGTTGGCGAGTTTCTTGGTCTACGCGAGCAACCCGCTTGGCATCTTGGCGCAAAACGCGATCGCCTAGATAATGCAGATCTAAAGGTGGTTTTTCTAACTTGATTTTTTCAACCGCAACTTGAGAAGTCATGGAATTTTGACTAACGATTATTTTTAACAGGTCAACTTTCCTCAATCTTAACAGTTGGTTACAGGTTTTATCATGGTAAGGGTCTGGCAAGCTAGCTCTTAGCCAATTAGACATTACTCTCGCTATCCGAAACAGTTATGCCAATAGTTGCGGCAGAAAATTTAAGTAAAGTCTACCCAGTAGCAGTTAAAGAACCAGGACTTAAAGGCACGCTAACCCACTTCATTCGTCGCAACTACCGCCAGGTAAAGGCGGTGCAAGACGTTTCTTTTCAAATTGAAACTGGTGAAGTCGTGGGCTTTTTAGGGGCCAACGGCGCTGGCAAGACTACCACGCTGAAGATGCTCACGGGATTGATTCATCCTTCTAGCGGTAAAGTCAGAGTTGCTGGATACGTACCTTTTCGCCGCCAAGAGGGATTTTTGCAAAAGATTACCCTGGTGATGGGGCAAAAGCAGCAATTGATCTGGGATTTGCCCGCCCTAGATTCTTTGAAAATCAACGGGGCCGTGTATGGTATCTCCGACAAGGAACTTAACCGTCGAGTCGGGGAACTAGTAGAAATGCTCTCATTAGAGGGCAAACTCAACCAGCCAGTAAGGAAGCTTTCTTTGGGCGAACGGATGAAAGCTGAGTTGCTAGCAGCACTTTTGCATCGCCCGCAAGTTTTGTTTCTCGACGAACCGACGCTGGGTTTAGATGTTAACGCTCAAGTTGGGGTGCGAGAATTTTTGCGAGATTACAACCAACGCTATCAAGCTACTATCCTGCTAACCAGTCATTACATGGCAGACATTACTGCTCTTTGCCAGCGGGTGTTGCTGATCCACCAGGGACAACTGATTTACGATGGCAGTTTAGATGGTTTGTTAGAGCGTTTTGCTCCCTATCGAGAGGTAAAAGTAGAATTAGCCCATCCCCTACCCCAGGAAAAGCTAACTGCTTACGGGGAGTTACAAGCGGTTGAAGGCAGGGAAGTGCGTTTTTTAGTGCAGCTAGAAGCTTTGACTCGAACTGTGGCCAAGATTTTAGCTGAGTTGGAAGTCAAAGATTTGACTGTTACCGATCCGCCTGTTGAAGAAGTTATCGGACGAGTTTTTAGTTCTGGAGTAGTTTGAGAATTTTTTATCAACCACAGATGAACACAGATAAACACAGATACAATTTATGCTTTTAAGATTTACGCAAAGCGTTTATTTGTTGTATTCGTAGGGTGCGTTAGCGCAGCGTAACGCACCGCAACTTGAGTTATTGAAGCGTCCAAGAGGTTAAAAAATTTAATGCGCCGATTTATCAAAAGTATTAACACTTTGCTTGTTACTTACTATGCCTATATGCTTGAATATCGAGCCGAATTAGCATTATGGGCGCTGTCTAATTCCTTGCCGTTTATTCTGATGGGTGTATGGGTGCAAGCGTCTCAAAGCGGACAATTTGGTTTGCAGCCTATAGATTTAGTTCGCTACTTTCTCGCAGTTTTTATTGTCAGGCAGTTAACTATAGTTTGGGTGATCTGGGAGTTTGAAAAACAAGTATTGCAAGGTAAACTTTCTTTTCAATTGCTCCAGCCGATCGATCCGGTTTGGCATCATGTAACGAGTCACATTTCCGAACGGCTCGCTCGCTTGCCTTTTGGTATAGGATTAGTAGCTTTATTCTTTGTTATATATCCACAATCTTTTTGGATGCCAAGTTTCTCAAGGCTGTTGCTATTTCTGTTAGTTTGCGGATTGGCTTTTGCTCTGCGCTTTGTCATTCAATATACTTTTGCCATGTTTGCTTTTTGGACTGAGAGAGCAGCAGCGATCGAACAATTTTGGTTTCTCTTCTATTTATTTCTTTCTGGCATGATCGCCCCGTTGGAATTATTTCCTGAAGGCGTGCGCGAGGTAATTTTGTGGACTCCATTTCCCTATCTGGTAAATTTCCCCGCGGCCATTTTAGTTGGGTTGCCAGCAGATATAGGACGCGGTTTATTAGTAATGCTAGGTTGGGGAATAGTATTTTTCATTGCCAATCGCTGGCTGTGGCGACGAGGACTAAAGCAGTATTCGGGGATGGGAGCATAAAAAATTAACCATAAAGGCACAAAAAATACAAAGATAAATATGCAAAGATTAAGCCAAAATCTCATTATTTTTCTGTTGGCGATCGCCTCTACATCTTGCACTGCTCGGACTGCGATCGTCGTCTCAAGTGCGCCATCTCCAGCTACTCCAGTTTGCGAAGATTTTCTGGGAAAGTGGGATAAAAAACCAAAAGAGCTACAGTTTTCTAGTTGTAAAAAGATGAAGAATCCGCAAACAGAATCATTAGTAGCGTCTTACAGCGTTAAAGGTAAAGATGCAGCCCAAGTAGAAAGCTTTCTGCGTCAAAACTTTAAGATGGAACCTCTCAAATTTTTGTGTTGTGGCTGGGAGCCTACAACTGCTGTGGATAAACCAAATCTGCCTAGATATGGTGGCTATCGAGATCGAGATGGTTACAAGTATGAAATTTCCATGTACTCTGAAGAAACGCTGGTGAATAATCGCCAACATTGGAATCGAATTCCTAAATTTAACGTTCGCGTTACTCGGTATCTTCAAGAACCTTAACTAGTTGTTAATACCAACTCTAGTTTTAGAATATTGTTTATTCTTGAGTCCCTGTCAGCAAACTTTGTAGCCCACTGAGACAGCCGGGACGGCTATCCCACAAGTCATGAGAGCAAGGCTATATTATCAGATCGTAACTTAACTACTAGGAATAGCCATGACAGTACGTAGATTTAAAAAAGAAGCTGCAAACCACAAATTCGGAGGTCTTTGGCATATCTATGAAATGGAGATGTGGGATGAAGATTACTTCAATATGGAAACTCAGGCTTATGTAGAGATCGCATCTAACTCAGGTGAGTTTCAATTCGGACTAGTAAGCGGATCTATAGATGGGTATGTAGAGACAGTAGGCGATCGCGAGCGTTTTACCTTCACTTGGGACGGACAAGATGAGATGGATGAAGCCAGTGGCAGTGGGTGGATGGAATTGGCTGGTAAAAATGAGGTCAGGGGCTTAATTGACTTCCATATGGGCGATCGCTCTACGTTTAAAGCCAAAAAAGCCGACTGAAGTGAATAAGAATTAAGATCTAGTTGAGGACGATCTTTTAGATTAAAGCCAAGCTGATGAATCAAAAACGCGAGTTTCCCAACTGGGAAAAATTGTATCAAACCGATGCAGTGGAATCGATGCCTTGGTTTAATCCCGAACTAGATCCAGATCTCGATCGCGCTTTAACCCAACTCCACCTCAAAACAGGAAGCGCCTTGGATCTGGGAACCGGGCCGGGAACGCAAGCGATCGCATTGGCAGAACGGGGTTTTGATGTCACCGCCACCGATCTTTCGGAAACGGCTGTCAACTTAGCTAAAGAAAAAGCGCAACAGAAAGGTTTCAACGTCTCATTTCAAACAGACGACATCCTCAACACCCATCTCAATCGCAAATTTGACTTAGTATTCGATCGCGGCTGTTTCCACGTCCTGCCTCCCGAATGTCGCCTAGATTACGTGCGCACGGTTGCTGGTTTAATAAAGTCTGGAGGTTATTTATTTCTCAAGTGTTTTAGCTACTTAGAAACCCGCGAGTCAGGCCCTTATCGATTCACCCCCACAGAGATTCAAGAGATGTTCGGCGATCGATTCCATGTCAGATCGATAGAAGAAACCGTCTATCACGGAACCTTAAACCCACTACCTAAAGCCTTATTTTGTCAGATGGAAAAATCTTGAATACAGGAGTTTAGGAGTTTAGAATTCTCTCCACGTCCCCGTGTCCCCGCGTCTCCGCGTCTCCGCGCCCCCTCCCCCCATCTCCCCATCTCCCCCTCCCCTCATGCTGCTATCGTTGCGGATTGAAAACTTTGCTCTGATCGATCGCCTGGAATTAGAATTCGGCAGCGGTTTGAACGTGCTGACGGGCGAAACTGGTGCTGGTAAGTCGATTATTCTCGATGCGATCGATGCGGCCTTGGGCGGTAAGGTTTCTAGTCGAGTAATTCGCACGGGAGTCGATCGGGCCTCGATCGAAGCCACTTTTCGCGTAGATCCAACCGTAGCCGCTTGGCTGGCAGAACAAGAAATCGACCTGCTAGATGACGGTAATGCAGTTTGCTATCGAGAAATTTCTGTAGCACAAGGCAATTTGCGCTCTCGCAGTCGGGTGAACGGCGTGTTGGTGAACCGACAACTGATGGACGGATTGCGCGATCGCTTGGTGGAAATTACCGCTCAAGGTCAAACTATCCAACTAACGACCCCTGCCCGCCAGCGGCAATTATTAGATCTTTACGGTGGGGCTAAACTACTACAACAACGAGATATCGTGGCCTCTGCCTATGCAGATTGCCAACAAGCACTGCAAGCTTTAGAAAAGTGCCGCCAATTCGAGCAACAACGCTGGCAACGGCTAGATTTACTGGAATATCAAATCCAAGAATTAGCCGCCGCTCGTTTGCAGGAACCGGACGAACTGGAACAGTTAGAACAAGAACGCCAGCGCCTCAGTCATGTCGTCGATCTGCAACAGTTGAGTTACAAGGTATATCAAGCACTTTATCAAAACGATGCTGGTGAAATCGCTGGGGCTGACTTGCTGGGCGATGCTGAGGCTACTTTAAGGCAGATGGTAGACTTCGATGCCGGATTGCAACCGATTCTAGATCTGGTCGGTACCGCCTTAACTCAAATAATAGAAGCCGGACGGCAAATTAATACTTACGGTGAGGACTTAGAAAGCGATCCCCAGCGCCTGAGCGAGGTAGAGGAACGAATGCGATCGCTCAAGCAGATCGTCCGCAAATACGGGCCGCTAGATGAAGCGATCGCCCTCTATGAAAAACTACAAGCGGAACTGGCAGAAATCAAAGGCGGCGGTCAATCTTTAGAGGAACTGGAAGCTAATTATCAACGTTTTCAAGCCGCTTTGACCCAAGTTTGCCAGGAACTTACTCGCCTCCGTACCCTGACCGCTGGCGATTTGGAAGGCCGTTTGGTAGAACAACTCAAACCGCTAGGGATGAAAAAAGTCAAGTTTCAGGTAGCGATCGCACCTTGTCCCCCCGCCTCTACGGGAGCCGATCGAGTGACGTTTGAATTCAGTCCCAATCCTGGAGAACCATTGCAACCCCTATCGGCGATCGCTTCTGGTGGTGAGATGAGTCGCTTTCTCTTGGCCCTGAAAGCCTGTTTTTCTCAAGTCGATGCCACAGGGACGCTGATTTTTGATGAAGTCGATGCGGGGGTAAGCGGCAAAGTCGCCCAAGCGATCGCCGAACAACTGCACCAACTCAGCCAACGCCATCAAGTTTTATGCGTTACCCATCAACCTCTAATCGCGGCGATGGCAGACCATCATTTTCGCGTCGATAAACAATTGGTGGAGAATTCCGAAGCCAAAAGACCAGCTTCGGCAAGCTCAGCTACCAAATCAAAAGCGATCGATTCCACTCCCGACTCGGTGAGGACAGCGATCCGAGTCAGTCGGTTGAGCGATCGCCAAACTCGCCGCGAAGAATTAGCCCAACTAGCTGGCGGTAAATCTGCCCCCGATGCGATCGCCTTTGTCGAATCTCTCCTCGATCGAGCAGCCAATCAGCGCCAAAGTCAATCGCAATCTTAGAAAGCGATCGGCCTACCAAATCATCTCATACTTCCTAATTCGGCCCTCACCCCAGCCCTCTCCCGCAGGAGAGGGAGCAAGAACGAGCGGGAGAGAACAACAGGGTGCAAGAGGAAGAAGGGAACCCAGATTCAAAGTCCTCTCCTGTAGGAGAGGGAGCAAGAATGAGCGGGAGAGAACAACAGGGTGCAAGAGGGAGAAGGGAACTCAGATTCAAAGTCCTCTCCTGTAGGAGAGGGAGCAAGAACGAGCGGGAGAGAACAAAAGGGTGCAAAAGGGAGAAGGGAACCCAGATTCAAAGTCCCTCTCCTGTGGGAGAGGGATTTAGGGTGAGGGCTAGATTCAAAGCTTTTAAAACCAGATTTCCTATCGGGTTGACAGATTGGGGTTTTATTCGCTATCTTAATCATAGTCGTTATGACTTCGTATTAATAAGAGGCAGACAGATAAAAATTCGGTAAGCATACTCCTCCTCTTTCCTTCTCTAGGAGAGGGCGATCGAACATCTGCGCCATTAATTTTGAAACAAAGGATGACTACATCTCGTAGAGAGGAACTAGAGTGATGGTGAATATAGTCGGTATCGGTGGCAGTTTAAGGCCTGACTCGTACAGCCAGCAGGCGCTGAATTTAGCAGCTAAACGAGCAGAAATTCTAGGTGCAAATGTAGAAATTCTCGATCTGCGAACGATGAACTTGCCATTTTGCGATGGCGGAGATGACTATGCAGATTACCCAGATGTAGAACGCTTACAAGAAGCAGTTCGCCGTGCGGACGGTTTAATTTTGGCTACCCCCGAATATCACGGTAGCGTCAGCGGCGTACTCAAAAATGCCCTCGATTTGATGAGCTTTGAACATCTCAGTGGTAAAGTTGCTGGCTTAATAAGCGTTTTGGGCGGTCAGTCTAATAATAATGCTCTCAACGACTTGCGAATAATTTTGAGATGGGTACACGCTTGGGTAATCCCGGAACAAGTTGCGATCGGACAAGCTTGGAAAGCATTCGGCCCTGATGGCAAACTGTTAGATGAAAAGCTTTCTCAACGGTTCGACCAGTTCGCCCAAAGTTTAGTAGATAATACGCGCAAGCTTCGCGGTTAAGCTCGATCGCACCAATGAGATCTCCGGAGGTTGGGTTGAGCCAAGCGAAACCCAACGAACCCGATCGTAATGCCCCATGTTAGCTGCTATCGCGTCTAGCTCGATAAGTGTGAGATTTAGCCAGCATTTGCTGGACGCGAGTTTCTAGATATTGCTCTAGTTCTTCTAGAGGAGCAGCACCGCTAGCAAATCGGGCAAAACCTAGCATCGTCGGCAAATCTTCGGCATCGCGCAACCCTACAGTGGGAATTGCTGGACTCAACGGACGGAGGGAGAAATCGTCAGCGTTAAATACTGGATTGCAATGAACGATTGCCCTTTTGCCTTCAGGATCTAATTTAGAGCAGTAAACCCGCAAGACTTCGGCTGCACCATGGGGCGGATCGTTTTCCCAACCATCAGAAATAATTACTACCAATTCTGGTTCCCAAGTTAACGCCTCCAGCAAAGGCGTTGCTAAGTCGGTTTGGCCGCGAGGAACTACTTGCAAAGCATCCTGCACCGGAATCGTCCAAAAAGCACGATAATCCTCAGCCGCCGCCTGTAAAAGGTAGTGGACTGCTAAGGCAACTCCTAGAGGGCGACGACGCTTTTCGGTAGAACCAGAACTAGAGTAACTGCAATCTAAAACCGCCGCTACCCGTCCTACCTGCAACGGTGCTTTCTGCAATGCCAGACGTGCAGATCCTTCAAGCGCTAGATGCAGGCGTTCGCCCTCTCGTTGTCTTTGCTCTAAACTGAGGGAAAGAACGTACAAAGCCAAACGGGTAAGAGGTAGGCGGTGAAAATCTACTTTCAGTTCTACCTCGCCAGTACGGGCGGCACTACCTTGCAGGCGCAGCTTTTCACCCGTCGTCATCTGTTGCTCGATTTGGTTCAAGAAAACTTGCCGAGGAATTTGATGTTTGTTAGCTAAACCCTCAGCTACAGTAAAGGGCAAATTGTAGACTGCTTGGGCGCTGTAGTAGCCTTGGCGAAATTTCTCGAATAACTCCGTCTGATAGACCCGCTGCTGCCAGTGACGGAAGAGAAACGGCCCTAGTTCGCCTTCTAACTTCAAATGAGCGTGAATGGCGATCGCTCTCATCTTAGAACGGTATTTGACCGCATCAAAGGCAATGCGATCGGGGCGAGTAGCGAGATATTCGCGGGCAATCGCTCTAGCGCGACGGTTATTAATCTTCCTCTGCCGGATTTGCTCTAATACTTTCCATGCTCGATTTGGGGGTAAAGCTTGCAAGGCGGCCGCAATTAACGCTCCCTCTTCTGCTTTATATTTCGGCAGAGTATCGCGCCCCGTTGCCAGCAACTTCAAAATAATCTGTCCCTGGTTAAAATGATTGATTCCGGCTGCCAAAGTCCGAGCGTAAAGCAACCGATAGTTACCCAGAATATAGTCGTGGAGAAAATCGATCGACACTTTCTGGCCGTAAGCATCATCGTAGAACTCTCGCTGTCCCGTACTCGCCAGACAAGCATTAATAAACATTACCAAATCTTCCCGCGCCACCTGTTCGCGGCGTTCGTGGTTCATTGCTAGTTGTCAGTAGTTAATTTTTCCCCTGCTTCCCCATCCCCCCATCTCCCCATCTCCCCATCCCCCCATCTCCCCATCTCCCCATCTCCCCATCTCCCCATCCCCCCATCTCCCCATCTCCCCATCTCCCCATCTCCCCATCTCCCCATCCCCCCATCTCCCCATCCCCCCATCCCCCCAGGGCTATTTGGGGAATGGCGGCACGACTAGCTAGTGCCACTTCAAAGGTAGAGTTCGGAAGTCGTACCAAAGTCCCGCAAATAGCTAGTTTCAAACTAGCACGTTCGCCCCTGCGAGCAGAACTTAAAAATAGTATACTACGCATACTACAAGAGAGGTCCTAGTTTGACAATACAGACGGCGTGCTAGACCGAGACGACCCTATAGAGTCTGGAGATCGGGTAAGATAAGACTTAGCGATACCTAACTTGTGGTATCGATGTCGAATATTGATAGAAGATCCAATGGACAGCAGTCCATCTAGCCACAGTACGAAACTCCTCTAGCCTGGTGAGGCTCGTCTCCCAGCGCGGGGGAGACAAAGGAGGTTTGATGCTCGTGCAGGAAAGTCGGACACCCCTGTCGGACGTTACGGACTTGAATAGGCTCAAATCGGAGCTAAATCAACTACCAGCGATCGACGCGGGCGATTATATTGTGGAATTGCCTGTGGAACGGCGGGCGATCGCCTTTCGGGTGCTGAAAAAAGAGCAGGCAATTGCTGTATTTGAGTATCTCCCTCCGGAAGTGCAAGAAGAATTGATCGATTCTCTGCACGATACCCAAGTATGTCAAATCGTCGAAGCCATGCGTCCCGACGATCGCGCCGAACTATTTGATGAATTACCTGCTGGAGTAGTCAAGCGACTGCTATCAAAACTCAGTTCTGTCGAACGCCAAGCCACCGCCACGATTCTCGGCTATGAGGAAGATACGGCTGGGCGGGTAATGACGACCGAATACGTGCGGTTGCGGGAAGGGTTGACTGTCGAACAAGCCTTGAGCAAGATTCGAGCGAGCGATCGCGACAAGGAAACGATTTACTATGCCTACGTTACCGACGACAACCGCAAATTAGTCCGCGTCGTTTCCTTGCGGCAACTTTTGTTTTCGATTCCCGACGCTTTGATTCGCGATATTGCCAGCGATCGCGTTCTCAAAGCTAGGACCGAAATGCCCCAAGAAGAAGTGGCGCAATTGATGAAGCGCTACGACTTGATCGCCCTACCAGTAGTCGATCGAGAAGATCGGCTGGTGGGAATCGTGACGATCGACGACGTAATCGACATTATCGAAGAAGAAGCCACTGAAGACATCCAAAAACTAGCGGGTGTCAGCGGTGGCGACGAAGCTGCTTTGTCTCCTCCCCATGTCACTATTACCAAGCGGTTGCCCTGGCTGTTGGGGAATATTGGGCTGTATATCGGTGCTGCCAGTGCCATTGCCCCTTTTCAACCTGCAATAGCCGCAGTTCCAGTTCTAGCTGTGATCATGCCGATTTTATCCAACACTAGCGGCAACGTGGCGATTCAAGCTCTATCTGTTACCGTCAGAGGACTGGGGATCGGTGAAGTTACTCCCCTAGATACCTTTAAAATTCTCCGCAAAGAAATTTTGGCTGGTTTAGGTACATCTTTGGCGTTAGGAATAGCTTTAGGCATACTATCGTTAATTTGGTCGCCACCCGACGAACGCTGGGTAGCCTTAATCGCGGCGATCGTCATGGCAGTTAACGTCTTGGTAGCAGCTACCTTGGGAACTCTACTTCCCATGACTTTAAAACGCTTCCACCTCGATCCCGCTTTGATTAGCGGTCCTTTATTGACTACAACTTTAGATGCGATCGGGTTTTTAACTTTCCTGTCCTTAATTTCTGTGGGCTTGAAGATAGGATCGAAATAGGTGTTAGGGCTTATCGAACAATAAAAGAGACAGTGGCGATCGACTACTCAAATTTGCTAGCGATCGCACGTATTCATTTTTAAAAAACGGAGTTTGTTGGTAGGCAAACTCGAAACATTAGGAGCCGAAAACCCACCATGACACAAGCAATCGAACAACGAACCTACACCCCTGATGAGTATCTCGAACTCGAACTTGCATCTGATACCCGCAGCGAATACCGCAATGGAGCTATTATTCCTATGACTGGGGGTACGCCTGACCACAATGAATTAGCAATTAACCTTGCATCTCTTCTCAAATCTGCTTTACGGGGAAAATCCTACCGAATTTTTGGCAGCGACCAACGGCTTTGGATTCCCGATCGCCACCTTTACACTTATCCAGATGTAATGGCGGTCAAAAAACCGCTACAGCTTCAAACAGGACGTACCGACACCATAATCAACCCCTGCTTTATTGCTGAAGTTCTATCCAAGTCAACCCAAGATTACGACCGAGGCGAAAAATTTTCTGCCTACCGTACCATTGAAAGCTTCGGCGAATATCTCCTCATCGACCAGTACAGCGTTCGCGTAGAACACTACGTCAAAACGGCTGCTAATCAATGGCTCTTCTCAGAATATAGTGATGCTAATGTCACATTGGACTTGAGAACTTTTGATGCTCAAATCGGAATTACCGCTCTCTATGAAAACATCGATATTGATGCTTGAAAAACCAGTGATGGCGATCGCACCTGGTGATTTTGGCCAGTCGTGCTACGAGCGATCGCCCAAGATTGAGTTAGCTTAATATCATCGTGGAGATGGTGTTTTGAGATGAGGGTATTAATTACAGGCTTCGAGCCAAACGACGATGGCTTAAATGCGTCAGAGTTGGTTGTAGTTTCGTTGCGCGATAACCCCCCTCAAGAACTCAGTCAATACATCGATCGCATTGACTTCAAAATTATGCCCGGTAATACCAATATTCTCGGACAGGTAGTAGATGAAACTCTCAAAGCAGTCGCGCCGGATATTTGCATTGGGATCGGTCAAGCGCGAGGATATAACAGCATAGCTCTCGAACGCCTGGCCAAGAATTTAAGATACTTTGTAACTTTAGATAAAGCAGGCAACGCACCCAAGGGAGAACCAATTATCTCCAATGCTCCCGCAGCCTACTGGAATTCTTTACTAGAGCCAGATAGTTTAGTGAAGTTGCTGGAGAGCCACAATATCCCAGCGAAAGTTTCAAACGATTGTGGAACTCATTTGTGCAACCAGCTTTTTTATCACTTTCTTCACTGGCGGGAAATTCATCATCTCGATCTCAAGGTTGGTTTCGTCCACATTCCAGTATTGCCAGAGCAAGTCATTAAATACTGGCCAGAGTCGCCATTTATGCCGATCGAGATGACCCGTAAAGCGATATCGCTAATCGCCAGCCGTCAAATTCAGTCCGTTCTCCAAGCTGGTCCCCTCTAACCAAGATCGCGCCCGCCGACCGTAGTAAAACTTAATAATTTCAGGAGCAGAGGCTCTGATGCACGGGTATACACACTTTGATAGACTTAAAAACTGAGAATAGCCAGATAACTCTGCTGTAAAAAAAGCAGTCGGGAGGACAAAATTCGTGGAAAACACTTTAGGTCTAGAAATTATTGAAGTCGTAGAACAAGCCGCGATCGCGTCTGCCCGTTGGATGGGGAAAGGAGAAAAAAACACCGCCGACCAAGTGGCAGTGGAAGCCATGCGGGAGCGGATGAATAAAATCTATATGCGGGGCCGGATCGTAATCGGGGAAGGAGAACGTGACGACGCGCCGATGCTTTACATCGGTGAAGAAGTTGGGATCTGTACCCGCGAAGATGCCAAAACTTTTTGCAACCCAGACGAACTGGTAGAAATCGATATTGCTGTCGATCCTTGCGAAGGTACTAACTTAGTAGCTTACGGGCAAAATGGTTCGATGGCAGTGCTGGCTATTTCCGAAAAAGGTGGCTTATTTGCCGCCCCAGACTTTTATATGAAAAAGTTAGCAGCACCACCAGCGGCTCGCAATCATGTCGATATTAACAAGTCTGCCACGGAAAATCTGAAAATTCTCTCAGACTGTTTGGAACGTGCCGTAGAAGAATTAGTGGTGGTAGTGATGGATCGTCCCCGCCATAAAGAGCTAATTCAAGAAATCCGCCAAGCTGGAGCCAGGGTGCGACTGATCAGCGATGGCGACGTTTCGGCTGCTATTTGTTGCGGCTTTGGTGGTACTAACATTCACGCCCTTATGGGTATAGGTGCAGCCCCAGAAGGCGTAATTTCTGCTGCTGCCATGCGATGCTTGGGCGGACATTTCCAAGGACAGTTAATCTACGATCCGGCAGCGGTAAACACTCCCGAAAGCGAGAAATGGACTAAGGAAGGCAACGCTGCTCGCTTGAAGGAAATGGGCGTTAGCGATCCCGATAAAGTCTACAATGCTGAGGAATTAGCTTGCGGCCAAACAGTGCTATTTGCTGCTTGCGGTATTACTCCTGGAACTTTAATGGAAGGCGTGCGCTTCTTCCACGGAGGTGCCAGAACTCAAAGTTTAGTCATTTCCAGTCAATCTAAAACCGCACGATTTGTCGATACCATTCATATGTTTGAAGAGGCAAAATACGTGCAATTGAGGTAATCGATTGCAGGATGAAAAACGAAGGATGAAGAATGAATTTTTTAGCTAGATGTTCGCTCTTCATCCTTTTTTTAATCGTTATGGCAATCGAATTCGATCGGCTAACGATGGAAGTGGTGCAGGCAGTATGCCTGCACCCGCAACAGTCAAAATAGCGATCGCACGGGTCTACGATCGATCTAGGATAGCTATATCTCTTAAAAAATCAGATAAAAAACAACCACGTATAGCAATTGTATGAACATTGCCGTCATCGGTTTGAGCCACAAGACAGCCCCAGTAGAAGTGCGCGAAAAACTGAGCATTCCAGAGCCACAAGCAGAAAGCGCGATCGCTAGTTTGCGCGGCTACCCTCATATCGAAGAAGTAGCTATCCTCAGTACCTGCAACCGCTTAGAAATTTACATCGTCACTACCGAAACCGAGCCAGGAATTAGAGAAGTAACTCAGTTTCTAGCAGAACACAGCAAATTACCCCTACACCATTTGCGGCAGCACTTGTTCGTTTTGCTCCATCAAGACGCTGTTACCCATCTGATGCGAGTAGCAGCGGGTTTAGATAGCTTAGTGTTGGGAGAAGGTCAAATCTTGGCCCAAGTCAAGCAGACTCACAAACTAGGTCAGCAATATCAAGGGATCGGATCGATCCTCAATCGTTTATTCAAGCAAGCCCTGACAACGGGCAAGCGAGTTCGGACCGAAACTAGTATCGGGACTGGGGCTGTTTCTATCAGTTCGGCAGCAGTAGAGTTAGCCCAAATCAAGGTGCAAAATTTAGCCGCTTGTCGCTGTGCCATCCTGGGGGCAGGAAAGATGTCTCGCTTGCTGGTGCAACATCTGATCGCCAAGGGAGCCACCAAAATCTCTATTATCAATCGTTCTTTGCAACGGGCAGAAGAATTAGCCAGTCAGTTTAGCGATGCCCCATTGCAACTCTATCCCCTGGCTCACATGATGGAGACGATCGCATCTGCCGATCTAGTCTTTACTAGCACCGCTGCCACCGAACCTCTATTGAACCGCAGCAAACTCGAAGCCGTTTTAGCCTCGCATCAGAGTTTAATGTTGGTGGATATCTCCGTACCGCGCAATGTGGATGCTGATGTCAATGAGTTAGAGAACGTGCGGGCATTTAATGTCGATGACTTAAAAGCCGTAGTCGCTCAAAACCAAGAAAGTCGGCGCAAAATGGCTCAAGAGGCAGAAGCCCTATTAGAAGAAGAGGTAGAAGGGTTCGATGTCTGGTGGCGATCGCTCGAAACCGTTCCTACCATCAGTTGCTTGCGAGACAAAATGGAAACCATCCGCGCCCAAGAGTTAGAAAAAGCTCTATCGCGCTTGGGTTCTGAATTTGCCGAAAGACATCAAGAAGTCATCGAAGCTTTAACGCGCGGCATCGTCAATAAAATCCTCCACGATCCGATGGTGCAACTGCGGGCGCAGCAAGACATTGAAGCCAGACAGAAAGCCATGCAAGCCTTGCAAATGCTTTTCAACCTCGATTCTATAGGCGCTAATCAAAATACTTAATTGCAGTTCAAAGCCCGATTTCAACTGATATCGAATTCGGTCGATTGGCGATAATTAACGTAGAAACCCAACGTTCCTGGGGTGTTGGGTTTCACTGCGTTCAACCCAACCTACAATCTACAATCTTTACCCTTTACCCTTTCTCTCTCCACCCTCTCGCCCCCTCTCCCCCTGCTGCGGACAACCCCAGAGAATACGCTCGTGCTGGTAAATGGCCATCCCTGGTTTAGCGCCTTTGGGTTTATAGACGTGCTTCGGTGCGGTATATACTACGGCAACGCGATCGCTTTGCCGTCCTCGACTGTAATAAGCCGCTAAGTCGGCCGCAAATTGGAGATCGGTTTCGTCAGGTACAGAACCTGGTTCTAAGCGCAGCAAAACGTGGCTGCCAGCAATCTCTTGGGTGTGAAACCACAAATCGTAATCGGAAGCTACTCGAAAAGTTAATCGATCGTTCTGGCGATTGTTGCGGCCGACTAATAATTCAAAGCCGCTAGGAGTTCGGTAACTATAAGGCTGCGAGTCGGTAGCATCGGGGCGGCGGCGTTGTTCCCCAGCTTCTAGATATCCCTGAGCGATTAGCTCGTCTCTGATTTCTAAGATTGTTAGCAGATCTTCTGGTGCTTGGTAGGTATCTAATTCGACTAAACTTTCTTCTACCTGTTCTAAATATTGAAGTTCGGCTTTAACTTCTGCCAAAAGTGGCTCGACGGCACTGCGAGCGCGTTTGAGCTTTTGATGGCGGCGATAGAGAGCCTGGGCATTTTGGATGGCATTTTTTTCTGGTTCTAAAGGAATAGCGATCGCTTCGCCAGTTTCAAAATCAGATAAAACTATAGACTTCATCCCCGGTTGCCACTCCTGGAGGTGTGCCATCAATAGATCTGCTTGTTGTTTGTAAAGATCTGCCCCATCAGACTGCTGCAAGCGTTCCTCAAAGGAGGTGGCTTTCTGACGCAATTTGAGTAATAGATTGTTCGCTTTCTGGCTCAGTTGATGGTGTAATTGGCTAAACTCTTGTTTTTCTAGTTTCTCGGTGTAATAGCGGTTGAGCAATTCTTGAACTGTTCCCACGGGTTTGACTACACCCCACCCCATCACCGTGTATCCCTCAACCGTAAAACCAGGACGAAATCCGCAATTCGCAATTCGCAATTCGCAATTCGCAGTTAATAATTCTTCGCCCTCTTCGCCCTCTCTCCCCATCTCCCCATCTCCCCATCTCCCCATCTCCCCCTCTCCCAACACCTCCAGCCACTCTTGCCACCTGAGAAATAAGCGCTGCCAGTCAGATGCTGCCAAAGAGTCGGTAGATCGATCGGGATCGAGATTGGCGGCTCGTACCATAGAAGTTGCTAGAACCGAACCCAAACCTCGGTAACTTTTCAGCAGTCGATTTACCAGCTTTCCTGGTATCAAACTCACCCGCTCTTGCCAGCGTTCTAGAGATTCGCTATGGCTGGGAATCGGTTCCGTCAGTGAGGGAGGGCGTTCGTAAGGTTGTCCGGTTTGGATCGGACGGACGCGAGATTGCTGGGAACTAACTTGATGGGCAGCAGTTACAATTAGATTATCTGCATCTGTGAGGATGACGTTGCTATATTTGCCCATAATTTCGACATACAGATGCCATTTGGGTGGTTCTTGGGGGCGTTGGGCAAATTGCAGATCTAATACTCTCTCCCAAGGAGCGATCGCATCAATGGCGACTAACGCTAAGCCACCTAGTTGATGCTTGAGTTGTTGGCTGAAAGTAAAGGTGTCTGGAGTTCTCGGTGGCGGATCGCCCAAACACATTCGCGCCGCTTGGGGATGCCAGCAGATCGTCAGCCAGCCCCGCTGCTTCAGAGTTCGCAATCCTAAAGCAATGGTATAGCGATCGCGTTGATATACCTGTTCCAAGCGGGCAGGAATCCAATCGGGACGGAGTTCGCTACAGACAGCGGCGATCGTGGTGAAGTCAACTTGCTGCATTCTCAATAACTGGCAACCAAACAATTATCCAAAATTAACCACAGAAACTAAAAAACAGGGTTTTTGGCAGATTTCACCCTTGTTAGTCCCAATTTTTATGGCTAACATGAAATTATAACGTTTCTCATTTGGGTGAATTACGGCGGTTTTTTGGGGTAGCGACTGGGAATTCTCAAGGTTTTCTCTGCTCTCATCATTCTAGATAACCGAGGTACGCAAACTTAAATCGAGAAACGCTATGAGTCCTTTCAGCCAGTTTGCCAAGTTAGGTGGTTAATTTTTGTTATGGAAATTCAGCTAATTAATATCGGTTTCGGCAATATTGTCTCTGCCAACCGAGTGGTAGCGATCGTCAGCCCAGAGTCAGCCCCGATCAAACGGATCATCACTGATGCCAGAGATCGAGGACAACTGATAGATGCTACTTACGGACGGCGTACCAGGGCGGTGATTATTACCGATTCGAGTCATGTGATTCTCTCTGCCATTCAGCCGGAAACGGTTGCTCATCGCTTTGTCATCGGTAAAGATAGTAGTGCCAATAATAACTAAGTAGGCGTTAGTGGTTCATAGTTGGCGCTCGATCGCTATGAGCCTACTATCTCCTCAACTGAGTGCGGTAGTTTAAGGCAGTATCTGTTTGAGAAAATCGGCGCGTTCTGGAGTCTGCAATCCTGTTTGCAAAACTGCCAGAACCGTAGCCAAATCGCCCTCGATCCTCGAACTCATGGCGGGTGAGGCGATCGCCATTTTCTAACGGTGGAACTTCGATCGAGGTTGCTGTTATTTGAGTGTTGGGTTTCAATGGCGAAGACGATTGCATATATCTAATACCATTTTGGATTAGGAATAAGCTTCTCAGTCTGAATTGAGAAATTCCAAATAGTAACCGCTCAATTCTTTCACTGCTAAATCGTAAAATTGCTTGCCGTGTTCTGGAGTAGCCAAAGATGGATCGGAACCCATGCGCCCGTCAGGATAGCGCCTGCGGAAGTCAGTCGCGCTATAAATGGCGTGTCCGGAACCAACTTCAGCCGAAAGCGGTGCTTGTTTGATGGCTGAAGGATAAAGATATTGCGTTACTGCTACTTCGCTGGGCGTGGCGTGAGAACCTTCGCGATCGCCGTATAACTCTTTGGCTAATTTGTAAACCGAACTGCAAGTAAACCAGTTACCCACCTGACACCGAACTAAATGAGCGTTAGACAGATTTAAATCGGCCAGATGGGCGTAAGTTTCAGCAAAAGCAGCTTTCAGGGTAGCAATATTGCCGCCGTGTCCGTTGATAAAGAAAAACTTGGTAAAGCCAGCCTTAGCTAAGCTAGTAACGTAATCCTGCACTAGCTGAATCATCGTACTGGGGCGCAAACTCATCGTGCCAGGAAAAGCCATGTGATGTAGTGCCATGCCTACATTAATCGTCGGCCCTACTATCGCCGATACTTCATCGCCCACACCGCGAGCGATCGCTTCAGCAGTAACAGCATCAGTTCCAATTAAACCAGTCGGGCCGTGTTGCTCGGTCGAACCAATTGGTAAAATAATTCCAGTAGAGTGACTCAGATAAGCTTCTACTTCCGGCCAGGTACTCAAATGGAGCAGCATATTTTAGAGAAGGAGAGAGGGTGAGATGGGGAGATGGGGAGATGGGGAGATAGGGAGATAGGGGACAAGGGGGATAACTGACAACTAACAATTAACAATTGACCGCTGACAATTTGCAACCAGTTTTATTGTATATCTGGGTTAAAGACTGAAAATACTATCGGGTTCTATCATGCTGACTCTCGAACTGCCGAAAAGCAATCCTACGCCAGAACTCGGTTCGGCCAGCCGAATCCTGTTAGTAGAAGATGAAGAGTTAATTCGGGAAATGTTGATCGTGTCTTTGGAGGAGGAAGGCTACAAAGTCGTCACGGCTACAGATGGAGGTGCGGCTTTGTCTTTGCTACAGAATGCCGAACTCAACACCAATACCTTTGACTTAATCGTTCTCGATTTGATGTTGCCTCAAGTCAATGGCTTAGATCTATGCCGCTGGCTGCGCTACCAAGGCAATCCAGTCCCGATTTTGATCGTCTCAGCTAAAAGTACCGAAACCGATCGCGTCTTAGGGCTAGAAGTAGGGGCAGATGACTACATTACCAAGCCCTTCAGTATGCGGGAATTAATTGCCCGCTGTCGTGCCTTATTGCGCCGTCAACGCTTGAACTTATCGGCCCAACAGCCAGTTCTGCAATGGCGAGATGTCACGCTTTATCCCCAAGAGTGTCGGACGTTCGCGCGGGGAGAAGAAGTCAATCTTTCACCGAAAGAGTTTCGCTTGCTGGAATTATTTATGAGTTATCCCCGTCGAGTTTGGTCGCGGGACCAGTTAATCGATCGAGTATGGGGAGCCGATTTTCTAGGAGATACCAAAACAGTAGACGTTCATATTCGCTGGCTGCGAGAAAAACTAGAAAAAGATCCCAGCCAGCCAGAATACGTCATCACCGTTCGCGGTTTTGGCTATCGATTTGGATAGGGAAGGGGCATAGGGCATAGGGCATGGGGCATAGTTTATTCCCCTTGCTCCCCATCTCCCCATCTCCCCATCTCCCCATCTTCCCCTCTCCCCCTCTCCCCATCTCCCCTCAAATGATAGAATTCCTGCTGGGGCTAGCGATCGGCATTGGGTTTTGGCTTTGGCGACAGGCTTGGCTCTACCGCCAACTGCGAAAAATTTTGGCATCGTTGCAAACGGGTGGGGCGGAAGGGACTTCTTTACCAATAGTTTCTCGCTTGCGCTCTGGGATCGATCGCCACAATCGTTACAGACAAGAATTAGAAAGCAAACTCCAAGGCTGGGAAAACTTACTTCGATCGGCCCCTATCGGCTATCTCTGCGTCGATGAGGAAAACCAATTAGTTTGGTGCAACCACCGATCGCGACAGCTATTGCATATCCAACAGTGGCAGCCAGGAGAATTACGCTTGCTCTTAGAGGTAGTGCGATCTTACGAGTTAGATCGACTGATCGAGCAAACCCGCCGCCAGCAACAGCCTATGCAGCAAGAATGGCTGTTTCACCCGGTTTCTGAGGATGCTTTGGTGTTAAGCGAGTTGAAATCCCTAACTTTGCGAGCGTCTAGCTTTCCTTTGCCGATGGGGGAAGTGGGGGTGTTTTTAGAAAACCTTCAACCCCTAGTCGAAACTTCAAGATCGCGCGATCGCTGGATTTCCGATCTGGCTCACGAACTCAAAACCCCTCTGACCTCAATTCAATTAGTGGCGGAAAATTTACAGCCGCGTTTAGCTCCGCCTGAGAGTCGCTGGGTAGAAAAAATGCTCTCAGAAATCGATCGCCTGATTAACTTGGCTCAAGATTTTTTGGAACTGAGTCACTTACAAGAAGATCCCCACAAACATCTAAATTTAAAACCAGTCGAACTGCAAGGAGCGATCGCTTCTGTTTGGCAAACGCTAGCACCACACGCCCAAGCCAAGCAGTTAAGCTGGCTGTATTCCAGCCCCGATTTCGTGTGGGTGTCAGCCGATATCGCGCGGCTGACGCAAGTTTTTCTGAATTTGTTCGATAACAGTATCAAATATAGTCCAATTGGAGGAACTATCCAAGTAGAAGTCAAGCTGCTTCCCAATGCCGATGCTGCCGAGCGAGTGCAAATCGATATCATAGATTCGGGTAGCGGCTTTGCCGAAGCAGATTTACCTCGCGTATTCGATCGCCTATTTCGGGGAGAGTTATCTAGAGGGCGACAAGATTTTCCAGACTCCCCAACCAGCACGGGTAGCGGTTTAGGACTGGCGATCGTCAGGCAAATTATCCTGGCTCATGGTGGTACTGTGAAGGCGAGAAATCACCCTCAAACTGGGGGTGCGTGGTTGCAAATCAAGTTACCAATTGTCGATCGAGAACCAGACATTTGATATTAAATCCGGTTAGCAAAACCAGGTTTTCCTCGCCCGCCCCCCTGAAGCTCTGCCGAAGGGGGTGAGGGCTAGATCGGGAGTTTAAGAACCGGATTTGATATGAGAGCTTGGCTATTCCCTAAATCTCTTCCAGTGTTCCCGCCGCAAATACCTGTTCTGCGGTCAGGGTTAATTCTGGAAAGGCAGGAGAAATAATTCGATCGCTGCGGCGAAACTGCTGAAGCTGATACTCTCCATCCACGAGTTCGTATACTGAAAGTGTCGGTTGTCTTGGCGAACCAATATAGCGCCTGCTACCCAATCCCAGATAATCGACAATCCAATATTCGCCGATCCCCATTGCTTCGTAGTCAATAAACTTATGCCCGTAGTCATCGCGCCAATTCGTGCTGACGACTTCGATCGCCACCCGCACCGATTCTCCATTGATGATGGTGGATCGCTTTGGCCACAGCGGCTCCGCTTTTAAGGCCTCTCGATTCAATACAATCAGATCGGGGTTATAACCAGATCTCTCGGTATCTATTGGTTTGACGATCGCTTGTCGGGGAATGATGTAGGGTAGCGATCGGCGATCGATCTCAACTCCCAGCTTAACTCCTAGAAAACCCGCGACTTGCTCGTGAGGTCCGGTTGGTTGCATTTCAATAACGATCCCATGCCACAATTCATAGCGACCGCCGCGATCGGGATACCAGTCCAAAAACTCCTCTAAACTTATTAGTTGAGGAACTACTTGCACCATTGCACGTCCGCTCCTATTCGGGCATCAAATGTAGTTTAACACTACGTTCTTTAATGTCTTGTCGATCGTCGAGGTAAACTGCGTTTTATGGCATCTGAGGACAAAGATTTACTGGCAACTAACGATTCTATTCCTTTGACTGAAACAGCCCTTGCTAACCAAAGTCAGTCAGAAATTGAAGAATCTAAGATTAATAGCGAAAATAACCCCAAAACTCCTTTGTTAGTGCGACTTTGGCAAGGATTGGGAGAAAATATTCAGATTGTCGCGATCGCTTTAATTTTGGCCTTGTTAATTCGTTCGTTTGTGGCCGAACCGCGCTTTATTCCGTCAGATTCTATGGTTCCAACTTTGCGGGTTGGCGATCGCTTGGTAGTCGAAAAAATTTCCTATCGGCTGCACTCTCCTACTACTGGCGATATCGTCGTCTTCAATCCCCCCCAACAGTTACATGGTTACGCCCAAGACCAAGCTTTTATCAAACGGGTAATCGGCCTGCCAGGTCAAACCATCAAAATTCAAAACGGCAAAGTTTACTCAAACGGCGTTCCTCTAACAGAAAATTACATCGCCGCCCCGCCAGAGTATCAGTGGGGACCTAATGTAGTTCCCAGCGATCGAGTGTTTGTCATGGGAGATAACCGCAATAACAGCAACGATTCTCACGTCTGGGGATTTTTGCCGCAAACTAATATCATTGGTAGAGCTTGTTTCCGATTCTGGCCGCTCGATCGCATCGGTCGAATTTAACTCCAGTTCAATTAGCGATCGACATTAATTGCGAATTGTGAATTGCGAATTGACAATTGTTGTGGTGATTTTCTGGAAGAGCAGATGGGTAAACTGGATCTCTAAGTTAATCAATTAGCGAACTCAATCATGTCGATGTTCAAAAAGATTTTAGCCAGCGTCGGAATTGGTGCTGCCAAAGTAGATGCCCGTCTGTTCGACGATACTCTGATGCCTGGGGAAGCGATCGCCGGAGAAGTCCACATCATCGGTGGAGACGTGCCGCAGAATGTTGATGACGTTTACCTCTACATCGTGACTGAATACAAACAGGAAGTAGACGATAGCACCGTCACTAGAGAATGCGAATTGGTGAAATATCGCTTAGCAGAAAGATTTAGCTTGCAGCCTAGAGAGACTAAAGTGATGCCTTTTAGCGTCCAATTGCCCTACGAAACACCGCTGACGATCGGACATCAACCAGTTTATTTGCGTACCGGGTTAGATATTTCGAGCGCGATCGATCCCAAAGATAAAGATTACCTGCAAGTTCGCCCGCATCCCTTGATGCAACAGGTACTCAATGCCGTAGAAAGCTTGGGATTTCAACTAAAGGAAGTCGATTGCGAGTACAGCCGCCATCTGGGCAGCAGGTATCCTTTCGTCCAAGAGTTTGAATTTCGCCCGATTGGCAAATATCGCGGGCGGTTAGATGAATTAGAAGTTATCTTCTCTCTCCATGCCGACGGATTGGAAGTTTTCTTAGAAATAGATCGAAAAGCTCGGGGCTTTGGCGGTTTCTTCCAAGAAGCCTTCGATATGAACGATCGCTACGCTCGCCTGTCGGTAACGCCAGCTTACTTGCAGCGCCCTCAAGAATTAGCAGCGGCGATCGATAACACCATCCAAAGCCACCTACATTAGACATCTCTAGAAATTAAGATAGAGGGCAGGCTCCGATGCCTACCCCACAGGAATTGTTGGAGATGTCTATCGATCGTTGAGTAATTCTTGTGGGACTTGCGGTGAGCGTTCGACTGAGCGCTCACGCCGAAGTCTTGCCGAACTGTAGCCCTCTGGGCTGTCCCACAAGAAGGCAGATAGACTCTCCCTATCGGCTCAATTATTAAAAACCTACGCCTGCAAAACTCTCTCCAGCTTACGGCTTGGCTTTTTGCTGTAAAGCCAGATTCCACTTTTTGATTTCGGCTTGAGCTTGAGCTTTGGCAACCGGACCGACTTGAATTTTTTTGGCTAAAGCGATCGCGCGTTTCAAACTTCCAGTACTCCCATACCTTGCCATTCTTTGGGCTTGTCGCAGCACTTTCGCTTCGTGTTTTTCGGCTTTAAGTTGCTTTAGCAGTTTCTCCCGCTGGGACGAGCGCCAGTAGTCGAAGCTCATCTCGTCGTACATGGTATCGGTTTGCTGCCATGCCGATCCCCAGTTTTGTTTTTTTATGGCCTCTTGGAATTTTTGAGTGAGTTCTTGCCCTTGTTGCCATTCCTCCTGCCAGGTTTTGACGGTACCTTGCGCCCGTTTGTAAACCTCGCTGCTCTTCGGAATCCGATTTACCAGCGCTGTTGCTCCTGAAAGATCCCCTCGTTCTACCTTCTGCTTGGCGATCCCCACCAGATCTTGCGACCATTTATCGATCAGTCTTTGCCCCTCTGCGTGTAAGGGGTGTTCTTTTGGCAGGCTTTGGGCGGTTTTAATTCCAGCTAACAGTTGCTCTGGCTTCCCAGACTGGGCCGCTACATCAGCGCAGTATAGTCGATCGCCGTCTGAGGCCATAGATGAGATTTTCTGGCAATCTAAAGCTGGAGGTAATTTGGTGAGTAACAGAAAAGCTCCAAATGCCGAACCGCTTACCAACCCTAGTAATATTAAGCCCGCCAACCACCAATTCCAACCTCGTCGGGGTGGCGATGGTTCTGGCTCGGCTTTAGGCAAAGGATCGGCAGTTTCAACCTCAGATGAAGTCGTTGAGGTATCGGTGTCTGCTGCTGAGTCGGCAATTAACTGGGGTCTCGACAGGTGACGAAATAGGTTAACTGCTGGGAGGAAGAATTGCTGCGCTGGTCTGTTAGTCACGGGTTCGCTTCCTGTTCCTGGTATGCGTATTTAGAACCTAACAATGTAGGCGAAGAAGTTGGGGATGTTGTGTGAGTAGCGCGAGAGGAACCAGAACGTGAAATGAGGTAGCCTCCAAAGCTGCTTTTGAGGCGAGGAAAAGTCTTAGGGGCGTTGGCGCAGCTTTTAGCACTCGGTCAGAAACCTTTACGTGCCAACAGTTATGTTATCGCCCAAATACTATTCCCTGCGGTCAGACTTCAATACTGGCAGTCCCTCCGCAGGACTTACGCCCGTACAAAAGTCAAAAAGCTGTTTTGGTATGCTATGGCAAGTGTAGAGCAATAGATCGGTTTCTCTAACGCTTACCCTTCGCCGATCGCTACCTCTTGGCGATCCGATTTTGACATCTGATAGCCAAAGAAATCGATGCGATAGTCTACAATCTGCACTCCCGTTTGTTGTTCGATTTGGGCGAGCAACTCGGCTGGGAGTTGGATGTGAACGTCTAAAATTCGATCGGTATCGAGACAGTTAACGTGGCTGTGGGAGTCGCTAATATTGCCGTACAAACGCCCGTCAGAGCGTTCGATACATTCGATTACTCCTTGGCTCGATAGCGCCTCTAGATTCTGATAAACAGATGTATGCCCGATATCCTTGCCTTGCTGGTTCAGCCGATCGTAAATTTCCCTAGCTGACAAATGCTCTTGGGCTTCCCATAGCAGATCCAGGATAAAACGGCGCTGGCGGCTGAGCCGCATACCGAGCAGTTTGCAGCGGTTGAGGGCATCTTCTAAAGAGCGCAATGGTTTAACACTGGCCGCTTCGTTTTCCATAATTATTTTTCCTTAGTTAGATCGGTATTTAAGTCTCCTAATGGGCATTTTTAAACTTGGTTTTGACAAAAAAGAATGAATCCGGAAAGATAAAAGATGAAAAAGCCATTAAGATTTTTTTCAGCTTTTGTTCTTCCTTTGATTGAGTATTTCTTACTGATGTTATTTATATCAAAACTAGCTGGTTGAAGTCCACTAAGTTTAGAGCTAACTCAAAGTCATTACTAGTTTAACGCAAATTTCCTCTCATGGCCATGACCGTTACCATCTCCTTACAATCCTTGCTGGTTTTAGATTTATCCCCAGTAGCAGCGGCTTTAGCGCAGCTTGGGGCAGGCGAACTAGCCTCTTCAGGGCAACAGTTGCGCTTTCAGATCGACTACCCTCGCGAACCCGACGATCCTAGAGAATTATCAGAAGTTCCTGAAGTGCGGTTGTGGTTTATTCGTCTCGACAGCCGCTACCCCTGGTTGCCCTGGTTTTTAGATTGGCAGGCTGGCGAACTCGCCCGCTACGCCGCGATGTTAGTGCCGCACCAATTCAGCCGCCAAGAAGGCATCCAGTACAATCCCGAAGCCTTAGAAATTTTTGTGATGGGAAAAATATTTGTCTTGGCAGACTGGATGAAAAGTAATGATATCAAAAGTCTATCGACCTTAAAATCGATGGCTCAGATGTTAGGTTATGAGTTAGACGATACCTTTTTTGAGGCGATCGACGGTAGTAGCTAACCGGATTTAGTATCACTAGGGACAAAACTGTAGTGACTAGCAGGTAGGAGAAAACTATTTTCTATTTGCAGCCGTAGAGTTTCAGATACGGCATTAGCAGCATAAAAACAATGCAACAAAAGTTGGTTGGCATTGTAGTATTGCGTCAAAAGATATTTTTGCCGATCGCTAAACTGCCAGTGATATTCCAGATCTCGATGACGAACGGCTAAAGACCTTAACTGATCGAGCCAGACTTGGCTGTTTGCCTGCCACCAGGTTTCAAAAGCATTGGGGCTGCACTCGGTATCTGGAAGCCTTTGCTTGAGTTCTTCAAGAGCTACTTCTAGTGCGGGCAGCGTGGTAGCCGCACGGACTCGACAGCGCTCTACTATCCGATAAATAACTTTTTGTTTGTGGGCTGAGGGTTTGTCTAATAACAGCAAGCGATCGAGCATTAATAACCAGTTAAGCGTCAAATCGAGGGTTAGCTCGTCGTTAAGCTGACAGATAAAATTAGGGTTTCCAGTTTGCGGTAGTTCGAGCTTAGCTGACGTTAGATCTAAGATATGGATCGAAGCTAACTCCAGGTAGAAAGCACGCACAATAAATGGCTGATAGGAGCCTTCAGCCTTTATCGCTTTTTGATTTACCCAGGTTAAAAGCGATCGGATCGCTGCATCTTCAGCCATCAGCTTCTCGATGCTTTGACACAGCGTTTGCAAGACGATATCGGCGCAGGGTAGCATCTCCACCAACAGTCGCCATACTTGATGCCATTGAGGAGCCAAAACATCCGCGATCGATAAACTAGTACGATCTGAAGAAGTTTGAGACATGAGTTCGTCTGCTAGTCTCCGAGCAGCAAAATACTCATGAAAAATCCGGTGACAGAAAGAAAACTTTCCTTTTGCTCGCTCCACTAACAGGCCGTGTTGGGCTTCGATCGATTTGAGGATTGACTCGCTATCTAGGCGATCGCTAGATTGAGGTTGACGCTCGGGCCGCAAGCTCAGATACACATCGATTTGATACTCTAGCTCTTGCCCGCTAAAAATATACCGATTTTGCTTTAACGTGTTTAGGGCAATCTTGCCCAGCAGTTCGGTTTTTTGACCGAGGGAAAGACCAACATAGGCACTTCCTCGATTAATGTGTCGTCTGGCATCCCAATATTTTAGTAAAACGTTTAAACTTTCTTGATAAAGTTCAAAGTAATTAGTAAAAGAGCAGGTTGAATTTTCAAAATTTAAACATAACAGCGTCAATAGCAAAGGGTTAGATGCTAGCTCCTGAAGTGGCTCGCGAACTTGAATTTCAGAAAAGAGGCTGTTGCCTTTACTTAGAGATTTTGAATAAAACCACTTGTTGATAAATAAATGAATTTGGCGGCGAGAAAAATCTAAAATTTCAACCTCAGTAAATCCTTCAAATGTATAGGTGTTCGCAGCCGTCCTACAGGTCATAATGAAGTTATTTTTATAAAATCGCTCTTGAAATTCTTGAATTTTTTTAAAAATAAAATAACTATTCTCCTCTTCGATTTCATCTAAGCCATCTAGTAGGATAAGAGCGCCACCTCGATCGAGTAATTCTTCAATCACTGTCAATTCTTTGATGCCATTTTCAAACAAGCGTTTTGCAATATATTTAAATAAATCGAATTTATCTGATTTCGTACAATCTTTGAGTCGAACAAAAATTGGAACTTTTTCGCTCTTGATAAAATCGGCAACTCCTTTAATTGCCAAAAACTTGAGAAAAGTTGTCTTGCCCGATCCAGGTTTTCCTAAAATTAGTAGTTTCGAGTATTTCTCAACAATATCTGTTCCTATAACTCTAGATCTAGCTCGGTCTTTGCGATCGAAGTAGTCGGTGTTAAATACGTTTAAAGGTAGAATGCTGGCAAGATCGATTCTCTGTCGCCCTGAAATTTTTTCCGAAACATAGATATCTACATAGATGTCAGTAACCTGAAGCGGATAGGACATATCTAAAATTCGCAATTTTCCGCAATTCTCTTGGATGCTTGGTGCCAATTTATAGCAAATATTTTTAATGAGGCGATCGAAGTTGGAATTGTCAATTAGTTCTACGCCTTCATCTTCGAGCAGAACGGGTTGGACTACAATATCTTCCCATTCCAGGTGAAGACGCTCTCCAATTTGAACGAAATACTGTCGATCGACGGGCTGACCTCGAAAAAACTTGCTAACTGTTTGGCGAGTCATTTGCAGTTCCCTGGCCAATGAAGCTTGGCTCAACGAACAAGCAATTAGGGCTTTTTGAACTTTTGGAAGTCGATCTATAGATACTCTTAAGGAACGTTTTGCTTTGGCGACCATTGCTCTTACTTTATCAGTTCCTTGAGATTGTCATGTTTTTAACTATATAAAAGAAAATTATCTTAAAAATCTATCTGAAGAGGGATGGAGTTTGAGATTAATCTTTTATTTTGCCATCGACGCGCTCTGCACTTCGAGCGAAACATAAGTCGATCTTTCTTATGCCAAAAGCGATCGCAACTCGTACGCATCATCTGTTGTTCTCAGGCCAGATCTTTAACATCGCAGTGGCACGATCTCAATGGATAGCGCCATCATTTTCCAATCGTTTCACTAGCGTCTAAAAAACTAGTTGAGATGAAACGAATTAGGACTAAGTTCTCCAAGTTGTTTTATTAAATTACCGTTGGTTAGTTATTTAGATAAGGAGCGATATTGATGGGATTATCTCGGCGAAAAGCCTTACAAGTGGGTGTCATAGGTGGTGGGGCGATGTTATTGCCGATCGCATTTCAAACCATCGGTCGATCGCAATCTGGCTCCTCTGGTAAATGGCTCAGCCCGCCTATGAAACCGTTTCAGCGCACCTTTCGCACGCCTCCCACCCTTTCTCCAGTGGCGAGTAATAATATCGCTGGTAGCAATGGAGTGCAGAGCTTTACTGGCACTGACTTCTACCAGATCGCTATGGTGCGAGCCAGCACCGAGATTTTGCCTGGGACTCTAACTGAGTTTTGGACCTACAACGGCTCGGTTCCAGGCCCGACGATTCGGCAACGGCAAAATCGGCGATCGATTATCCGATTTATCAATCGACTGGGCAACGATGACAAAGGTATTCCCATTGCTACGTCCGTACACCTGCACGGCATGGCATCTCTGCCCCAATACGACGGTTGGGCCGAGGATCTCTCTCCCCCTGGTTTTTACAAAGACTACATCTATCCCAACGACCTAGCGGCTCCCCTGTGGTATCACGACCACGCGCTCCACGTCACATCTCGGAATACCTACAGGGGTTTGGCTGGGATGTATATCGTCCAAGATAACTTGGAGTTGGAGTTAGACTTACCCAAAGGAGCCTACGATCTCCCTCTGGTTTTGAGCGATAAGATCGTCAGGCGGAATGGCACGCTGTTTTTCGATCCTGAAGAACTTAAAGATTTTTGGGGAGATATCATCTTAGTCAACGGCGTACCGTGGCCCAAGATGCCAGTCGAACGCCGGAAATATCGATTTCGGATTTGTAACACGGGCGGTAGCCGGGCCTACAACTTGCGCTTGAGTAACGGCGCACCCATTACCGTCATTGGGTCAGACCAAGGACTCTTGCCCGCCCCCGTCCAAACTCCCAACCTCATCGTTGGCGTGGCCGAACGCTACGAAATCGTCCTGGACTTCTCTGAGTACAGTGCTGGCACCAGCATTATTCTGCGGAATGGAGAACTGAAGAACCACGAGCAGTACGCTCAAACCAATATAGTGATGCGGTTCGATGTCGCTGGCAGTGCTGTTGTCGATGAACCTCCCTTACCAACTACCCTGCGGCCCCTGACCCGCCTCGATCGATCTGCCGCAGTTCGCAAGCGGGAGTTCGTGTTCGAGCGCCGGAAAGGACTTTGGGCCATCAACGGGCTGACTTGGGACGCTACCCGTTCGGATGCCAACCCCGGTTTGAATGACGTGGAAATTTGGCGCTTCGAGAACGGCGGTGGCGGTTGGAACCATCCCATTCACGTTCACCTCATCGACTTTCAAATCCTTTCTCGCAGCGACGGTCGGATCTTTGACTACGAACGGGGGCGGAAAGATACGGTTTATCTAGGGGAAGGACAAGAGATCGAAGTTATTGCTCGCTTTGGTCCCCACAGGGGCAAATACATGATGCACTGTCATAACGTCATCCATGAAGACCACGACATGATGACTAACTTTGAGGTCGGCCGGGGAGGCCCCGATCCGGTGACGACTGCTCCGCCTCAACCGTTGCCCGCTCCGCCTTTAGTTCCCATTTAGCGGGCGGGGCAGGCGAGACACCTTTGGTGTCAAGTTAACGGTCAAAGTCTTCATCCGTCAGGGGTTGAAAACCCCTGCCTCATAGCGAAAGTCCTCTAAAGAGGACTCAACTGCGGTCAAGGCGAGTCCATTTCAATGGACTTGTGCTTAAGCTGTGGGGTTTTGAACCCCTGGCGGTTGGCGCGGAAGATCGAGGCCCAGCAATGGCTCTAGCTCTAAGTTGACACCAATGGCAAGACACCTACCCCACAAGAACTACCCAATTATTTGTTGGCATTCATGAAAAAGTTATTCACTTCTAGGCTTCTAGCTTTAGGACTAGTGGCGATCGTCTGTCTGACTAGTGCGATCGCTCTATCCCCAGTCTGTCTAGCCGATCGAGGGAGTTCGGCATCTCCTGCCCTGCCAGCAAATCGAGAACCTTCAATTCAGGAGTTGTTAGAACAGAGTATTCGCCAGCACCACGAAAGGCACAAAAACTTAGCGCCCTTAATGATGCCCCACAAACCGCAACCCGTCGTGTTCCCAGCCCGGCGAGTTAAAGCTGAAAAGCCTTTTAACGACGGTTTAACGGCTATGTACCGTCAGAACTACAAACAGGCAGCACGCAACTTGGGTAGAGCAGTCCGCATCGATCCGAGCTACGAAAAAGCCTGGATGTTTCAGGGCGATGCCTATATGGAACTGGGCAACTATCAACAGGCGATCGCCAGTTATGACAAAGCGATCGAGCGCCACAAAACTTTCTCTCGACTCTATACCAGCCGGGGGAAAGCCTATGCAGCGGCTGGGAAATATCAAGAAGCGATCGCCGACTACGATCGGGCGCTGGAAGTTTATCCCGAAGACCCTACCCCTTACTACTACCGGGGCCGAGCCTCTTACCAACTGGGCGATTACGACGGGGCCGATCGAGATTGGCAAGGGGCGATCGATCGCTTTTGGAAGTTCTATCAAGCCTATCAAGCAAGAGCGGATATGCGTTTGAAACGGGGCGATCTAGCTGGGGCGCTGGCAGACTACCAAGCTGGGATCGATTATGCTAAGGGCGATCGCAATTCAGCAGTCGCTTCCTATTTTCAAGGCCAGATTGCCCAAATTCAGCAGCAGACAAATTTCTTAGCCCAGGCTTCATCTTCTCAGACAGCCATCTCTAGCCATCCCGTCCAAGCTGGAGCGATCTTATCTAAGCTCGGCAACTACTCGCAGGTGCTTGAAGGCTTATGGAAGCGGGTACTTCAGATTCCGGCAGGTTAGCTCCGCATTGGCTGCCCTCACCACCTCAATCCCCCTCTCCCACCTCAAAGAAGCCCTCTCCTACGAGGAGAGGGAAAAGGAAGTTTCTTTTGGTTGAGAGGGGAAAGGAAGTTTATTTTTACTGGCGAGGGGGAAGCAAGACCAAGGTGAAAGATGTCTAACCTTGCAATCGATCGATCAAATGTTCCCCAACGCGCAGGGCATTAGCGATCGCAGTCAAACCAGGACTAACGCTGGCACTGGACGGGAAAAAACTGGTATCGACGACGTACAAATTATCAACTTCGTGGGCGCGACAGTTCAAGTCCAAAACTGAGGTCGCCGGATCTGTTCCAAATCGACAAGTGCCGCACTGATGGGCTACCACTTGCAGGGGCATATCGCTACGGGGGTGTACCCCGCGATTAAATATAGCGGGAAGTTCTACTTCTACTTCCTTGAGGATATCGATCCAGCGGTAGACTAAGCGATCGTGTGCTTCAAAGTTATTGGCAGTGTAGTCAACCCGCAGCTTATCGCCCACATACCGCACGCGGTTATTGGGATCGGGTAAGTCTTCGGTTTGCAGCCACCAGCCGATCGATCGCGTCGCTAACTGTCGCAAGCCAAAATCGGGCAAAAACTTGGTAAAAGCCGATAAAATTGGCGGTGCTTCGGAAAACAAAACGTCTCGCAAGATCCCGCCAGCGTTCTGGACGTGGCCCATCGGGTAAGCAAAGTCTTTATCTCCCCAATAAAAATCGTTGAGGCCAACCGTTCTGGGAAATAACCCAGAGTTAGGCGAGGCGCTCAACTGCACCACCACCGATAATTGCTGCCTCATTAAATTTCGTCCCACCAAGCCAGAGCGATTAGCAAGGCCATCGGGATGCTTTTCATTGGCAGAACGCAACAGCAAGGCGGCAGAATTAATCGCACCGCAGGCCACAACCACGATATGACTTAAAAACAAGAAAAACTGGTCGCCGATCTGGGCTTGAACCCCTTTAATTTCAGAGCCAGAGGCGTTTGTATGCAACCAACAAGCCTTAGCGGAGGTCTTGAGCGTGACATTATTTGATTTTAAAGCTGGCGTAACACCAGTATCTTCTGAATCGGTTCGACCTCGATCGCCTAAACCGAGGGGCAAATAGGCAGGATGCAATCCTTTCGCGGCCAGCGCGGCGCAAATGCCTTGAATGGGAAACTCTTCATGGCCGATTTCTGGAAAGGGATAGTCTTTACTGTGCGTCGGTTCTGTCGGATCGTCCCCCAGTCGGCCATGGACTTGATAAAGCTGCTCGGCTGCGGTGTAGTAAGGTTCAAAATTGGCATATTTCAGTTCCCATGCCGGAGAAATCCCCTTCTGGTGTCGGACTTCCTCAAAATCCCCTTCCCGCATTCGCATCAAAACGCCGTACCAGCTTTTGGTATTCCCTCCAACCGAGTAACAGGTCTGCGGGTAAAACGGTTCTCCCGCACTGTCAGACCAAGATTCGGGAGCGCGATATTGCCCTTGCTTGAACACCTCAGTATCCAACAATTCCGAGCTTTCTTTCAGCAAAAAATCGCCCTGCTCCAAGATCAGAATTTTTTTACCAGTTGGCGCTAGCTTACGGGCCAACGTACCGCCCCCAGCCCCCGTACCGATAATAATTACGTCATAAAATTCATCGTCAATAATCATAAAACCTCTGCCATCAGTCGATAACTCATCAAAAATATCTGCTCCTTCGGCTTTGCTCAGGACAAGGTTTATCTGCGTTCATCTGTATTCATCTGCGTTCTAAATCTAAAATTTGGATGTTCGCCGGAGGTCTATAAAAAATCCAGTTTTCCCCATGACAACTCACTGCCAAAGGTAAAGCAAGCCAAACAGAATAATCCAAATAACATCGACAAAATGCCAAAACAGCGATGTCGCTTCCACCCCAAAGTAGCCATTATCGTAGTTACCTGGAAAGAGCGATCGCCCTAACATCACTGCTTGCAAGACGATTCCACTAAAGACGTGCAATCCATGAAATCCGGTGAGCAAATAGAACAGGCCGCCGAACAAACCAGATTGATAGGTAAAGGGCAAACTGCTCCATTCCACCGCCTGACCGTAGAGGAAATATCCCCCCATAGCCATCGTGGCGATTAAAAACAGCCGGAACCCCCACAACTTTTTGTCGTGCAAAAAGCGTTCGGCGATGTAGATAACAAAACTACTAGAAACCAGTACGACCGTGTTAATCGCTGGATCGCGAATTTCTAACCCCGTAACTCCCGGTGGATACCAGTTGGGAGTCTGAGTTTTATAGATAATATAACCCGTAAAAAAACTCAGAAAAATTACGCTTTCAGAAAGAAGAAATACGATAAAGCCGAATTTACTATTCCCTGCGGCTTCGCGTTCTTGGGTATGCCGGACTTTGGCTTCAATGTCTTGGGCGATCGCTTGTTCTGTCGTCATGATTGGGAAGTTTGAATAAAAACCACAGATGAACACAGATAAACACAGATGTAGTTGATGGGCGATCGAGTTTCACCAGAAGTCTATTTATTCTGGTTCGGGACTTAATGTTTTCTGCTCGATGAGAAACCCAGAATCTGCGATCGTCTTTGGATTGGGGTTTGAAGCTACTAGGGGTCGATCTTGGCCGTAGCCGTAGGGAGGCGAAATGACCACGGGAATTTCTTCAAAGTTTTCGACAGATGGTGGTGAGGTCGTCAGCCACTCTAACCCATAGGCCCGCCAAGGGTTGTCGCCTGCCTTCTCTCCTAAAATCCAAGAGCTAACCATGTTGAGAATAAACGGCACGGTCGATACTCCCAGCAAGAAACCGCCTAGACTGGCAATCACATTCCAGTAGGCAAACTCTAAATCGTAGGAAGCGACGCGGCGCGGCATTCCCATCAGTCCGAGGGGATGCATCGGCAAAAAGGTTAACTGAGTGCCGATATAAGCCAGGGCAAAGTGCAATTGTCCTAAACCTTCGTAGTACCTCCGCCCGGTTATTTTCGGGAACCAGTGATAAATCGCGGCAAAGATGGCCATTGCTATTGCCCCGTACAACACGTAATGAAAATGACCGACGACAAAATAGGTATTGTGGACGTGCAAGTCGATCGGTACAGATCCTAGAAAGATCCCCGTGATACCTGCAAACAACCAGTTGCTAATTCCCCCTAGAGCAAACAGCATCGGGGTGGTGAAGCGGATTTTGCCGCCCCAGACCGTAGCCACCCAGCCAAAGACCTTAATTCCAGAAGGAACGGCGACTAACATCGTCGTCACCATAAAAAACATTCGCATCCAGGGTGGGGTGGCGCTGGCATACATATGATGTACCCAAACCGCGCCGCTGATGATGGTAATTAAAATCGACGATGCTGCTATTACGCGGTAGCCAAATAAAGGCTTGCGGGCGTGAACGGGCAACACTTCCGAAAACGTACCAAAGGCTGGCAGTACCATCACATATACGGCGGGATGGGAATAGAACCAGAAAAAATGCTGGTACAAAATCGGATTGCCACCGCGATCGGGGGCGAAGAAACTAGTACCGATGGTTAAATCTAGTAGGAGCATAATCGCCCCTCCCGTCAGAGCAGGCAGACCGTAAAGCTGAATTAATTGCGCTGCCAGCACCGCCCACACAAACGCTGGGGTTCTAAACCAGGTCATCCCTGGCGATCGCATTCTAAAAATCGTAGTGACAAAATTCACTGCCCCCATAATTGAGGACACGCCCGAAATCGCCACCGCTAAAATCCATAGCACCTGCCCGTTAATCAAATTTCCGGTCGGATTTTGCAAGCTTACGGGTGGATAGGCCCACCAACCCGATTGGGAAGGCCCCCCTGGCACTAGGAAACTGGCCATCAGCAGCACCCCGGCAACTGGAATCATCCAAAAGGAGACGGCGTTGAGTCGGGGAAAGGCCATATCTCGCGCTCCAATCATCAGGGGGACGAGATAATTTCCCAGCCCCACTAATACCGGAAAAGTCCACAAAAACAGCATGATCGTGCCGTGCATCGTGAACAGCGCGTTATAAGCAGTGCGATCGATCAGATCGGCATCGGGGGTAATCAGTTCGCCCCGGATGACCATAGCGAAGGCTCCGCCGACTAGAAAAAAGAAAAACGAGGTGACAATGTATTGAATGCCAATAACTTTATGATCGGTACTGAAAGTGAAAAACCGCTTCCAGTTATCTGGGGCACCCGGATACGGCTGAGCGCGGACGGCTTCTGGGACTTTTAGAGAGATATCGGTCATTCGATTTTGGATTTTGGATTTTGGATTTTGGATTGGCTTCGCTTACCTATTACTTATTACTTACCTGCTTCGAGGCATAGTTCGTCACCGGGGGCGGAGCGGGCGGAATCGTAGCCCAACCTTTAATGGCGGTATTTTCCTTGGCTCTGCCGCCTTGGGCTTGACCGCGGGCGTATTCGCTAGCTGCCTGATTGAAAGCTGGAGTTGGCGTTTGGGCAGCCGCAGCGGCTAACCACTGCCGATATTCCTCCACGGGTTGCACTACTGCATCTGTCTGATTGGCGGCAAAGTAAGTGCCGCTGTACATCGAGTCTCGCAGGCGGTAAGTCCCCGTCTTTATCGGTGTCACTTCAAAATCGATGTCCTGATTTGGCACCACATATTGCTCCACTCGAAACGCAGGAATGTAAAACCCATGCAATACGTCTTCTGAGTGCAACGTAAATCTCGCTCGCCGATTTACTGGCAGATGTAGCTCGGTGCTGGTAACGTTCTGCTCTGGATAACGAAAGATCCAAGCCCACTGTCTGGCGGTGACATCAATATGCTCGACGGGTGCAGTTTCTAGGGCGTTCTGAATTTGCAGTTGGGGCGTATCATCCAATGGCAGGGCATAGGCGGTTTCCATGAGTTGGGGCAGATGAAGATGTACCAGATCCATTGGGCCGCGAATCGCCATTTTGTTATAGGTGCGGTAGCTGGCGAGCGCCAAACTGATAACCAGCACTAGGGGTACGGCCGTCCAGATAACTTCAAGCCAGGTATTACCCTCGATCGCGGGCCCGTCACTGAGATCGTATTTAGCCGCTCGATGAAAAATCAGCGAGTAAAAGAACGGTCCTATTACCCCTAAGTAGATGAAGGTGCCCAAGCCAGTAAAGAGGGCGAACAAATCGTCGATAAGCTTCGATTCTGCTGAGGCTTCGGGGGGAAACCAAGAATAAGATTGCTTCGCCATCCACAAGCTGGCGATCGCTGCTAGGATTCCATAAACTGTAAGCGTAATAATGGCACGGAGTTTCATACGCTGTTCTTACATTTAAAACCTATAAATTCATTCGTTGACGCTCGGCGAGTAACATTTTGTCGGTTATCGGTGTGGCAGGGCGGGTTCGATTGAAGATTGATGGTTGTGCTGTAGAGACGTAGCATGCTACGTCTCTACATTTTGGGCAAAACCCGATTTGGATCTTCGCCCAGATGCAACAGTTGGTCGGCGGTGACGTGAATGCCAAACTCGCCGCCCAAATGCGCCCCCAGCGTGCCTTGTAAGAACATCAACACGAAGATTCCCAAACCTGCTAGCAGATAGCTCCACTGCACCTGACGCGCCCTATCCTTACGCCAACGAAAGCGTTGAAAGCCACGCCAAACGGTCATGGCTACAATTAGCGCCAAAATCGCCACGCCCCCGACTCCGTGCCACACCATGGTTGTTAACGCTTGCAATCCCCAAGCACTTTTCACATCGGCTAAAGGTACTGCCAATAAAATTTCAAAGAAACCCGCAGCTACAGTAAAAAACGTGATGACTGCTGCACCTACTAAGTTGTACCAGCCAACATCGAACAAACCAGAGCGAGTTGCTGGAATTTCTAACCATTTAAATACTGGTTTTTCCAGCGGAAAGAGGGCAGCAACGAGATCGAAAGCGATCGCGGCAATAAACAATCCAATCGTCAGATGCACCAAAGCCGGATGAATCGGGATCGGGTAGGGCAACCCATTCGCGCCGAGATTGCCGAACTGTTCGAGCAAATCTGGATTCATGTCAACCCTCCTCGGCGAATTGCCTCCACTACTGGAACGCTGTGCAAGCCGTACACCCAAACCAGTAACGTCCCCAAATAGGATTGAAAAACCACAACCACCGCTAGCACGACGCTAAGTACAAAGTAGGGAATTGGTAATTTGAACCGATCTTGCAAGCGAATGATATAGCGCCATCCCGTCACGCCCGATAGCAACGCCGCTAGCGACCAGCCAATAAGGGTATGAAGGTTCAGCGTATCCGCCACTGCGTCGTAGGGTTCCGCTAGCCCCGCTTCAATTTGTCCGAAGATGACGGCGATAAAAGTAGAAACGGTGGCAAACGCCAGGTTCCACCAGCTAACCTCATACAAACGCTCATTTTTGGTAAAGTATCCGATCGCATCGCAAACAACCGCAAACAGTACCATCGCGATCGCAAAATGAATGACGATCGGATGAATAGTGTCTGGATAAGGTAAATTGTGTTCGTTGAGCGGTGGCAGGTATTTAAACACGAGTTAAGAAGTTAACAGGGCATACAATAGCCAGCGATCGCACTCTCCTACTGATGCCCTAAAAAACGGAGACAGCAGGGTATTAGGCGATCGACAACTGAATTATTCAGCGCCTTAACAGTCTGGGATAACAGTTAGTTAAACGTTACCTTTACTTTTCTTTATAAAGCTCTATCTAAAGAGAGATTGACACTTCTCGTTCTAAAAGTATAGAAATTCTTGGTTAGACTACATTGGTGGTCTATTGCCATCTGTACGATCGCGCAGCAATTGCCATTCAGCTTCAGATAAAGGATTGGTAACTAATTGCACCTCGAAACAGCTAGCAGCGGCTTGGGCTAGAGTATCGACTATAGTATCGATCGCTATATCTATGCGGGGAACTGGCAAACTAGCCTCACCAAATACTCGCTCCAACAAGTTAACATCTGGTGTCAATCGCATCGAACCGTGTTGCAAAATCCCGTCGCCCCGCCGCAGTTGGGCGCTACCAATAAACTTAGTTCCATCTGCCAAAACTAAGTCGGCACCAGTGGCAGTACCAAAACAATTCGGCTGGTCTATGTAACCTCGTCCTGCCGTACCGTAGTGCAATTCTAAACCCAAGCGCCGCCACCCCTGAAGCAAAAATTCGCAGATAGTTTCGTAAACTTGCAAGCGAGAACCCTTCAGCCCAGAAGTGACGACAGCGTAAGTCAGATCTCCTTGATGCAAAACTGCCCGACCTCCAGTCGGACGGCGAACTAGTTCTACTGGCATTCCTTGCCAAGTTAGATCCTGCCAAAATTCTGGGTAACGATGCTGATGATAGCCGAGGGAAATTGCTGGGGGCGACCAAGTATAAAACCGCAAAGTCGGAGGATGCAGCCCTTGAAGGTGCCGCTCGATCAGCCACAGATCGATCGCCATTTGCATCTGGCCCGGAGCCTCAATTAACGGAATCAAACGCCAAACGTCGCTCAAGCCGCCCCAAATTCCGCCTGCAAAGCTTCGTCGTTATTATCGGCGATCGTCGCCACAATCGTAATCGCGCGAGAAATTTCTCCTGGCGAGAGTTCTGCCAAGGTGCGGCTAGACACCACAGCTATTTGATTATTGACGATGCAAAAACGAGCTTCAAAAGTTTCCGTCCAGTTCATCTCTAGGAGTTTGCGCGTCAACTGCGCTTCGTTTTTAGCTGGTAGTTGCAGCACGAAAGACCAAACAGTTAGAGTATCATCTTCAGTTTCACCCGTCAGTTGAACGAACACCTCGACGCTGCCGTAAGTAAACTTCCAAACGTAGCCGTTACCGCTTTTCCCCACCATCACCTTTTGGTCGCGATCCATGCTGGCGATTACAGTTTCAATTATTTGAACGTGGTTCAGGGGGGCTGTTCCTTCCAAGGCTAGCTCATCGCTGGTTGATAGATCGGCTTGGTATGCTGCGGTCATAGATTTGTATTGCTTTAAGCTCGGTTTGGATTTGTTTCCACCCTAATTTATCGCCTAGAGTGACTCTTGGGAAGACACTGGAGGTTGAAATGGGAAGTTTTTTTAGCTTTTATCTTGCTAAATTGTCTTATTTGTTGGCATAGCAACAGTTTCTCGATCTCGGTTAGTTTAAATTCAGACAACAACTAACTCACTGAATCTGGAAAGACGCGAGATCTCGCGTCTCTACAATTCCTGCCTCCTGCCTCACCAAGGGACTTTCAATCCTATTTCCCCTTCCCCCTTCCCTTTGATATGACCAAAGACGACCCTCAACCTTTAAACTGGAGAGTGAGAGCCAAGCTTCAAAATAACCATATGATACACAAGCATTCCCAGTTCGATAGTAGTCAGATCATGTACCGAGCCGAGGAGCTAGTTAGTGCTGCCTCCAATCGCTATCGGATTACGGTTCAAGTGGCAAATCGCGCTAAACGCAGGCGCTATGAGGATCTTGATAGCGTTGAAGACCCCACGATCAAACCGATTATGCGAGCGATCGTCGAGATGGCAGATGAATTAACCCAACCCGAAATCATCGGTGATTGAAGAAGCAATTGCCAATTGGCAATTGATGAGGGCAAATCGATCTAGAGTCTAAGGCAATGAATTTCAGTCGGATATTCCAGCTTTTCCCCACGATCGGCTTCTATAATAGGCTGAGGCGATCGCTAAAGTTAACAATTGCCGCCTCAGTAGGTCTTTGCTTAGTAGTGTTGGCAGCTAGCTACCAACAAGGAGGGCTGAATTTACCGCCTGCTAGCGCCCAGACCCCACAGCCTCAACAAATAGGGCAGCAAGTTTATCAAGCACTGCCAGATTTTCCCTTAGAGAATCAGTACGTTAATAAAGAAACTGGCAAAGTCGCGACTAGCAATACCCTAGCCAGCCGTTTGATTAGGTATCACCTATATGTCAAAGGTCGCCTGCCGACTTTTCGTCTAGATTGGAAGCTGACCCTAGCCGATTACTTGGGAGCTAACGAGTATATAGTAGAAGGAATTTATCCAGGATACGACGTTTTGCAAACCAACCCGGCAAGTGGCGATCGCGCTGCCATCAAACGTTTGAATCGAAATCAACGAGATGCCCTAATTAACGTGTTGGTAAAACTATTCAATCCTAATTACCAAGACGCGCCCACCTCAACTTCACCCGCACCATCAACTCCACCTGCCTCTCCTACTCCTAAGCCCCAATCTAGACCTAGACTCCCTCAACCAGGAGATGCAGACCTATTGAAGCCTTAGAAGCAAAATAATTGACAGAGATAAACGAGCGATCGCTTTCTCGTATAAAAGAAATGCGATCGCTCCGAATAAATTCTCCTGTGCGGAAGTCAAAAGTCAAACAGATAAGGCTGCCGTTAATCGTCCTGGGGTCAGGTGTATGCTCTGCTGACGGCGGCGGTGTCTACGTATTCATAAAAATGGGTGACTTTGCCATCTTTGAGAGTCCAAACGTGCGCCCAAGGTGAGGTGGAAACTTTGCCCGTAGATCTGACGCGGTGAGAGAAACGACCCAAAACCACTACTTTGTCGTCTTGGGCGATAAAGTCCTCCGGCTCGAATTCGATGACATCTTGCGCTTGGGCAACCGTGCTGAAGAATTGTTCGACTCGTTCCCGTCCGTGCCACGTTCCGGCAAACGGTACGTTTTCCATTTCGGGCAGTTGCCACCGCACATCTTCTGCCAGAGAATTCAAAAGCGATCGAACATCACCTGCTCCGACACTTTGATACGCCTGTTGCACCAATTGCTGGTTTGCTGGTTCGTTCATGACTTTCCTCCTTTCATACCAAATCCGGTTGCCAAAACCTACTTTCCCTCAAAGGAGCCTCCGGCTCCCCTCTCCCTTGGGCTACCGTGTATACACATCTGTGGGAAAACTTGGAGGCCCTGCATTAGATCCCCCCTAGCCCCCCTTAAAAAGGGGGGGAGTTGCGGCGAGGTTCCCTCGCTGTGCAGCTGGCACCAAGCAGGGGGAAGTTATCAAAGTCCCCCTTTTTAAGGGGGATTTAGGGGGATCTTAGTGTGAAACGGCAAATCGATAACTTATGTATACACGGTAGCTCCCTTGGGAGAGGGGTTGGGGGTGAGGGCTGGATTGCTTACAGGTGTATGTTTTTAAAAATTGGCTCTGTGAGCGATGAGTAGACGACGAAAACCATGGCTTTTCTTCCCCTGCTCCCCCTGCATCCCCTGCTCCAGAACTACCCCAAATCTCAAAAACATACCCTTGAAAGGGGCTGGATTGGGGGGTATGAGAAGCGGATTTGGTATCACATGACGCTGGAAGGAATCGGCAGGGCTACCAAACGCTGGAGCTTCGCGGACCTAGCCTTCAACGAAACTGCATGGATTACCTGGTTTGGGCTGATATGCTTCTTCGCCCTACCCAGATGAAGGCAACGGCAAACAGCAAATGAACGATGCGATCGCCTTTGTCAACTTCCACGAATAGCCGATCTTCCGACAGAGCGAGCTAGAGTTAGTTGCCCGCTCTTAGCAGCTTGCCAAGAGCTTCGATCGACTGCCGCCAGCCGCTTTCCATTCCACTGGCGACCATGCCGTCTCGGTCTTCTTGGCTCATGGCAGTGCTATGGGTATGAATCTCAGTCGTATGTGCGTCAACGGCCACAAATTCGGCTTTTTCCAACATGACGTGTCCGCGTTCTGGCATCCCCAAGAATTCAAACGTCTGCACGATGCGTTTATTTGGGGCTACTTCGTGAAAACAGCCAATAAATTCATACTCATTCCCATCTTCTGACTGCTCTGCAATATGCCAACTCCCGCCGTCTTGGCAATCAAAGCGATATACTTTCATCGGATTGCCGCGACACCACCATTTGGCAAAGAGTTCTTCTTTGGTATATGCCTCGAATACTTTTTCTAAAGCAGCATCGATCGTGACGATACCCAAGATATTTTGTGAGTTTTCTGGGACTGTGACTTTTAGCTGTGCCATACAGTTATCCTCCTCCGGTTCTATTTTCTGCCAATAACTTTTCCAAGGCATCGAAGCGGGCACCCCATAGTTGTTCGTACTCGCTCAGATGCGCTGCGGCTACTTCGATCGTCTTTGGTTCGACATGAATGACTTTCTCCTTGCCACTTCGCCGCTTGGTAATCAGTCCTGCTTTCTCCAGCACGCTGACGTGCTTCGCCACTGCTGCCAAAGACATGGCATAAAATTCTGCTAATTCGCTGATGGTGTGTTTTCCTCTCGATACGCGCTTGAGGATGTCTCTCCGGGTCGCATCGGCGAGCGCACCAAAAATCAGATCGAGAGCAAAATTTGATTCAACCATATGGTTGAATGATAACTAAGATAAATACATATGTCAAGTCCCCGTTGAAGGTTGAATCTAACTAGAGGGCTGCTGAAATAGCGTAGCCGCAGGGAGGAGTTTACAGTCGGATTTGAGATAAATGACTGCGAGGATTGTAGCTGCGTTGGGTGCGGATTTTTTCGTAAAGTTCTCGCTCGGTGGGATCGATTTCTTTAGGAGTCGCGATCAAAATTTTGACTAACTGATCGCTTCTACCGCCTTTAGTCAGAGGCCAGCCTTTGCCACGCAACCGCAAAGATTGACCCGATCTTACCCCCGCTGGCACGTTGACGGTAACTGTACCATCTGGAGTTGGCACTTCTACTTGCGCCCCTAATACAGCTTCGTCTGGGGTTACTGGCACTTCGCACACCAGGTTGTCGCCCTCAAATTGGAAGAAAGAGTGAGGCTGAAGGTCGATCTTCAAATACAGATCGCCCCGCTGATTGTAAGCACCCACATTCCCCTTGCCGCGCACCCGCACCCGACTGCCATGCTTAGCACCAGCCGGAATCCGGACTTCAATGACTTCATTGCCCAAATTCAGGCGCTTTTGCACCCCGTGGAAAGCCTCGGAAAAAGTCAGGGCTAAAGTGGCCTCGCGATCGATGTTGCTAGCGGTGCGGTTGTCAAACCCAGAAAACCCTCCAAAGTCATCGAATCCGGTGGTTCCACCCGTCGAAGTTCGATAGTTGTAGGTGCGACGGCTACCAGTACCAGCCCCAGGGGTATTAAACCGACCTAGTAGCTCGTTGATAAATTCGTCAAAGTTAGCATACTGACTGAAATCAAAGCCGCCAACATCCGTACCGACTCCACTACTAGCTCCTGAAGGCCAGCCTTGTCCGGCTTGCCGCCAATATTGACCGAACTGGTCGTATTTCTGGCGTTTTTCTTTATCTGATAAGACTTCGTAGGCTTCGTTGACTTCCTTAAACTTGCTTTCTGCCTGTTTGTCGCCAGGGTTCATATCGGGGTGGTACTTCCGAGCCAACCGCCGATAACTTTTTTTGATCTCATCAGCACTAGCAGTTTTATTGACTCCCAAAATGGAGTAATAGTCTTTGAAGTCTGACACAGCCATTTGTTTAGCTTACTCTCGTCTACAAATTTCGTTATAAGAGGATAGGGAAAAGAGCTTGGGATGAAAATAATTATTTGCTCGCCAATAATTTAAAACTATTTTGCTCCTATCTCAATCTTTAACAAATTTATAGCGAAATGGGTAAATTGAGGCGATCGCGATATCCGTACCTCCGGTATGGCAGCGAATCAAACAATCGAGTCCATCGGCAATACTAGGGGGAAAAAGCACCAGTTGGCGGTACATTTGCCAAATGATTTCTTCTGGAACTTGCCTAGAGCGCTCTCGGTTGCTCTCCAGACATCGATCGACGGGCAGGTCTAACCAGATACCAGTAATCCGATCGCAACCGCAATTGCGACCTAAAGCGATCGCTTCCCGTCGGTGCTGCTGATGGGCATTAGTGGCATCATAAATGACTTCTGGCACTGCCGAACTGACAGCCGCTTGCAACTGCTGCTGTATTCGCTCCCGCACTAACGGCCAAGATCCTTGGATGCTTTCATCTCCAAATAGTCGATCGCGAATTGCATCGGTCGAGATGGGCTGGCGTTGTGGATCTTCAACTACCATCTGTTGGGCTAGAGACGATTTGCCGCTACCAGGTAATCCAATCAGCAGAATCATTCGAGTCACGAGGAGAGAGATGAAGATAGCAGATCGGGCATTGTTCTCAAAGTAGATCCCAGATGTAGCGTGAAGTAAGAACACTGTTCGCACAATATTCTTAAGGTTGATAAGTGCGATCGAGGCTCTACCATCAACCAAGGTGCTGTATGCGACATCAGTTGAGCCAAGGCTGAACCTGGAGCGATCGCTTCTAATTTTGCTAATCGAACTTCGTTACTCAAGTAAGGAAACGCAATGATATCGGGAATGGCTTGCGGCAAAGAGCGATCGCGGTAAATTGTCTGCAAGTTAATTAACTGTCGCCGACCGATAAATTCTCCCAAGTAAGGTTCTAGATGGGGGTAAGTCTTTATGAGGATCGGATCGAGCAAACTGCTACCCCACCAGCTATGCGCTACTACTCGTTCGTCCTGAACCTCCAAGATTAAACCGTCATCGCTGAGATATTTCCATCCAGCTTCGATCGCTCCTACGGTGAGGGTGGATTTGCCCGCACCACTTTGACCAGCAAATAGCCAGACGCGATCGCTAGGATCGATTAAAGCCGCTGCGTGCAAGGGAGTGTAACCCAAATAGCTCAAATAGAAACTGACGCTGTAGCGGATGAAATTATGCCAGAGGCGATGAGTGTCGAGGGGCTGTTGAGGTGTATCTACCGCCCAGATTTGCAATTGATGTTTATCTGGCCAGATTTGGGCTTGATGTCCGGCGTGGGGTTCTTGCAGGTAAATCGCTCCCGATTTGAGGCGGAAATATTGGAGAAACTCAAAGGAAGTAGCAAAATCGATCGCATCGGGTTCGAGAGCAGGCGATGGCTCCACTAGGTGAATTTGCCACTTCAAGGGAAGTTCTAGGCGTTGCAAGAGAGAGATAATTCCAGCTTCATCTGTTTGCATCATGTCGGATAAAACGCGATCGCCCTAACAGAAAACTTTCATGCTCTTTGCTCTTGCCACTCGATTAATTTTTCTGTTTGTAGCAGAGTCATAAACTGTTCGACATCGACGGGAATCTCTGTCGATTTATCTGGATATAGCTGCTTTAATTCCTCCACTATTTGAGGACCATCGTAACCCTCTTGCAGCAGAGTACAAATGTTGAGAGCCATTTCATTAAGAATATAGCGATCGTTGGTAGCTGTATCCAGCAACACTGCTTCATCCACTACAGGGGCAATCAAAACATGGGAACTCAAACGCCAAGACACCAGCCACCTCCTCAATTTGGGATGCTATTTACTGATAAAAACTGTAGGGGCGTATAGCCTGCGGCATGGCTTCGCTAAGGCGAAGCCTGTGCCTTGCACTTAGTATTGGGGCGATAACTCAACGCTTTTCATCATTATCGTCGATCTCCCAATGCTTCGCCCGCACGCGCTGCGCTTTGACACAGCCTGTTGCGGAGCAACGGCTCGCTCCTGGGGAATTGGGAAAGGCGATCGCTCTTTCGGTGGGGTTGGGCGTTGGCGCAGCCTGTGCTTGGCACTTAGCATTGGGATTGAAATGCGATCGTTGATGCGGCTGACCATTACCCTTCATCTCCCCTGTTTACCCTTTACCCCGTACCCTTTCCCCTCTCCCCTACGGAGCCACACCCTCAATGGTCTGAATCTGTCGGATACGGTGGCTGAATCGACGATCGGGGACATATACCGTCGTCCCACTGGGGTTGACTGCTATGCCATATGGGTTAGCGAACTGCGCCGTTGCCGCTGGTCCATCTTGGAAACCCAAATTGCTATCCCCTGCCAGAGTAGTGACCTCACTAGTTGCCAGATTTATTGCCCGAATCCGGAAGTTGCCAAAATCGGCGACATACACCGTCGTCCCACTGGGGTTGACCGCTAAGTCAATTGGGTAACGGAACCGCGCCGTCGCCGCCAGCCCGTCTTGGAAACCCAAATTGCCATCCCCTGCCAGAGTAGTGACCTGACTAGTTTGCAGATTTATCGCCCGGATGCGTTGGTTGCCAAAATCGGCGACATATACCGTCGTCCCGCTGGGGTCGATCGCTACGCCAGTTGGGAGACCGAACCACGCCGTCGCCGCCGGTCCATCTCGGAAACCCAAATTGCCCTCTCCTGCCAGAGTAGTGACCTCACTAGTTTGCAGATTTATCGTCCGAATCCGGAAGTTGCCCCCATCGGCGACATACAGAGTTGTCCCACTGGGGTCGATCGCTACGCCATTTGGCGAGGAGAACCACGCCTGCAATCCCGCCCCATTTCGGAACGATCCTATGCCCTCTCCTGCCAGAGTAGTGACCTCACTATTTGCCAGATTTATCGTCCGGATGCGGTGGTTGCCATGATCGGCGACATACAGAGTCGTCCCACTGGGGTTGACTGCTACACCTCTTGGGACAAAGAACCGCGCCTGCGATCCCGGCCCATCTCGGAATCCTGGTGTGCCATCCCCTGCTACGGTAGTGACTTGACTAGTTGCCAGATTTATCGCTCGGATGCGGTGGTTGCTATCATCGGCGACATATAAAGTCATCCCACTGGGGTTGACTGCTACACGACTTGGTTCATTGAACCGCGCGCTTGCTCCCACCCCATCTTGGAAGGCATCTGTACCATTCCCAGCTACGGTAGTCACATAGGCATTACCGGCCGTTGGTTCTGCACCTCCAACTCGATCGGCTAGAATCCGAAATTTGTAGCGAAACCCGGTGACTCGCGGTTGTCCGTTTCCGGCTGCCGTTTGTTGATAGCGAAACCGTAACCCGATGGTAGTCGAACTGCCATTAGCCAGCGTGGGGTTGCTCAACCACACGCTTCTGGCAAAGTCGGTGCTGCTGGTACGCCCGGTGGCTTCGTTCGATTCGGTAGCTGTCGTGTCGTCGGCGACGGTTAAATTAGTGCCATCGCGAGGAGTCATATAAGCGAGGTACACCGGATCGGTACCATCATTTCTTCCCGATGCTCCCACCTTGCCAGCCAGAATGGTAGTGGAGATCGCGCAAATCGGTCGTTGTAAGGTAGTAGCTCCACTTTCACAAAAAGTGCCATCGGCCGCTGGTGTGGTGCCAGCATAAGGCATTAACTGCAACTTAATTCCTGTGGGATTTCCGGCGGTAGCTTCTCCTAAAGTGGCTCCGGTGTTGTTGGTAATTTGCCAGCGTAAGGATAAAGAAGCATAATTATTCCCACCGTTGGGGAGTAAAGGCAGATTGTTATAGAGCTTGGCGATTCCCGTGGTGGTGACGTTACCGCTAGTACCCAAGACGGCAGCGATTTTGATTTGTTTGTCCCCTTGAAGTTGTTTGAGGCGGATTTCATCGCCTTCGAGATCGACGACTCCTTCCCACACTCCTAGTTCTACGGGGTGGATGTCTGCACCTTCGATCGCGATTTGAGGTGAGTTGGCGTTTAAAGGCTGCAAGGCGATCGCTAACGGTAAACCCGCCATGGCAAACAGAGTTACCGTTTTACTTGCTTTCAGTAATATTTGCTTCATAATTTTTGTTGAAATAGTTTAGTTTTGAGCCTGACGATCTGCTCGAAATCATCAGACCAGTTACCTCCCCTTTTAAGGGGAAAAGTTTTGGGAGCGGGACCTAAATCCCCTCCTGCAAAAACCTATTCCTCACCTCCTCACTTCCTGACTTCGTTAAGGAGGGGTATTGCAGCCTTCATCGTCTTCGTCAGGACAACTACTAGTCTGGGCGGCGGCTCGATCGAGGGGCTGCAACATCTTTTTCAGTGTCGGTCGTTCGTAAGGGCGAGTAGCAACGATTAAACCTGTTGCCGTCCCTACACCGATATGTGCCAGCCGTTTGAGAGTACGCCTGCGGGTCAGAATTCGATCTACTTGGCGATCCATTTGGTTAACATCCAATACTGAGTTAAAAAAAGACAAAATGCTCTAATCTTATGGGCAAATTATCTTTGTTTAGGGATAGACCTTAACCGTAGTAGTCGCCGTGCCATTAGTCTTCCAAAGTTCGTATTGTCCTGGTGCGATCTCGACCCCAAAGAACGCCGTGCCGTTGACATTGGTGAGAGCAGTAGGATTAGAACTAGAACTTCCAGGAAAGATATCTTTGACTAAGACAGTGCCAGCAGTTGTGCCATCGCTCTTCCAAAGTTCGTAACCATTACTGCCGTCATTGGCACTAAAGTAGAGCTTGTTATTCACATTGATGAGAAATCGCGGAAAAGAACTACCACTGCCAGGAGCGATGTCTTTGACTAGAACAGTACCAGCAGTCGTACCATCGCTTTTCCACAGTTCTAATCCCTGAGTGCCGTTACTGTGCCTAAAATACAGGGTCCCGTTGACATTCGTGAGAAATTGCAGGAAAGCATTATTAAAATTATTTCCAGGATTGATGTCTTTGACTAGGACAGTGCCAGCAGTCGTACCATCGCTTTTCCACAGTTCTAATCCCTCGGTGCCGTTATTGGCTCCAAAATACGCCGTGCCATTGACATTCGTGAGGTTTCGCAGAAAAGAACTAGTATATCCAGGTCGAATGTCTTTAACTAGAAGAGTGCCAGCAGCAGTGCCGTCGCTCTTCCAGAGTTCATATCCCTGACTGTTAACTGCACTAAAATAAACCGTGCCGCTGACATTGGCGAGGTTCTGCGGCAGAGAAGAATGAATTCCAGGCATGATGTCTTTCACTAGAACAGTGCCAGCAGCGGTGCCGTCGCTCTTCCACAGTTCCCTCCCCACCCTGCCATTATTAGCACTAAAGTACAATGTGCCATTAACATTGGCTAGAGCGCGGGCATCGGAACTATTAGGTCCAGGATGAATGTCTTTAACTAAGACAGTGCCAGCAGTGGTGCCGTTACTCTTCCAGAGTTCGTACCCCTGACTGTTGTTATTAGCATTAAAGTACAATGTCCCATTGACATTGGTGAGATCGAACGGGAAAGAACTACCACTACCAGGAAAAATGTCTTTGACTAAGACAGTGCCAGCGGCGGTGCCGTCACTCTTCCACAGATCCCTCCCCTGACTGCCGTTATCGGCTGCAAAGTACAACGTCCCTTTAACATTAATCAGAAATTTCTGAGAAAATTGCCAAAAAGAACTACCACTGCCAGGAAAGATGTCTTTGACCAAGACAGTGCCAGCAGCGGTGCCGTTGCTCTTCCAGAGTTCATATCCCTGGCTGCCGTTATCGGCAACAAAGTACAACGTGCCATTGACATTGGTGAGGCTAGATGGCACAAAGTTCCAAGCAGAGCGAGCCGGAGTTGCTGCCAGCAGTTGCGTACCTACAGCTATACTGCCAGTCAAAATAAAAGTAGCTAATTGTCTGGCCGATTTCATTTTCATCTTTCGCAATTTCATGACTTTCTCCTCAATTAGTTAATTAATTTTGACTATTGATATCGAGCATTTCTTGGTTTTCCATAACTGAAGTTAGTGGCTCTGCACCTTCTTTTATTGCGTAATTAAGGCGGACGATCTAGTGACACGCTCCGCGTACCGAAGGCATTTATTACGAATTTCCAATTGGTTATTTTTACGCTTGATGCGTAAGTTTTAAAACTATTAGTTTAAGTAGGGCACGAGATCATTTTATAAAAAGAATAGATGCCAGATGGTTTTAAAAAGTATTGACTTTTGGTTTTGCAAGTATAGAATTTTCCATCTAGCAGCCTACTTTTTTGCTAGAAGTAACTAAAAAGTAGGATTTAGTAGGGAGATGCCTGCGTTGGCGGTAAACTAGGATTGCGTTGTCCTAGACCCTCTATGGTGTTGAAGATCGCCAGCCCAGATTACCCCGATCGCTATCAAGTTGGTGGCAGTCTGCCTTTCAGTGCGCCCAGTTATGTCAAGCGACAGGCAGATGACGAGTTATTTGCGGCTCTGCAAAGAGGAGAGTTTTGCTATGTGTTGAATGCCAGACAAATGGGCAAATCTAGCTTGCGAGTGCAAACCATGCACCGCCTGCAAGCAAAAGGCATTCGCTCGGCCGTTATCGATCTGACGACGATCGGCAGCCAACAGATTACCCCCGAACAGTGGTATGCCTCGGTTTTGCAAAACATCGTCAGCAGCTTTCAACTCCAAGTCGATTTACGAGCTTGGTGGCGCGATCGCGCTCACCTTTCCCTCATCAAGCGTTTCAGCAACTTTTTGGCAGAAGTTCTCCTGACCGAAATCGATCGCCCGATCGTCATTTTTGTCGATGAAATCGATAGCGTCCTGGAATTAGATTTTCCGCTCGACGACTTTTTTGCCCTGATTCGAGCTTGCTACAACCAGCGATCGGATATAGCGATTTACCGCCGTCTTACCTTTACTTTGTTGGGGGTGACAACACCAGGCGATTTAATCGCCGACAAAAGCCGCACGCCGTTCAATATCGGACGTAAGATCGATCTGCCGGGGTTTCGGTTGGCGGAAGCCTTGCCGCTCATGGTGGGTTTGCAAGGAAAAGTCAACCGTCCCGATGCGATCGTGGGTCAGATTTTAGAGTGGACGGACGGGCAACCTTTTTTGACCCAAAAGCTCTGTCAGTTGGTACTCGATGCTTGCGCGGATGGAATTATTAGCGAAGGTCGGGAAGCGATCTGGATCGAGAACCTAGTGCAGTCCCGGATCGTCAGACATTGGGAGCTTCAGGATCGGCCGGAACATTTAAAAACCATCGCCCATCGCCTGCTCTACAAGGAAGAACGGGCAGGGCGATTATTGGGGCTTTACCAGCAGGTCTTAGAGTCAACCGAGGGAGCAAAAGGGCAAACACCTCACAAGCATTCCCCTATTGCCGTCGATGAAAGTCGCGACCAAATCGAGTTATTGCTCTCTGGATTAGCAGTCAAAGATCGAGGCTACTTGAAAGTTAGCAATCGCATTTACCAGCATATATTTACTCGCCAGTGGGTAGATCGGCAGCTTAGTAACTTACGTCCCTATGCCACCAACCTCACCATCTGGCTGAACTCAAATTGCTCTGATGAATCGCGCCTATTGCAGGGACAAGCCCTGAAAGATGCTCGGACTTGGGCAGAGGGAAAACAATTGAGCGATCGAGATTATCAATTTCTCACCGCCTCGCAGACGTTAGAGCAGCAGAAACAGCAGCAGATCTTGGAGGCAGCCCGCGCTAAAGAGGCGATCGCTCGCTTAGTGCAAGAGCGAAAAGTCAGTAGATTGCAGAGATTTTTGCTAGTCGTTATTAGTCTAGCTTTAGCGATCGGCTTGGCTTTGGGATGGGTGGCCTTCGGGCAATACCGCCAGGCCCAGATGAATGAAATTCAAGCGATCGCCCGCTCGGCTGAAGCTCTGTTTGCCTCCGATAATCGTTTAGATGCTTTGGTTGAAGCCATTCGGGCCAGGCAGCAATGGTTGGCGATTCGGGGCCGGGATGCGGAAATTGCCAGCCAAATCGAATCCGTGCTGCGACGGGCTGTTTACGGCACGATCGAGTCCAACCGCCTCACCGGGCATCAAGAGTTTGTCCATGGGGTGGCGTTTAGCCCCGACGGACAAACTCTTGCTTCTGCCAGTGCCGACAAAACGATCCGACTCTGGCGGACAGATGGGCGCTCGATTCGCACGCTCCACGGGCATCAAGCTGAGATCTTCGATGTCGCGTTTAGCCCCGACGGACAAACGATTGCTTCCGCCAGTGCTGACAAAACGATCGGACTTTGGCGGCCAGATGGGCGTTCGATTCGCACGCTCCACGGGCATCAAGCTGAGATCTTCGATGTCGCATTTAGCCCCAACGGACAAACGATTGCTTCCGCCAGTTGGGATGGAAGCGCGAGGCTGTGGCGACTCGACGGGCAACCGCTCCGCCGTCTAGCTCTGGGGGCTGAAGTTTGGAGCGTAGCATTCAGTCCCGATGGAGAGACGATCGCGCTGGGCACCACGAAGAATATCCAGCTTTGGTCGATCGAAGGTCGCCTGCTCCATACCTTTGAGGGACATCGGGGGAACGTGCCGGGACTGGCGTTTAGCCCGGACGGCCGCCTGCTCGCCTCTGCTAGTGCAGATCGCACGGTGAAGTTGTGGACGTTAGACGGTCAACTCGTGCGAACGCTGTCAGGACACAGCAGCGAGGTTTGGGGCGTGGCGTTTAGCCCGAACGGTCAAATAATTGCCTCAATTAGCGGCGATAACACCGTTAAACTTTGGCATCTCGATGGCACGCCGCTAGCGACCTTGAACCAGCAAGGGAGTGGTTGGCGGGTGGCATTCAGTCCAGACGGGCATTTGCTGGCTTCGAGCGGCTCGAATAATATCGTCAAACTCTGGCAGCTTCGCCACCGCTTCTCGATCGAACTCCAAGGACATCAACATTGGGTGTTACAAACTGCGTTCGCTCCCGACGGCCGAACGGTGGCTTCAGTCAGCTTAGACCAGACTGTGAAACGCTGGACGCGGAGCGGGCAGTTGCTATCGACCTTTAAGGCAGATCGTCCCCTACTTTCCATTGCTATTAGTCCCGACGGGCAATTAATCGTCACTGGCACGAGAGATAATACCGTCGTCTTGTGGCAATCGGACGGAACGGTAGTAAAAATTTTAGGGGCGAATGCTGCTAATTCATCGGAAATGGAGGTGTTTGGAGTGGCATTTAGTCCCGACGGGCAAACGATCACTTCGACTAGTTTAGACAACACCGCCAAACTCTGGCATCTCGATGGCACTGCGATCTCTACCCTGAAAGGGCATACGGCGGCAGTAACCGACGTGCGATTCAGTCCCGACGGACGAGTCATAGCGACAGCGGGCTGGGATAATACCGTCAAGCTCTGGACGGGCGACGGTCGTTTAATTCGTACTCTGAGAGGACATAAAGCTGAGGTGCAGGCGATCGCGTTTAGTCCGGATGGGCGATTTGTGTCCTCAGCCAGTCACGATCGCACCCTCAAACTCTGGACGTTAGACGGCAAACTCCTGCGGACGTTTGCAGGACATCTAGATAAAGTTTATAGCGTGGCCTTTAGCCCGAACGGGCAGTTGCTAGCTTCAGCCAGTCGAGACAAAACGGTGAGACTTTGGCGGCTAGATGGAACATTGCTAGTCGCACTTGAGGCCCACAGTGATGTGGTAGACCATGTAACCTTCAGTCCAGATGGCAAGCAGCTAGCTTCGTCCAGTTGGGATAAAACGGCGATCGTTTGGGATCTCGATCGCGTTTTGGATATCGATCGACTGACGCAATATGGCTGCGATTGGATAAGAGATTATTTACGTACCAATAAAGCTTTAAAGGAAAGCGATCGCCACCTCTGCGACGGATTTGGTTCGGAATAATAACATCGATCGACAGGTAGGTTGGGTTGAACGCAGTGAAACCCAACAGCCATATGTGAGATCGAATCCAGCCCTCACCCCCGTCCCCTCTCCCAAGGGAGAGGGGTGCCCGTCAGGGCGGGGTGAGGGCAAAGTGGAGTACGATCGACGGATTAATCTAATGTACATTCCTAAAATACTGTCGGTAAAGTTCGCAGCGCAACCTCACCCGATCGTCCCGTAACTGGATCGACCCCATTCGATCGAGTAGAAAAATATCCAAAGATGTTAAGTCTGGCTCGCCCCCAGCCGCCAATTTTTCCACCACAGATGCTAGCTGCGGCTGTTGCTGTAACGTCAACAGATGTCGCCGCAGATGATTGGCATAGGGACTCGATTCGGTAGGCGCTAGACGTAGAAAAGCCGAAAGCGGCATTCGATCGCGGGCCATGTGATATAGCGCCACCTGAACCAGATAGGGATGCCCTCCCACCATGCTCGTTAGCCGCTCGATCTCAGTTGCTTGCCAATCCAATCCGTAACAACGAGCTAAGGCTCCGATCTGTTCGGCATTAAATTCCGGCAACTCGATCGGCAATCCCACATTAAATGGCGATTGGTTGATGTTGAGCGGAATATAGCCTGCTGTCGAATGTGCCAACACTAACCGCAGGTTCTGCCATAGCTCGCTGTTTTTGGCCTCTTCATGCCAACCGCGCAACAGGGCGAAAAAGCTATCGGCAATTTCAGGATATTGAAACACCTCATCGACTTCATCTAATGCCAGCACTAGCGGTTGCTTCAGTTGAGGCAGGAGGTAACTGGCAAAATAATCTTTGCAACAGATTTTACTGCCAAAGAGTTCGTCCCAATAGTCGGCCAACTTCAACGGCAGTTCCAGCCCGCGCGTCACCATGGCACAAAACCATTGCAAAAAGCGATCGAGGTCTTGAAATGTTTTGCTATCTACCTGTTGCAAGTCCAGAACCACCGTCCGCAGATCTTGTTGTCGGGCATGGTGCAAAATGCGGGCCAGCAGAGACGTTTTGCCCATCTGCCGGGGGGCTTTGATACAAAGTAGAGCGCCCGGTTGCAAAACTGCTTGATAGCAGCGGGCTTCAATCGGAGGGCGATCGATATAAAACCGCGAATCCAGTTTGACCTGTCCTTCTGGAAACTGCCAATCAGATTTGGCTGAAGCGACACGAGCAGCAGGCAAAGACAAAGAGGATGGGGTGATAGCCGTCTCTTCCGCTGACATCAGAGAGTTTTCCCAACGTTCCAAGGCCACGCGAAATGTCTTTTTGCTGACGGGTTCCTCTAAAACCTCAGAGATCAGTTCCCAAAGTTCCGCTCCCACCACTTTGATGTGAGCATCGGAGCAATGATAGGCTTCAGCAATGTCATGATATTTCTGACCTAACCACGCACCATAAAAAATAGCGGATTGCAACGAGCTTAAGTGCCTGCCAGTTTTGGCAAAGATCGATCGATCGAGAGTACAAAGCGCTGCTGTTACGTCCATTACTGAATCAGCTTTTGATAAAACGCTATAGGCAAACTAGATTGGCGATCGCTAGTATTAGTAAGATTCAATCATACTTTCATATTTTTTACTACTTTTCGAGCGGCAGAGTCAGGTGAAATCTACAGACATCGTTTCAATGCTTTGCCCCTAATATCATTTGACTAAATATCTGCTACATAACTATCGCGAGCCTTCCGATCGCACTACTAGTTTGCCAACTATTCTCAACGGGCGAATGAAAAAATAGAGAAAGTACAACCTTTGGGGTAGGGAGATAAACTTCAGATCGGTAACAGTTGGACGGACAAAACTTTGCAGGTACGCCCAACAGTACCGCCAGCGATCGCTCCATCTATCTAGCAACAGAAATTGCCACCGAAAAACTGCCAACCAGCTAACATTTTGTTCCCAAGGATCTCGTTCTTGACCCATCCAGCGATCGACTTGGTTAGCGAAAAAAATCAATAGGCGATCGCTTTCAATCGCAGCTTCAATCTCCAGCGGGTAAGTCGCTCCCAGCAAATTGCCAGCGAGAAACAGTCCCAGCAGTACCATGCGGTGACATCCAAGCGATCGCGATCTCTCCATCAGGCATTCCCAATCGATCGGCGCAACGCTAACTAACTCGGCGATGTCAGCGATCCATTTCAATTGCCACCACAAATCTTTAGCACCGTGAAAACAAAGGTACAGCAGCAGATCTTCCCAACCGAGGGTGTTAACGGTTTTTCCTGCCAAAGCGATCGGTTGTCGGCGTTGCCAGCAATCCCAACGCTCTTCGGCAATTTTGGGTAGGGCGAATTGCATACCTGCCAACAAGCGCCAATGCAGATCGAGATAAATCTGACGTTCTGGGTGAAACAGGGTACATTCTCCATTGCGGGGTATGTCCGCTTTCTCCTGGGAGGCACGCAGGCACACCGGAGGAGTTACCGGAGAGTAACCTTCTTTTTCGAGTATCTCTTTAGCTTTGAGGAAATCTGCTCGCCGCACTAGCAAATCTAAATCGCTGAATTGCCGCACTGCCAGATCGCCATAAACGATCGCGGCTAAAGTTGCACCCTTAATCGGAATTACGGCAATATCTTGGCTTTCCAGTAAAGTTAAGAGGCGCAGGAGTTCTTGCAGGTGCAAGAGATTGCAGGTTGCAATATTTTGGGCGGCGTGGTGCAATCGATCGACAATTTCAGAGGAAATAAAGCGATTGCTCGTCTGCCTAAGACTGTAATATACCAAGGTTGTAATCCCTTGTTTTCGAGCAATTTTTGCCAATCGCTCCCAATCTAATGCCCTAGAACCCAGGATAGCTTCAACTTTCTCACCTATAGAGCGATGCCTACTGGATTGAATCCAGTTAAGCAATAAGCGAAATTCTAGAGAATTTTCGGCTCTCATACTAAATCCGCTTAACCAACCTCTGATACCGTTTTGCTCGCATACCTGCGTACGGGCGCAATGCATTGCGCCCGTACCCAAATGGTATGAAGAGAGTGGGCTTTCACGCTCCCGTTCTTTTCTGTAAAGAAAGACGCGAGATCTCGCGCCTTTACAACTCTGGTTTAAATCACTGTTTCGTCTGGGATCGTGGCATTTTTCAGCACCACGACGATGCCATTACGGATGTAAAAACCTTGGCTTTCCCGTTCGGCCTCTTCAATCCGATCTTTATTGAGAATCTTGACATTGCAACCAATGCGAGCATTTTTGTCGATGATGGCGCGACGAACGATCGTATTTTCGCCAATGCCCAAGCAGATTTTACCGACATCGCAATTAGATTGTCTTTCGGCAAAAGGCTCGTAGAAGTCTGACCCCATGATCAGAGAGTCTTCGATCGTACAGCCAGCATTAACGCGCGATCGCACTCCCAAAACCGAATGATGGATGCGACAATTTTTCAGAATGCAACCTTCTCCGATCATCGATTCTGTCACCTGACAGTCGAGCAGCTTGCTGGGGGGCAAATAACGAGAACGGGTGTAAATCGGTGCGTTCTCGTCGTAGAAGCTAAATGGTGGTTGGGGTTGGCGCGTCAGAGCCAAGTTAGCTTCATAAAAAGATTCCATCGTCCCGATATCTTCCCAGTAGCCGTCAAACAAGAAAGCCTGAACGTTAAATTTGGGAGCAGCAGCGGGGATGATCTCTTTGCCAAAGTCGGTCTGATCTCGATATTCCCTCAACAGTTCGATTAGCGCCTCTTTTTTGAAGACGTAAATCCCCATGGAAGCAATGTAAGGACTTTGCTTTGCCTGTTCTGGAGTCAGTCCCAAAGCAGTGGTATCGACTTGCATCTGAGCCAGTGCTTCTCCTTTAGGCTTCTCGCTGAAGTCAACTACTCGCCCGGAAGCATCGATCTTCATCAAACCAAAATCTGAAGCTCGTTTGGCATCGATCGGCACTACAGAAAGGGTAATATCGGCATTAGTTTCCCGATGGCGTTGGACGAATAAACGATAGTCCATCCGATAAAGGTGATCTCCAGAGAGAATCACAAACTCATCTACATCCCACTCTTGCAACAGCCAGATATATTGGCGCACAGCGTCAGCAGTTCCCTGAAACCAATTGGGGTTTTCTGGCGTTTGCTGGGCAGCTAGGACCTCAACAAAACCGTCGCTAAACCCCGTAAAGTTGTAGGTACGGGCGATGTGGCGATTGAGAGATGCTGAGTTGAATTGCGTTAAGACGTAAATTTTAAAAATCTCTGAATTAATGCAGTTGCTCACAGGGATATCGATCAGTCGATACTTACCTGCCAATGGCACCGCTGGTTTGGCCCGCAGCTTAGTTAGTGGATAAAGGCGCGTGCCTGCCCCTCCTCCCAGAATAATAGCTAATACTTTTTTCACAACAAAACCTCTCAACTGCCTTATGAAGTCCCAAATCCAGTGTCGAACTGTACGGGGCAGTTGGCAAGGGGGTAATAAAGTCAAAAGTCAGAAGTCAGGAGTTCGGAGTTAGTAATTCTCCCCTGCTTCCCCTGCTTCCCCTGCTTCCCCTGCCCTCTTCCCCCTCACTCCTCCTCGGCAAACCGCTTGACGAATAACAAACAATTGCGATCGTCTTCTGTACGAGAATAGGTCAAAGTATCGGCCATCTTAAACAAAATTATTAATCCTCGTCCCCCTTCAGCCCGCTCGTTCGTATTTTCTTGCATTTGCTGAAGCTTGGTTGGCAAATCCAGCGGCAAACCTCGATCCCAAATTCGCAGTTCCAGGTATTCGGCCAAGATAGTCACTTCGATTTCAATTGGAACTTCCGCTGAGTAATCTTTGTGGGCGTGACGAACGGCATTGGTAAATCCCTCGGCTAGCGCCAGTTGACATTGCGACCAAACTTTTGCCGGAATGAATGATTCATGGATCTGGTTAAACCAGGACAGCACTTCATCTAATAGATACAGATCCGAAGGAAATTGTCTTCTGGCTGTTTTGAAGAATATCAACGGCCACCAGTCCTTTTCATCAACTTCAACAAAGCCAGTTTAAACTGGAAATAACTTATCGATCGACCCCAAAAAACTAGCTGTAGAGTCGGAACTGCTGGACTGGTAAATCGAATTTGCTTTAAGTGAGGAAATCCTGACATAGATCCTGCCAGTTCCGTCTTAGGAGTAGCCTTTAGTGGAATTATCAAACCACCTCAAACCTGCCGATCCTCATACCACCTTAACTCATCATCAGACTGAAGATGCTATCCCTACTGATGCACTGCTCTCTAGCCCCAATGAGATCGCGATGACTCGCGATCTACCGCAGTTAAAAATTTTGTTAGCTGAGGATAATTTAGTAAATCAGAAAGTGCTGCTGATGCAACTAAGCAGTTTGGGGTATGAGGTCGATGTCGCTGCTAACGGGCAAGAAGCTGTGAATCTGCTGTCAACTGCGCCTTACGATTTGATTTTGATGGATTGCCAAATGCCTCTCAAGGATGGATATCAAGCTACAGAAGAAATCAAAAGCTCTCCAGCTAGTGCTTTTCTCAGAGGTCGCCACCCCATAATAGTGGCGATTACTGCTAATGCTATGCAAGACGATCGCCAAAAATGTTTAGAGGCAGGCATGGACGATTATCTCAGTAAGCCCGTGCCCAAAGAACAATTGTCAGCCGTCCTAGATCGCTGGACTCAAACAATATTTACTTCTCAGCCGATTATGGAATTAGAACCAGAAAGTCAAAACGCTCGCCTGGAAGAGGATCTCATCGATTTCGATTGGGAACACTTACATCAGTTGTCAGAAAACAATCAAGAGTTTGAACTAGAACTTTTACAGATGTTTGCCGAAGATGCTGCCATTCATCTACAAGCGATCGAATTAGCACTCGCCCAACCAGATTTTTCTGCCTTAGAGCGAGAGGCGCATCAAATCAAAGGCTCTAGCGCCAACGTTGGGGCTAAGCCGATGCAAGTTTCGGCGACTCAACTCGAACGAATGGCAATGCAAAAACAGCTTGCAGGGGCCAGCGATTTGCTTTCAGAGTTAGAAGGATATCGCGATCGGATTCAAGCCTTTTTAGGTAATAGGGCATAGGGCATGGGGCATGGGGCATAGGGAATAGGAAATAACTGATGACCTTTCAAATTTTGGTAATTGATGACGATCCGGTAGTGAGAACAGTTCTGAAAAGAACGTTTCAAAGTCAAGGATATAACGCTACTGTAGTTAGCAACGGTGAGGAAGGTATTGCCAAAGCACGCCAGATTCGTCCAGCGCTAATTATCTGCGATTGGATGATGACACCTCTAGATGGGCTAGAAGTATGCCGCACGATTAAATCAGATCCAGAATTATCTACTACTTTTTTCGTCCTGCTCACGGCTAAGGGAGAGGTAGAAGATCGAATTGTTGGCCTGGATGCAGGGGCTGATGAATTTCTCTCGAAGCCGATCGAGGTAAACGAATTAAAAGCTAGAGTGCGAGCCGGATTGAGATTATATCAACTCAATGAAGACTTACGCCGTCAAAAAGCAACTTTACAAGCACTCAATCAAAAATTAAAAACCGAACTAGATGAAGCGGCTGAATACGTGCGATCGCTTTTGCCTTCTCCTCAGACTGGAAAGATCGCGATCGAGACTTTATTTCAACCTTCGGCTCAATTGGGAGGAGACTGCTTCGATTATTATCAACTCGATGATAATTGCTTGGCTATTTATCTTTTAGATGTGGCGGGACATGGAGTTGGTGCGGCGTTGCTATCGGTTTCAATTCTCAATGTCATGCGATCGCAATCTCTACCTCATACCAATTTTTTTCAGCCCAGCCAGGTACTAGCAGCCTTGAATGAGGCTTTTCCCATGAACGAACACGGAGATAAATACTTCACGATTTGGTATGGAGTCTACCACCAAACTACCCGTCAACTCATTTATGCTAATGCCGGACATCCGCCTGCTATTTTACTAGTAGGCTCTTCTGCTAGCAACCTGCAAGTCAAAAAGCTAGGTACTCCCAGTCTGCCCATTGGCATTTTAGATGATGGGCAATTTGAAGAAGAGCGGGTAGAAATAGATCCTAATAGCACTTTATATATTTTTAGCGATGGCGCTTATGAAATTAGAGACACAAATAACAATATTTGGGGAATAGATTCTTTAATAGAATTACTAATAGAGTGCAAAAAGAATAACTTTAACAACTTAAAAGAGGTTATAGAAAAGATTAGAATTTTAACTACTAACGATCTATTTGAAGACGATTTATCTTTGCTTAAAGTTGGCTTTATTAATTAGCTATTTAAGATTTATCACTGTCTGGTTTATCATTGCTGGATTACGGTTCGAGATTGGCGATCGCAGCGTTAAAATCATTGCGGTTGCTAAAAGTGTCAAATACGCGATCCATTCTTGTCAGTTCAAATACCATCTTTACCTGGTCGTTAATCGAGCAAAGATACAATTTACCCCCTGCCGTGCGCACCATTTTCAAAGCTGACACCAAAGCGCTCAAGCCAGAACTATCCATAAAAGTCACATCGGTTAAGTCGATTAAGACCGTAGTAGCTCCAGAAGCTACCACGTCGCTAATCTCTCGACGCAGTTGATTAGCCTTGATCCCATCCAAAATGCCGCTAGGCTGGACAACTTTGACTACAGAACTCATGCAGTTTTACTCGCGATCGCTTGTTTGTTAGTGTAACGCGGGTTGAGGGGAAAGGGGGAGAGAAGGGGAAGAGAGAGGGAGAGGGGGAGATGGGGAGATGGGGAGATGGGGAGATGGGGAGATGGGGAGATGGGGAGATGGGGAGATGGGGAGCATTCCTAACTCAACACTCAACACTTCACACTTCTTGAACTTCTGAACTCCTGAACTCCTGAACTTCTGAACTTCTGAACTCCTGAATTCTCAAGTTGACACTAGTAGCCGAATATGAGGATAATTTTAGTTTGTGTAAACTTAACCTCTTTAATAAACCTTTGGCTAACGTTGTTGTAATCGGTGCCCAGTGGGGCGATGAAGGGAAAGGTAAGATAACAGATTTACTTAGCAAATCGGCAGATGTGGTCGTGCGTTACCAGGGAGGGGTGAATGCAGGTCATACTGTTGTCGTTGAAGGAAATACTTTTAAGTTACACCTAATTCCCTCTGGGATTTTATACCCAGGTACAGACTGCATTATTGGCTGTGGGACGGCGATCGATCCGCAGGTGCTAATTCAAGAGCTAGACCAGTTAGAGGCTCTGAATATTCCCTTGGGGAATCTACTGATCTCTCAAACCGCTCACGTTACCATGCCTTACCATCGATCGATCGATCGCTTGGCAGAGGAACGGCGAGGAGAACGCAAAATCGGCACCACCGGCCGGGGTATCGGTCCCACTTACGCCGACAAATCGGAACGCACGGGCATCCGCGTGCAAGATTTGATGGACAAAGAGGTATTGCGCGAGCAGATCTACTGGGCGATTAACCACAAAAACGCCATCTTAGACAAGCTTTACAACCTCCCCCCCCTCGATCCAGAAGAGGTAATTGCAGAATACTCAGGATACGCCGATCGCTTGCGTCCTTATGTAGTAGATACTGCTTTAAAGATTTACGACGCGATTACCAGACGGCGCAATATCTTGTTTGAAGGCGCTCAAGGCACCCTGCTCGATCTCGATCACGGCACTTATCCTTACGTGACATCTTCTAATCCCATTGCTGGCGGCGCTTGCGTGGGTGCGGGTGTAGGCCCGACTACGATCGATCGAGTAATTGGAGTGGCCAAAGCTTACACTACGCGAGTGGGAGAAGGGCCGTTTCCCACGGAAATTAAAGGCGAAGTGGGAGAAATGCTGTGCGATCGCGGCGCGGAATTTGGCACGACTACCGGCCGCCAGCGGCGCTGCGGTTGGTTCGATGGTGTCATCGGTCGCTATGCGGTGCGGATCAATGGCATGGATTGTCTGGCGATTACCAAACTCGACGTATTGGATGAGTTAGCAGAAATCAAAGTCTGCGTCGCCTACGAAATCGACGGCCAGCGGTGCGAAGATTTTCCCAGCAGTTCCCGTAAATTTGCCCGGTGTCAGCCGATCTATCAAACTTTACCTGGTTGGCAGCGATCGACGGCTGAGTGTCGTTCGGTAGAAGATTTACCCAAGCAGGCGCGGGATTATCTCAGGTTTTTGGCCGAGTTCATGCAAGTCCCGATCGCGATTATTTCCGTCGGTCCCGGCCGCGAACAGACGATTATCGTCGAAGATCCGATTCACGGTCCGAAGCGATCGCTGTTGTATGCCGACAGCACTCCCGCGAGAGTCTAACTAGAAATAGCCGAAATACTGAGATTATCTCAATGGGGATAATTTCTATCCGTAATTCTGCGGAAGTCTGAGAAATTTAATTAGCTTAATCTTGAGAAATTAAAACCGCTCTCAGGACAAAAAAGCCATGGCAACAAACTCAGCACCAGGAGCAGCATTTGTAACTGGAGGTGCAGCTACAGGGGCGTGGGTTTCTGTCACCCTTGGTGGCATGGGATTATCTTTTTCAGGAACGGCGGTGGGATTGGGAATCGCTCCAGTGACAGCCGCTGGAGCAGTTGCAGGTGCTGCTAGTTATGGAGTTTTTCGAGCGATCGTCGAAGGAGATGCTTCGGCTTTCAGTGCTGCGGCTTTAGGAGGATTAGGGGGAGCAGGAGTTTCTGTAACTGTTGGTGGTATGGGGTTAGCCTTTAAAGGGACTGCCATCAGCTTGGGTATTGCTCCTATTACCGTTGCAGGTGCAGTTGTGGGACTAGCTGTTTACGGTCTATTGAAAATTATCGATCGGCCTGGCAGTCAAGAATCGGTCGCACAAGTTTTTGAGCGAATGGAGGATAAAATTTCATGGCAGGAAGCATATAACCAAGCACTTCAAGAACTAAGTCCACTATTAGCTGAATTGGCATGGCAACAGAAATTTGCGGCCCTGGAAATAGAAGAAGAATTGCAGTTACTTAAAGCTCAAACTCTAGAAAAAAGTATCTCAACCGATAAGATAGAACAAGAATTACAGTCCATTGCCGCTCAAATATCTGCTTTGCAAGATAACGGAAATCTCAATTTTACAAAGTTTAAAAACGTTGAATTCACAGCCGAATCAGAACTAAAATTAACGGCTATTGCCCCCAAAAAATCTCAATCATGGCAGCAAAAAAACATTCTTAAAGGTCACTTGTCTACAGTTAATTCAGTGGCTATTAGTCATGACGATCGCACTCTGGCTAGTAGTAGTGACGATCGCACTGTGAAGCTGTGGGATTTGAACTCTGGCAAACATCTTTTTACCTTTATGGGGCAGGAAAAAGAAGCTGCTGCTGTTGCCATTAGTCCCAACGGACAAACGATCGTTAGTGGAAGTTTCGATAGTAAAATAACTGCTTGGAATTTCAAGGCTAAAACTTTTCTTCGTACTTTTTTCTACTTGAATTCTGCCTCCAGCCATTCTGGTTTTATCTACTCAGTTGCTTACAGTCCAGATGGGAGCAAAGTTATTAGTGGCGGGGGCGATCGCCTAATTAGAATTTGGAATGCTCATACAGGACAGATATTGCGGACCCTCAACGGACATACCGACAGCGTGCTATCTGTTGTTATTAGCCCAGACGGACAGACAATCGCGAGCAGCAGTAGCGATCGAACAATCAAAATCTGGCGCTTAATAGATGGGGGATTAGTTCGTACCTTAACAGGGCATTCAGGTTGGGTGTTCTCTGTAGCGATCGATTCAGACGGAAAAATCCTCGCCAGCGGGAGTAGAGACGGCACGATTAAATTGTGGAATCTCTGCACTGGCGAACTGATTCGTACCTTAAGCAGTCATACCGCAGGCGTGTTTTCTGTTGCCCTAAGTTGCGATCGACAAACTCTGGCCAGCGGTAGCAACGATGGAACTGTGAAGCTGTGGAATCTAAATACTGGAGAACTGCTACAAACTTTAGCTAGCAGCTATCCTGTTGCCTTTAGTATCGATGGAAAAATTCTAGTCAGCGGTAATGGTAAGGGGCAGATCGCCATCTGGCATCAAACTATTAGCAGCGATGAATCTACTGTTGACAGCATCCTCTCAGGCGATTGGTGGCAAGTCTTGAAAATCGAGCCGAATGCCAGCCTTAACGAGGCCAAACAAGCTTATCGTCGGCTGGCTAGAGAGTATCACCCCGATCTGAATCCTACTTCTAATGCCAAGTTTTATATGCAAGCAATTAATAGGGCTTACAGAGAGTTTAGAAAGGAGTTTAAACAGAAAAAACTAGTTTAGCAACGATCGCATCGAAAAGCGATCGGAAAAGATCGACAACGATCGACTAGCAATTCCTCTTGGTTAAGGACGCAATAGATTGCACCCCTACAGGAAATTTATGTCTGGCCTATTCCTGGTTTTACACCAACTCTATTTGGGAATCATCGCCAATGAGGAAACGTAAAGCTTTAGGGCGCTGTGGCGCTACCTTAAGTTGCACTCGCTGTCCGATGACGCTATCAACTATCCGCTGATGAATGCCAATTACTTTTGCCCCTTGCAAAATGACGCTATGTTCGATGTCGGTATCGATCGCCGTCACTCCATCGGCAATGCTAGTGTAAGGACCGATAAAACAGTTTTCTAAGTGGCAGTTGTTGCCAATTATCACCGGCCCTCGAATGGTAGAGTTGACGATGCGAGAATTTGCTCCAATTTGCACTCGCCCTATTACCTGACTGTTTTCGTCAACTTCACCCAAAATGTTACAGTCAGGGCAACTATCGAGAATCAAGCGATTTGCTTCGAGGAGATCGTCTTTTTTACCTGTATCCAGCCACCATCCTTCTAACTGGCGGGCTTCGACGTTTTTGGGCCCGTCGATCAAATATTGGATGGCATCAGTAATTTCTAATTCACCTCTAGCTGAAGGGGCGATATTAGCGATCGCCTGATGGACGATATGGGAAAACAAGTAAATTCCTACCAATGCTAAGTTTGAAGGAGGAATTTTAGGCTTTTCCACTAATTGCAATACTCGCCCGCTTTCGTCTAGCTTTGCTACCCCAAATGCAGTCGGATTAGCCACCTCGCGCAGCATAATCAAAGCATCTAAACTGGCAGTTTGGAAGTGTTCTAAAAAGAGGCGCAAGTCACTTTGAATTAAGTTATCTCCCAGGTACATTAAAAATGGCGAATCTTCTAGAAATGGTTGGGCGACTTTGACCGCATGGGCTAAACCCAAAGGGGCATCTTGCAGAATGTAGGTGATTTTGGCCCCAAAGCGATCGCCATCTCCAGTTTTAGCTTTAACTTCCTCTCCCGTTTCGGGACTAATAATAATGCCGATGTCAGTAATTCCAGCCGCCACGATCGCTTCAATGCCATACCAAAGGATGGGTTTATTAGCGACGGGAACTAATTGTTTAGCACCCGTATAAGTAAGAGGTCGCAGTCTCGTGCCTTTACCGCCTGAGAGAATTATCGCTTTCATAGAACAGGAGTTTAGGAGTTTAGGAGTTTAGAAGCAGGAAGCATCTTGGCTAAAAAGTTGTGCCAGCATTTGTTGCAGCCCCGATTTCCAGTGTTGAGGATAAGTGCCCAAAACTTCTGAGATCTTTTTGGTAGAAAGCACTGAATAAGCCGGACGCTGGGCAGGTGTTGGATATTCAGAGGTGGCAATCGGTACTAGACGCTTTACTTTCAAGGGGAAACCAAGGCGTTCGGCTTCGGCAAAAATAGCACTGGCAAAATCGTACCAACTAGCTACGCCGCTGTTAGTAAAGTGATAGACACCAGGAGGAGCAGAATTACTTACTAACGTAGCGATCGCACTAGCAATATCTTCAGCCCAAGTAGGACTACCGATCTGATCTACAACTACTCGCACTTCCTCTCGCTGCGCCCCCAAACGCAGCATCGTTTTGACAAAATTAATTTTGCCATAAGTGCCATAAACCCAAGCAGTTCTGAGAATCAGATAGCGATCGCAGCTTTGTTTGATGCCTTCTTCTCCAGCTAGCTTAGATTTACCGTAAACGCCGATGGGGTTAGTCGGGTCTTCTTCCAGATAAGGAGTATTTTTGCGCCCGTCGAAGACGTAATCTGTGGAGAGGTGAATTAAATCGGCATCGATTTGGCGGGCGGTTTCAGCCAAGATCGTTGGCGCTGTGGCGTTAATTAAATCAGCCAATTCCGATTCGGTTTCGGCTCGATCTACAGCCGTGTAAGCCGCAGCATTGACGATTAAATCGGGTTTAACTGCCAAGATTGCTGGGCGCATCCTAGCAGGGTCGGTTAGATCGATCGTTTGCCTATCGGCACTGATTAACTCTCCCAAAGGAGCAAGGGTTAAAGCTAATTCTCGACCCAATTGTCCGTTAGCGCCAATTAATAAGATCCGTTTCATGGAAAAACCTCAGCAGCATCTAAAGGCTGACCGTCTCGATCTTTGGCCGATAGAATCGGCTCCCCAGACAACGGCCAAGCGATCGCTATCTTCGGGTCGTTCCACAGCAAGCAGCGTTCGTGTTCGGGAGCGTAGTAATCAGTTGTCTTATACAAAACTTCTGCTACTTCTGAAACTACTAAGAAACCATGAGCAAATCCTGGCGGTACCCAAAGTTGTCTTTTGTTCTCAGCGCTGAGGATAGCCCCCACCCACTTGCCAAAGGTGGGAGAACTCTTTCTCAGGTCTACAGCGACATCAAATACCGCTCCCACTGCCACTCGTACCAGTTTGCCTTGAGGCTGCTCGATCTGGTAGTGCAAGCCGCGCAAGACGTTTTGCTGCGAACGAGAATGATTGTCTTGGACGAAATTAGTGGCTACTCCAGTTCGATCGATAAATCTTTTTTGGTTGTAACTTTCATAAAAAAAACCGCGATCGTCTTGATAAACTGTAGGTTCGACGAGCGAGACATCAGGGATTTCAGTACAAATGACGTTCATGCGTTCTGGGCGATCTAAAAATTATTCGCTTTCAGAGCTACTAAATCTATCTGTGGTTTGGGTAAAAAATTCCTCGGCGGTCAAATCCATATTCAACAACCGCAGAATTTCAGTAACCAGTGTAATGGGGTTTTGGGTGCAGTGCCAGTAGGAGAGCGATTCTAGAATCTGAGTTGGGAGAGGAGAAATGTCGAGCGAGAATTTGTCCTTAACTCCGAAAGTCTGATACCACAATGCTTTTTTATTACTCTCGATACTTATGCAGATAAGATGCGGGGAACTTTAACCAGCGGACAACATTCATATGTTTAGGTCTAGCGCCGATGTCAGTGACGCGCATCTGCTCGCTACCGATTGTTGCGATTGCTGTCGAGGACGCGATCGATCGACTAAAAGCCGAGATATTCAAACTATTTCCAGCTTTTTCGGCGAGCAGAGCGATGGCTACCATTTTCACCCCATCGAGTGCCATATTTCTGTCTTTAGGAGAGTCAATCTTTTTCTAGTGATGGTGTATATTAATTGCGACTAAGCCGTGTCAAAAGCAGGCAGAAGGCTGGTTGAAAGGAGAGAATATCGGATTCTCACCTGTCAACTTTTACTTTTAAGCAGCGAGGCTTGTACCAGGTTTTCATCATTCAGATGACTTTGAGAGCAATTACCAGAAAGATTATGCTATAACTACCAGCATCGGTCGAAAAAAATCCAAAACCATACCCATCAATGCTTTTTGCCTCTCGTCCCAGCTAGAGATCGAAGCATTTCTAAGGCTTTCGATCGGTAGGATACCATTAGCCAGCACATCGGGCGATCGCCATCCATCTCTTGCAGTCATTTTCCTTTTTCGGCAGGTTTAATCATGGAAAAAGAACGGGACTCTCAACTCGAACTCGCTACCAATAGCAAACAGTTAACTGAAGAGTCATTCATCGACAGAGATGATTTCAGCCAGCCCTCAAGACGCGGACTGAATCTGTGGCCGCTCTTGAGGACCGTGCGGCGACAAGCCTTACCGATAGTTGGTATTGCTACTCTCACGACGCTGGGGGCGTTGTTTTTGACCTTGAGAACGGCTAAAACATATGCAGGAAATTTCCAGCTTTTAATCGAGCCGATCGCCGTAGAAGAGAGAACTACCGAACCTAGCACTCTAGCTAGAACTGGAACAGCAGGAGCTACTCCCAATCTCTTAGCCCTGTTTACGGTCGATTATCCCACCCAAATTAAGGTTTTACAGAGCCAAGATATCTTAAACGATATTGTTAAGGACGTTCAACAAAAGTATCAAACTTTTAATTTAAATACTCTCAGTAAGGGATTAATCGTCGAGCGATTGGGCGGCGAAACCAAGCTAGACGATACGAAAATCATCCAAGTTAGCTATGAAGATCTAGACCCAGAGCGAGCGCAGTTCGTCTTAGAGAAAGTTCAAGCCAGGTATTTAAACTATAGTATTGACGAACGCAAAGATCGGATTGATAAAGCGGCTGAATTTATCGATCAGACGACAGGAGACCTACAAAGAAATATTGCTAGCCTGCAATTGGAAGTACAAAAAATGCAGCAGCAGTATCAGTTGAGCGATCCAAAAGTTCTAAGCGAAGAACTATTTTCTCAAGTGCGGCAATTAAAGGCTCAACAATTACAAGTTCAAGGATTATTGGAAGAACAAAGGGGGCTGTATACCAGCTTGCAAAAGCAATTGGCTTTAAATCCAAATGAAGCGATCGCAGCAGCAACTTTTAATCAAGCTCCTGAATATAAAAATTTAATCGCTCAAATTAAAGATACAGAAAGGCAGATTGCGATTCAATCTGCCCGTTTCACTCCTGACAATCCAATCATTCAATCTCTTGAGGAACAACGACAACAACTAACAGATTTACTGCAACAAGAAACTCAGCAGCTAGTTGGTAGTAATATAACACCTTTACAAACTTCACAACTGCAAAAACCCCAAGCCGAACTGCGACAAAAACTGATCGATCAATTGGTTAGTACGGGAAATCAAATTCAAGTTTTGGAAATTCGCGAACAGGCATTAGCAGATGCGAGAAATACTTACGAACAACAAGCCTTGAAATTTCCTGATGTTGCCCGTCGATATAGTAACTTGCAGCAGCAACTAGATATTACTACCCAAACCTTTACCCAACTAAAGACTCAGCGAGAAACGCTGCGAGTAGAAGCCGCACAAAAACAATTCCCTTGGAAACTAATTGCTGACGCTAGCGTTCCTCAAGATAGCGATGGGAATTATCTGCCTGCCGACACTAGCAGTCCGAAGAAACTCATAGCCGGGATATTGGGAGGTCTGCTATTAGGCCTGATCGTAGCGATAGCGATCGAAAAATATCGCAATATCTTCTATTGCTCTGAAGATATTCAAGACGCTACATCAGTGCCAGTTTTAGGGACTATTCCGCCCCATGAGGTTAAGGGCGCGCCAAATTCACCGCCGACTTTTACTTCTTTCACCGATCGAACTAACAATAAAGCCACGGCCCAATTTCTCAAAGCTTTTAATTCTCTTTATAGCAGCACTCGTTTTCTCTTTGCCGCGCCCATTCGCTCTTTGGCCATTAGCTCCGTCGAACCGGGAGATGGTAAAACTACCGTCGCCCTGCAACTAGCACAGTCAGCGGCAGCTACAGATCGGCGCGTGCTGTTAGTCGATGCTAATTTATCTATACCAGATGTCCATCTGAGCTTAGATTTACCTAATGAGAACGGATTGAACGAACTTCTATCTCAGCCGCTATCTCCCGAACAGTTTATCCGACGAGTGCCTGGAACCGAAAATCTGTTCGTGCTGACAGCGGGCCAACCGCAGCTAAATTCTATGAGATTGCTGGAGTCATCTCGCTTGAAGAAGCTAATGGGGGAATTAGAGAAAACCTTCGATCTGGTAATTTACGATTTGCCTCACTTAACCGATACGATCGATACCAACTTTTTGGCCGCCAATACCGATGGCATCTTAATGGTAGTAGGACTCCAAAAAACCAGTCGCTCTGCCGTCTTAGAAGCGATAGAGCGATTGCAAGCATTTCGCTTGCCGCTGTTGGGAATTGTGGCCAATCAAGTAGGGCGCTCGCGCCCCAGTTGGGACAGGCTGATACCGACAACTACCGATCGCACCGCTGCACTTTCAGAGTCGCTAGCTAAAGATTAGTCGATAATTTTGGCTGGGATGCCGACCGCTGTTGCTCCTGGCGGAATATCTGAAAGTACCACGGCGTTAGCACCAATATTGGCACCATCTCCAACAGTAACGTTGCCCAGGATTTTCGCGCCAGCGCCGACCTTAACGCCAGTACCTAATTTGGGTGCCTCGAGCGGGCGCTCTAGATAGCGATTGCCTAGCGTTACTCCTTGCCTGAGAATACAATCGTCGCCGATCGTGCAGTATCCATGAATGACGATCGCCCCTTGATGTTCGACGATAACCCGACGACCGAGCTTGACGGTATAAGGCAAATCTATCCCATAAATATTGCGAATCTTGCGATACAACATCCGATAGATAATACTGCAAGGAGCGCGCAGCCACTTGAGTTCGATCTGCATTCGCCAAACTCCAAATCGCTGCACCGCTACTGCTCGAAACCCTGGCTTAGTCCAATCGCGGCCGTGAGCGACCCAATCTTCTCGAATTTGCTGCCATAGGCTTAAAGGGGGGGCGGCAATGCTTTGTGTTTGTTCGATTGTAATTTCTCTCTCGTGCGGTGGCTGGGTAGTAGCGAAGCTAGGCAATTTAGGTTCGAGCAGCACGCTTTGATGCAGAAAATCGCCCAGCAGGTGGGGCGGATCTAGATCTGGCTTACCTTGAACTTGGCGACGCGCTCGCCACAAAGCAAAACTAACGGCCCAAACGAGATCGGCGATGGCAGCGTACAGCCAACCGTGATTTTTGAGGAAATATCGCCGCCTAGATTCAAACCAATACTGAGGGCGGCGTTTGGCAGGAGATTTGGTATCGGTCACGCCAGAACTTTGGCCGACTAAGTGGACGACTCGGCTTTCTGGCACGTACCAGCAACTCCAGTTAGCTTTGCGGGCCTGGAGGCAAAAATCGCATTCCTCAAAGTAGAGAAAATAGCCTTCATCCAGCAAGCCTACAGATGTAAATACCTCGCGACGGACGATCGTACTGGCACCAGCTACCCAATCTGTTTGACAGGCTACTTCTGAGACGGGAGGTGCAACTATCGATTTAGCTAATAATTTTGAAACTAAACCCAATCGCAAACCAGAATCTAGTTCGCTCAAAACAGTATGAAAGCGAAAGGCAGAATGTTGGGGTGTCCCGTCTAGATCTTCCAGGCGACTGCCAGCAATTCCCGCTTCGGGATGCTCGTCCATAAAATCTACTAGTGCCCGCAGTGCCCCCGGATGCACGATCGTATCTGGATTGAGTAACAACACGTAAGATGGGGGATGGGGCGATTGCAGCGCCTCTCGAATCGCCACATTATTACCAGCAGAGTAACCCCTGTTGCCATCTAGGGGGAGAAATGATACCCACTCGCTCCAGCCTTCGGTGGCAATGGCCGCGGCGATCTGTGCCACCGAGCCGTCCCCAGAAGCATTGTCGGTCACTACTACCCTAGTTCCTGGCAGCGATCGCACCTCGTCGGCCAGCGATCTCAAGCAATCGATCGTCAGAACTGGCGTGCGGTAGTTGACTATAACGATCGACAACCGAGTATCGTTGAGAGCCAAAATTTCTTCAGGTATCAAAGTGCTAACTTGAGTGGAAGTATGCATAGCGATTCTTAAATAGATGAGCTACAGGATCGCGTAGTTCACTTGATGAAGAACTGCTATATTTGCCCATCGTTTTTTTCGTCAGTCAATTGTTACCAATGTAGCGTTGAGATTTGAGGGGAAGGAAGTACCATTTATACCATTCACTACAAATTGAATGCAGCCGTTCGCGTTAACCGAGATTGGCTAGTAGATGCTTCAAACTACTGGCAGCAGATCGAGGCCGATCGTCGGTATTTTCTAGACGATCGGCTGCTCGCCTGCCATATTTCGAGCTTAAAGGGAAAAAGGATGGAGATTCGATGAGCAAAAGACTCAAAATTCTTTATGCAGCAGGTCCAGGAAATATCATTGGCACTTACAACTACTGGATTAAAAATGAAGACGATCCTTCTCAAGTGGCAATTACTTATTCGGGCCAGTTCTACGAAGTCTGTCGCGAATTAGAGGCACGGGCTTATGCGATCTCTTCTGATAAAGAGAAGAAAGTCGTAGACGACGAGCGATTTAGAATCGAACACCGTCCATTTCCCTCGCTCAAAAACTCACCTATCTTCTATCACCTGGGTCTGTTGTGGTACGGGCTGAGATTGATGGTTTCTGCCGTCCGATTCCAGGTTGATGTAGTCGTCGTCGCTGATGGTACCACCCATTGGTTTATTTTGCCGTTATTGTCGTGGTTTGGCATCCAGATTATTCCTTCCTTACATTGCGTTCCCTGGTCTAAATACGTTCCTACCAAAAAAACACAAAGACTGTTTTTGAGATTGAGCCGTCATCTGTTTGTCAGCAGTCCGGCTATTTTGGTGGTGTCAGATGAAATTGCCGATCGAGTGTCGCAGATTACTAACAATCGGCATCGCCTGATTCTCAAAACTGTTCCCGTCTACCGTCGCTCCCAATTTGTCGGCATAGAAGCTCCAGACCTTAGCAGTTATCCTTTCCGGGTATTATTTGTCGGGCGGATTGAAGCCGATAAGGGAGTTTTCGATTTGTTAGAAATAGCTAAACGTTTTGCTAGTGAAGGAAGAAAAGATTTTAGGTTCGATTTGTGCGGCGATGGTTCGGCGCTAGAATCCTTACGTCTGGCTGCTAAAGCAGCAGAGGTCGAGCATTTTTTTGTTTGTCACGGTCACTGCGAGCGGCCAGAAATGCGTCAAATGTACGGTCAGTCGCACCTAGTCGTCGTGCCAACTAAAACCAGCTTTGTTGAAGGATTTAATAAAGTGGTCGTCGAAGGTATTTTAGCGGGTCGTCCAGTTGTGACCTCAGCAGTTTGTCCTGCTTTGTCTGAGGTGCGCCCAGCAGTGTTAGAAGTTCCTCCCGACGATATTGCCGCCTACGGTGACGCTTTAACTAAGTTGCGCGAAGATCGAGAATTTTATCGAGAAAAGCAGCAAAATTGCTTGGCGTTACAAGAAAAGTTTTATGACTTTTCCCAAAGCTGGGGCACCCAGCTTAAATCGGTTTTGCTCTCTATTCAAGAAGGCAATTGACCCTCTTTTGATATCAGCTATCGGTCCAGTCGATCGCTGCTGAGCTTACCAAGGCTTTGAAGTTATCGCACGATAGTTCGACTCCCAACCAGGAACCAAGCACGGCCAAGTCTCGATCGAAAACCTGTTGGAGAGCCGTTAACCGTTGCGAATCGATCTGGGGTCTTTGCTTCATCGTCCATAGACTTTTGATCTGCTCGCGCCAGCTTTTAGGAACCAACTGTTGTCTGATGGTTTTGAGCATGGGAGCTTCCACGAGCAAATCGCGCCAGAGGCTCTTACGCAGGCGCTCGCTAGAGACATTCTGAGCGTTCAGTTCGCTATCCCAAATCGGTTGGCGATCGTAACCGATAAACTGGCAGACCCGTTCTAGTTCGGCTTGGGGATGTCGCAGGAGCCTTTCAAAAAATACTGGCAAGACCCGCTGGCGGCCGAAAGTATCAAAATACGGTTGTAATTGCCTAGCGTACAGGCTGTAATCGATCAGTTCGGGATGCTTATCGAGCGCCGGGTCGATCTCTACTGAAATTTCGCATTCCGTCCATTGATGGATGTATTGAGATATGAGTCGATCGATCGGATGGCGCATCACATAAATTAGTTTGACATCTGGGAGAAATTGATGCAGTCGGGCGATAGTTTTGGGATGGGTGAGTAACTTGGTATAGTGCGTACTCGATTCCCCACACAGGTCGTCAGCTTTAGCGGCAGCGAACAGCGATAGATAGTATTCCAGACCTCGATCGTATTGGTCGTCGTCGCTGAAAAAATTCGGCTCTTTCAGGTCGGTCATGAATATACCTGGCTGGAGAGCCAATTGCTCGTGCAGGGTGCTAGTAGCGCATTTCATCGCGCCGATAATGATAAAGTCTGGACGATTACCCATTATTTTTTCCTCGATCCCGTTGAACCCATTGGATGCCGCCAATTCATCCAAATATCTCTAGCTTCAGACTCGCACGTATGGGGTTGCTTGTTACCCGCTAGTTCCCGCGCCAGGGATACGCTGCGGCCGGCTAACCATAACAGATTTGCTCCCCACAATCCTGCCGGACCGTAGAATTTGGCAAAATATCTGGTTCTAGAAGCATAAAGATAAGCTTGAGGGCGTTTGCGGGTAGCAATCTCTGTCTTGACCGAACCGCTGCCGCCGCGCAGGTGAACTACTCTGGCGAAAGGCCAGTAGAGGATTTGCCAGCCAGCCTCTTTAGCTCGGCGGCAATAATCGATATCGTCAAAATACATGAAATATCCTTCATCCATCAAACCGATCTGTTCGACGACCTCCCGCCGAACCATGACGCAAGCAAAACTGGTCCATTCCGGGTTAATCGGAGCATCGGAGACAGGCAAGGGGACATCGTAACCGCTCAGTAGTTGAGTAAGCGGGCCCGTAGCAGCAGCAGCAATCAATTCGCTGACAGGAGAACGATAGCGAAAACAGCTAATCTGAGGCGTACCATCGGGCCACTCTAAGCGGGGACTAATTAAGCCCGCATCTGGATGTGCCTGCATGGCCTCTAGCAACGAACGAACGGCACCAGGACGGACGATCGTATCGCTATTGATTAATAGATACGCATCTGCCGCCACAGCTTTAATCCCTATGTTATTCCCCGCTGAAAAACCACCGTTGACTGGGGAAGGTAAAACCCTTACCCACGAACCCCAATTATTTTCTCCAATCGCTCGTTCGAGCCTTTCCACCGAACCGTCGCCAGAGGCATTATCTACCACTACTACTTGAGTTCCTGGTAGCGATCGAACTTCATCTGCCAGGGAACGCAAACAATCGATTGTCAAGCTAGGGGTTCGGTAGTTAATAATTACTACTAGCAAAGGAATATATTGGCTGGAAACAATTGCACTAGACATGAACGCGCTAACATCGCAGTGGCGTAATATCATCTGGGCTTGAATCCCATAATTAAAATTGACGCGGGGAGGGGGAGAGGGGAGACACGACGGTGTAATCTTCCTCTTTTAAATCTTGTTTGAAGGCACTAAAGCAAACCCTCATCGTTCGTTTATCTTTGGCAATTTTTCCTTCTAGGATATCGGCAATTGTTTGGCTGTGAAGCCCGATCCTCTGGCTCAATTCTGCCAGCATCAAAGGTTCTATCGCTTGCTCTCCGATTTCTGCTTGCCGAATCGCTGCCCGGAGTTTTTCGATCCCCGCACTGGTCAAAACCAGATCGGGGTTTTGATTTTGGTGAGGAAACGGCAGTTCTGGTACGTCTTTATTCAGAAACGAACATAGTTTGTCCCATCCCTCACCGCTGCAAACATCTAGGGTGATGAAGTCAGATCTATCCTGGAAATATTCTTTGACCGTTGCCATATGGCGATCGTAAGCTGCGGTAAAAGTCTTTTCCTCGAAAATATTAGCGCCGTATAAACTTTGGTGGATGGCGCGAACTAGTTCGTATTTTTTCTCAGTAGAACCCACAGCGAAATGTTTGCGACAAGATTTTAGCCAAGAGTCTCGATCGCGAATTGTTTGAATAAACAAAGCATTAGGAAATCGTCGATCTAGTTCGACAAAGAACTGAGTCACGGGCACGTCACTAAAAGCCTCAAATTTATTGAGCCACCACGGCCAGTAGAATTCTAATAAATCTTCGGCAGCCAGGCGACCTATGGGCGGCCAGTGAATACTTCTAAATCCTAAAATTTTTAGGGCATCCGTAATCGAGCTAGTTCCTGTTTTTGCCAGTCCAATGACGAAAATTTTCTGTTTTTCTACATCGGTTTGACGACATATTTGGTATTTAAACCGATCGCTAATTTTTTGAAGCAAGCTATCCATAATTAATCTGCTGCTACTTGGATGGTGGCACGAGCGACACTGCGAATTGGGAATTGGGAATTGATAATTGTTTTGGTCAAATTACTCGACACGATTTCACATAAGCTGACTCTTGCTGGGATCTAATATATTTGAGAACTTGACTCATCATCCGATAAGTCCGAGGTGAATTGTTTGCCAACGGACCTAAAGAGGAAAGCCATTCGGCTACAGGTGGATGAGTTTCGCACAGACATTTGAGCGTTATCGGCCAGAAATCAGGCCACATAGCATCGTGATAATGGAAGATTTTAGCTGTCCTCAATTTTTCTTCATCATGCCAATGAGCGTAAGATTTTGTCCCCCAACCATAATTATGAGAATATGGCAAACATCCCCATGAAATCCCACTTTTCACTACAGTCAAAGCTAGGGCAACCTGATCGGTAAAAAAGATATTAGCTTGACGATTAGAAATGCGAGCATCTAATAACTGTAGGCATACTTGTAGATACTTTTTAGCCAATTGAGTGGAGCGACGGTAAACAAAGACACCACTGTTCCAGTAAAGCCGGATGCGTTCTCCTTCTTGGGCAGTTGTAATCCAGGGGATTTCTTCGATGTTTTCTATCCCTACAGTGCGAGCCACTTCTTGCCAAAAAGGATTTTGAGGATCGGTTGCACCTGTAGTGGCAATGCTTTTACTGACAGGACAAGCTAGAAAATCTTCTGATTCTGGCAGCAGGCGATCGGGTTCGCCCAGAATTAACAAATCGCTATCGAGCCAACAGATATATTCTGAGTTGCTGCACTCTTCGGCTGCTACTAAAGCATGGAGTTTGTTCATAAACTTATTCCAAGAGTACCCACTTTTTGCTTGAAAATGAAGATACTTGACATCAAACTTGGAAAAAGTCTGTTTGGTCTGTGCGGTAATCGGCAAACCCCAACGGGGTGTAATTGCCAATACAGGAGCATTGGCCAATCTCCCTCCCCATCGACGCAGGCTCTCAACCATCCGAATGGTTTGAGTCTCCAACGGGCCTGATTCAATGCAGCAGACAAAGGTTATTGGGAATTTTTCTGCGATCGCTAGGTTCATTAGCCTTTAAACTTCTAAATTTCATAGCCATAGGCTGCTAAGTTTAATCCTGTCAGCTTGGCAGTCATTTGATTGCTATATTGATAGTGACCTCCTACGATCTCTTTTATATATGATTCCAGTTGCCGATCCGCAGCCTTGCTTAACCGTTTGGGGACTACGTTATTAATTTTATAGCATAGAGAATTATTTAATTTCTGATACCAGCTAGCATTCGGATGTGCCGTCCTCGGTGCCAGCATATTTAACCAACGTTTCAAACCTACTGTCAATCCTGAATATCCTGGATTGACAATATCTTCGCCCACGTCAGGAGGAATCTTGGTCCCGGTGAAACTAGAAATTTTGCTTAAAAAATCTGATTTATTAACTTTTAATGACTCATAAGGCAGTACTAAGACTTTTTCTTGGCCAAATAATTTTTGATAGTATTCGATTAGCCAATGATACTCTAAATACTCAAATCTAAATAAGGGATTGAATCCCGAACGAGCTTCATATTGTTTCAAATAATCTTGAATAGAGACAGTTAAATTGCTTCGCACCCTATGCTTGTATATCGATACGATCGTATCTAATTGTCTGCGAATCACAATCAAGATTCGTCCTTCTGGGAACATGATAGCTAATCGCTCTGCTATGTTTTTGTTATTGTATTCGCCTTGATAAATATTTCCTGAAAGGGCTTCTTCGCTGATCGTCGGAATTAAGGAATTACGCCAAGCTTTTAAAATTCCAGCTTGGAAAAACTGTCTGACACTAGTTGGCTCGAACGTAAAAGGATTTACTAAAATTATTTTTTCAAAATAGTCAGGTCTTGAGCCTAAAATATCGAACCCATATGCTGAATTATTAAAAATCAATTCTTGCAGAAATGTACTAGCTGTTTTATGATAACCAATATGAATTAGCACTATTTCTTGCGACATCTATTTACCTCAGTTTTTCTAAGGCTATTCTTACTAATTTACTAGCCTTGTTATGCTTTTTATATGACCCGACAAAATTATATATACTAAATATTGTTAGCCTAGATCGTATTTTCCAGAGTTAAATCTATGCTCGAATAACCACTGCTTTTTTTCCGGAGAATTATCTATCCAACTATTAATAAAGTCTGCCCATTTGACAGGAATTTGTAACTGTTTCCAAGCTGATTCAGATGCTACAGAGATATTATAATACAAGGTGGGGTCTGAGATTAGTTTCTCAATACACGCTGTTAAAGCCGTAGGCTTACCCGCAGGAAAAATCATTGCACTAGTACCATGAGTTATTTTTTTATAGAACATGGGATGATCTGAAGCCACAATTGGAGTTCGAGCGCAAAGCGACTCATAAATTGTAAACGGTAGACCTTCAGGATATTCATGCCTGCTGGGAATAATAACCAGATCTGCTTTTCTCATTAAATTGATAATCTCGTGGTTGGCAACTAATCCTAAAAATTCTACACTATCTTCAATTTTCAACTGTTTAGATTGTTCGATTAACCATTTCATTTCTCCCTTGCCTGCTATTTTTAAATTCACAGCTATTTTCTTGGCTTTTAACTGCAATATAGAGTCTAAAATATCGCCAACACCTTTAGATTTAACCAGCGATCCTACATACAATAAATCCCAAGTTTTGACATTTTCTCTTAAAGTTTTTGGAGAAAAATTAGCTGGCGTAAGCTCGGCCGAAGATTCCATATCATAAGGAATAATTTTATTGGGATTAACTCCAATTTTATGAAGCGACTGACAGGCATTAATCCCGTGATTTCCAATCCATTCTATTCGAGGGTCATTCAAGCAATTAGTCAGTAAGAAATTGTTGATTTTATGCCGTAATGTCTTATCTAAGAAAGAATCTGCTAATATTGCTATGGTAGGAATATTATTACGAACTGCCCAAGCAAAAATTGCTCGAATAGGGGTGCGAACGATTAAATGAGTTGGATTTTGCTCTCGAATCAGATTGATTAATTTTTTGATTTCAAGTTTTTCCTTAAATCCCGTTCCGATCGCTTTAACCCCATTAGACAAAACCTCATGATAAGGTTCTGGTGTCAAACAGCACAAAACTGAGACTTCTTCAATTTTTTTGGCTATTTCTGTGACCGCATCAACCGAATATTTCTGAGCGTGATACGTTTCTTTTTCCCCTTGAGAAAATCGCTGGAAAGCCGCGCGATAGTCTCCAAAATACTGTACGATGACTAAACGCATTCAAGACCTCTAACAAAAATTGAAGATTTCCTTTAAAAAGTGAATTTTTTGGGCTGGGATTCTAGAGTTCGATCTTTTCACTCAACGGTAGTAAGGTTTAATGGCAGAGGAGCGAGCGATAGCGGTTTTATTAGCTTGTCTCTCTTGCAGCAACAGACCCGATAGCCCCCCATTAGCTAAAGCATAAATTGGGTTGATCATGCTATTCAACGTGCAATCTAACATATACAAAATTAACACTACTGCTAAGACTGCTACAGCGGCTAATTTAGGGTGAGACCAATAATCAACCCGATATCGGGAAAAACAAAAACTAGCTGCTGGCAGCAAAAATGCTGCTGTAATGCTAGCTAAACCCACTAGACCATTAATGCCAAACGCAATCACCCACAAGCTGTCGGTGACTGAGGCCTTCTCTCCAGTTATTTCATCTTTGATGCGATTTCGCCCCCATCCTCCCCAGCCAAAAATTACTTTTTGGCGGGCCTTTTCTCCCAGAAGTTCTTCATGATCCCAGCGAAATTGCAAAGATTGCGCCCGATCTGGACCGGCCACATCAGCCGCTAAGGAAACAATGGGACTTGAGATTTCTTGGCCGAAAGTGCCACTCGCTCCTAAAGAGACGTAAAGCATTATCGTTAGTACCAACGCTAGCATTGGCAAAACCGTGCGAAAGTATTTAGCAATAAATAAAATTCCTACTCCTAGAATCAAATAAAGATAAGCGCCTGTGGACTTGACTGCTACAAAAGTCACCAGCAGCGCTCCTACCAACCAAATCATACTAACGTTCCAGAAGTGGTGGATCGCGCCAGAGCGCCACAGCCAAATGCCAATTAGGGTGGCCGCCATCATCCACATTCCCACTTCTAAACCGTGTTTCATAAATACCATCGGTCTGTACCCACCATAACGGATAGATTGACCGACACCCGGTAAGCGCAACCCGTAAACTTTCTCGTGGAGAATGGGGCTAAGAAAGATTTCCACCCAGCACAACGGGATATAAAGCAAGCCGCCCATAAAAATTCCCACTGCTAACTGCCGCAAACCCGCTAAGTCATTTAGATATATTCGACCTAAAAAATAGGGAACTCCCCAAGTAACGGTTTGAGTGAGAGACGTTGATAAACCGTCATAAACTCCCAACCCATTGGTAATAGATGAAGCAAACGGACACAAGCACCAAATCAGCATGGGGATGTCGAGCCAGCCGAATTTAAACGACTTCAAGTATTCGACATCGTAAATTATAGTTGCCAGCAAAATGCCGTAACAAGTGGCTGACATTTTACTGTAGTCAGGCAGTCCGGGAAGAGGAAATATAACCTGCGGCAGGAACAACCACGCGCCGATAAAGCTGATAACAACCGCCCGCTCTGGCGAGAACTGTTTGAATAGCAAAAGGACGATGGGAATCCAGGCCAGCATGACCAGGTAAGTTAAAAGCATCATATGGCAGTAAAATCTCCTTTTTCCCTGCGATCGATCGCCACTTGCAAGGCGCTCTCAAACAGATCGGTAGCTTTTTCCCAAGTATAGCTCGTGGCTTTGGCGTAGGCAGCATCAGACACGGCCAGCCATTCGGCTTCCGAGAAATTACAGATCTGCTCGATCGCTCTGGCCATATTGTCGGGATCTTCCGGTCGGACGAGGATGCCAGCACCGTCAGCTAAAAGTTCGGGAGCGGCTCCTGCGGGAGTGCCAATGACTGGAGTGCGGCAAGCCATGGCTTCTAGGATCGGTAAACCAAAACCTTCAGAACGGCTGCCAAACAGCCAAGCATCGCATTGAGAGTAAATATCTTTTAGGGTGTCTTGGGGAGGTTGACAAATATATTCCGTGCCAGGCGGTAAGGGCAATTCTGGCGATGGCGATCTCCGGCCAAAAGCGATCGAGCGCAAATTCGGAATTTTCTCGGCGGCTAAGGATAAAGCTTTGAGGCTAACGTTGCATCCCTTCCAATAAACCGGAGAATACATCATCCCGATCGTGGGCACGGGCTGTTTGCTGCGGGGGGGGGCGGCAAACATTTCCAGATCGACGCTGTTGGGTACGAGGGCGACATGGCGATCTCTGTATTCGGTTTGCATTAGATCGGCCAGCCACTGGGCGATGACGATCTTGTGCAAAGGCAACGAGTAGGTCGCTTTTACCCTTGCTTGCGGTAAGTAATCGTGAACTTCATGATGTTGAATGAAGTAAGCTTTGGCCCCTTTAGCATCGGATAACTTCGCTACCCATTCGGCTGTTTCCCACCAAGTAGCTACGACGACATCGGCATCGGGCAGATCGGCATCGGTAATTGGCGCTGGATGGGGGAGGACGTGATGGGCAACCCCTTTATTGGCAAAATGAGATGGTTGAGTTGGAGCCACGTAAACCCAGCCTTGGCCTTTGAACAGAGAACGCACCTGCTGGCGCAACTTCGGTTGTCTTCGGGCTGGAGAAACGGCAAACACTTGATGATTCCGTTTGCTTAAATGCTGGACATAGGTAGCCAGAACGCGATCGCCGCCGCTGAGGTTAAAAGCAGGCATCACGATAGTAATTTTCATCTGAAGTATGAAGTATGAAGTATGAAGTCAAAAGAAATGCCTAGCGCCAGCCTTCTCTCAATACGCAGGACAGGACTTTCCAGTTTTCCTTGGCATGGGGTTGTTTTCGCACTGCCAGCAGAGCGTGCTTCCTGGCAGATTTCAGATTGCCTGCACCTAATGCCCACCACGCCCACTTTTGATGCATTTCGCTTTCCGAAGCTTGCCTATCGGGTCCGAACTTGAGTTGGTTGAGGAATGACAGTCCTCGACGAGCGTGGGCTTCTTTGACGGCTAACTCTGCCCTCTGCCTTTGTTCGAGGCGACGAGTATGACCGACGCTTTTTGGCTGCATCCGGTATTGCAACAGAATGTCTGGCAGGTTAGCTACTTTACCGATCTCGGCTAATCGCAGAAATAAATCGAGATCTTCAGCCGGTTCCATCCCCTCTCGATAGCCGCCTACTTTTTGCATGGCATCGCGACGGATCGTCACCGCTGGATGCACTATCGTCCCACCGCGACCGGCCAGATGTCCGCTGTCGATTTCTTCATGAGTAGTTTGTTCGGCAAACGAACGCAGCGGTAGACCGTCAGAATCGATCAGCATTACGCGAGAACCAACGGCTACACAATCAGCACGATTTTCTAAGAACTCTGTTTGCTTTGCCAATCTTTCTGGCAAAGCGACATCATCGGCATCCATGCGAGCGATATATCGCCCTCGCGCGTAACCGAGTCCTTCATTGAGGCTAAATGTATATCCCTTGTTATCTCGACTGAATAGTTTAATTCGCCGATCTTGGTTTTGAAACTCTTGCAGGATAGACATCGAGCTATCGGTCGAGCCATCGTTAATAATGATAAATTCAAAGTCGTCGAACGTTTGAGTGAGAATGCTCTCCAGAGATTGAACGAGATAATTTTCGGCATTATAGACGGTCATCAATACCGATACTAAGGGCGTTCGCACGATTTTCTCCTCTCAGTCTAAATCGATCTTGGCTGCGTTGGCAGGGAAATCATTAACACATTCTAACTGCTTCTGGAAGCTCTTCAGCTTTCTCGGTCTATGCCAATTTCCTTTACTTCTGTCGGGCAAATGAATTTACCAACGCTAAAGGTATTCTCATTATCGACTTCTGGACGTATTCTAATATTAAGAGCGGACACCAGTTAAAGGCATAAAGTAAAAGTTCGGACTTTTTAAATAATTTATTTTTGAAACTGTACATATTCGCCCAATAAATAAATTGTTTGCCGACGACTGACTTTAACTCATTTTCTAAGGAATTAGATGGCGATCCTAGTGATTTTTTCTGAACGAAAACTTTTAAAATATCTTGCATTTGAGCGTTGAAGTGTCGGAGGTTGGAACTGTCAAGAAAATTAGCTGATTTAGTGTGACCTACCCAGAAGCTATTGAGATTTTCTATCTCTGATGGCGACAAATCTAGTTCGGTTAATTGCTTGATGTTCGACCTAGCTAGTTCTAAAATATCTTGCTTTTGTTCGGCTTGCTTCTTCGCCGAAACGCTAGTGCTATGAAAGCGTTGTTGGAGAAGCACTTCCGGCAATATCCTTACTATCCCCACTCCGGCCAGGCGACACCATAGTTCGTAGTCTTCACAATAAGGATACTTTTTGGAATAGCCACCTAGCATATTAACCGTTTTACGTCGAAACATCACCTGACTGTGACCGGACAAGCGATTGTAGAACAACAGATACCAAGCTACTAGATTAGCAGGACAGGCTCGCTCCATAATTGCGAAAGGCTTGCCCTCGGCATTAATCTTCTCGATGTTGCAAGATACTAGAACTACCTCTGAATTGCTATCTAATAAAGCTACTTGCTTTTTAAGTCGCTCTGGCAAAGAGATATCATCGGCATCTTGGCGAGCAATATATTCTCCTCGCGCGCGATCGATCCCTTTGTTGAGAGATCCAGTCAATCCCAGGTTTTCTTGGTTCTCCAATATAATAATGCGCTCGTCTTGACGAGCAAATTCTGCGAGAATTTCATCAGTGCTGTCTGTAGAAGCATCATTGATAATGACGAATTCAAAATCAGTAAAGCTTTGATTGAGAACGCTTTCTACAGCTTCCCGCAGGTATCGCTCGCAATTATAGACTGGCATCACTACACTGATTTTTGGCACTGCGTGTCGATCGGCGACCATAAACTTCGATGAATCAACTTCAAAATCAAAATTTGTAGTCAAAGATCGGTCGATCGTCATAATTTTTTAACTCTTTACTAGCACTTGGTTTCTGTTTGCTGAAAAGGGGTTTATTTCAGTCAAAACTCCATATTTGAGCCGAGAGATTGATAAATTTATTGAAATTAATTAGTCTTTGAAGTAGAGCGTTAACTATAGACTTTTGGACGAATAACTTCCTTTTCTTCTCTTTAATCAAAGATGGCAGCACCTTGTTTAATAAAAAAGCTGTAGCGGCTCTGGATGAAAAATATGGTTTGCATTCATCGAACCAACTTTCAGAAACTCGATAGTCTCCCATCCTTCCGACGTGTTCGTATCGGGAGTCGCCATTCCAAATGGATAGGGGGCTTTGAATAAAGTAGAAGTTAGCACCATTGGCTTCCAGCCTCAAACAAAAATCCCAATCTTGGTGTTTTCTAAACTTTTCTTGAAAGCGAGTGGCTAGAGCTAGGGAACGATGGAGCATGAGCGTACTAGTTACCATATAACCGCGCTGACAAAATAAAAAGTCAGAAACAGATTCTGTTTCTTCTTTTCCTCTTTTGGGTAGAAAGAAACGTTCGTCAAAAGCTTGATATGTTTCTGGTGATATGCCTGAATTACTATAAAACACTTGGGTATAGCAAACTACTCGTTCGGGATGAGGCTGACGTTGAATTAAGTCAAGTTGAACCTCAATCTTATTGGGCATCCAGGCATCATCGGAATCTAAAAAAGCAATATATTCGCCTTTGGCAGTTTCAATCCCTGTATTGCGGGCTGCTGCCCCTCCCTGATTAGTCGAGTGGCGCGCGTAGACGATTCTCGGATCGCCAATTGCTCTGACTGCATCCTCAGTTCTATCTGTGGAGCCATCATCGACCACAATAATCTCAATATTTCTGTAAGATTGCCCCATAGCACTGCTTAAAGAAATATCTATCAGGTCGGCGCGATTGAAGGTTGGTATGACAACGCTAACTAGGGGATTTTCAGACAGCATGGTTTTTACTTATCCTCTTAAATATAAAGAACTAAGAATTTTGCCAGCGCCTTCTAATTGAAGTATTTTAGGAAACTTAACTATTAAAGAAGTAGTATTAAAAAATATAAATGCCTGCCTTTTAACAAAGTTCATTCTATTAACCGATTTAGAGTTTTTTATACTGTTGACATATTCAATGAATAGCAAAGCTAATTTCTCGGACTCTAACCCGTTATTATAGCCCCAGGCAAATAATGTTTTCCATCTGGGCAAGCCGCTGTAGTAAACTAATTTTTTATGGAATCTAGTTATGTGATTATAACTGTGAACTCTTCTCATGGCAACTGGCGCGTCTAAGCGTCCGGGCAGCAATCTCCCGACTGCTGCCATTTTGAACCACATGACAACGTCTTCGCTGAATTCAAGATGTCGATCGAAGTAACCAGTTCGATCGAAAATATTTTTCTTCACCACGAGTCCATTGCAATGAAACCAGCCCACCTCTTTTTTTAACACCATAGTTGCAAACAGAAGTTCTGGTTCTATGTTCTCAGATATAGTAGTTAGCAAGCGATCGCCACGGCCGACTGAGTTCCATTTTTCCCTACTGTCTTCATCCTGAAAATAAGTGCCAATTGCTTCATAAACCCCATCTATTTCAGGATGCTGCTTGAATTTTTCCACGGCTGTTGCAAATCGCCCTGGTAAATAGAAATCATCAGCATCTAAGAAAGCAATATACTCGCAACTGGCTGTTTTTATTCCTAAGTTGCGGCTCGCGCTCGCACCTTCATTTCTACCATTTTGATGGCGCAATAACTTAACTGAACGATATTCTGCAACCAATTGCTGGCAGAGATCGAGAGAGTTATCGGGAGAAGCATCTTCTATTAATAGAACTTCCCCCGTCTCAGGTTGAGACAAGGCAGACTCTACTGCTTGCCGAAGGTAATTTTCGGCATTGTATACGGGAATAATGACAGATACTGGCATCGATTCTTTTGTTCTCCAACTTGGCCTCTACAGCTTCTCATTCAAAATAGCGGCGATCGCGTCAAAATTACTGGCTGCATCTTGCTTGACTTTTGGCAATACTGCTTGCAGTCGAGCGGCTACCGCATGGCGTTGCGCCCAAGCATTCCTAATCGCAGAACAGGCTTTCTCGGCATCCAGAAATTCCTGAATTGGGATTAGCAATCCCTGATGGATCGATTCGGTTCCTAGCAGGTCAGTCATGATGCCTTCAGCCTTAATCGAGTATCCCACTAAAACCGTACAAACACCGCTCGAAAGTCCAGCGATGCCAGCGTGCATTCGTTCGGCAATTACCAGATCGCAGGCACTAATGAGTCCTTTGAATTCTGCGGCTGAGTGGTCTGCACCGGCCAATCGCACTCGCGGATCGAAGTTGAAGCTTCTGAGAAGTTTGGTAGCAATAATTCGATCGTCATTGCTGGCATAAGTCTCTTGAACGTGCGGCACGATCGAAACTTGGGCGTTGAATTCATCGAGCGCTAACTTAATAACTCGATGCCAGGTTTTGAGGTGTAGATCTCGATCGCACCCAGCATAAGTACCGATCCCTTGGCTGATGGCAACGGCGATCGTCGGTCGCTCTGGTTCGATTCCATAGTTTTGCAGCAGGTTGGCTGTAATTGCAGGCGAACAAGGATTGAGTAAAAATGCTGGATCGGCTGTTTGTTTCACCAAATCCTTGGAAAGCCCCAGCTTTTCAGTTAAGTAACGATAGGAGATGTGTTCTCTAACTGTAATTAGTTTCGAGTAACGAGCCACATTTAACCAGGACTGGGTTTCTTCATCGGTTTTGAACGGTCCGATCGATTGAGCCAAAAATACCACCGGGACATTGGCATCCAAAGCCACTTGCAGCGGTTCGAGGTGAACGTTGAGAGAGCCGTAATCGGAGCTAAATACATCGCCTCCAGAAGCGATAGTAATGTCTGCGTCTCGAATTGCCTGCATAGCTGGTGTCGATCGAGGTGCGGGGGGCCGATAAAAGGGCAGCTTGGCCCGCCACCGCTGGAGGCGACTGAGAGGAGGAGGGCTGCTGGTAAGAGTCCGATCGATCGATTTAATATCGTACTGTTGCAATCGAGTGTTGTCGTAGTCAGGGCTTCTAGTCAGCACGCCAATTGGTAGTTGAGGATGGCGCTCGCGCAATTGCTCGATCGTCGGTACGACTAATGCTTCAACGCCTCGGTTGCGCAACCCAAATATTCCGGTGATGACTGCGTTCAAAGTTTCTACCTCCTAAACTTTACTAGAGCGAGATCGAGTTCGCGTTGTGGGCTTACCCGAATAGTCGAACGTAATATTTTTTCAAACGACTTCTAATCCGCCGCCACAGAGGCGGTCTGGGCGGTAATGAGGCTAATTCGTACTCCTGCACTAAAGGCATCATTCTCGCTTGAAACACGGACAACTGACCCCGATCGGTGGCATCTTTAAAGGCTGAGTGGCTTCGATCGGCTAGCAAAATTCTCAGGGAAAAACGTTGGCGCTCGGATCGATCGAGATGCTTAGCTTCAGGTTTAACTCGTTTGGGCGGTCGCCATTGTCTGGTTTTATCGGCTAGATAAAGTCGATAAGCTAAGCCTTCCCGTCGATGTCGAAAACCCGATCGCTGCGACTTGGCTACTTCATCTGGGTCGATACGTTCGAGCTTTAAATCGCCTGCATCGATCGCTTGCTCGATTGGTTTTTGCAGATCCCGATGGCGAACGACAACTACATTGGTGCCGCGACTGTCCTTGAGGTATTGAGGCAACCAAGCATCTCCAATACTCAGATCGGCAGTTTCAGCCAGAACGTCGTCGCAATAATCGCACGCTTTATACTTAAAGAAGCCTAGACCCCAATCTGCTCCATATAAATCGCGCACGGGGCTGGTAACGGTAACGATCTGTCCGTCTTTAACGCCAGTTACCTCAATGCCATATTTATTGGCATCAGCACCGGGGAGTTTTTTGCGAAAGTCAAATGCCAAAATTTTATCTGGTTCGATCCCGCACTGCCAAGCCAGGAGCTTGGCAAAAGCTGCACTTTTAAGATGCCCGCAAACCAGGCCGATACAAAACTGAATTCGTTCGTTGAGTAAAGGATCTTGGCGCATCAAGAGACGGACGGCTTTGATAAAGCAGGGAATCCCCACAAAAGCATAACGTCCGGGTCGATGGCGAATTATCTCGATCGCTGCGGACATTTCTACTGGGTAATATCGAGATTTGGCTCCCTTTTGTACGTCTTCTACACTCAGGGACAATTGATATGCAAACAGCCTGCTATCTTCTGCTGTCGGCTGGCGGGGGTGAACGTGTACGATTCCATCAACTAAATTTTCTTTTAAGAGCTTAGCTGCGATCCAAGTGCCGAGTCCGCCGGAGCTACCGCCATCGCGAAAATTGCCTTCAGCTACGTAACCAGCATAGGTAGCTAAATAGTAACCGACTCGATCGCGATACGAGCAATCCCGGCCGAATAGTTCTTCACCGATTCGATCCTCGTCTAGACTCTTAGCTGAGAACGGACAAACCGACTCTAATGAGATACTGGGAGACGATCGATTAGTTTCTGGAACCAGAGTCGCTTGGAACCGCTCGTATTCATCTAAATTCATCTCTATGGGGGAATCGTTTGCTGCCGCACAAGCGCCACAACCGATACAGTAGCCACCATCGACCACCGTTTCAAACAGTTCTTTGATTTCAGAATTTCCCTCGCGAACTGCCATTGTACTCCTACTTCTATGTCGTAATTTATCGATTAACAGCACGAACCAAATTTACTCAAACTCTGGCTATTTATTTCGGCAAATTATTACGATTAAAATTCGAGATAAACTGGAGATAATCAGGCATTTCTTCTATAGACAATAAATTCTAAATCCTTCTGTTTAACGAGTTAATTTCAGCTTTTAGATATCATATCCGAGGATTTTTAGGTATTCACCAGCAATCTGCTGCAAATCTCGATTGTAGTCGATCGAGTATTTTTTCTGCCATTGCTTGCTGGCAGCAGAATCTAGAATAATCGATCGATCTTTATCTTTATAGTTCCAACCCGATAAACTGCTAGATGAGAAAGAGTCAATTGCTTGTCGAACCTCTTCAGATGATGTTTTAATCCCCAGGCGGAGCGCCAGACTACTAATAACTTCATCTGGGACTAGTAGCAAATCTTCATACCTGACAATAGCACTCGGCTTTCTAGCCAGCCAGATTCTAACGTGATTCGACCAATCTGTAGCTTGTTGCTGTACTAAAGCAGAAATAGCTGCCTCTTCCTTGACCAGATCGAGTTTATCGATTAGTTTGCTCGTAGTTTTGAGGAAAAGATTGTTTGGAGTTGTCTTCTTAATGTTTTCCCACTTGGGAGAAACTCGATCGAGATAGTCATACATCAGGGTATCTCGAATATCTCTGACTGCATAAATTACAGGCTCGGTGTTTGACTTCGGAGCGGTCAATTTTTCAGTTTTGAGGATTTGTAAACCAGGTTTTTGATGTGCCGGAGGCGGTTCGGTGGCATCGAGATCGATAAATTCTCCGTTTAAACAATACGCTAACAGGTGGCCGAGCCAAGTAGTTCCCGAATTGGGATATCCAACGACGTACACTTCTCTATCTCACCTCTAATTTCAACAGTAGGCACATTAACTGATTTTTCTACGATAGCGATCGATCGTAACCATACCTCAGCAGCATAGAATCGGCAAACGAACTCGCAATTAGTCGCTCTGTATCTGTAAACTTAGTTTTCCATTTGCCTACTCCCTCATTTGAGATCTGCTGTTTTCTGGCCACATCTCGCGACCCAGATTCCCAAGCGGGCAGGTCGTGTTTTTGTCCCTCATATGTCAGCACCTCATCCGACCAAGGCTCTTCAATAAACTCTAAAATCTTTTCGAGAACCGGGCGAGGCTCTCTGACTAAATCTTCATAGCGAATTTGACAGGTATCTAATTGATATTCCTCTTGCCACTGCTCGAACTGTCGGAGCCAATGACACCATCTTTGCAAACTATTTAGCAGAGTGTTGGTAACTGTTTCGCCTCGATTCGACAAGTTTTTTCCCCAATTTTCTCGCTGCTTAAACAAAGAGCAAGCCACATCGCGTCCGTCTCTGATGATATGAATATACTTAGCTTGCGGGAATAGTTGGTTCAAAAAGGGAATTTCTGTCATATGGTTAGGAGTTTTTTCTAACCATCGCTTTTTGCCTTTGGCCGCAGCATAACTATTTAAAATACTGGAAATCGCCTGGCCGATAGCCCTAGAAACGTCAGCTTCGGAAACTCCTTCAAAATTACAAACTGGCCCTTGGCGATCGTTTACTAGCGAATAATACAAAACTCTAAACGATGCTACTTTACCGTAATTTCCACCGATCCAAGGGCATTCCGGGCCGACTGCCAGATGCGGATGAGAGTCTAAAATCGTGCGCAGTAATGTGGTTCCAGAACGCGGAACGCCCAAGATAAATAAAGCTGAATCTCCCATCACTATGTCCTTTTGAAAATCGCCGTCTGCTACCTAGAAAATTCGATCGCTAATTGCTCAACCATCGGATTTTTTCACGGAACTCCACGTCCGTGGTTGATAAAATAAGCACTGAACCATCGTCCTGTTGGTCTTGACTACAAATCTAAATGATTCAAAAAAATCGAGGGTATAAAGCGAGTCTTTTTTGATGTAAATCTGCATCGTATATAAACCAGGCCTTAAAGCGAAATTAGGCAGATGAACTTGTAATTCGTGTCTGCCTGGTAATACGTCTAGCGGCTCGCCATCATCGAAGCTACTCAAACGCAAAACTACATTGCCCTCTCCGCCAATCTCTTGAATAGCAAAACTTACATAAACTTTGTCAATTTCCCTATTTTCATAGGCCTTATAATTGATGCACAAGCTAACCGATTCACCAGTTAAAGGCGATTCAATTATTTTGCCTTTGCTGTCTCTAAAAAAGATGGAGATAATATCAATTCCTAAACTTTTACCTTCTCCTTTTGAATCTATAAATACCGCTCCCAACTTATCTTGCTTCCCAGTTGAAAATAGATCTTCTTCATACTGGTTCATGATGGCACTTGGTTCGCCAGATCCCATCATTTCGCCCTTGAGCAGATAAACAGCCTGAGTGCATACATTTAGAATTAACTGGGGTTGGTGGCTGACTAATATAAAGGACGTGCCCTGCCGCCGCAGTTCTTGCAGCCGCCGATGGCACTTCGCCCTAAATCTGATATCCCCTACAGCTAAGACTTCATCAATTAAGAGAATTTCTGGTTCGGTGTGAATGGCACTGGCAAACCCCAAACGGGCGGCCATTCCAGAACTGTAACTTTGGACTGGTGCGTCAATGGCCTCGCCAATTTCGGCAAATTCCAACACGTCATTAAACCGCCGATCGATTTCCTGCTTGGATAATCCTAAAATCGACATATTGGCGTAAATATTTTCTCGCCCCGTCAAAATCGGATTGAATCCAGCACCCAAGGCAATTAGGGGTGCTACTCGACCGTTAATTTCGACAATTCCAGCATCCGGACGAATTAAGCCAGCGATAATCCGCAGCAAAGTCGATTTGCCGCTGCCATTTTTGCCGATTAACCCCAGAGATTCCCCTCGTCGCAATTGGAAGTTAACATCTTTGAGCGCCCAAAATTCTTGCGGGCGTAAATTCTGGCTGCCGCCCTTAACTCCAACGATTTCGCTGGCGATATCTCTTACGCCATAAAACAGAGAACGTTTCAAGTCGCGGCAAAACTTCTTGGAAACTCCCTGCACCGAGAGGACAACATCTGCTTTGTCTTCTGTTGGGGTAACTGTTGGGGTAATAGTAGGCTCTCGCTCCACAGCTTTAACCATGACTTACGAACTCATCCTTTCAACGACGAAAGGCATAGCCAGACGATAAAACAGCCATGCCAATAATAACCCCACAATCGCGATCGCACTAGCGATCCAAAAACCTTGAGGGTTGGATACTATCCCAGTTGTGGTTAACTCGCGTACTGTTACCAGTAGTGGAGTAGCTGGGTTGAATTTGACGAGCGTACCAAATATGCCTCCCCCCGCCCTCGGATTCGGATACACCACAGGAGTTAAAAACATCCATAAAGTGGCGATGACTGTCAACCCTTTGGCAAAATCCTGATAGATCGCACTCATTGGTGCCAAAAATACACCTATGGCTGTTCCCAAAAAGACTAAATGCAGCAAAGCTACAGGTGCCAGTATAGCACTCCAACTTAGGGGCATCTGAAACCAGATAAAGGCTCCCGCGATCAAAATCAGCTTAAAACCAAAGTTGAAAAATAACTCGCCTAATTTCGTCAGAATCAGTGCTTCTCGCGGAAAGTTAATTCTGACCAACATTTGCTTGGCTTGACCCACAGCCAGTACCGGACCGTTTAACGCTTCTACAAAGGTTTGCCAGAGAGCAGTGCTAAATAGAACGTATGCGGGGTAAGGTAAGTCAGTTTCACCGATGTTGACTGCTCCACTACTCCTAGCAAAAGTGAACAAGCTAGCGGTCACAACTGAAGGAATAACTGCCCAGGCTACGCCGAGGACAGATTGACGGTATTGAGCGCTGATGTTGCGCTTCATCAACTGCCAAGCTAGTTCGCGAGAACCCACCAAATCTCGCCACATGGCTCGCAACAGTTTGAGCGGATGCCGAACTTGACTTTCTGGAGTATATACCGCTCTAGTTTTGAATTTATTACTTTGTTTGTGAGTTTCTTGCAAGTCGATCCTCTAGCTGCTTGTGAGGTAAACCTCCTGGAATCCTTTGGCGTTGCCGCTTTGCCGTCTTCCAAGAAAAACGAAGCTCCGATCCGAGCTAGGTAAATGTCTCTACGATCGAAAGAGACTCGCTTCTAGGGTAGCATAACCTCATTCAATCGCCGGATTTGGCTACAGCCGCTACATTAGACTTTGAGGTCGCTCGTAGCTTAAGAAAATTTTTTCCCAGCCGTTAGTTTAAAGGTGCGCTTTAAAGCAGCGCGAAGCTTTTGTTCGAGTGCGCCAATCGCTTTCTGAATCTTAGCCCGCCGCCGACTTGTTTGAGATGGTAAAATTAGCTGTCGATTCTCAAGACATAAAACTGGTTTACTAGCCTTATTAGCAATTTTAATAGCTCGATCGAGGTGATTTTCAATAAAAAGAGCAGCACCAATTTGCTGATATACTTTAGCCTTAAAAGTTCCAGGCAAATTAAACGTCAGTCGTGCGTCAATAGAAGATAAATCTTGCATGATTAACTGTTTGTATGTGACTCCATATTCTTTGAGCCAGTCCTCGGTATAATTCCTATACTTTTCTAAACGACTAGTTACTATATAACCTACTGGAATAGTAGGTAGCAAAAGTGGCTTGGCAGTTGTTAAATAATTGATGTAATTGTCATCTCTATCATTTTTCTCTAACTCTAATGTCGGCTCTTGACAAAGCACTCCCTCAAGACTAAGACAAGCATTACTAAGATATGTATGGTGCATCATATTCCATTCAAATAACCTGGGAAATGGACAAACTTCAAAATACAAATCTACGTTATCTTTAGAGTCAGGCCCGGCATAAATGGCAGCATATATTAGTGGTTGAGATATATTAGCATTCTTGACTTTTTGTTTGGCTATTTCCATCGATTTTCCCGTCCAGACGCTATCATCGACGATCGCTATTTTGCGGCATTCTTGGATGCGATCTACTTGTTTGCGATGACGGCGGGTAGAGCCTATACCGAGTATGCGTCCAGATAAAAAACTATCTAAGTCAGTCAAAGGCAAATTAAGATGCAGAGCTAAAATATTTGCTGCTAGCAGTCCGCTCCGAGGAATACCTACAATTAGATCGACATCTGGGGGAATCTTATATAGTTGGCTAATAATAAGACTGCTCATATCCTGAAGCGATCGATATTGTAAATTCATGCTGTGGTACTCGACGGAATCTATTGCAGGTGAGACGTTCAAACAAAATGGTTCAACTAATAATTTCCTAAAAACCGATAGGTTATCTTCTATCTTTAGAAATAGATTAAGTCAGGGTTAACAAATATTTATCTTTGAGTTGTGGCGATACGTCAGATGATACTAAATCCGGTGGTTACAAGCATCAATCCAGCCCTGACTCCTTCTCCTCTCCTATGGGCTAGCGTGTATACACATCTCGCCCTCACCCTAAATCCCTCTCCCACGGGAGAGGGACGAAAGACTTTAACCGCCTCGATTGACTCTGGAGAATATCTGGCGGCTGAACTTTGAACTAGTTTGACTCCGGCTCCCTTTCTGCCTCTTGCTCCCTCTCCTGGGGGCTACCGTGTATACATAAGTTATCGGTTTGAAGTTCGGCCTTTCGATCCCTCTAAATCCCCCTTAAAAAGGGGGACGAAGAGATCCGGTTCCCCCCTGCTTGGTTCAAGCAGTATGGCGAGGTTTCCTCGCCACGCTTGCATCCGCTTTTTAAGGGGGGCTAGGGGGGATCTGCGAGGATGTAGGCATCAAAATTAACTAGAGGCGATTTCCCAAGTGCGGGGTTGATAAAATAAACATCGACTCATACCTTCTTTCGCCCTAACTGTAAACATAAACGACTCAACCGAGTCAAACGTATAAATCCCATCTTTCCTGGCATAAATGGTCGCCGTATAGTTCCCAGTTTTCAATCCCAGGTGAGGCATGGCAATTCTAATTTCGTGCAGCCCTGGCTTAATATTGAAAGTTATTCGATCGTTAAAACTACTCAATACCAAAACTGGTTCTCCCTCTCCAGATAGCTCGTGAATAGAGACGAGCAAACCAAAATTTTCAATTTCTTTACTAGCTTTACAGGCAACACAAAAGTAAGTTGGTTCGCCAGTTTGAGGCGATAAAACCGGAGCAAATTGCGAATTTCTCAAGAAAACAGAAAGAATATCCAAGCCAGTGCTTTCACTAGGTGCTTTGTGCGGCAAAATTAGCTTGCCTGGAGTTTTTTTGCCCCCTACAGCAAATATATCTTCTTCATATTGGTTCATCACCGTGGGAGTATCTCCAGTAGCGATCGATCGACCGTTAAGCAGATAAATTGCCTGATGACAAGTTTCTAGAATCATTTGGGCGTGATGGCTGACTAAGATAAATGATGTCCCGTTTTGGCGAAGCTTGTGCAGTTGGCGGCGGCATTTCGATCGAAATCTGATATCTCCCACAGCTAGGACTTCATCCACTAAGAGAATGTCAGGTTCGGTGTGAATGGCACTGGCAAACCCCAAACGGGCGGCCATTCCAGAACTGTAACTTTGGACTGGAGAATCTATCGCTTCGCCAATTTCGGCGAAGTCTAATACCTCGTCAAATCGCTTGTCGATTTCGCGCTTGGATAACCCTAAAATCGACATATTGGCGTAAATATTTTCTCGTCCAGTCAAAATTGGGTTGAATCCAGCGCCCAAGGCGATTAAGGGTGCTACGCGACCGTTAACTTCTACAGTCCCAGCATCGGGACGAATTAACCCAGCGATAATCCGCAGCAAAGTCGATTTGCCGCTGCCATTTTTGCCGATTAATCCCAGAGCTTCTCCCCGTCGCAACTGAAAGCTGACATCCTTAAGCGCCCAAAATTCCTTTGGTCGTAAATGCTGGCTGCGTTCCTTGGCTCCAACGATCTCACTGGCAATATCTCGCACGCCATAAAACAGAGAACGCTTCAAATTACGACAAAACTTCTTGGAAACTCCCTGCACCGAGAGAACTACGTCTGCTTGGCTCTCTGATGGATCGATCGCGCTTGCTCTAACGACTGCTTTAACCATGAATTACGAACTCATCGCGTCAACGACAAAGGGATTAGTCCGGCCATAAAACAGCCATGGCCATAGTAGCTGGGCGATCTCGCCTTGCTAGTTTGCAATCGGCTAGCAAATTTTGCTACATGGCTGGCAACAGTTTTAGCGGATGCCGAAACTGACTTTTTTGGAGTATATATCGCTTTAGCTGTGAAATTATTACTCTCGTTGAGATCTTAGCTGGGATTCGACGTAGGTAAATCTCTCTATAGATGTAAATGTTTCTAGGTAGTATTGAGGCAGCCCGCGTGCCTTTAAGTTTAATTCCTGGAAATGTCTATTGGACTAGTTTTTGCCAGATCTCGATCGCTCGCTGGCGATCGCTTTCATCGTTAGAGAGAAAACGTTGCAACCACCGCTGCCAAATCCAGGGGCGCAATGATGGCTGCCAGACATAAAAGGCCAATAAGATCCCCGCTGCTACCAACAATGCCAAGATGAAAACCACCACGGGGAGCAATTTGGCTAGGAAAAGAAACAAAGCCATCGCCAATAGCCCTAAGCTAATTCCCCAAACCCACCAATTTAACTCGGTTTTCAGCCAAGTGTAGTCGATTTTTTTCATCGGCAGTCGATCTAGCAGTCGTTCGATCAGCCAATAGTGGGAACTAGCAATCTCTGTAGATGTTTGAGAATTGCCCAATAGATCGGCTCGAATTTGGTTGATGATATCTCCATCTAAGCCAATTACGCTCCGCATTGCTATCCGATCCGATCCCCTGCCTGCTAATTCATAATAAGTACAAAAAGTTAAGCCTGACTGCCAGCGATTGCCACCATCCATATGCTCTCCATCCGATAGAGCCAAGAACTGCAATCGATTGAGGAGAGATGAGGAAATTTGTAAGCGCTCGCCCTGTTTTTTGGCCTGTAAAATCCGCTTAATAGAAGTTGGATCTAAGTTAAAGCGGACAAAGCGAAATAAGACTATTCCTCGATCGTCTTTAACTTCTTCAATTCGGATGCGATCGCCTAAATCGATTGACTTATTCAAATTTGAAGAAGGAGAAGTTTTCACCTCTAGTTGATTCATTCTGGGTATTTTAGGTCGGTATTTAAAAAAGAATGCAAAATCGATCGGAGCTTTTGGATTGGGTAAAGGGGAAGAGGAGGAGAATTTATTAATTCTGAACTTCTGACTTCTACCCTCTGCCTTCTAAACTTCTAAACTTCTGAACTTCTTGCCTTAATTTCGATCGGATGAGTTGGGTTTCGCACCGTTTTTACCTAACATCGATTGCATGAGCCTGAGAGCAAACTGCATCAATCCTTGCCATTGAGCATTCCCCATATTTACGGCTTCTTTGTGGATTTGGATAATTAAATCTTTATCCTGGCGATCGAACAATTGTTGGTGGAACCGATTGAATATTTTGCCATCCAACTGAGTAATTGTTTGAGCGTAAATCAGATCGGTGTTGGCGGATTGAGAGTCATCTGAAAGACTGCCGTTAGCAGCATTCAAAATTTGATTTCTTTTATCGAGGGCAGCTTTGATTTCACCAATTTTCCGCAATTGGCGCAAAAATCTGCCATTTTCTAGCAGTTCGTTGATTTTGCCGACTTCTTGAGAACTGCTACCGGGATTTAGTGGGTTAGGCAGTTTGGTTTGAATGTCATCGATCGTTGCCGTCGGATCGGTGAGGATGCGGCTATCTTGAAGAGTAGTCGGATCTTTGGCCGTAAGGATCGAACTATATTCGATTTCTAATTGCCTGCGCAGATTGAGATAACGATCGCGCAAAGTCGGATGAACTTTAATTTTTTCCAGATACGACTGGGAAATCGGGTAAACATCTCGATACACTTGCCAGGGAATAAACTTATTCGCTGTAATTTCTTCCACCACCATCGTATTTACTTCTACGGCGGTGATGTCGATCAGAGACTCGCTGAGAGATTGCACGAAGTTTTGCAACTTCTTTTGCTTCTCATTACCACTACTGCCGTTTCTTTCTTGTGCTGTTGTCACCACCGATATTCACTCCCTATATCTAGTTTTATTGATTTCGATCTGTTGTTGGAGGTGAGGGGGGTTGTCGATCTGGCGACATCAGATCGGCAAATAGTTCGTCATCATCAATCCACTGATTCAAATCGTCCATTCTAGAGGATTCGTCTCGATTTTCTGGGGTCGTGAGGGCAGGGTTTTGAGACTCTGGGGGTGACGATTCTCCAAATAAAGCTTCCCATTCGCCATCTAAGTCGAGATCGCTATTGGCGCTCTCTCCATTCGAGCCTGTTGAAGGCAATAAATCTTCGCTGTCATCTAGTTCGGCAAATGGATCTGTAAAAGGATCTAAATCGCTGCTGACACCATTTTGAGACATTTCAGTCGCTAAATAATCGTCCAGATTTAGATCGGCTAATCCGTCTTCTGCCTCTGGGTTTGGTTCTCCTAGAATCGATAAGCTATCTGGTGTTTCCTCGCCCACCATCCAGTTATCCCATTCTTCTTGCTGCTCTAGGTTCAAATCCTCTAAATTTGATGTCAATGGAGGCGAGAAAGGATCGATATCTTCTGCGCTCGAATTTTCTATTGAAGAATCGATCGTCCAAGCAGAAGGATCGCTGCTAAACCTATTGTTATCAGCCGTTGGGGCTTCTAGTTCTTCCAGATTCCAGTTGTCGATACTAGAGTCAACTTCGGGTGCTGGGGGAGTGGCGATCGCTTCTACATTCCACTGTTCGTTACTTTTTGGCAGCGTTTCCTCTGCTTGCGGCATCGGGGCTTCTAGATTCCAGCCATCGCTAGTCGATTCCATCTCTGGCATTGGTGGCGAGGCGATCGCATCGAGATTCCAGCCGGAATTAATTTCTTGGACGATTTCCTCTTCTTGGGAAGTAGTGGTTTCCTGATTCCAACTCTCACTGCCCGCTTCAACTTCTGGCAAGGGGGGAGGAGCGATCGCATCGAGATTCCATTGTTCGTTACTTTCTGGCAGCGGCTCCTCTGCTTGCGGCATCTGGGTTTCGAGATTCCAGCCGTCGCTAGTCGATTCCATCTCTGGCATGGGGGGAGTCGAGATCGCATCGAGATTCCAGCCGGAATTAATTTCTTGAACGATTTCCTCTTCTTGAGGAGTGGTGGTTTCCTGATTCCAACTCTCACCGCCCGCTTCGACTTCTGGCATTGGTGGCGGGGCGATCGCATCGAGATTCCAGCCGGAATTAATTTCTTGGACGATTTCCTCTTCTTGGGAAGTGGTGGTTTCCTGATTCCAACTGTCGCTACCCGTTTCTACTTCTGGGTAGGTTTGGGGTGCAATTACCTCATTCCATCCAGCGTTAGTATCTGGCACTGGTTCGACATCGGGCGGAGCGGTGGTTTCTATAGACGATTCCACATTCCAGTTGTCGGCGCTAGGGATAGCACTATCGATTCCCGATTCCACCTCTAGAGGCATTGCTGTCGCTACTGATTCTTCAATTCCAGCGACTTCTGGTTCTACAGTTGGCGGCAATGTTACTTCCCATTCCTCTTCTTCGGCTACTTCTTCATACCGAACGAGTGGGCGCGTTGCTTCCCATTCCTCTTCTTCGGCTACTTCTTCATACCGAACTGGTGGGCGCGTTGCTTCCCATTCTTCTTCTTCGAGCGCGGCTTCAACTTCAACAGGTGGGGGTGGGGCTATTGACTCCAATCCATCGACCTCTAAAGGTGCAGTCTCTACTTCTGGTTCGCTGACTGGGGGAGTTGCGGCTGAAAGCTCTGCTTCTTCTCTTCCTAAAGCTGCTATTCCTAATGATGCTACTCCCAGCGTTCCGATGGTGGCTGCGGTTCCTAAAGAGATGCCATCTCGATCTGATGGGGGCGTAGCTGGGGAAGAGTCTTCTGCTATTTCTATAGGGGTTTCTTGGCGATCAAGCGCGGCACTGGCGACAGGAGGTTGAGCGCTAGGTAAAGAGCCAGATGTTGCTGCCGACGGTTCTGACTCCAGTACCAAAGCTTCAGTCCCTCGATCGTGCAATCTCGCCCATATGCCCAATAGCTTTTGCAAGTTACTGATGTTGTTTTGCATCAATTGAGGGCTTTCATTAACTTGCTGTTGATGAAATTGCCTCAGTTCGCTATAAATCCCGTTATCGAGCAACTGTTCGCCAAACTCATTTTCAATTTTGTTGTCGATGAGGTTAATTTTGGTTTGCAGGCGATGACCTAGCTTGGTCGAGTCTGGTTCTGTATTAACTGCTACTGCTTCAGTTTCTACATCGGTTGATACGTAGGTCGTAATTTGTAATTCTGTAGCTTCGCCGATCGCCATCGCAAGAGCTTCAGCGATCTTCCCCGTTTTAATCTTGGCTTTGAACTCGTCGCTGGCTGGCATAAAATATTTTCCCCTCAAAATTTTGTTTGTCTAAACTTGGGTTCTAAAAATTTTTATCTAAGGTTGAAAGAATTCTATAACAAGATTGCAAAACTAGGCGGATATTTAATCGATTTGACAAAATTATCGGCCATTTAGCTGAAGAAGAAGGTATATTGTTTTAAAGTTAAATTATTGCATAACCATTTAATTATAAAAAGTTAGTTCGGGGCGATCGGCAAGATGCCTGCTTCACAATTATTGCTGGAGATGTGTAATGGAAGTGGGCAAAATGATTATATTTTGCGATCGATTCAGAAGAACTATAAATTTAATTGTTCGCAAAAACATGAAGAAATATGAGATTATCTAAAAAATCATCTTCAAGAAACATAGTGTTTAATTAGTTTGCTTCAAAATTAGAAAAATATCATATTGAATCGAGCTAGTATTTGTCTATCTGCTAACAAAAAATTCTGCGGCGATCGAGGGTTAGCTTTTTGTTAGCATTGACTAGCTGTAAATGTGGGGGCAGGTAATACTAACGGGAGGGGACAGGCAAGATGCCTACCTCACAAGAATTTCCTGTACTCAATTGAGAATGACGATGAAAGCTTACATAACCAATGGCAAAAACGATCTAGATCTGGTGGAACAGCCAGAGCCGGAACCTAGCTTCGGGCAGGTGATGATTCGAGTGCGGGCGACCTCGCTCAATTACCGAGATTTAATCGTGCAGCGGGGCGAATACACCGGACAAAAATCGCCTCTAATTCCCATGTCTGATGGGGCTGGAGATATCGTAGCTATTGGCGATGGAGTCAATCGAGTTAAAGTAGGCGATAGGGTTGCGGCTACCTTCTTTCAAAACTGGATTTCCGGTAGGATCGGCCGCGAGGTCATGTCCTCCGATCTGGGCGGCGCGATCGATGGAATGCTGGCAGAATACGTCGTGCTAGACCAACAAGGTGTAGTCAAACTACCCGATCGTCTCAGTTATGTTGAAGGTGCTACCTTGCCCTGTGCTGGGGTGACGGCCTGGCACGCTCTGATGGTCAAGGGCAACCTGCAAGCCGGGGAAACCGTGCTGGTGTTGGGTACGGGCGGAGTTTCTGTTTTTGCAACTCAGTTCGCGAAGTCACGGGGAGCCAAAGTAATTGCTACCTCTAGCAGTGACGAGAAGCTAGAACGAATGCGGCAATTGGGAGCCGATGAGACGATAAATTACCAAACTACGCCCGATTGGGAAAAACAGGTTTACGATCTTACCGATCGCGTTGGAGCCGACTGTGTGGTCGAAGTCGGCGGGGCGGGAACGCTGGACAAATCGCTCCAGGCAGTGCGCTATGGGGGACAAATACATTTAATCGGCGTTCTCTCTGGCTTTACTGGCGAAATCAACCCGCTGCCGATTCTATTCAAAAGCATTACCGTCAACGGTATTTATGTCGGCAATCGAGATATGTTTGAAGAAATGAATTTGGCGATCGCTAGCAGTCAGTTAAAACCCGCGATCGATCGGGTGTTTCCCTTTGTTGATGCAGCCCAGGCCTATAACTACCTCAAGAGCGGTTCTCACTTGGGGAAAGTCGCGATCGAATTATAAATTTTAAATTAGTTAGCTGAGGCGATCGTCTTTGGAGATCGGGTCTTTGGCAACCGACTAATAATTCGATTGATTAAGTCGGGATCGCTCATCGATTTTTCGATCGAATCGTTAGCTCCAGCGGCAAATGCTTCTTGCATTAAAGTCATATCCAGCCGCTCGGTGACGACCAAAATTGGTAAATCTTTCCACTGGGGATCGTGGCGCACTACTTGGCACAGATCGATGCTGCTAAAGTCGGGCAACTCACCACCGACGACCAACAGATCTGGCCTCGTTGTTTGCAAAACCTCCCAAAATTGTTGGGGATTTTCCAAAGCGATGACCTCAACTCCCCAAGGCTGCAACAACTGCTTCAAGTTGGCTAAAAATGCTCGATCGCATTCCACTACCATAATCCGATTGGCTGGAGGACGATGAGTTTGAGAAAGGGTTTCGGTAACAGCTTGCAAAATTTGATGGGTTGATAAGGGTTTGTGCAGAAAAGCCGATCCTCCCAGGCGTACTACCTCCACTCGATCGCTCAAACTTTCTCGAACGGTAAATACGAGGACGGGAATTTGGGGGAATTGTTGTCCCAGTTCTCGCAGCAACGCCAGCCCATCTTCTGGCGAATCGGGGAAATTGAGGTCGAGGAGGATGATATCGGGAGGGGTTGCGGCTATGGCCTCTCGCGCCCCGTTCGGATCTGTCGCTATCTGGACGCGCATTCCCCAAATCGTCGCCTCCCGGCCGATTTCCTCTGCTAACATCAAGTCGTCATCGACGATCGACAGCAGGGGGGCATCGGGTAGTGAATATTCGGCTGGTGTTGTGCCATCAACTCGATCGATTCCTTGCCTGAGAGCGCCGATCCGATCGATTGCCCATTGCACTTGGGCGGTTTCTTCGATCTCTTCCTGCTGGAATAACAGTTCGATCTGCCTGGCCAGATGCGATCCTTCCCTCCAACCCAAAAGGCCTAGAGAACCAACTAATTTATGGGCGGTTTGTTCCGCTATTTGTTGCTGTTCGGGGACTAAATTCCCAGCAATCCAAAAGTTGACGGTGTTTTCTAAAGTGGTAACTTGGCTTAAAAACTTGGGCTTGAATTTTTCCCAAGTCTTAGCCAGCCGAGCGATATTGCTCTGGCGTTCGCTGCGTTTCTTTTGCCCTTGGCGAGGGGCTGCATCTGCGCTTTCTGGTGGTAAGCAAAGGGTTTTCAGCCGATATCCCAAACCGTGTACCGTTTCGATCGGATCGATCGCTCCGGCTGCCTTGAGTTTTTGCCGGACGCTATAAATGTGGCTGCTGACGGTTTCTTCCCCAGGAGATTCTGCCATGTCCCAGAGGCGATCGAGAATGTTACTGCGGCTAAAGATGCGTTTGGGATGCCGCAGAAACAGTTCTAGCAGGCTATATTCTTTGGGGGTGAGGTGGATCGATCGCCCGTCGCAGGAGACTTCGGTACTGACTGGATCGAAACAAATATTTTCCCAGAAAATTGCTGAAGTCGATATTCCCCTGCCCCGTCGCAACAAGGCCCGAATCCGCGCCATTAACTCTGGTAAGTCAAAGGGTTTGACGACATAATCATCAGCCCCAGCATCTAATCCCAAGACGCGATCGCTACTGCTGTCTTTGGCCGTTAGCAATAAAATCGAACTTTCATATCCCTGAGCGCGGAGACGCTGGCAGACGCTAATGCCATCCAGTTTGGGCAGCATCACATCTAACATTACCAAGTCGTAGTTTAATTCCCTTACTAGTTGCAGGCCCGTCTCGCCATCGGTTGCCAGATCGACTAGATATTGATGCGCCGTCAAGTTATCGACTAAGGCCGAACCAGTAAAGCGATCGTCTTCGACTAACAGAATTCTCATGACTTCAAGGGCATGGGGCATAGAGCATGGGGCGTAAGGAAAGTGAATGCTACATCGATATCCAATCCCTAAATTGCCTAACAGCACGATCTATCTTAGACATCAAGCAAAACGCTCTCAGTCCCGTTCGAGATAGATGGAGAAAAAACAAGTTTTCTTGCGTTAAATCTCAAAAGTTGACAAAATTTTGCCGATTAAATCGAACTAGACTTGGAGACTCAGAATTAAGCAGACAGCCGATCGCATCAGATATTTTGCTTATTTTCTCATGCCTTTGCCAGTCTGGGATCGTCGCTATTTAGTCGTCTATGTAACGGTTTGTTACTTTCTTTCTTATTCTCAAGGACTAGCGTACCCCGTTACTCCTATGTTTTGAGTGGCTCCTCAAGCAGAGGGGGCTAATCCGTTTGGAGTTCTTTATAAAAAATCAAGGAGAGCAAAATGCTTGACGCATTTTCAAAAGCTGTAGTCGCAGCCGATGCCAGCACCTCAGTTGTAGGCGATATCGGTAAACTGAAGCAGTTCGTAGCCGAAGGTAACAGACGCTTGGATGCGGTTAATGCGATCGCCAGCAATGCTAGCTGCATGGTTTCTGATGCCGTTGCCGGAATGATCTGCGAAAACCAAGGTTTGATTCAAGCTGGCGGTAACTGCTATCCCAACCGTCGGATGGCTGCTTGCTTGCGCGATGGCGAAATCATCTTGCGCTACGTGTCTTATGCTCTGTTAGCTGGTGATGCTTCGGTTCTAGACGATCGCTGCTTGAACGGTTTGAAAGAAACCTACGCGGCTCTAGGCGTACCCACCACATCTACCGTGCGTGCCGTGCAAATCATGAAGGCTCAAGCCGCCGCCCACATTGCTGACAACCCCAGCGAAGCCCGCGCTGGTGCCAAACTCCGCAAAATGGGAACTCCTGTGGTCAACGATCGTTGCGCTAGCTTAGTTGCTGAAGCTTCTAGCTATTTCGATCGCGTAATTGCAGCTTTGAGCTAAACCCTTGCAATAGGCAAGCAAACTAACATCGCTCGTCTAATCAAATCAAATCTGGAGATATTAAAAAGATGAAATCTGTTGTTACCACAGTGATTGCTGCTGCTGATGCCGCAGGTCGTTTTCCCAGCACCTCGGACTTAGAATCAGTTCAAGGTTCGATTCAGCGCTCTGCTGCTCGCTTAGAAGCTGCCGAAAAGCTAGCTGCTAACCTCGACAACGTAGCCAAAGAAGCTTACGACGCTTGCATTAAGAAATATTCCTATCTCAACAACGCTGGCGAAGCCAACTCTACCGACACTTACAAAGCCAAGTGCGCTCGCGATATCAAGCACTATATGCGCTTGATCCAATACTGCTTGGTAGTCGGCGGTACAGGTCCGTTGGATGAGTGGGGTATTTCCGGTCAGCGCGAAGTATATCGTGCTTTAGGTCTGCCCACCGCTCCTTACGTTGAAGCTCTCAGCTTCGCTCGCAATCGCGGTTGCGCTCCTCGCGATATGTCTCCTCAAGCTTTGAGCGAGTACAACACTCTGCTCGACTATGCCATCAACTCGCTGTCGTAGTCAGACGATCGAATTTGTGATGTCGTAATTGGGTAGTTTACTACCTGCTAGACCTGGATATCCTGGGCTGATTGCTAGACCTGATAAGGTAGAAGTAACAGCAAAGAATTTCCAGGTCTATTGTATTTGGGCATGGGGCATAGGCTTCGACAGGCTCAGCCGAGCGGGCATGGGGCATATACCGAACTCCAAATTCCGAACTCCGAACTCCGAACTCCGAACTCCGAACTCATTGATGTATGGATAAACGCTTTTCGGGCCTGTTTAATCTGACGGAAGAGCAGGCGATCGCAATTTTAGATACGCCCATAGCACAGTTAAACGAGGATGATTCTCGCTACGTTGCTGCTGCTCATCTGGTAAACTTCCCGACCGAGCGATCGATTCAGGCTTTGATGCGGGCGGTACAGACTACCGATCGATCTCTAGATAATCGGATCGTGCGTCGCAAGTCGATAGAGACGCTGGGACGGCTTCAGGCTAAGGAATCTCTGAGCGCCATCCGTACCTGTTTGCAGGATGAAGATTGCTATACAGTAGAAAATGCTGTCTGGGCGATCGGCGAGATTGGCACTGAAGATCCAGAGGTTTTGGCAGAAGTGGCTCAGTTGCTAGACAAACCAGGGCAAACCTATCGGGTAATTATTCACACTTTGACGAAGTTGAATTACCAACCAGCCCTCGATCGAATTCGTCGGTTTACAGATAATGAAGATCCCCCTACAGCTAGCGCCGCTATTTCTGCCGTTTGCCGTTTGACTGGGGATATGACGCAAATGCAGCAAGTGGTCGAGATGTTGCAGCATTCTAATGTATTGGGGCGGCGGCTATCGATTCAAGATTTAATCGACGCTCGCTATTACGATGCTATTCCTCAGATCTCTCGATGTCCGGTATCCTTGGTTTTTCGCCTGCGGGGAATTCGTCAGTTGGCTGATGCAGGAGTGGCAGCGGGGAAGTTGACGTTTGAGAGCGTCAGACCGTATTTAGAGCAAGTTTTGCGCGATCGCCCTGAAGATCTAGATCTGGTACACGCCTACGATCGCACTCCGACGCTGCCATTTCTGATCCGAGAGTTGTACGAAACGGATTTCGGGCGCTGCTATCTGGCTACTAAAACCATTATCGAGCATCATGCTGAAGCTGCCCCCGCTGCCTTGTTTGCTACCTATAAAGAAGAAGCTTATGGCGATTATGGCGCTCATTTTCACGTCGTTAAGCTATTTGGGTGGCTCAAACACGCTCCCGCCTACGATTTGTTAGTGGAGGCTTTGCACCACCCGCAACCGCAATTTCAAAAATCCCGCGCGGCGGCGGCAATCGCTTTGGGGGAATTGGGCGACAGTCGGGCAATTCTCGATTTAAAAGCTTGCTTGGCCACTAAAATCTGGGATCTAAAATATGCGGCTTTAATGGCGCTAGAACGACTTGGCGATCTTAGTGGGGTTGCGATCGCGGCTGATGATGAAGATTGGTTGATTCGGGCTAAGGCTAGCCTTTACTCTTAGTCCCTCTCGACCTCACCCCCAGCCCCTCTCCTGCAAGGAGAGGGGAGATAAGAGCAGTCTCTCAATCCTAAGTTGGTAAATTGCCTTGAGTTTTAACCACAGATGCACACAGATAAACACAGATGATGTTGAAGATTTATTGGTTTGTGCGAGAGGCGATAATGCTTTACACTCCTTCTTCTAAACTCCTAAACTCCTCTGATGACTACAAACGATTTATTTGAACAACTCAAACATCCAAATCCCTACCTTCAGGAAAGGGCAATGTTAGCGATCGCTGAGTCTCGCGACGAAAATACGATTCCTCGGCTGGTAAGCGTTCTCGATGAGGATGACGTACACTATCGACGGGCGGCGGTTAAAGCTTTGGGGGTAATCGGGGAAGACGCAGTTCCAGCGGTGGTTGAGGCTTTGCTCAATAGCGAGAATGTCACGGTGCGGGGCAGTGCGGCGAAGGTGCTGGCGCAAATTGCGGTCAACTATCCCGAATTGTCTTTTCCCGAAGCTGGTTTGCAAGGATTAAAGGCTGCGATCGCAGATTCTAATCCGGTGGTACATATTGCAGCGGTGATGGCTTTGGGGCAAATCGGCACGCCAGCTTTTGAGATTTTGGTAGAATCTCTCAAGACTACCGATAATGTGGCGGTGCAAGTAGCCATTGTCAACGCGCTGGCAGCTTTTAGCGATCCGCGATGTCTGGAAGTTCTCAACGATTTTGCCAATGATGAATCGGTAGATCCTTACGTGCGAGAGTCTGCTACGAGTGCTTTATCGCGGTTAGATCTGGTGATGAAATATAAGCGATCGGACGGATAATAGTTTGGGATACCGCCCGATCGCTGGGACAAGCTGGAAGCCTATCCCACAAGAATGTATTTCACTCAATACGGGTAATAGCCCGTATTGCTTCTCATACCATAACTTCTAGCAACCATTTTCTCTGCTGCTTCGATCGCCGATCGTTCGAGATGGCAGCAGATATTTATGAAGGTTAAGAATTAAATCCGGTAATTGTGGGATAGCCCTTTGACTGGGACAGCCCAGAGGGCTATCCCACAAGAATTACCTAATTATTTTTTTAACTTCCATCAATATCTGTCAGATCGATCTAAGGGCAATTTAGATACATTAGCTGGCTGTCGATTTGCCCGACGGTTGCTGAGGATTTGCCAAACCAATAAGAACGAAATTCCCAAAGTGCCGAAGCTTTGCAGGATCAACCACGTCGCCAGCCCGTGATTGGGGACTTCAACCCAGATCGAGACAGCGATGTAAGTTCCCAAGGCAGCTATACCGCCGCAGCCCAAGGCTAAAGTTAACTGGGGATTAGTGGTATATAAATCGCAGACTAGATTTCTGGCAAATCGCAGCCAGCCCAACCAATAGGCTCGCCAATCTGGTTGCTGCATCCGGTAAACCAGCCACGTCACCAGTAAGCCAGTAGCTATTGCCAGCCATAACTTCCAGAACCACAAGCCGATGAGGACGATCGCTAAAGCCGTCGCTATTTGACGGCTTATCTTGGCAAAATGCTTCCGCTTCCAAGTAGGGAAACGTTGCCACTGTAATTCGATCGGGAGCGATCTGGGGATCGGATTAAGGAGTTGCTGCCACCAAGACGACGCTCGTACCACGTTGCTTTCCTGCTCGACTGAGATAAATTATACCTATAGGTAGCTGCCGCGATCGTTAAAAATTTGGGGCTGGCAACGATTATCGACGACTTGCTTCTAAATCGCACTCTGCCATCCACTCAGAGCCATCTGAATAGCCGCGACGGTAGTACAAAAAGATACTCAGTAGCAAATGCCCTTCCCAGGAAAGATCCTGGTGGATGCTGCTTCGCCATCCCAATCGATAAAGCTTGGAGCCGATATAACCTATTTTAAATTCCATATTCGTTCCTCTCTCTCTAGAGGCTGGTAATCGCTAGATAAGTTGTTAGATTGAGGGTGGAATTGACCTCACGATTTCCAGATTAAGCTGTTCGATCGGCTTTGACAGTAATAAAAAGTGACCAATATGTGGAAGAAAAAGTGACCAATAGTTGCACGAGAAGTTCAGGAGTTCAGAAGTTCAGAAGTCAGGAGTCAGGAGTCAGAAGTCAGGAGTTAAGAATGCTCTGCTCTCTCCCCATCTCCCCATCTCCCCATCTCCCCATCTCCCCATCTCCCCATCTCTCCATCTATGATTTTGCCCCCTGGTTTTGAACAGCAATCGATCGTTACTTCTCTCGGCAGAATGGTGTATTACACCAACTCAGGAGAACTCTGGCGCTCTCCAGAACGACTAGAATCACAAAATTTGCCGACGTTGTTATTCCTCCACGGCTTTGGCGGCGGTTCGTCGGCCTATGAGTGGTCGAAAGTTTACCCAGCTTTTGCTAGCGAGTATCGAATTTTAGCCCCAGATTTACTGGGTTGGGGTCGTTCGGAACATCCAGCCCGGAGTTACCAAATTGATGACTATCTCACCACTATTATTGAGTTTGTCGAGCAAACCTGCACCGCACCCGTACCTGTAGTTGCTTCTTCCCTGACCGCAGCTTTTACCATTAGATGCGCGATCGATCGTCCTGAATTGTTCAAATCGCTCATTCTGACGACTCCGGCGGGTTTGTCTGACTTTGGAGAAAACTATACTCGAAGTTTCTTTGCCCAATTGGTCAGCGTCCCGGTGTTAGATCGATTGATCTACAGCACTGGAGTAGCAACCGAGGCTGGTATTCGCACCTTCTTAGAACAGCGGCAATTTGCTCGTTCAGCACGAGTGTATCAAGAAATCGTCGATGCCTATCTAGAATCGGCTAGGCAACCAAACGCCGAATATGCAGCTTTGTCTTTTGTGCGGGGAGATTTGTGCTTCGATCTGTCGCTGTACGTTACTCAGTTAAATGTTCCTACCGCGATCGTCTGGGGGCAAAAGTCTCAATTTACCGGCCCGGAAATCGGCCAGCGTCTAGCCGCTTTAAATCCCAAAGCGATCCGGCATTTTCAAACTCTAGATGATGTCGGACTAACGCCTCAGTTAGAACTGCCAGCGGTGACGATTGGGTTAATCGAGAAATTTATGCGATCGCTCGATTCGTAAAGCTGCGCTGATGCATCCTGCCCTCACCCCCAACCCCTCTCCCACCTCAAAGAAGCCCTCTCCTGCGAGGAGAGGGGAAAGGAAGTTTCTTTGTACTGGAGAGGGGAGCCTGATACAGGTGAAGAGAAAACAGGTGGCGATGCTTCCTATACAGGAATATCTTCCCAGCCTCGCACGTTTTTCCGTCGCGATTCCCAGGCTTCGATCGCAAATAGCAGATCCCGATAACTGTTAGTTGGTTCGATCGCATCTAGGTAAAGTATTCGAGCGGCCACTTTATCTAATTGAAAACACCAATAAACAGGCATTAAAGGATTTATCCAAAGCTGGCTACCCTGAGTTCTAGAAGTAACGTGATAGTCACCATAATGTCCGGCTATAGCCGATGATATCGAACTCGATACAATACTAATATTATTAGGCATTTTCTGAAAAACGAACTCAGTTGCCCCTAGATATTTTTGTACTTCTGGCATCTCTTTAACGACGGAAAACATTCCTAGATATCCATTCGATCGAATTAATTCCGATACGCCTTCTAAAAAGTGAGCGTGACAAACTCCATGATAATAATCTACTCCAAATCCCAGACAGACTAACATCTTTCGTTGCACTTGTAGCTTATTCACCGCTGCAATGCTAGTAACATCTTCGTGAGGCGTTCCCAGACCGATTTCATCTCCTCGCATCAGACTATCCGTACCACCATCTACTAAAACTATAGTGTCTAAATTTAGATGTTCGACTAACTTTTGGTAGCTAGCCAGCAGCGGTTTGAAACCAGTTCTGTCAAAACAGTAAATCGGAGTTTCTTCATCTCGCTCTCTAAACCATTGAGCTAGATACAGTTCTGGAAAATAGTCGTGAGGTTGTGGAGTGTCGGCTGTAACTTTGAGTAAAGAAGGCGACAAACTTTGAATATCTTCGGGAAGATAAGAAAAGGAAAGATTGGCAAGATAAACTTTTTTCCCTAGATTTCGCAAACCAAAATAAAGCGGCAACCCACAGAAGATATCAAAACCTCCTCCCGCACCAGCTAATAAAATATTTTCTCCTAGTAACAATTCAGTCAAGAAGGGTGATTTTAAAAATTCCATAGTATTTTTATAATTCAGCAGTAAAAAAACGCATACAATAGTGCAATAGCTGTAGGTTAGGTTGAGGGCAGGAAACCCAACGAACTCAGCCATCAATGCTACGTTTGCTTCTTTGAAATGTTAAAAACCTAAGTCGGCTTTAGCAGCTTCAGCGGCAGCAAAGACATCATCGTCTGGCATTTCTTCCCAATCGGCATCGCCAATTTCGGCATAGAATTTCTCGTCGTAGGGACGGGTGCGAACTACGACTGGCATCGGCACGGCATGACCTAAAATTAAAGTTTGTTGCTTAGAATCGAGTTTCGCTAATACCGATCGCAAATTCCCCGCCCCAGAAACACCCGTAAAAATCGCTTCGATATCTTTCTCATCGTTGAGTAAAGCGGTAATTCTAGTGCCAATTTGCGACATGACTTCGTTGTCGATTCCCGAAGGACGTTGATCGACGATCAATAAAGTGACAAAGTATTTCCGCATTTCGCGAGCGATCGTCCCAAAAATAGTGCTGTGGACGATGCTAGGATCGAGAAAACGGTGCGCTTCTTCGATCGTAATTACTAATTGACGCGGGCGATCGTTAATATTTTTGCTCTGCAAAAACTTCTCGGCTTTGCGCACGTAAGCACCGTGAATCCGGCGGGTAATCATATTTGTTACCAGCATATAAGAGAGCATATCTGCTTGAGAGCCAAATTCGATGACTACGTGCCTGCCAGCTTCGATCGATTGCAATACTTGATTGATATAATTCTGAGGCGAAGCCGCCCGCATATATTTGAGATTTTCTAGGCGTAGAAGTTTGCGTTGCAGCGCCATTAACGAACCCTTATGACCGCGCTTTTCATCGCAGAACATTTGGATTTCTTCGTTAGTCATATTGAGCAACTGCACGATCCAAGATTTGCCAAATTCGCCATAAAGAATGTTGGCATTATCTAAACTCGCCTCTGACAGCCCTAATTCTGCTCCTACTAGTTTGATATCTTCAACTTCAATTTGGTCGTAACTCAGATATAATTCTTGCGCGTCCCGAACTCCCCGGCGCTTGGTAGATTCGGGATCGAGGGTGTACATCTGCACTTGATTGGGGAAAAGTTGGCGCAATCCTTTGACGGTGCTAAATTGCTTCCCTTCCCGCACCGCTTCCCAACCGTATTCCGAGTGCATATCAAAAATTAAGTTAACTGCTGCTTGCTTGCGAATAATCCCCGATAGCAGCAATCTAGTTAAGAAAGATTTGCCAGTTCCCGATTTGCCAAAAACGCCGTTGCTGCGCTCGACAAACCGATCTAAATCCAAACAGATGGGCACTTCCATATCCAACGGTTCGCCGATATTAAAATTGCGGCGATGGGGATCGTCTTCCCAACCGAATACTGCTCGAAAATCGCGATCGCTGGCATCATAAACTTGGCTGAAATGGCTGGGAATGGTCTTTACTGGTAGCAATTGCATTTCCGTACTGCTTTGCGCCTGAAAAGAAGCGATCGCAGCGGCTTTACTTGTAGCTTTCCCATTTTTCCCATTTTTGCCATTGCTAGCCGAGCCATTTTTCAGTTCTGGGAAATTTGGCTCTCGATTGAGCATCAACATCGGCGTGAGATTAATCGTGCCATAAGTCCCGCTGCCAGCTAAGACTGCTTGCAAAAAATCGTCTTCCGGTTGAGGAGGATTAGCCACAATGCGGGCACTTGAGGTTCCCAAGGTGACATCGGTGAGAATGCAGAAAAAATCCGATCTAACGCCTCGTACTACTAAGAATTTGCCGACGCGCATATCTTCTACAGAGACATCTGGGTGCAAGCGCACCTCTAATCCTTGAGCCAGCGAGCCTTGGATGACTGTACCTAGTGGTTTATCCGCGATGCGATCGATGGGAAACATAAAGCCTAGTTTTTTGTCTATTATCGCTATCTTTTACAGCAAAGCGATACATAACTAAAAAGAATACAGAAGTTCAGGAGTTCAGAAGTTCAGAAGTAGAGACGTAGCATGCTACGTCTGTACAGGAGTTCAGGAGTCAGTAGTTAATTTTCCCCTCTGCTCCCCATCTCCCCCTTCCCTTCCTCCTTTAAGAATTGTTACAAAGCGTTCCCGGCTTGCGGATTTGGAGCAACCTAATTTGAAGGGAAACTCAAGAAATGAGTGACGACTAGTTTGTATTTTTGTATACTATAGTTAAGAAAAAGATAAAAAACACCAGTCAAAAAACTGGTTGTTTTAACAAAAGTTCACAGTTGAAGAGGCAAAAACAAGGCGTGGATGAATCTCGACTTGCTGCCCGGAGGCGCTACGATCCTGAAGCGATCGCCAAATATTACCGCAAACGCCCTTGGCTAGCAATTGCCCGGACATTTAATATAGTTTGGTCTTTAGGATGGTTCTGGTTCCGCTTGCAGTGCGATCGATGGAGCCACCGAGTTGAGGAAAATAAATCGAAACGAGCCACTCAACTCCGCTTGTTACTCACTCACCTCGGCCCTACCTTCATCAAAGTCGGTCAAGCCCTCTCTACCCGACCGGACTTGGTGAGAAAAGACTTTTTAGAAGAATTAACTAAGTTACAAGACCAACTACCGCCATTTGATAATGCGATCGCTTTTCAGATTCTGGAAAGTCAATTGGGGCGGTCGGTAAAGCAAATTTTCAGCCAAATCTCTAGTAAGCCCGTAGCAGCAGCTAGCTTAGGTCAAGTATATCGGGCGAAGCTCCACAGCGGTGAAGAAGTAGCAGTGAAGGTACAAAGACCGAACTTGCTCTGGATTTTGACGCTAGATCTCTACTTAATGCGGTGGGTAGCTGGCTGGGTATCCCCGTGGTTGCCATTGAATTTGGGACACGACCTCACCGAGATCGTAGACGAATTCGGCACCAAGTTATTTGAAGAAATCGACTATATCAACGAAGGGCGCAACGCCGAAAAATTTGCCCTCAACTTTCAAGGCGATCCCAAGGTTAAAGTGCCAGCAATTTATTGGCGCTATACCAGCGATCGCGTTCTGACTTTAGAGTGGATTAATGGCTTCAAGCTCACCGATACCGAAAACATTAAAGCCGCTGGGTTAGACCTCGATTCTCTGATTGAAATCGGCGTGATCTCTGGGCTGCAACAGTTGTTAGAGCATGGCTTTTTCCATGCCGATCCTCACCCTGGCAACTTGTTTGCCCTCCCCGACGGTCGGATGGGCTATATCGACTTTGGAATGATGGATCAATTGGAACAACATACCAAAGAAACGATCGCCACTTCCGTCGTCCATCTGATCGATAAAGATTACGTCGAGCTAGCCAAAGATTTTGCCGATTTAGGCTTCCTCGCCCCTAATACTGACATCAAACCGATTTTGCCAGCCCTGGAAAAGGTAATGGGAAATGCCATGGGCGAGAGCGTGCGGAACTTCAACTTTAAAACGATTACCGATTCGTTCTCGGAGTTAATGTACGAATATCCTTTCCGCCTCCCAGCTAAATTTGCCCTGATCATTCGCTCTCTAGTCACCCAGGAAGGTTTAGCCCTCAGCCTCAATCCCGATTTCAAGATCGTTGAAGTCAGCTACCCCTACGTGGCGAGACGGTTGCTAAAAGGAGAAACCCCTCAAATGCGGCGGCGGTTGCTAGAGGTGCTGTTAAAAGACGGGAAATTCCAGTGGCAGCGGTTGGAGAATATGATTGGCATTGCTAGGAGCGATCGCAACTTCGATCTGTTGCCCACAGCCCAACTAGGCTTACAATATCTGCTGTCAGAAGAAGGCCAATTTTTGCGAGAACAGCTAGTGTTAGCTTTAACTGAAGGCGACAGACTCCACACCGATGAAGTCGGCCGCTTGTGGAATCTAGTTAAGGATGACTTGCAACCAGCCCGCTTATTCAACGTGGCTTGGGATGCCTTGACCTCGCGTTTGATACCTGATTATAGTAATAACGGCAAGTCTCCTATGCCCGCAGAAGATAGATCTGCTGTCAAATCAATTCGCAATTGACAATTGGCAATTCGTTTCGATCGAGCAATCTCTAAAATTCTGAATTCTGAATTTAGGAGTTAATTCACAACTCGAATAAAATCGCAACCCCTAGATTTATCTATGGGGTTTTCATCATTCATCCTTACATAATTCATAATTCAGATGACAGCTTATTTTCCCGATCCTCCCTACTTCTTATTGCTTGCTGGTTTGTTAGTTAGTCTAGCTTCTGGATTGGCATTTGAAGCTACCCTCAAAGAAAAAGTTCGTGAATGGTCAAAAAACCGCTCTACTCGCACTCTGGCTCAAATGCAAGGAGGGGCATTAACTCTGCCATTTATCGGTATGGGTATTGGTATCTGCGTATTTTTGGCCTGCGGATTAGAAGTTTTTACTTTTCCGGTTTGGCTAGCTTATAGCATTTCTCTACCGCTGACTATTTTTACTGCGGCTTTAGTTTGGGCGCAATTGAGTAAGGTGCTAATGCAGCTAGAAAAAGGCGGTTCAAAAGCCTTAGATTTAGATGACTGGCGATAGGGAAATTGCCCAACAATACCAAATCCTATTTTCATCCCACCCATTACTGCCCTCACCCCCAACCCCTCTCCCAAGGGAGAGGGGAGCCGCTTTCAAGGGTATGTTTTTTATCTTGGGGTGGTTCTGGAGCAGGGGGAGCAGGGAGAGCAGAGGAAAAAAAGCCATTGTTTTCGTGGTCTACCCATCATTCGCAGAGCCAATTTTTAAAAACATACACCTGTAAGGAGGGGAGCCGGAGGCTCATTGAGGTCAAGAAGGTTTTGAAAACCGGATTTAGAAACCCAACACCATATGAATGTTGGGTTTCGCTATCGCAAGGTCTAGGGACTACATTAATTATGGCCAATCGACCAGATTTGATATGAGACGGCATCTCGCTGTCGATGTTGTCGCGGTTAAGAAGCTGTTCGTGAATGTGGCGATCGCACTGGATCTCCATCGATTTCAATCAACTTTCAATTATTTATCAATTTTCAAAACTCCAATCCAAAGATTATTTTAGATTTATAGTCGTCTTAGGAGGAATAAATGGATGGAGAATATCCGTTTTTAGAGGTGCGTTGGCGTAGCCTGTGCGTAGCACGTATCGCCTGATGGGAACGAATATATCTTTTCCTTTCCAACTGGCAAGCAGCAAATCGCGATCGGCAGGAGTGCTGACAACGATTTAGTCTTGTCCGATCCAGAAAAGAAGGTATCGAGACGGCACAGCACGATCGAATATGCGTCTGGGCGTTGTTGGCTAGTTGATGGCGGCAGTGCTAACGGGACTTTTCTGCGGCAAGGAGGCAACAGCAAAGCTGAGATCGATATGCGATCGCTTGAAACCATGCCGCTGGCAGATGGGGATGTAATTCTAATTTTGGGGAAGTTATTGCCAGGAGATCGGCCCGTGTTTTGGGAGTTGAAGTTTCGCGATCCTGGGGAAACGCAAAGGATAGAAGGATTTCAACCGCTAGCCGAGATGGAATACAACCTCGATCGAAAACAACTGTTTCGCATTACTCGCCAGCACCGAGAAGAGATTAAACTCAGTCCCCAAGAACGAGATCTAATTGATTACATGGTACAGAAAAATCTAGCTAACAATTATCAGGCGATCGTCTGTCAGTACGAAGAGTTAATTAAGGCAATTTGGGGCGAAACTTTTGGTCGTACTAATAATGAAATTAACCGCTTAGTTTGGGCAGTGCGAGACAAAATCGAGCTAGATTCAGGAGAACCTAAATTTCTTAAAACCGTGCGAGGGGAAGGCTATTTGTTGGAGGTTGGGATTGTTTAGAGCGATCGCCACACGATGGGATTAATTGTAAAGATGAACTTATTCATACCAACATCTGTATCTGATGAAGGCGATCGCTATGTAGATCTAGATTGGGGCATCACACCCGCCAGGGGTTTTCAACCCCTGGCTAATAGCAAAAGTCCACTAAAGTGGACTATAAAATATTTATCTTTGTCTAGATGCAGCAGTAGGGCGAACGCAAAAGCTAATCGATAATGGCGCAAGATTTTAAAAAAAACTCAAAAGAGCAGATTTTTAGTCGGTTTTAACCGACTTTAGCTATGAGGCAGGGGTTTTCAACCCCTGACGGGTAGAATGCCCAACTCGATCTCTGGGTAAGAGAAAGGTCAAAAGCTCGAATTACAGGAGACGATAATGCCGACAGCATGGAATATTGGCGACACCATCTTAGATCTTTATCGAGTTAGCGATCGCCTGGGTGAAGGTGGATTCGGTCAGGTCTACAAAGTGCGACATACAGGTTGGAATATCGACCTAGCCGCGAAAATCCCCAAGCCGGAAATCGTCGCCGCTGCTGGGGGTGTGGAGGAGTTCGAGCGCGAAGCCGAGACTTGGGTGAACTTGGGGCTGCATCCCCACACCGTAAGCTGTTACTACGTGCGGCGGATCGATACCTCTCCGGTGGTGTTTGCCGAATACGTGGCTGGGGGCAGCTTGTACGATTGGATTGCGAATCGCCAACTCTATGCTGGAGGAGCCATGGCAGCTTTACAGCGCCTGCTCGATCTGGCGATTCAGTTTGCCTGGGGACTGCACTACGCCCACGAACAGGGGTTGATTCACCAAGATGTTAAGCCTGCTAACGTCATGATGACTCCCGCTGGTGCAGTCAAAGTGACGGATTTCGGTCTAGCCAATCCCAGAACTATGGCAAATATTCTCGCTCCTGGAGAGGCATCGTCTGGGGAAGATTACACCATGAGAGTGTCGGGAAGTGGCGCGATGACACCCGCCTACTGTTCGCCAGAACAAGCAAATAGAGACATTTTGACGCGACGCACCGATTTGTGGAGTTGGGCACTGTCGGTGTTGGAGATGTTTCAAGGCGATCGCACTTGGGGACATGGGACTTTTGCGGCATCAGCGTTGGAGAATTATCTGGAGGAAGGATCGGCAGATCCCCAGTTACCTCGGATGCCAATGTCGGTAGCCGAACTATTGCAGCGATGCTTTCAGTACGACCCCGAAGAGCGTCCACACGATTTGCTGGTAGTGGCACGGCAATTGCAAGAGATTTATCAGCAGGAGACGGGAGAAATTTACCCCCGCCAGGAACCTCAAGCAGCCAAAGATGCCGCTGACAGCCTCAACAACCGCGCCGTATCGTTGTTTGACTTAGGCAAGCAGGAAGAAGCTTTGCAAGTGTGGGATCAGGCGCTACAGGTGCAACCACACCATTTAGAAGCGACTTACAATCGGGGTTTGGTGTTATGGCGATCGGCGAGAATTGATGATGCTAATTTGCTCAGAATTCTGATGGAGGCGAGAAATTCCCACTCAGGAGATTGGCGCGTTGACTACTTCCTCGCTTTGGTAAATTTAGAGCGTGATGATTGCGAGTGGGCGATCGCAATTCTAAAAGAGATTCAAGCACCTGATGTAGAGCAAGAGAAAGTTCAAGCAGTATTGAAACAGACTCGCGAACGCTTCCCCCAATCTCGGCGGCTTCTGCATACCTTTACAGGACACACAATGCATGTGAGATCGGTCTGTTTGAGCGCGGATGGTCGATTGGCTCTCTCGGGAAGCTTTGACCAGACCTTAAAGCTGTGGGAAGTCGCGACAGGACAATGCTTGCGTACCTTTACTGGTCACACGAGGCCGGTGGACTCAGCGTGTTTGAGTGCCGATGGTCGATTTGCCCTCTCTGGGAGCAGTGACAACACGCTGAAGCTGTGGGAAGTGGCGACAGGGCAATGCTTGCGCACCTTTACAGGTCATGGAGGTTGGGTAAACTCAGTCGGCTTCAATACCGATAGTCGATTTGCCCTCTCTGGGAGCGATGACTACACCCTGAAACTGTGGTCAGTAGCCACGGGGCAATGCTTGCGCACCTTTACAGGACACACAGGGCCGGTAAACTCAGCGTGTTTGAGTGCCGATGGTCGATTTGCCCTCTCTGGGAGCCGTGACTACACCATGAAACTGTGGTCAGTTGCCACGGGGCAATGCTTGCGTACTTTTACAGGTCATGGAGGTGGGGTAAATTCAGTCGGCTTGAATACCGATGGTCGATTTGCCCTTTCTGGGAGCGATGACGACACCATGAAACTGTGGGAAGTAGTCACAGGAAAATGCCTGCGCACTTTTACGGCTCACATAAGTTCGGTGTCCTCAGTCTGCTTGAATACTGATGGTCGATTTGCCCTTTCTGGAAGCTGGGATTACACCCTTAAACTGTGGGAGGTAGCGACAGGGAAATGCCTGCGTACCTTTCCAGATGGGATGTGTATGGTTCAATCAACCTGCTTGAGTGCTGATGGTCGATTGGCTCTCTCTGGGGGTGACGACAATACTATAAAGCTGTGGGAGTTTAGAGGCGGAACCAATCCCTATATTGCACCCATGCAGTTATCTCTGGTTTTGACAACTGAAACTTTTCTCTATTATGAAAGGGAATTAGCACAAGCTCGTACAGATTTGGAGCAAAGAAACCATATAGCTGCTGCCCAGCATATCCAGCAAGCGCGATCGCTCCATGGATACAATCGCCATCTCCAGGCATTCAATCTTTGGGTCAATCTTTATGTCTGTCTTCCCCGCAAGGCACTTCTTCAAGGATGGGAAAATGCTAAATTGCTCGATGAACCGTGTTTATTATTAGAGAACAATAGTCGCTATTGGGTGAAATCAGTATGTTTAAGTGTCGATGGTCGATTGGCGCTCTCTCGGAGCAACTGCACCCTGAAGTTGTGGGAATTGGCAACAGGACAATGCTTGCGTAACCTTACTGGACACCAAGAAGTGGTGAACTCAGTGAGTTTGAGTGCCGATACTCGATTTGCCCTTTCTGGAAGCTGGGATTACACCCTGAAGCTGTGGGAAGTGGCAACAGGACAATGCTTGCACACTTTTACAGGACACACAAATTCGGTGGACTCAGTGAGTTTGAGTGCTGATAGTCGATTTGCCCTCTCTGGGAGCAGCGACAACACTCTAAAGCTGTGGTCAGTAGCCACGGGGCAATGCTTGCGTACCTTTACTGGTCACACAG